>Ga0070730_10005560_pt1 | contig 10864 bp, 8 predicted proteins | sample Coa_R1_3_FD_66447 | JGI IMG/M metagenome (GOLD analysis project Ga0070730, IMG submission 66447) | Surface soil microbial communities from Centralia Pennsylvania, which are recovering from an underground coalmine fire - Coalmine... | ecosystem: Environmental > Terrestrial > Soil > Unclassified ... | reverse complement strand
TTTCTCAATCGGGCTGGCCTTCGTCGGGCCCGGCACGGCCGGGCTGGCGCTGGTCATGGCGATCGAATTGGGGCTGATCACCTCCGCGGGCGTGTTCAACCCGGTGTACGCCACCTACCGGCTGGACCAGACCCCGGCCGACCGCGTGGCTCGCACCGTGTCCGCGTGGTCGGTCACCAGCAACGCTGCCATCGCGGCCCTGACCGCCCTGTGGGGCGTGCTGGCCAGCCTCACCAGCCTGCGCGCCGCGATCGCGATCGCCGGCCTGCTTCTGCTGTTCACCCCGCTGCTGCTGCCGCGCCGTGAGCACACGGCGCCGCGCGGGCGGGAGCTGGCTGGCTCCTCCGCACGTCGACCGGGGCAAACGGTACCCTGACGGCGTGGCCGAACACCAGGGACGACCGGACCAGGGGCCCGACGTCGGCATCCTGGTCACCATCCGGGCGCTGCTGCCGAACCTCGCACCGGTCGAGCGCCGGGTGGCCCAGATCGTCCTGGACGATCCGGCCGGGGTGGCCTGGCGGAGCATCTCCGAGCTGGCCAGATCCTGCGGCACGTCGGCCACTAGCGTGGTCAGGTTCTGCCGGGCCGTCGGGCTGCGCGGCTACCCCGAGCTGCGCCTGGCGCTGGCCGGCGCGGTGGCTCACGACGACGCGACGGCCGTCGCGGCCGCCTCGAGTGACATCGACCCTGACGACGACGCCGCGACCATCACCAAGAAGATCGCCTTCGCCGACGCCCGGGCCGTGACCGAGACCGCGAACCACCTGAATATTGCCACCTTGACCCAGGTCGTCGACGCGCTGGCCAAGGCCAGCCGGATCGACATCTACGGGGTGGGGGCCAGCGGCTATGTGGCCCTGGACCTGCAGCAGAAGCTGCAGCGTATCGGCCGGCCGGCCTTCGCCTGGCCCGATCCGCACATGGCCATCACGTCGGCCTCACTGCGCGAGCAAGGCGACGTGGCGATCGGCCTGTCCCACACCGGGACCACCGTCGACACCATCGACGCGCTGCGCGAGGCACGCAGTCACGGTGCCGTCACCGTCGCGGTGACGAACTTCCCGTGGTCCCCGATCACCGAGGCGGCCGACTTCGTGCTGCTCACCGCGGCCCGGGAGACCGCCTTCCGGTCCGGCGCCATGACCAGCCGGATCGCGCAGCTGACCGTGGTCGACTGCCTGTTCGTCACGCTGGCCCAGCAGGACCTGCCCCGGACCCGGGTGGCCCTGGAGCGGACCTTCGCCGCCGCCCAGGCCAAGCGCGTCCGCCGTCCCCGCCGCTCGCCGCCAGGCGGCTGACCCGCCGCCTTCGGTATTTAAATTTTCGGCCGAACGGACCACCCTGCGTGCCCCCGGTACCCCCGTCTCGCTCTGCCATGATGAATCACGTGACCGGTCCAGACGGCAGGCTGCACGCCGTCGCGGGCGTCCTGCCCGGGCGGCTCCTCGGCATCGACGCCGGCGGCAGCGGGACCAGGGCCATCATCCTCGAAGCAGGCCAGGTCACTCCCCAGCCAGCCGGCCCGCCGATGAACGCGCTGCTCACCGCGGGCTTCGCCGAGGATCTGCAGCGCATTATCGCCGCCGCCAGCCCCACCGCGGCGGGGGTCGGCCTGCCCGGCGTGCACCAGACGGGCCAGGCCCGCCAGCTCGGCCAGGCGCTGGCCCGGCAGGCGGGTTGCCCGGTCCATGTCACTGGCGACGCCGACCCCGCGCGCTGCGGCGCGTTCCTGGGGTCGCCCGGCATCGTGGTCATCGCGGGCACCGGATCGGTCGCGCTCGGCTGGGACGGGGAACGGTTCGCCTACGCCGGCGGCCACGGCTTCCTGCTCGGCGACGAGGGCAGCGCCTACTGGATCGGCCGCCAGGCCGTCCGCGCCGCGCTGCGCTGGGAAGAACAGACCGGCGGCTCCGAGCCGATCTACCGGACGGTAACCCAGGCCACCGGGCCCGACCTTGAGGTCCTGATCGGCCAGGTCAACAAGCATCCGGCCGACCGCGGGCGGCTGGCCGTGCTCGCGCCCGCGGTCACGGCGCTCGCCGGTGACGACCCAGAAGCGCAGCGGATCGTCCGGCGCGCCGCCGAGCATCTCGCCGCGCTTGCCGAGTCCATCCATCGCCGGCTTGGCCTGCTACCCGTCGCGGGTGTCGGCGGTGTCTTCCGCGCCCCTGCCCTCTGGGCGCATTTCACCGACCTGACCGGCGCCGCCCGCCCGCTCGCGTCGGTCGCCGTGGGCGCCGCGTTGCTCGCGGCCACGTGCACGCCGCCCTCACCGAGCGCTTCATGCTCCTTTCATAGTCGCCGGGCATCCTTGAGCGGGTGACCGCCAGGCTCGTGCAGCGCAGGACCCGCGTCGCGCAGGCGCTCGGCATGCTGACCTGCCTCGCCGCGGCGGCGTGCAGCTCGTCACCGCCGGTCCCGCCCGCTGCCTCGCCGCCCACGTCCGCCGCCCCGGCCACGTCGGCCACCTCCTCGATCCGGACAGCTCCGCCCACGGCCAGCGTCGCCGCTCGGCTTCCGCCGCACGTCATCGTGTCCCGGATGCGGACCGCGGACGGATCGGTCGTGACCGTGGCCATCTTCCGCGGCTCGGTCCGGTACGTCTTGCACAACGGTAGCCAGGACCCCGGGCCTGCCTACGCGGCGCTGGTACGGGCCGGCCCGGCCGTCAGCGGCACCGAACGCCCGCGCTTGCTAGCCGCCTTCAACGGCGGCTTCCTGCTGCGCTCGCGGGCGGGCGGCTACGAACAGGAGGGCCACGTGTTCCGGGCCCTGCGGCACGGCCTGGCCAGCCTGGTCATCGACCGGTCGGGGCAGGCCAGGATCGGGGTCTGGGGCGTCGACGTGCCCGCCCCGGGCGAGGCCGTCTACAGCGTCCGGCAGAACCTGTGGCCGCTGGTCGAAGGGGGTCAGCCGACTGCGGAGGCCGCCCGGTGGTGGCGGTGGGGCGGGACCGTCGGCCACGCCGAATACGTCGCCCGCAGCGCCCTCGGCCAGGACGCCTCCGGTGACCTCATCTACGCGGCGAGCATGTCTACCGTCCCGGAGGACCTCGCCCAGGTGCTGGCTCGCAGTGGTGCGCGGATCGCCATGGAACTGGACATCAACTCCGAGTGGGTCCAGCTCGCGATCGCTCACACCGCGGGCGGCCCGCTCCGGGCTCCCATTCCCGGCCAGGTCCGCCCGGCCACCCAGTACCTCACCGGGTGGACCCGCGATTTCGTCACCGTCCTGGCCCCGCGCTGACCGCTGTCAGCTCAGGTCGCCGCGTTCGCGCAGCGCGCGGATGTCCTCGGCCACCCGGAAGGTGACCACGAAGAATTCCAGGATGATGCGGTAGATCGCCAGCACGATGAGGATGAACAGCGGGTCGCCGAAGACCAGCATGAGGAACCCGAATACGGTGCTGGCCTTGAACGCGATGATGGTGACCACCAGGGCGCTGACCACGGTGCCGATCACGATCAGCATGTAGAGCACCTTGATGACCTTCGGCGTCACGAACGAGGTGAAGCCGAAATCGAACAGGGCGCCCAGGAAGCCCCGGGTGTCCGCCGCGTCCCTCGGCGCCGGGTCCGGGACCGCGATCGCCGGGCGCTCGGCATCCGGGCGCGCCGTCCCGGCGTCGGCCGCCGCCGCGGCAAACGCGGCCGTCGTGGCCGGGCCGAACGGGTCGGCCTTCGGCGCCCCGAACGGGTCGGCCTTCGGCGTCCCGAATGGATCAGCGTCCCCGAACGGGTCGGCCGCTCCCGTGCCGAACGTCCCGGCGGGCCTGACCGCGAACGCGTCGGTCTGGCTCGCGCGGTAAGAGTCCACCCGGGCCCCGAACGGGTCGGCCTGGCTCACGCCGAACGAGTCGGCCCCGGTGCCGAGCGGGTCGGCGGCCGTGGTGCCATAGGCATCGATCGGCCCGGTGCCGTGCCCGTTCGAGTCCCTGACCCGGTGCGAGCCCGCCGTCCCGTTGCTGTAACCCTCGGATTCCGCGGGCCCGGAGAACGGCCCGCGGGCGGCATGGCTGCCGTGGTTCCACTCTTCCGGCGGACCCTGATGTGATGACCGATCCGGCATCGACCTCTCCCAGGGAAAGTGCTCGTGGTGGTACGTCACCTGCGGTGACGCAGGCCAGGCGCGCAGGCCTGGGAGCCACATTACTTTCCCGGAAGCCGCGAAATACGCGCTTTCCAGAAGATGACCGATAATGGTAATCCATTATGCCAATAACGTTTTGTGCCTTATGGGCGGCTATTTAGCTGGCCCGCAGTCGCAAGCCGCGCGGGGTGGGGCGGAAACCGGCCGCCTCGAGCGCCTGTGCGAGCGGGGAGCCGTGGATGCCGGACCCCACGGTCAGGCCGTCCGCCCGCTCCACGCTCAGCCGGCCCAGCGCGCCGTCGCGGACGGACGCGGCCAGCGCCGTCGCGGCCGGGCTCAGCACTTCCGGATCGTCGGTCCAGGACAGCAGGGTCCGGCCGCCCCGCTCGACGTACAGCACGAGCGACCCGTCCACCAGCACGACCAGCGCGCCCGCCTTGCGGCCCGGCCGGTGCGACGACGGCGTCTCGCCGGGGCGATCCGGCCAGAGCAGCGCCGCGCCGTACGGCTGGGCGGGATCGGCGGCCGCGAGCACGGTGCCGGCCCGCGGGGACGCCCCTCCGGAACCCCCCGCTCCTGGGGGGCCCACCCGGCCCCCCAGGCCCCCTGGGTCTCCCAGACCTCCTCGGCCCCCCGCGACCAGCGCGCGCATCCGGTCGACCGCGCCGGGCAGTGCGAACTGGGCCGCGCCCAGGCCCTCCACGAAGTAGCCGCGCCGGCACTGGCCAGCCTCCTCCATGGCCCGCAGCACGGGGTACACCGCGGCGAACCCGCCGGGAATCCGCTCCGAGGCGACCGCGCCCCTGGTCAGCACGCCGTGCCGCTCCAGCAAGGTCAGGGCCAGCGTGTGCGCACGGACGGTCCGCGCACCCTCGCCACCGGAAGGCCCGGAAGGCCCGGACGGCTCCAGCCGCCCCGGCAGCAGCGACCACCGGCCGCTCACCGTGGGCGGCCCGGTGCGGGTCGGCATCGCCGGCCGGCCGAACCCGTACCGCCGGCCAGGACCGCCCGGCCGGGGGCGAGGCACCGCCGCGCGGGGCGGCGCCGGTGTCCGGCGCTGCTGGCCGGCCAGCGTGACCCGCAGCGGGGCCAGGGTGTCGTTGGTCAGCAACCCGGCCCAGACCAGGTCCCACATGGCCGCCGCCACCTCGCTGTCATCCGGCAGCGATCCGCTGAGCAGCGCCGCGACGCGGTCGCTGAGCATCCGGAAGAACAGCGCGCCGCCGCCGCTGAGCACCTCAAGCACCGCTTCGTGCAGCGGGGTCATGCTGACCTCGCCCGGTTCGGGCAGCATCAGCGCGGCGCCGTCGGCGGGGGCCAGCACCAGCCAGCCGTCCCCGCCCGGCAGCGCCCCCGCGCCGGACCAGACGACCTCGCCCGCCGAGGTGAGTTCGTCGAGCAGGGCGGGGGAGTAGCCCGGTATCCGCCCCGGCAGGACCAGCGTCTCCAGCGCGGACGCGGGCACGGGCGCCCCGGCCAGCCGTTCCACCACCTCGAGCACCGCTCCCGCGTCGGCCCGCCGCCGTCCGCCACTCACGGGACCGGTCCCGGAAACAGCTCCGATCCCGTGCCAGGCGGGCAGGAACCTGGCCAGGACCTCCGGCGCGACCGGTTCGGCCTCCTTGCGCAGCCGGGCCAGGCAACGCCGGCGCAGCAGGCGCAGCACCTCCGCGTCGCACCATTCGGTCCCGCCCGCGGCGGCGCCGGCCGGCCCGGAACCCGTAGGCAGGAACTCGCCCTCCACCACCCGGCCGTCGGCCGCGAGCCGGCGCAGCGTCATCGTCACCACCGCGGGGCCCAGCCCGTACCGCCCGGCCACCGCCGCGGTGGCGAACGGGCCGTGCGTCCTGGCGTACCTGGCCACCAGGTCACCCAGCGGGTCGGCGACCGGCTCGGTGAACGCCTCAGGCACGCCCATCGGCAGCGGAACCCCCAGGGCGTCCCGCAGCCGCCCCGCGTCCTCGATCGCGGCCCACATCGGCTGCCCGGCGATCCGCACCTCGATGACCCGCCGCGCCGCGGCCAGCTCGGCCAGCCAGCCGGACGGAGCAGAAACGGACCGGTCCGCGACCTCCAAAGCAGTCAGAGGGCCCGTCGTCCGCAGCAGGTCAGAAACGCCCTCCAAGTCGCGGCAGCGGCGGTTCTCCGACAGGTGCTGCAGGTCACGCTCGGTCTGGTCGACCACCGCGGGATCGAGCAGCTCGCGCAGCCCGTCCTGGCCGAGCAGCTCGGCCAGCAGGGCGGTGTCCAGCGACAGCGCCTGCGCGCGCCGCTCGGCGAGCGGCGCGTCGCCCTCGTACATGAACGCCCCGACGTAGCGGAACAGCAGCGACTTGCCGAACGGGCTCGGCGCCGCCGTCTCCACCTCCACGATCCGGACCCGGCGGGCGGCGATGTCCCGCAGCAGCTCGGTCAGGGCCGGGACGTCGAACACGTCCCGCAGCACCTCCCGGACCGTCTCCAGCACGATCGGGAACGCCGGGTACCGGCTGGCGATCTCCAGCAGCTGCGCGGACCGCTGCCGTTGCTGCCACAGCGGGGTACGCCGGCCCGGCTGGCGCCGCGGCAGCAGAAGCGCCCGGCCGGCGCACTCCCGGAACCGCGACGCGAACAGCGCGCTGGCCCCGACCTCGGCCGTGACCAGGTCGCCGATCTCGTCCGGGTCGATCAGCGCGATCCCGCTCGGCGGCGGCTCGTCGGACTCCGGCACCCGGATCAAGATACCGTCGTCGGTGTGCAGCGCCTGCACGTCCATCCCGCCGTACCGCTCGCGCAGCCGGGCCGCGATGGCCAGCGCCCACGGCGCGTGCACCCGGTCGCCGTACGGGCTGTGCAGCACCACCCGCCAGTCGCCAAGCTCGTCGCGGAACCGCTCCACGACCAGGGTCCGGTCGTCCGGCACGTACCCGGTGGCCGCGCGCTGATCGGATAGGTACCTGATCAGGTTCCGGGCCGCCAGCTCGTCCAGCCCGGCCCGCTCCAGCGAAGCCCTCGCCTCCGGCTCGGACACCGACGCCAGCGAACGGCAGGCCGCGCCGATGGCCCGGCCCAGCTCGGCAGGCCGCCCCGGGGTGTCGCCGTGCCAGAACGGCAGCCGGCCCGGCTGCCCGGGGGCCGGGGTGACCAGCACCCGGTCCGGGGTGATGTCCTCGATCCGCCACGAGCTGGCGCCCAGCACGAACACGTCGCCGACCCGCGACTCGTACACCATCTCCTCGTCGAGCTCCCCGACCCGCCGCGGCTGCCGATCACCCCCCGAGGCCAGGAACACGCCGAACAGCCCGCGGTCCGGGATGGTGCCGCCGCTGGTCACCGCCAGCCGCTGAGCGCCCGGCCGGCCCCGGATGATCCCGGCCACCCGGTCCCACACGATGCGCGGCCGCAGCCCGGCGAAGTCCTCGCTCGGGTAGCGCCCGGCCAGCATGTCGAGCACCGCCTCCAGGATCGGCCGGGTCAGCCCGGCGAACGGCGCCGCCCGGCGCACCATCCGCTCGAGCTCGTCCACCGGCCAGTCGTCCACCGCGGTCATCGCCACCACCTGCTGGGCCAGCACGTCCAGCGGGTTGTGCGGGATCTTCAGCTCCTCGATCTGGCCGTCCCGCATCCGCTCGGCGACCACGGCCGCCTGGACCAGGTCACCCTGGTATTTCGGGAAGATGATGCCCCGGGAGACGTCACCTACGTTGTGCCCGGCCCGGCCGACCCGCTGCAGCCCGCTGGCCACCGAGGGCGGCGCCTCCACCTGCACCACCAGGTCGACGGCGCCCATGTCGATGCCGAGTTCCAGGCTGGAGGTCGCCACCACCGCGGGCAGCCGCCCGGCCTTGAGCGCCTCCTCGATCTCGGCCCGTTCCTGCCGCGACACCGAGCCGTGGTGGGCCCGGGCCACCTCGGCCGGGGCGCCCGCCGCCGCGCCGGCCTGGGCCATGATCTCGGCCGGCATCCGCCCGTTCGAGGCGCTCGAGCCCCGGCCCCCCGCCGCCACAGGGCCCGCCGTCGAAACACCCGCCTCGAAGGCCGCCTCGGCCCGCTCCGCGGCCAGTTCGTTCAGCCGACCGCACAGCCGCTCCGCGAGCCGCCGCGAGTTCGCGAACACGATCGTGGACTTGTGCTGCTCGATCAGGTCGAGCACGCGCTCCTCGACGTGCGGCCAGATCGACCGCGCCGGCGCCGGCCCGTCGCCGGAATCCCCGTCCGAGCCCGAACGGCCCGGCGCGGTATCCAGCTCGGTCATGTCCTCGACCGGGACGACGACGGTCAGCTCGATCCGCTTGGGGCTGGGCGGCTGCACCACGGTCACCGGCCGGGCGCCGCCCAGGAACGTGGCCACCTCGCCCACCGGCCGAACCGTCGCCGACAGGCCGACGCGCTGGGCCGGCCGGGCATCCCCGCGCAGCGCGTCCAGCCGCTCCAGCGACAGCGCCAGGTGCGCGCCGCGCTTGTTGCCCGCCACCGCGTGCACCTCGTCCACGATGACCGTCTCCACCCCGCGCAGGGTCTCCCTGGCCTGCGAGGTGAGCAGCAGGAACAGCGACTCGGGCGTGGTGATGAGGATGTCGGGCGGCTTGGTGACCAGCCTCCTGCGCTCCTCGGCCGCGGTGTCACCGGTGCGGACCGCGACACCGATGTCGGGCTCGGCCAGCCCCAGCCGGTGCGCCGCGTGCCGGATCCCGGTCAGCGGGGCCCGCAGGTTCCGCTCGATGTCCACCGCCAGCGCCTTGAGCGGGGAGACGTACAGGACGCGGGTCCGTCGCTTCGGGTCCTGCGGCGGCGGTACCGCCGCCAGCTTGTCGATCGCCCACAGGAACGCGGCCAGCGTCTTGCCCGACCCGGTCGGCGCGACGACCAGCGTGTCCTCGCCCTTGCCGATGGCCAGCCAGGCTCCCGCCTGGGCCTGCGTCGGCTCGGCGAACGCCCCGCCGAACCAGGCCCGCGTGGCCGGCGAGAACCCGTCCAGCGCACCCGCGGTACCGGTCAGCGGCGACTCTTCTGCCATGCTCCCATACTGCCCTGCCCCACCGACATTTCCGGCCGGTGCCGCGGTCAGCGCCCGATCACCCGCCCGACGTGCATCACGCGGACCATGTCGTCTGCGACCTCATACAGCACGCGGTAACCATCAAGCCGTATCCGGCGAAAGTTCGTCCCGCCGAGGGCATTGCTCTCGGCGGGACGCGGATCGACAGCCAGCGCGGCAACGGCGTTCGCGATTCGCTTGGCACCGTCAGGATCGCTGGCGCGCAACTGGCGATAGGCGGTCATCGCCTCGGGCAGCCAGATGACCGGATAGGTCATCCGCGAGGCACGCCGGAATCCTCGGCATCAAGTGCCGCCATGAACTCCTCATGGGGCAAGCCGGACTCGTTCTTGGATTTGATTGCCTCGCACAAGGCGATGTCTGCCAGGTCCTGCGCCTGCTGAAGTTCATCGAGCTCGGCAACCGAGATCAGGACGGCTGTCGGCTTACCGTGCTCCGTCAGCACGATCCGCTCGTGCTCGTGTTGCGCACGGGCGACAAGCTCGTCAAGGTGGTGACGCGCCTCTGGCAACGGGAAGTGGAGCGCCATACCGGCGACTCTACACGGACCCACGGACAGGGTACGGAACGACACGTAGCTACCGAAGCTACCGCCGCACGGACGGCGATGAGTCCTGCGATCTTCATTTCGGCCGAACGGACCGTGCCTCGTGCCCCGCGCGAGTCTGGTCACAGTCCGTCGTCGAGCTGCTCCCAGGTGATACGCAGCCGGAACGGCTCGAACGCGTCGATAGCGTAGAAATCCCTCCGGCGGACGTTCAGGCATTCCGAGATGTATCCACCGTCCAGGGTCAGCCGGAACTGCTCGACGGAGATCGCAGGACCGTCGTTGTTGACCATGCGCACGATCCAGTAGTTCGGTACTCCGGCCGCGGCGTACTCGGCGCGCTTGTCGCGGGTATCCGTGGTCACCGAATCAGCGGATACGATCTCGATGACCAGAACGCAATCGGAGGCATATGGCTTGCGTGCCCATGTGCCCCGGTCGTATTCGACGCACCGGTATACGAGCACATCGGGCCGACGGAAGTGGAATTTCGGGGCCTCCGCGATCAGCATGTCAAGATCGGCCACGACACGGTGGCACGTGCGCTCCTTCCGATCGGCATTCTTGACCGGATCACGCAGAAGCGAGACAAAATTGTGGGCGATGGTCTGGTGACTGTAAGTGGGAGACTCGCATCTGACCATCCAGCCATCGACGACCTCGACCTGCATGCAGACATCCTCGGGGAGCTGGTGGTACAGCTCGAGGGTGATCTCGGGCAAGAACGCCGCGCGCTTGAACTCGCCCTGGTCAAAAGGCTCCGCCATGGCCTGAGTCTAGTCCCGGGGCCAGATCCGGCCCCGCCTGTGAGTTAGCGTGTCGCCATGTCCTCCAGCGCGGCCCGCTACGACGGGCATTCCGAGTATTATGACCAGCACTTCGGGCCCGGCCATCGGCCCGCGGAAGAATCGGCCTTTCTGCTGGAAGCGCTAAGACGTTGGCGAGCTTCCTCGGCGCCATCGCGAGCTCCGGGCTGCGGATCCGCGACGTGCGGGAGTTCGCCAGCAGCGGCGTCGTGCTGCCGCGGAACATCGGCCTCGTCGCCGAGAAGTAAGCGACGGTTCCCTGACCGGCCCGTTCGTCGCTGATTGAGCTGATATGCGTGGCGGTCGGCCGGCTCCCGCTGACCGAGTACAATGCCCGCCTCGACGCCCCGCTGGCGGGTAACCGATCAGGTGCTCGTGCCC
>Ga0070730_10005559_pt1 | contig 10867 bp, 7 predicted proteins | sample Coa_R1_3_FD_66447 | JGI IMG/M metagenome (GOLD analysis project Ga0070730, IMG submission 66447) | Surface soil microbial communities from Centralia Pennsylvania, which are recovering from an underground coalmine fire - Coalmine... | ecosystem: Environmental > Terrestrial > Soil > Unclassified ... | reverse complement strand
GATGGCGGAAGAATTCGTATCGGGGAAGGCACATGGATTGGACACGGCGCCGCTGTTGTCTGCGATAAGGGCGAGTTGGTGCTGGGTCGAAATTGCGTAATTGCGGCGAATGCGCTGGTCAGCAGAAGTTTCCCGGATTACTCCGTCATCGTGGGCAATCCTGCAAGGGTGGTTAAGCAGTTTGACCCCGCGAAGGGAGACTGGGTACTCGGATCGAGCCGGCCATCGGAACCGCAGCTCACTCCGAGGCAGGCTGTGAATGGCGCACGCTGCGCGGACCCCATTCTCGTCTTATAGAAACTTCGACAAAGCAGGCTCTCAAATATGTGTGGAATATCAGGAATCGTAAAGCTTCACGGCGGATCGCCCGATCCACAGACGCTGCGCGACATGATCGGAACGCTGGCGCACCGCGGCCCGGATGGTAGCGGCGTTTACTGCAGAGGGCCAGTGGGTTTGGCGCATGCGAGGTTGAGCATCATCGATCTTGAAGGCGGCCGCCAGCCCATGTCGACGGCCGATCGGAAGCTCTGGATTTCTTTTAACGGGGAGATTTTCAACTATATCGAGCTCAGACAGGAGCTCATTCAAAAGGGTCATACATTCACGACGCGCTCCGATACCGAGGTCATTTTGCACCTGTATCAAGAGGAGGGCGAGGAGTGTGTCCAGAGACTCAACGGCCAGTGGGCATTCGCCATCTGGGATGTCGATCAGCAGAAACTATTCGTCTCTCGCGACCGTCTTGGCGTCAGGCCCGTGTTCTATACCCAGACCAGCGATAGTTTTCTGTTTGCCTCGGAGATTAAGGCTCTTTTCGCCCATCCGGAAGTCGAACGTGCGCTCGACCTGAAGGGACTTGATCAGATCTTTACGTTCTGGTTCACGCTAGCTCCACGCACGGTGTTCAAGGGCGTATGTCAGTTACCACCGGCGCATTCACTCGTCCTGCAGAACGGACAGATTCGAGTACGTCGCTACTGGAACCTCGAGTATGACCCGATCGAACCGCCCTTCGCAGCGAGCGAGAAAAAGCTCAGCGAAGACCTGCTGAATTTGCTGCTGGACGCCACCCGCATACGCCTGCGGTCTGACGTTCCGGTGGGCGCCTATCTGAGCGGCGGCCTCGATTCGACTGTGATCACAGCGCTCGCACACATGCTGGTGGGAAGCCGCCTTCGTACTTTCTCAGTAAGTTTTGAAGATCGGGAGTTCGATGAAGGAGTCTACCAGCGAGAGGCCAGCTCCTTTTTGAATACTCAGCACAGTGACGTTTCCTGCTCGTACCGTGACATTGCGGAGATCTTTCCGGAAGTCATCCGGCACACCGAACAGCCAATCTTGAGGACAGCGCCGGCACCATTCTTCCTACTATCGAAGCTCGTCCGGGAGAACGGTTTCAAGGTAGTCCTTACCGGAGAAGGCGCCGATGAAATGTTCGGCGGCTACGACATTTTCAAAGAAGCAAAGATTCGACAGTTCTGGGGACGGAATACGGCATCGCGGTGGCGTCCGTTGCTGCTTAAACGACTGTACCCGTACATGGATGGAATTCAGAAACAGTCGCACGCATATTTGAAAAGCTTCTTTCACGTCTCAGAGCAGGATTTGGCGAGTCCTTTCTTTTCACATCTGCCGCGATGGGAACTGACGGCGAAGCTGAAAATGCTGCTCTCCCGCGCAACCCGTGCCGAACTGCGGGAGCGAGACGCTCTCCACGAACTTGAAAATGAGCTGCCTGCCTCGTACCAGTCGCTGGGGGCATTCTCACGAGCCGAGTATCTGGAAGCGATGTACCTGCTTCCGGGTTACATTTTGTCGTCGCAGGGCGACCGCATGGCTATGGCGAACTCGGTCGAAGGACGTTACCCGTTCCTAGATTTTCGTGTTGTCGAGTTCGCTGCCAAGCTGCCGCCAAGCATGAAAATGAAAGTTCTTGACCAGAAACATTTATTGAAGCAAGCGGCCAGTGGGATGATCCCGTCGTCCATTCTGCGCCGGCATAAACAGCCCTATCGGGCACCTGATGGGAAAAGCTTTTTTCACTCCCCCAATGCTTATGTAGATGATTTGTTGTCGCCGGACCGTATACGAGTCGACGGCATCTTCGATGCCGCTGCCGTGAATGCGTTGGTGGCAAAGTTTAAATCTGGCCGGACGACCAGCGCGAAAGACAATATGGCGCTGGTAGGAGTGCTGTCCACGCAACTGTTGATCGAACAATTTGTTGATTATCAATCGAAGGGGAGCTCTCAATGTCACTTGCCGCAGATTTGCGCAGCTTCGTCATAAACAACTTTCTTCTTGGCCGCGAGGAGGCCCTGAACGACGATGATTCCTTTCTTGAACAGGGGATCATCGACTCCACTGGCATTCTCGAACTCGTCGCCCATCTCGAGGAGACCTACGGTATTGAGATTACGGAGTCGGAGTTGGTTCCCGACAATCTTGATTCCATCAATCGTATCGTGGCATACCTGGATCGCAAGCTGGGGCATGGCGATGGAACGACTGTCGCGGCGGCGAATGCTGTTTGCCCGGCGTGATTTCTCCTGGCACGTCAGACGAGTGATCCTGTCATGAATGTCTCTGACTATCTTCTCGAGGGAAAACCAGAGTCCTCCCCTGCACTACTGACTCTCTCCGCTGAACACACATACGGGGAACTGCGCGACACTGTCCAGTCGGTCGGCAACTACCTCGTCAGTTCCGGAGGAAAGAGCGGCGATCGGGTATTGCTGCTCGCGGAGAGCGGATTGTTCTGGGTAGCGGCTTATTTGGGGATCCTGCGAGTGGGGATGGTGTGCGTTCCCTTGCCGACCAACATCGCTGCCTCGGATCTTGAGTACATTCTCGCGGCTACCACGCCACAATTTATTTTTGCAGACCCGCGCGCGACTAAATTGATCCCCGAGTCACAGCGTTTCATTCCAGTGATCTCCAGAATTCCCACGCACCCAGATTACAAAAATATCGGAGCAGTGCCAGTCGCAGAGAATGATCTGGCGGCGCTGATGTTCACTTCAGGGTCCACCGGTCGTCCTCGGGGCGTGATGATCACGCATCGAAATATCGTCGCCAACACAGAATCGATCATTGAGTATCTTTCGTTGACGGCCCACGATCGAGTCATGGCTGTGCTGCCTTTCCACTACTGCTTCGGAACCTCGCTGCTGCATACACATCTGGCGGTCGGCGGAAGCGTCGTAGTTGATTCAAGATTCATGTATCCGGAGGCCGTACTGCAGAGAATGCGGCAGACGGCGTGCACGGGCTTTGCCGGCGTGCCGAGCCATTACCAGATTCTCCTGCGAAAATCGAACCTGGCTCGAATGGATTTCCCGGACCTGCGCTACGTGCAGCAAGCGGGAGGACAACTGGCTCCGACCTTCATCCAAGAACTCAGCAAGGCGCTCCCCGGAAAGCAGATTTTTGTGATGTACGGACAAACCGAAGCGACAGCGAGATTGTCGTATCTGCCGCCGGAAGACCTCGACGCAAAACTCGGCTCCGTAGGAAAGGGCATGCGCGGGGTAAAGCTCACGGTAGTTGGCGAGAACGGTCAAAAGGTTGCGCCGCAGCAGACCGGAGAGATCGTGGCCGAGGGCGCCAACATCGCACGTGGATACTGGAACGATCCGGAGGAGACGGCCCGTTGCTTCCGCGATGGAAAGCTTTATACGGGAGACCTCGCCACGGTTGATAACGATGGGTTCATCTACATTGTGGACCGCGCCAAAGATTTCCTGAAGTGTGGTGGAAAACGAGTGAGCTGCCGTCACCTGGAAAACGTTCTACTCGAGTTTGACGAATTGATCGAAGCCGCAGTGGTCGGAGTTCCGGACGAGGTGCTGGGCGAGGCAGCGCTGGCGTACGTCGTACCTCGAAACCCGAAGGCGCAACCGACCGCAGACCAACTCGAAACCCACTGCCGCAGACGCCTGCCATTATCGTTTGTCCCCAAACGTTATGTCCTGCTGCCTTCCCTGCCCAAGAATAGCTCGGGCAAAGTACTAAAGCCGTTGCTGAAAACGCAGGCGCTGGCACTCGCATAGACGGAAATGAATCTCCGCGTAAATAAAGAGCGCTTCGCTCGGGTAGCCACGGAGCTGCTATTCGTTGTCATTTTGATTTCTTGTGGGAGGAGTTCTCTGGAACCAGCAACAATTAAGCAAGATCATGCGTCTTTAGCGACTCTGGAAGAACGGCAGATCCAGAAGCTCAATTCGGTCAAGGTGTTCTTCGGCCATAAATCCGTAGGTGGAAACATCCTGGAGGGAATCAAGAGTCTCATGGCCCTGGACCCGAGGCTGAAGCTGAACCTTGTGCATTCTTCCGATCCGGCCCTCGTTCCCGGTCCGGCATTCATTGAGGCTGAGATCGGCGAAAACGGAGATCCACTCTCGAAGAATGCTGCCTTCGTCTCGGCTCTGCGTGCGGGGATGGGTGCCGAGGGTGGCATAGCGTTCCACAAGTACTGCTACGTAGATTTCACGGGCACGAGCGATGTGGGAGAACTCTTTGAAAAGTACCAGCACGGAATCGATGCGCTTGCTGCGCAACATCCGACGATCAGAATCATCCATGTCACAGTCCCACTGACGACGGTTGAACCTGCGGCCAAGGCGTGGGTGAAGAACATCCTCGGACGGAATACGGCTCGTGCGGCGAATGTTAAACGCAATGAGTTTAACCAACTGTTGAAACAGACGTACCCGCCGGAGACGATCTTCGATCTGGCTCGAGTGGAGTCGACGCGTCCGGATGGATCACGCTCCTATTTCTTACTGGGAGACAAACAGATTTACACGCTGGCCGAGGAATACACCACTGACGGTGGGCATCTCAACGCCTTGGGAAGTGCAGAAGCGGCGCGAGGAATGCTAGCTACTCTGGCGGACGCTGCCAGCAAAAATTAAATGGAGGTCTTTCGATGAGTGTTGCAAACCTGATAACGGCCGACATACTGCGCATTAACGCTGCTGCGGAGGTCGAGCGGATTACCGCCAGCATAAAGGAAAGCGTCTTTTCACAGTTCAAGCGTAAAGGAGCCGTAGTCGCTGTCTCCGGAGGCATTGACAGCAGCGTTGTAGCCGCTCTTTGCGTGCGCGCGCTGGGACCGGACCGGGTAATCGCGTTGTTTCTGCCGGAAACTGATTCGTCCGCCGATAGTCTCCGCCTGGGGAAGAAACTGGCCGAGGTGTTGGGAATCCGTTCCTTTACCGAAGACATCACGCCCATCCTGGATGGGGCGGACTGCTACCAGCGGCGGGATGACGCAATCCGCACGGTAGTGCCTGAATACGGTGAAGGCTACAGGATGAAAATTGCCTTGCCCGATCTACTTTCGACAGACCGCTATGCAATTTTCAACATCGTTGTGCAGTCACCCACAGGAGACTTCCGAACGGCTCGGCTCTCACTTGACGCCTATCTCGGAATTCTCGCTGCTACAAACTTCAAGCAACGGACGCGCACGATGATGGCGTATTACTATGCCGATCGTTTTCATTACGCCGTAGCCGGCACACCCAACCGCTTGGAATATGATCAGGGCTTTTTCGTGAAAGGTGGGGACGGTCTGGCTGACTTCAAACCGATTGCTCATCTGTATAAATCGCAAGTTTACGAACTGGCCGCATATCTTGGCGTTCCGGAAGAAATCAGGACCCGGCCTTCGACTACCGACACATACTCACTCGAGCAGTCGCAAGAGGAATTCTACTTCTCCATACCGCTGGCCAAGATGGACCTGTGCCTTTACGGCAAGGACCATGGGCTTCCAGCAGCGGAGATGGCGCCCGCGGTGGAGCTCAGCCCCGAGCAGGTGGCTCGAGTTTACGAGATGATCGATTCCAAACGAAAGACAACGCGCTATCTGCATCTGGCGCCGGTTCTGGTCGAGGATCTGCACTTGATCTAGTTCCACGGACGAGAGAGGCGCCGTGCCCCGCCTTAGTCCAAACTCCGAATATCCCCCAAACTCATTTCTAAAAGGTTTTCACCGGAAAAGAGGTTCCCATGCGCAACCATGTTTGTGCTCGCTCCCAATGGGCTCGAACCAGTCTTGCCCGTCTGCTGGCTCTTGGGTCATCAGTGCCGATCGTCCGGGCACACGCCCCACGACTTGTTATCTGTCTAGTTTTCTGCCTCGCGGCGAGCTGCGGAGTGGCACAGAATGTTTCGCCAAGTTCGTTGTCGTTCGGAAATGAAGCAGTGGGATTTGCGAGCCAAGCGAAGAGTACTACCGTTACCAATGGCAGGAAAGTCGCGGTCACCATCACCAGCATTGCGATCGACCTGCCGGATTACAGCGAGAGCAATAACTGTCCACTCAGCCCCGCTACACTTGCCCCAGGTGCAAGTTGCAACATTTCTGTGGCTTTCAGTCCCACGGTGATCGGAACGCGCAAAGGCTATCTGACCATAACTGACAGCTCGGTGCAGCGAGTTGCGCTGAGCGGGAATGGAATTCTAGCGGTGGCCGCCAACCCGTTGAGCCTTGCCTTCGGGAATGAGGTAGTCGGGCGAAAGAGCGGCTCAAAAGCAATCACAGTGAAGAACAATCAGCCCTCCGGTCTTATTATTGGCAGCATCGGCTCCAGTCTGCCGGATTACCTGATCACATCGGATACGTGCCCGCTCAGCCCTTCTATGCTGGCTGCCGGCGCCTCCTGCAAGATTACCGTGGTCTTCTCACCGACCGCTTTGGGAGCGCGCGATGGCGTACTCACAGTCGCAGACAATGCGAGCAACAGTCCAACGATTGCATTAACAGGGACGGGAGTACCTGCAGTGGCAGTCGGGCCAGCTAGTCTTACGTATTCGGGCCAGCCTCTGGGGACCACAAGTTCGTCACAAATCGTCACGCTGGTCAACAATCAATCTACGCAGCTGACGATCACGAGCGTCACGAGCAGTCTTGCCGATTTTGGTTTGGCCTCGACTTGTCCCGCGAAGCTCGCAGGAGGCGCCAGTTGCAGCGTGGCTGTGACTTTCGCGCCGAAAGCGACAGGAAGCAGAAACGGAACACTGACCTTTGTCGACAACGCGAATAACAGTCCTCAAAGCGTGACTCTGGCGGGTACAGGCTTGCCGGCGACTGTGGTTTCACTGGCGATAACACCTCCAAATCCTTCAGTAACAGCCGGCTCGAATCAGCAATTTACCGCGCTCGGCACGTATAGCGATGGAACCCAACAAGACCTCACTGCAGCCGTCAACTGGACTTCCTCCAATACTGGCGTAGCGACTATCTCCGGAGGAGGCCTGGCAACAACACTGACATCGGGCACCGCCACCATCTCTGCCAGCTCAGGAGCCGTCGCAAGCAGCACATTGTTGACCGTTAGTTCGGGCCCCATCCTGTCTCGCTTACCGGAACAAATCTGCATGACAGAAAGCCAGTCGTCATTTTCGTTGGAGTGCACTCTGCCTGCCGGCATTCCTGCCGGAGACGGCGTCGTTCTCTTCATAACCTCAACCATCCCTCAGACGCTGGTGGCAGATGCAGTGCAAGATTCCCAGAGCAATGTGTATACGGTTCTCGGCAATCCGGCGAGTGGTGGTTTTGCGACGATCTATTCTGCGTATTCACGACTCGCCACTCCTCTTCAAGCCGGTGACGTGATCACGATAAACGTTCCGGGTGCGGACTCGTGGGGTGTGGCAGTCTATGACATCGGACCGACGGAGAGTGGGCCGGCAGACGTGGGTGTGACTTTCCAGAATCAAAACGTTGGGCCTGCTGACGTAGTCAACCCAGACACTGGGGTGCCAGGATGGTGGACCGGGCAAACTGCTCCGACGACCGGCACGAGTGACATGTGTATGGCCGCCATCGGTGTGGGATCGGCGAATTATTCCGGCAACACCGGAGACGGGACTCCGCCCGCGATAACCGTGTTCGCGGCCGATAACGCATTCACCAGACTCAACATCACACAGACCTACGCACAGTCCGATCCGAACTACAGCACCGGCGGAGCCATCCTGACGACGTATAGCGAGGTGCCATCGGGCACCGCCGCGCAGTCCCATGTCGTCAATAGTGGTTTCGAAACCAACACTGCTCCTGCAGCGTTGTATTGCTTCAAAGAGGCGCCGGGATCGGTCAAGAGGATCCCCTGGTTCACGGGGAACTATTGCACCGGAACGATGAGTTGCACAATCGACAATGTCGTCGCCGGGCATATGCTGGTCATCGGCTCTCACTCATACATTCACTTGCCCACGACCCCCATAACGGTCACGGACAGCCAGCCGGAGACCGTAACTTTCGACCAACTGGATGGATCGGTCGGACTCGGTTCCTGGCACATCTCCCCGGTGGTCAATGGCGGTTCGCACACGATCACCATCAACGACTCGGTGGATCCAGACATTGGAATGGTCGTGGCCGAAATTGCCGGCCAGGCCTCAGGCAATCCGGTCGAGGCCGTCGCGCAAAACAGCATCATCGACAGTGCTTTGAGGTCGGTGAATATCACCACTCAGACTCCGGGCGATCTCCTTTTCGGTTGGGGTCGCAGCTACTTCGGCAGCGACGAAGGCCAAGGCTTCACCGCAATCCGGGTGATGCCGACGGCAGAATACGCAGTGGCACCTGCAGCGGGTTTACAGACAATGTCAATCCTGCCGAGGGGAACTCCGCCCTGGTCAGAAACCGGCATTCAGGCAATGGCAATTCGGCCCGCTGGAAGTTCCGCGCCTCCTGCCTTGGCGCCGAGTTTTACCGGCAATTACTGCATCGGATACATAGCGAACAGCTGCACGCTGAACAACGTTGCGGCGGGGGATATCCTGGTGATCAGCAGCCTGGCGGGCGGGTCACTCGACCAGCCTCCTCAGGTTACGGATAGCCTAGGTGAAACCATCGTTGTCGACCGCGGAAAGGACTCGGACGGGTCGATTACTCTCTCCACCTGGCACATTGCGGCGGTGACAACAGCGGGAACGCATACCATCACTCTTGACAACGCAGTGGTGATGATCGTGACCGAGTACACCAGCCAGTCACAGGGAAATCCAATTGATGCGGTAACTGCTGCGACCGCGACGACCGGAGGTTTCGCCAGCGCCAGCGTCCAGACTACACAAGGGAATGATTTGATTTACGCGTGGTGCGCGACCGATAGCCCGACGGGATGGGGCGATGGTTTCGCCGCATTCTGGACATCGCCAACGTCGCAGTACAGAATGGCCGGTGCCAGCCCTGGATCGGAGACCGCAACCTGTCCGTCTTCTCCGGACAATCCGGCCTCGGGCTGGGTTATTCAGGAATTGGCGATCCGGCACTAAGGCGAAGGGAACAATGAAACAATCTTGGCAGATCGAAAGGCAGCGGCAGGCAATCTTTTCTGCGTTCCTGACGAGCCTCTTATTGTGTAGCACTATCGCTGTGGGCCAAACTCCAGCCAGAGGAGGCCCCAACCCGCCGTCAACAGAGAATGGCCAAACAAAAGGAGCGCTGCCTTCGCAGATAGTGGTGCCCTCTTGCCCGAAAGTACGCGCTTCTTCCCTCCAATCGACGCAGGCGTCTTCGGGCCACCATAAGGTGATCTTGGCTTGGGACGCGAGTGTCAGTACTCCGGATCAAAAAGGCAGGGTCGTCGGTTATTGTCTATATCGAAGCAAAATAGAATCTCTCGCAAAGCAGGATCCGTTGTGCGAGAAATGTGAGCGGATTAACTCTCTTCCGATCGCCGGTACGACATGCGTGGACAACCTGGCGAAAGACAACGGGAAATACTATTACGTAATAACGGCGATCAATGCCGCCGGGCGGATCAGCTCCTCATCGAACGAGGCGATTGCACCGATTCCAGATGAGAAGCAGCCGGGTACGGTTCCTGCGGATTTCCCCCTTCCTCCGTCGTGCCGGGTCGGCGACTGACGTTAGATCACGACTCCGTGCTTTGGTCCCTCGAATAAGCGCGCGGAGTATAAGGGGAGTCCATCTTTCTTAGGACTCTCGACGTTCTCCCGAGGTTTCACAAACAACCACCACTGAAAGCAGTAAATCGAAAGTCTAGCCGCCGCACTTAAAAGGTGCGGCGGTTTTTTTTGCGCCGGAATCGGCCAGCCTTCTACAGCCCCGGCTGACACTGCTTGACGAAACCGCTACGGCACGACTACTTGCACGGGTGCGGAATAGGAACTCTCTTGTCCGCTGGAGTCGACTGCTGTGGCTGCGTAGTAATACGTGGTTCCAGAGGCGACTGTGCTGTCTGTGAACGCTGCATTTGGGTCGAGGCTGGTATTGATTTTGGAATAGGCACCTGGCGCTGCGCCACGGTAGATGTTGTAGCCCGCGACTTGTGATGTGCTGGGACTCCAGGACAGGTTGACGTATGGAGCGGCACCAATTCCCGCGAGTGCTTCCTGCGCCGATGAATTCGACGCGTTGCTCGAGAATGAGAGAGACGCGGAAGACGTGCCGGTGGTCTTCGGAGTAAATGTCACGTTGAGCTGCACGGTCTGCCCGGCACTGATCGTGAGCGGGAAGGAAACTCCGGGGATCGCGAATTGGGAGTTGCTACTGGCAGCCGAAGAGACGGTGACGCCTGCGCCGGGCGCACTTAAGGTCAAGGGCTGTGTAGCCGTGGTCCCTACCTGCGTGCTGTCAAAGTTGAGCGCAGTCGGAGCGAGAGCCAGTTGACCAGTTGTGGAACCAGTTCCCGTCAGCGGTATGTTCAACGAGGGGCCGGAAACCAAGAGACCGCCACCCTCGACACCCGCGGCTTGGGGCGTGAAGGTGACCGCCACCGTAACGCTCTGCCCCGGACCAAGCGTCACCGGCAAGACAGGGCCGCTCACAGAGTAGCCCGTGCCGGCAATCTGAAACGCCGTCAGATTCTCCTTCCAG
>Ga0070730_10005558_pt1 | contig 10868 bp, 9 predicted proteins | sample Coa_R1_3_FD_66447 | JGI IMG/M metagenome (GOLD analysis project Ga0070730, IMG submission 66447) | Surface soil microbial communities from Centralia Pennsylvania, which are recovering from an underground coalmine fire - Coalmine... | ecosystem: Environmental > Terrestrial > Soil > Unclassified ... | reverse complement strand
AGATGGTCTTCGGTCTTGAGCAAGAGCCCGTCCGCGGCGAGCTGCTCCAAAATGCGCTCGCGGGCCGCCAGGGGCAGGAGACCCTGGTAGGCGCCCGCGTTCGCGTTGAGCGACGAGTCGGGATTCATGATGTTGATCGCCGGCAGCTGGTGCCGCTGGCCGATCTCGAAGTCGAGCGGGTCATGGCCCGGCGTGATCTTCACCGCGCCGGTGCCAAACCCCGGCTCGATGGCCGCATCGGCGATGATCGGGATGGTGCGGCCGGTGAGCGGCAGCTGCACCTGGCGCCCGATCAGGTGCTGCCAGCGCGGGTCGTCGGGATGCACCGCCACGGCGGTGTCGCCCAGCATCGTTTCCGGCCGGGTGGTGGCCACGCTAATGCCGCCCTCCCCGGTCGCGAAGGGGTAGCGGATCGTCCAGAGGTGGCCGGGGGTCTCCTCGTTCTCCACTTCCAGGTCGGATAGCGACGTCATGCAGCGGGGGCACCAGTTGATAATACGCTCCCCCTGGTAGATCAGCTGCTTATCGTAGAGGTGCTTGAACACCGTGCGCACGGCCCGCGCGGGACCCGGCTCCATGGTGAAGCGCGCCCGGGTCCAGTCACAGGAGGCGCCCAGGCGGCGGAACTGGCTGCTGATAATTGGGATGTACTTGCGCATCCAGGTCCAGGCGTGCTCCAGGAACTGGTCGCGGCCGATATCGTGGCGGGTCAGGTCGCGGCGCGCCAGCTCCTTCTCCACCACATACTGCCCGGCGATGCCGGCATGGTCGAAGCCGGGCAGCCAGAGTGTGGCGTAGCCCTGCATGCGCTTCCAGCGGATCATGATATCTTCGATCGTCGTCGTCAGCGCGTGGCCGAGGTGGAGTTCGCCGGTCACGTTGGGGGGCGGCATGGTGATCGTGAACGGGGTTTTCTGCGGGTCGCGCTCGGGCGTGAAGTAGCCCTGACGCTCCCACCAATCATACCAACGGGCCTCCACGGCCTCATGGGCGTAGGCCTTGGCCATCTCCCCGCCGGTCCCCGAGCTTAGCGCGGCGGCCGGCGCCGGCGGCGTCTCGTGTAAGTCTGCCACGGTTTCTTCTCCCTCGTCCAGGTCATCCCAGGCATAACGCGTCTCCGGCCCGCGCGGGCCGGGGGCGCGTCCCTGCTGCAACAGGGCCTGGATATCGAAATCGGCTGTGCCTTTCATCGTCTGGTCTCCTTGCGCTAATCGTCGATGTTGCGTTCGAGTCGAACCCACCGCCGCAAGCAACCAGTGCGGGGGCTGACACAGGGCCCCCGCCGATCTTCCTCGCTCTTGTTCTGTTGTACATTATGTCAAGCATATGGATCACCCGATCATCGCCACACAAAAAACCCCCTCGCCGCATAAGGACGAGAGGGACCCAACCCTTCGTGGTACCACCTTAGTTCCGCCACCGCCGCGCGAACGCGGGCGCGGTGACGCTCCGATCCGCGCTAACGGGCGGCCCCCGGACCCGCCTACTCACGATCCGTGCTTCGGCGGGCCAACTCCCAGGCGACGTTCGATCGCTGTCTCCCCGCGGGGCTTGCAGCCGGTGGCGCCCGCTCTCTGAAAGGGTCGCAGGGATCTACTCCTCCTGCTCGACGTCTGTGCATATGCGGTTGTGGCTGTATTATACGGAATCGGGAGGGCGGTGTCAATCGGCCAAAGGGCGGATGCCCTGGCGGGGTTAGGGTGCTCCGCCGGCTTGACACGGATCGCGCAGCCGACTAAGATAACACTGTAGTGCGCGACCAGGACCGCGCACCGCCCTTGCCACCTGCGGGTCGCAGGCGGCGTAAATCGCAGAGGAGAATCTTATGTCGAATCCGAACGATTGGAACAAGGCCGTCATCGACGAATTCCGCGCCAACGGCGGCAAAGTGGGCGGCCCGATGGCCGGCGCCCCCTTGCTGTTGCTGACCACCACCGGCGCCAAGACCGGCCGCCGGCACACCAGCCCGGTCATGTACAACACGGACGGGAACCGCTTGCTGGTGTTTGCCTCCAAAGCCGGGGCGCCCACCCACCCCGCCTGGTATCACAATCTGGTCGCCAATCCGCGGGTGACGGTGGAGCAGGGAACCGAGACCTTTGAGGCCAACGCGGTGGTCCTGACCGGGGAGGAGCGGGATCGGCTCTACCGCCGGCACGCGGAGCAATTCCCCCAATTCGGCGAGTACGAGACGAAAACCACCCGCCAGATTCCGGTCGTCGCGCTGGACCGGGTGGGCTGAGCCCGCCGCCGGACCTCAGCCCGGCCGTCGTCGACTTCCTGCTGTCGCCGGAGGGCGCGCGCTGGCTGGCCACGGCCGCGCACCTGCCGCTCACTGAGCAGAGCCGGCTGGCCGACCTGAGCGGCCTGCGGCGGGCGCTGCCGGGCGACCTGGCCGGCGCCGTGCTGGAGCAGGCGGGGCTGCGACGGCGGGGCGCGGCCAAGTTCCCCGCCGCCGCGCAGATGCTCTTTACGGCGGCGGGGCTGCAACAGGCGAGTGCCGCCCCCGTGGCGCAGCACCGGGCGGCGCGGTTCGCCGGGCGCCGCGCCCTCGATCTCACCTGCGGCATCGGCGGGGATAGCGTGGCCCTGGCGGCGACGGTCGCTACCCTGGTCGCGATCGACCGCGACCCGGCCCGCCTGCGCCTCGCCCGCCACAATCTTGCCGTGCAGGGCCGGGCCGCCCGCTATCTCTGCGCCGATTTACGCGCCCTGCCCCTCGATCCGCGCGGCTATGACGCCGCGTTCTGCGACCCCGGCCGGCGCGGCCCGGCGGGCCAGCGCCTCTTCCGCCCGGCCGACTACGATCCCCCGCTGGATACCGTCCTGTCCGGCTACGCGGCGACCGACCTGGCCGTCAAGGTCGCGCCCGGCGTCGACTACGGCGCGCTCCTGGGGCCCGGCCCCGGGGATGCGGGCCGCGTCGCCGAGGTGGAGATTGTCTCGTTGCAGGGCGAGGTCAAGGAGGCCGTGCTCTGGACGCGCGGCCTGGCGACGCCGGGTGTACGCCGCCGGGCGAGCCTGCTGCCGGCCGCCGCGACGCTGACCGATGCCGATGCCCCCGATCGCTGCCCGGTGACGCCGCCGCAGGCCTACCTGTACGAGCCCGATGGCGCCGTGATCCGCGCCGGCCTGGTCCGGCCCCTGGCCCACCTGCTGGGCCTGGCCCAGATCGATCCCCAGCTCGCCTACCTGACGGGGCCGGCGGCGGTCGCCACACCCTTCGCCCGCGGCTTCCGGGTCGACGAGGTCCACCCCTTTAACCTCAAGGCCCTCAACCGGCGGCTGGGCGCGCTCCAGGTCGGAACGGTCGAGCTCAAAAAGCGCGGCATCGCCCTGGAGCCGGAAGCGCTGCGCCCCCGCCTGCGGCTGGCCGGGCCCGAGCGGCGCACGGTGATCTTCCTGCGCCGGGGCGCCACTCCCCTCATGCTGATCTGCCGCGACCTCGACTAAGGGAATCGGGCGCCCATCCACGAAGGACACGAAGAAACACGAAGGCATACGCTGGTACGGCGCTAAGGGACACCGGCCATTTCCCCGGCGTCATAGGCCGCGCAGAACGTCGCGTAGTCGCGCTCGACCCGCTCCCGGTAGCTGGTGGCATAGTCGCGCAGCGCGGCGTGCCACTGCGGGGCCCGGGCAAATGCGATCAGGTCGTCGGTCGGGGCCGAGCCCTGGCGCCCGCTGCTGCGCACCTGGTCCCAGGCCAGGATCGCGCCCAGGGTGCCCAGTAGCTTGCGCAAGCGCCCCTGCTTGCCCTGCACTGTGTGCAACCGGATGCCATCCTCGTCCGGCTGCAGCTCATGCAGCAGGAAGGACCGGCCGTCCATTTCGAGCGCGGCGAGCAAAGCCGGGGGGGTGTTCTGCATGCGGCGCTGGATGTTGCAGACCCGGTCGGCGCCATGCGCCCAGCATGGCTGCGTCAGTGTGAGATAGGGAGCCAGGGACGATTGATCCTCGGCTTTGAGATCCAGCAGGTAATTAGCGTCCGGCGATCCGGACCCGCGCACCAGCAGCAGGTAGCGCTCGACGCCCAGGCTCCCCACGCCCGCGGCCCGCTGCACCACATCCAGCAGCTTATAAAACTTCGGATGCGCCTGTTCCGCCCCCCAGCGCTTCAGGGCGGCGGCGACGCGCGCGTACTGCTCGTCCGTCACCGGGAAAGTGTGCCGGTGATTGATACAGAGCTTGCGTTTGCCGCCTTTCTTCTCGGTATAGGTGGCGAGAAAGGTCGCCCGGCGGCGCTGGCACACTTGCTGCAGCAGATCTTTGATCGGCCCGCGCGCCGTCTCGCGCTCGACGCTACAAACCTGGCCATCCGCCAGCGTCGCCGTATAAGCCGCGAGGCAGGCGTCCACCAGCGTCTGGGCGACGTCCAGCGCGACCCCGAGGATGGGGGCGGCGACCAGCACGCTGGTGACGAGCCGGGCCAGGTCCCAGGTGCAGGGCGCCAGCGCGGCTTCGTCGAAGTCGTTGAGGTCGAAGTAGACCAGGCGATTATCGCCCTGGTAGCTGCCAAAGTTTTCGAGGTGGAGATCGCCCGCCGCCCAGGCCGGGGGCGCCGCGTTGAGCGGGGAGCCGGCCGGCCAATCCTCGTAGAACAGGTGGCAGGTCCCCCGGTAAAAGGCGAATACATCTTTGCGCATGGCCTGGTATTTCAGCGGCAGCAACCGCGGGTCGCGATCCGCATTGAAGGCAGCAATACGCTGGATGAGGTCTTGTGACATCAGGTAGGGCCTCCCAGGGGGCCGTCGCTACAGATCCCGCCGGCTAAAGGACCAGATGGCCAGGCCGAGCGCGACGGCGGCGTAGACGACCGCGTAGACAACCATCGCCGGGTCGGGCACGGAGAAGGCGGCGAAGGGCGACACGAAGTTCGTCCTGCTCGCCAAGGGCGGTTGCAGCAGGAACGCCGCCCGCCGCCAGAGCACCTCCACAGGTAACAGGAAGCTGGTCACGCTGCCCAGGCGGACCATTGTTGCCGCCCCCGGAACACCGCCGGCATTCTGCAGCACCGCGCCTATCTGCTCGACCCAGGTGCCGACGAAGGTTAGCCCGTAGAACATCAGCAAAGCAACCCCGTTTGTCAGGGTCGAGAAGCGCGTGCCGGCCAGCAAGGAGAGCGAGAGGAGCACCAGCGCCTCTAGCAAGATAAGCGCCAGGCTCTCCACCGGGTTAGGCGGCATGTAGTGGGCCAGGGCGTTGGTAATCAGGATGACGCCCGCGCCGAGCGCGCCGAGGTAAAGGATCAGCATCGCCGCGTAGCCGGCCCACTTGCCCATCAGCACTTCCCAGCGGCGTACCGGCTTGGTCACCAGAGCCTGGATGGTGAACGAACCGATCTCGCCGGAAATGGCGTCGATCGAGGCAAAGATGGAGAGCATGATCGTCAGGAAATGCACGACGTATAATCCGGCCAGCAGGAAGAAATTGTAGGCAGCCAGCAGAAGGAAAGGGGATAGCCGGCTGCCGCCCATATCGCTGTTGATCAGGCTGAAACCGAATGCGTAGAAGGCCAGGAAGACAATCCCGAGCAGTACGGCAATGACAACCATCCAACGGCGCCAGGCCTCCTGGAAGGTCAACCGGGCAATGGTGAGGATTGTGCTCATTGGCCGCTATCCTCCGTGCCGACGATCTCCAGGAAGATCTCTTCGAGCGACGGCCGCCGGGGCGTCAGCGCGTAGAGCCGCGCCCCGCTCGCCAGGGTCCGCTCGGCGATGACCGGCAGCAGATCTTCGCCGGCCATGCGCAACTGCAGGGTCGTCGCCGGAATCAGCGCGCCCCCATCCGGCCCCGGCGCAGCCCCGTCGACCACGCGTTGTTCGATCGGCAGATCGGCCAGGCCGGCCAGCAGCGCGGGAGTCACGGCATCCACCCGTAGCTCGACCTGCAGCTGCCCGGACTCCAACTCGTGCAAGGGCAGGGTCTGCAGCACCCGCCCCTCTTTGATGAAGGCCACGCGGTCGCAGGTGGCCTCGACCTCGCCGAGCAGGTGGGAGTTCAGGAAAATAGTGGTGCCCTGCGCCTTGAGCTCGTGGATGATGGTGCGCACTAGCATGCGCCCGAAGGGGTCGAGTGCCGAGGTTGGCTCGTCGAGGAAGACCAGGGCCGGGTGGTTCAGCAGGGCCTGGGCCAGCCCGATGCGCTGGATCATCCCTTTGGAAAACGCGCTGATCGGCCGCTGCGCGGCCTCGGTCAGGCCCACCAGGGCGAGCAGCTCCGGGATGCGCCGCCGCCGCGCCGCCGGGTCCATGCCATAGAGCCGGCCATGCAGGTCCAGCAGCTCAGTGGCGCGCATCCAGGTGTGGAAGCGGAAATGCTCCGGCAGGAAGCCGATGCGGGCCAGGGTGGCGATATGGCCGGGCGGCTGGCCCAGGACCCGCGCACGACCGCCGGTCGGCCGCACCAGCCCCAGCAGCATCTTGACCGCCGTGCTTTTGCCCGCCCCGTTGGGCCCCAGGAAGCCGAAGACCTCGCCCCGCGGCACCTGGAGCGTCAGGTCGGCCACGGCGATTTTGCGCCGGTAGACTTTGCGCAGCCCGGCCGTGTCGATCACCGGGTCGCGCAGCCCGGCCTCCGCCTGCGTCGTCAAGTGCAGCACCTCCATGGCCCCATCCGTTGCCGGGCGGGCCCCCGGCCCGGTGAAGGCGACCTGCTTCACTTTACTCGATCCACCCCTTTCCATCCATGCCCTGAGATCGACCACATCCGCACCTGAGTGCTTGACAGGCCGCCAGACGAAGTCCTGAGTTTAAAGTCCTGAGTGCCAAGTGCGGACCGCTAACCGCTGACCGTTCACCAGCGGAGTGCGGACTCCTGTTCCTGGCCTCCGACCCCGGACCCCTCGTCTGTGGGAGAGGGCTCTGCCCTCGAAATACTCGCCCGTCGGCCGGGGATGGGCGCCCCCACTCAGGCGCCAGGGGATCGGCCCACCCGCGCGGCCAGAGCTTCGAGGGCAGAGCCCTCTCCCACAGACGCCCTGGCCCACCTCACCACCCCGCCCGCGCAGGCGGGCTTCGCCCGGCGTTGCCGCGGCTGCAGCCGCCCGGCAACCGCCCGCCCCCCGCCGGACTTTGAACTCAGGACTTTCAACTCAGGACTTCGTCTTGCACCCGCCCGAGGGATCGGGTATAATCACTGCTTGTGACCCGTGCGACGGGCGCAGACAACGTATTGCCGCAGGCCGCCGTGGAGTTATCAACCTGGTCCTTCGGGACCGTCCCGGCCGGCCGCCAGATCGGCTCGTAGTATCCGCTATGAGCGCTCGGAAAGGAGCACGGCACCCATGCCGAAAATGAAGACCCACAAGGGGTCGGCACGCCGGTTCAAAATCACCGGCTCGGGCATCGTCATGCGCACCAAGGGCATGAAGAGCCACTTCCGCCGCCGGAAGTCGACCCGCGTCAAACAGGCCCTCGACCGCATGACCCCGCTCGACAAGACGGTCCTGCCTCGCGCGAAGCGCCTGCTGCCGTACGGGCTGGATTAACCGGTTCCGGTTTTTGCAAGTTTTGGCCCAGGCATGGGTCCTATGGGCCCTATATCTGGGTAAGAAAAAGGAGAAGGAGAAGGATTTCCTATGGCTCGTATCAAACGTGGGTTTACGCGCCACCGGCGGCACCAGCGGGTCCTCGACCAGGTCAAGGGCCACATGACCAGCCGCGGCCATTTGTTCCGGGCCGCGAATACCGAGCTGATGCGCTCGCTGAACTACGCCTATCGCGACCGCCGCACCCGGAAGCGGGATATGCGCGCGCTCTGGATCGTGCGCATCAACGCGGCCGCCCGCGAGCATGGCCTGCCCTATAATCGCTTCATCGCCGGGCTGACCGCGATGGGCTTCGCGGTCGATCGCAAGATGCTGGCCGAGATGGCGGTGAACGATCCGCACGCCTTCGCCGTGATCGCCGCCCGCATCAAAGGCGAAGCCGACCCGGCCCCCGCGGCCGCCCCGCCCGTCCCGGCCGGCAAAGCCGCGCGGCGCGCGGCGGCCCAGGAAGCCGCCAGCACCAGCACCAGCGCGGCCGAGGCGAAGACCGCCGCGCCGCCCGTCCCGGCCAGCGCGGGCGCGGATCACGAATCGGCCGCGGTCGCCGGCGCTGCCGGCAAGTCGGAAGAGACGGAAGCGCCGGATGCGGCGCCCGCCGACCCGGCCGCGCCGGAAAAGGACGTAGTAACGCACGAAGACGACTCGGAAGAGGAAACCGCGCATTAAGTTTCGCGCCGGTACGGATGTGGCGGGGGCCCCAATCCCTCGCCACATTTTTATTGGGGAGGGTCGCCGATGATCAGTAGCGCCAGCAATCCGACGATCAAGCGCATCCGGGCCCTGGGGGCGCCCGCCCCGCAGCACCGGCGCGCGGAGCAGGCGTTCGTGGTCGAGGGCGTGCGCGCGGTCGAGGAGGCCCTGAACGCGGGTGCCCAGCCCACCTTGCTCCTCTATGAGGCCGCGGCCCTGGGCCAGAGCGCGCGGGGCAAGGCGCTCCTGGCGCGGGTCGCCCGGCTGCCGGCCACCCAGGAGGCCAGCCCCGTCGCCCTCGCCGCGGCCGCCGAGACCGTCCAGCCCCAGGGCATCCTGGGTGTCTTCCCGTTCCCCACCTGGCCGCCCGCGCCGGCCCCCGGCGCGGCCCCACCCCTCTACCTGATCCTCGACAGCCTGCGCGACCCCGGCAACCTGGGCACGCTCTTGCGCAGCGCCGAGGCGGCCGGGGTCACCGCCTGCTGGCTCACGCCCGACTGCGTCGACCTCTACAACCCGAAAGTGGTGCGCGCCGGCGCCGGTGTGCATTTCCGCTTACCCTGCATCCTGGACCAGGACTGGCCCGCCTTGCGCCGCACGCTGGCCGAGCGGGCGATCCCCCTAGTGGCCGCGCTGGACGCCCGCGGCGAGCAGCCCTACTACAGTGTGGACTGGCGGCCGCCCGCCGCCCTGATCGTCGGCAACGAGGCGCACGGCCTCAGTTCGCAGGCGCGGCAGGCGGCGACCGCCCGTGTGGCCATCCCGATGCGCGGCGGCGCTGAGTCGCTCAACGCGGCGACGGCGGCCAGCGTCGTGCTCTTCGAGGCCTTACGCCAGCGCAGCCTGGCGCCGGGCGGCTGACGCCCGGGCCGGCAACAGCTATAATCCGGGACCGGCGCCGGGGGCGCACCCGGGGATCGGGAGGGAGACCAATGGCCGACGACCTCACCCCCATTCGCCACGAGCTGCATGAAGAGAATCGCCGCGCCTGGAACGTCGCGACCGACGCCCACAACAGCCACAAGCACGATCAGGCGGCGTTCTTCCGGGCCGGGGGCCAGACCCTCTTTCCCGAAGAGCGGGCCCTGCTCGGCGACATCGCCGGGCAGACCCTGGTCCATTTGCAATGCAATGCCGGCCAAGATACCTTGAGCCTGGCCCGGCTGGGCGCCGTCGTCACCGGGGTGGACATCAGCGATACGGCGATCGCGTTTGCCCGGCAGCTCGCCGCCGACTCGGGCATCCCGGCCACGTTTCACCGCGCCGACATCTACGATTGGCTCGCCGCGACCGCCGCCGGCCCGCAACGCTTCGCGATCGCCTTTGTGTCGTACGGCGCGCTGGTCTGGCTCTCCGATCTGCGGGCCTGGGCGCGCGGCATCGCCGGCGTGTTGGCGCCGGGTGGGCGGCTCGTGCTCGTCGAGTTCCACCCCCTCCTCGGGGTCCTGGCGGACGATTGGACGCTTAAGTATTCCTATTTTGGCGCGGGCCAGGCGCGGACCTGGGAAAGCGGCATCGGCGACTACGTGGCCATGTCTGGCGCGGCCCTGGCGCCGTCCGGCTATGTCGCCGGCGTGGAGAACTTCCAGAACCCGCACCGCAGCCATGAGTTTCAATGGGGCCTGGGCGTCGTCGTCACGGCGTTGCTGGACGCCGGCCTGGCCCTCACCGCCCTGCACGAGTATCCCTACACCAATGGGGCACGGCTGCTGGCGGATATGCGGGAATTGCCCGGCCACCGCCTGATCCCGCCGGCCACCCTCCCGGACCTGCCGCTGATGTACGGCCTGGTCGCCCGCAAGCCCGGCTGACGACGGGTGCTCGGCAGCTTTTTGCCTAGGCGGCGGCCGGCTAGATAGCGGCGCGGGAACGCACCTCTCCCCTCGCCCCTCCCCGGCGCGGGGAGGGGAAAAGACGGCGGGCTGGGCGGCCGCGGCCGGGCTCCCGCCCGTTCCCCTCCCCGCGCCGGGAGGGGAAAAGACGGCGGGCTGGGCGGCGGGGCGGCCGCGGCCGGGCTCCCGCCCGTTCCCCTCCCCGCGCCGGGGAGGGGCGAGGGGAGAGGTCTCTTGCCGCCCGCGGCTCAGCCGCCCGGCCGGGATGCAAAAACTTGCCGAGCACCCGGCTGACGACCGGCCGCGGGGCCCGCGCCGGCATCCATCCAGCGACCGACGCCCGGCTCCGTCCCCCGGCGCTTGACGGCGGCAGCGGATTTCTGTTATAAACAGGGCAAGTAAATAGTGCATGCAGCGTTGACGAAGCGAGTAGGCGGGCGAAACCGTCCAGGGAGCGTGGACCACCGACTGGAAGTCCGCGCCGGGGCCCCCGGCCGAAATTCCCTTCTGAGCTGACAGGTGAACGGCCGCTGGGCCCAGTAGTCTGCTCCGGTTGCGCCCCGTTACCGGCGTTACCAAGCGCATCCCCGGCCCGCGGGCCGCGGGGATGCGAAATCAGGGTGGTACCACGTGGCCGCGCCTCGTCCCTGCGAGAGGCGCGGTTTTTTATTTCCCAGGGGGTGACGAAGGGGTCGGGGGTCGGGGGTCAGGGGTCGGATTGATAGACGAGATCCAGAGCGCGCTGCGGAATCCTTAGAGAAATTCGGAAACTGACCCCTGGGTTTGACGAAGGG
>Ga0070730_10005557_pt1 | contig 10868 bp, 9 predicted proteins | sample Coa_R1_3_FD_66447 | JGI IMG/M metagenome (GOLD analysis project Ga0070730, IMG submission 66447) | Surface soil microbial communities from Centralia Pennsylvania, which are recovering from an underground coalmine fire - Coalmine... | ecosystem: Environmental > Terrestrial > Soil > Unclassified ... | reverse complement strand
AGCGCCGTCATCGCCTCGCGATCGCGCCGGCGCGCACCTTGCCATGGTCCGTCCGCGATGCCCGCTTCCGTCGCGCTCCGCCGCAGCGTGGTCATTGGCTCGGCGATCGCCGCGCTCTCGGGAGCGCATTGCAGCGCAGGCTCCTCCGACGGCTCCGGGAGCAGCTCGGGGACCAGCTCGGGGAGCGATTCGGGGGGCGGTTCGGGAGGCAGCTCCGGTGGCAGCTCGGGGAGCACCTCCGGCAGCAGCTCCGGGAGCAGCGGCTCCCGCGACGGCGGCGCCGACACGGGTGCTCTGTCCGACGGCGGCCCGAGCCACGGTGACGCCGGCTCCGACGCCCCGTCGTGCTCTCCCGCGTGCAGCGCAGCGACTCCCGTCTGCGACCACGGAACGTGCAAGCAGGTCGAGGTCATCGCCTTCTACACGCCCGACGCGCAGATGGCCGACCGCGCGCACGCCGCCTACGCGAGGCACGCGAACGCGTGGTTCCCGCAGGCCGCCGCGCAAGAAGGTTGGTTCACCTACGAGTCGACGACGGACTGGACCCGGCTCGCGACCATCGCGCCCGCGGCCGGCCGGATCGTCATGTTCCTCGACAACAACCCGGCGGGGGACGCCGCCCAGCAGGCCGGCTTCCAGTCGTACATGGAGAACGGCGGCGCCTGGATGGGGTGTCACGTGAGCGCGTACAACGACGCCTCGTCGAACTGGGACTGGTATTTCGACGAGTTTCTCGGGTGTGGTCACTTCAACGACAACACCTGGGCTCCTACGGCGGCCAACCTGCACGTCGAGGATCCGAGCCATCCCTCGAGCCAGGGCCTCGGCTCGATGTTCACCTCGGCACCCAGTGAGTTCTACAGCTGGGTGGTCGACCTGCGCACGAAGTCGAACATCAAGATCCTCCTCTCGGTCGACCCGAGCAGCTTCCCCCTGGGCACCGACCCGAACCAGAGCTGGTACAGCGGCTACTACCCCATCGCCTGGACCAACACGAGCTACCGGATGCTGTACGTGAACATGGGTCACGAGCAGATGGATTACTCGACCGATACGGCCCTATCGTCCAGCTTCGACAGCCCCGCGCAAGACACGATGTACATGAACGCCTTCAAGTGGCTGGGCGGCGCGATGCCCTGAGACCGGGAGCGCGTGGCGCTCGTGGATGTTCGGGATGTGGCCCGGCAAGAAGTCCTGCTTGGGCACGTACGGCGTCGTCTGACCGGGGCCGCAGGCCGCGCCGGGCTCGATGACGCGGAAGTCCATCATCGCGGCCCACGACGCGTCGGACGGGATATCCATCACACCGTCGGTCCCCGAGATGTACCCGCTCGCGCCCTGATCGATGCCCCAGGGATTGCGGCTCGCGGCCATGAACCCGGTGGGCGGGACGAGCTCGGCGAAGCCGTGGGCGGTCACGCTCTGGGCGCCCACGGGCGTCCCCCCGGCGGGCAGCGTGACGCCGTCCTGGCTGAATCCGCCCGTGATGAGCTTTCCCGCGGCGAGGAGCGCCGTCATCGCCCGCGGGATGTCCGCTGGCGCCAGCGAGCCCGCGTTGAAGGCGAAGCTGCCGCCGACCCCCGTGAACATCGGCGTCGTGTGCTCCGAGCCGATCCCGTTCACGTCCGAGACGATGCCGTAGACCTGGTTGTACTTGAAATACGCCTTCTCGAGGACCGTCGACCAGCAGGCGGTGTTGTTCTTGCCGGACACCTGTCCGAGGTTGGTGCCGCCCGACTCGACGAGAAACTGGCTGTCCACGCCCACGGTCATCGGCTTGCCCATCGGGTCGAACATGTGGACGCCGTACGTGCCGTCCTTGTTGTCCGTGATGAGGCTCTGGATGAATTGCGGGTTCTCGTAGGCGAGGCTCGCGAGCGCCGAGCAACCGTCGCAGTTGCCGATGTCGTGCTGGTTGATGTCCGCCGGCTCGGGCAAGCCGTCGGACGCGGGATAGAGCGTGACCGGCAGCTTCGCGTACTCCGCGCTCCCGAAGATCGCCGCGCCGCCGGGCTGCTGCGCGCTCGGCTGCTGCGTCGGATCGCTCAGGAAGGTCTTGTCCGCGCTCGTGAGGGTGATCTTCGCGGCGCCCTCGAAGTGGACGCCCATCGGCGTAATCGTCGACGTCGTGTCGCTTCCGGTGTCGACGAACGCCTGAAGGTCCGCGACGGCGCTCGGGAGCCCCGCGTTGCAGGTGTAGGGACCGCCGCTGCTTCCCGAGCTGCTTCCGGAGCTGCCGCCGCTGCTCGAGCCGCTTCCGCTGCCGCTGCTGGACCCGCCGCCGCTCCCACTCGACGAGCTCCCGCTGCTGCTACCGCTCGATCCGTGGCTGCCGCTGCTCGAGCCGGCCCCGCTCCCGCTGCCGCTCGACGACGATGCGCCGTGCGCCGAACCCGAGCTGCTGCCGCTCTCCGCGCCGTTCCCCGCGCTCGACGAACCGCTCCCTGCACTGCACGCTGCCGTCAGCCCGACGAGGAGCGGTGCGACCCAGACACGCGCATGCGCCATGTTCACTCCCTACAGAGGTTTGCAGTGGCATCCGAGCTAGCGCGGGGGTGCGCCGGCCGCTTCTCGCCCTAGAAGCTAGCGAGGCGCGGAACGGCTCAGGAAATCGCGCGGGGGCGTCGACGCCGGTCACCCGTTTGGGGACACGTGGGTCCGCGGGCGTGAGCGCTATCCTCACCCGCGGTGACGGACGCGCGACCTCTGCTCGATGGGCGCTCTCTGCACGGATGCGCGTCGCTGATCTTCCTGCTCTCGTGCGGCGGCCTCGAGGCCATCCCCCCTTCCCCGCGAGACGGCGGAGCCTCAGCCGGCCGCGATGGCGGGAGCGCCGCTTCGGCAGACGCCGGCCCGAGCACCATGCCCGACGCAGGCGGGACGCCCGACGCAGCGCAGGGCGCGCCGCCGGTCACGGCCTGCACCCCGACTCCGGTCGCCCTCGTGACCAGCGTCGTCCTGCCACGCCAGATCGCGCTCGATTCCGCCAACGTCTACTTCTCGGCCGCCAACGACACGACCGAGTCGGACGCCGTCTACCAGATCGCCAAGGGCGCCGTCGGCGCCACGCCGCTGAAGCTCTCGGATCCCGACAGGCAGCCGTGGTCCCTCGCGACCGATGGGACGTACCTCTACTGGAACGACACGCAAGATCCCGGCACCATCCGGCGCATACGGCCCGGCGGATCCGACGAGACCACGCTGATCGACGTCGCCGTGTGGGGCGTCGCCCTCGGTCCGACGTCGCTCTTCTGGGTGACCTCCGCGGGCGACGTGCAGTCGATGCCCAAGGCCGGTGGCGCCGTCACCACGCTGGGCGCCGCGCCGGGCGCAGGGAGCGGCTCGGTCGTCGCAGTCGCCCTCGACGCGAGCAACTTCTACTTCGTCGAGACCACGTCACTCACCGCGACGGTCGCGAGCGTGCCCGTATCGGGTGGGCCGGTGAAGAGCCTCGCGACGGTGCCCAGCGACGTGACCACCCTCGCGCTCGACGACCAGAGCCTCTACTTCGTGAACGGCGACGCGCTCACCCGGCTTCCTCTGGCGGGCGGTGCGACGTCGGTCGTCGCACAGGGCTTCCAGGGCACGGTGGCCCTCCAGGTGGACTCCGGGAACGCGTACGCGACGATCGCCCGGGGCAACGGCCCGACGGGCACCGTGGTCCGCGTGTCGGTGACGGGAGGGGCGACGACGGCCCTCGCTTCGTCGCAGTGGGATCCCGACGGGCTCGCGGTGGACGGCCAATGTGTCTACTGGGCCGACGTGGAGAGCGCGGGCGGGCTGGGGGCGATCATGACGGTGGCGAAGTAGGTCCCGGGCCGCAGCGTGGTTACGGCGGGTTCGCCCTGTCCAGCTCGTCCTTGCACTTCGTCGCCTCGTCGAGCGCTTGCCGGCTCGTGCCGTCGGGGTCGATGTGCTCGGCCTGGAAGTAGGCGTTCCAGCACGCGGCCCAGTCCCTGGCCTCCACCACCTCGCCCACCCACTCGTCGACGATGTGCTCCGGGCATCCCCCCGCGAGCAGCTCGAACCGGATGGTGTCCAGGACTTCCTTGTGACCGAGAAGCTCGTTCGCCATGGGCGACTCCCCGCGCGGGATGTCGGACAGCGGGCGTTTCCATCTGGACAACGGCCACTGTCGAGCAGGATTCCCGGCTCGGGACGGAGGAGGGTGGCCGCTTCCTCGAGGACGACGGGCGCTGGCCGAACACCAACGCCCTCTGTCCGAACGCCAGAGGGCACCAGGGAGGAGGACAGAGGGGTCTATCCACGAGGAAATGCCTGCTGGACGAAGGACAGAGGCCACCAGGGAGCGTGAGGGTGCCCTCTGGACGAAGGACACAGGCCTCTGTCCTTCGGGAAACGGCCACTCTACGAAGGACAGAGGCCACCAGGGAGCGTGAGGGTGCCCTCTGGACGAAGGACAGCGCCCGTAGGTGTTCGTCCGGAGGCCTCTGTCCTTCGGGCAGACCCCTTTGTCCTGCGTCCGGACGCCGCCGGTGTTCGTCCGGAGCCCCGTGGTGTCGAGCACTTGCGGGGTACCCCACGGGAAACGGCGTCGACGGTCGATTCGGCGATGACAAAACGAGGTCTCGTCCGACGCAGGCATTGAAAGGACGGCGAGACCCGGTGGCAAACACCCGCCACCCGTCGCCCCGGGCGCCTGACCGTTCGTGACCCATGCGGGGTCCGGACGGCGATGCCCTGGTCCATTCACGCCATGACGACCACCCGAACCTCGACGACCGATTCCAAGCCGACAGAAGGAGAGACCCCCATGACCATGCACACACTCGTCCAACCAAACCTCGTTCATCGCATCACGCGCTACGGCGCCGCCCACGGTCTCGCCAGGCAGGACCTCGCCGACTTCGTCGCCGAAGTGCAGGTGCGGGCCGTCGAGCACCTCCAGGAGCACAAGCCGCCCGAGGACGACGCCGGATGGCAGGGGCTCGTCGTCACCATCGTCCCGCGAATCGCGGTCCGACGGGGGGGCCTCCCCGATCCGTAGCGACGCAACCATGCCGGCGCTGCGCACGATAGGTGATCGACCATGAAGGCCAGACCATTGCTCGTGCTTGCCCCTGCCTTGGCGCTCGCGTGCGCGAGCCCTCCGTCCGTCGGCGTCCCGCGCACTCCCGAAGGCCAAGCATGCGTGCGCGAGTGCATGACCACCGACAACACCTGCCGCGCCGGCCGCCTCGACCCTTTTCAAGCCAGCTACTGCGACCAGCAGTGGCACGACTGCCTCATGACGTGCCCCGGCGCTCACGAGTAGGCTCGCATCGATGCGTATGACCGCGCTTGCGCTCTTCGTTGCGTTCGCAGCTTGCACGCCGCAGGGCGAGCCCCCGCCCGCCGCAGCGCCACCTTCCGCGCTGCCCCCGTCGGCCCCCTCGTGGAGTGCGGTCCCGCCCGCCGCCAACGCCCAGCCTGACTCGCCCCCGGGTGTTGCGGCGGATGGGACCTCAGTCCGTCCACCGGTCCCGGTCCTGGACGCCGAGCCGGTCATCCGCGAGCAGATCTTCCCGGGCGTCAAACGCTGTTATCAGCAGGGACTGGGAGGTGATCCGACCGCGGGCGGTAGGGTCGTCCTCCAGCTTCACGTCGCAGCGGACGGTGGCGTCGATCAGGCGTGGGCCGAGCCGAACAGCGGCATCTCCGCCGCGGTAACCGAGTGCATCGCCCAGGTCGCGAGGCGCGCCCATTTCGCGCCACCGGGCGGCGATGGCTCGAAGATCGCAATCCCCTTCAACTTCGTGCGTACGGGGGTGGATGGCGGGGCGTGAGCGTCGCTCGAGCTCACACCGGCCGCCTCATTCCGACGACTCCCGCGACCACCCCCTCGAGCTCCCTCAGTTCCCCCTTCATCCCCAGCCTCCCCGCGATCCCCTTCGCCTCCCGCATCACCCCCTGCATGTACTTCACCCCCCGCTCCCGCAGGTCCGCCGCGATCCGCTGCTCCAGCTCGTACCGCGACACGCTCCGGCTCACGCTCCGCCTCGCCCGCGTCGTCTGCATGTTCTCCAGGTACGCCCGCGCCCTGCTCGCAACGTAGACGCCGTGCATCGGCGTGTCCCCCGGTAGCCGCCCCGGCCCCTTGCGCGCGCGCAGCAGCACGCCGGGCAGCTCGACGTCTCTGTCCGTGTCGCTCGTGAGGAACACGGACCCATCCCGCGCCGGCTCCCCCCCGAGCGCGGTGCGCGCGCTCACGACGGCGCCGGGGAACAGAAGCGACACGATCTCCCACAGCAGCCGCCGCACCAGGCGCTCCGGCGGCTCGTCGAGGTTCGTCGTGTACAGGCCGTGCGCCAGGCGCCGGATGCGTCCCGCCTTGTGATCGCGGCTGATGCGGAACACGAGCGCGTCCGTCGAGCGGAAAACCTCGGGCAACGGCCGCGCGGGAGGCACCTAGGCGCAAGGTTTAGCCGGTCGACGAGCCCCACGCGACGGCCCCCGGCGCCCGAGACGGTCTCGCGAATCTCCCGACCGGCCTCTCGCGCGTCGGTCGACGCGAGCCACCCTGGACCGGTGCGGCGTATACTCGCGCGCTATGAACCAGGCGGCCCCCGTGGCGGAGCTCGTGCTCGAGGCGGACAGTGGTTTCGAGCGCCGCGATCCCCGGTGGCTCACGGAGGTGGAGGAGTTCCACGAGGAGCTTCGCCAGACGCTTCGAAAGGAGGGCGCCCGGTTGTCCCAGCGGACCGTCCCCGCCGAGGGCCAGAGGGGTGCGGCGGTGGAGGTCATCCTCGCGCTGGGGACGTCGGGCGCTCTCGGGGTCGCGCTCACGGCGTTCCGCGCGTGGCTGGAGCGGGACAAGCGCCGGTCGATCCGGGTCGAGATGAAGACGAAGCAAGGCTCGAAGAGCTTCGTCATCGAGGGTTCCTCGGTCGACAAGGGCGTATTCGAGGAGCTGGCGCAAGACCGCGATCGCGCGCGAGGTCGCGTGGAGGGCCGTCGAACGGCGGACGTACCCGGGTGGCGTCTTCTGGGTGGAGGCGGAAGGGGAGCCGCTGCGAGCCATCGCGACGCTCGCCGCCGCGCTCAAGCAGGCGGGGCTCGCGGCCGTCGATCTGGACGGGCCGGCGGAGGCTCTCGCGGACGCGACCCGGCGGGCGCTCGCCAGCGCTCGATCGCCGATCCTCGTCGTGCTCGACAACGTCGACCACCCGGGATGGGACGCGCTCATCCCCGGAGGCGAGGTTCGGCTTCTGGTGACGACGCGGGATGCTCAGCTCGCGCTGGGCGACGCGCAGGAGCTGGAGGCTCTCGCGTCGGACCCGGCGATGAGTCTGGCGGTGGAGCTCGCCGGCGAGTGTGCGGCGGAGGACCGAGACGCGCTGCGCGAGGTGGTGACCACGATGCTGGCCGGGCTCCCCGTCGCGATCGAGGTCGCCGCGAAGGCCGTGAAGGGCGGCGTCGGCACGTGGCGTCGCTACCAGAAGTTCCTGGAGACGGAGCACGCCGGCGTCGTGCGGCGCGTCCTCGATGCGCCGGAGTTCAAGAGCTCGAACTATCCGCGCGGCGTGTTCGCGGCGGTGACGGGCTCCATCGAGGCGTCGTCGCCGGCGGCCCGCAACTTCCTCGACGCAGCGCTCGTCTTCGCCGCCGAGAACGTGCCGGTCGCGTGGATCGCAGAGGCTGCGCGCCTCGACCGCGACAGCCTCGAGACGGCGCGTGTCATCAGCGAGCTCGCGCAGAGGTCACTCGTCAAATGGAACAAGAGCGAGGACGCGATCTCGATGCACCGACTCGTCCACACCTGCGGGCGGGAGATGGTCGACCCGACGGCGTGGGCCCCGACGAACCAGCGTGGTGCGCGCTGCGTTCGCGCCTGGCTCGAAGACGCCCTCGAGACGAGCAGCCCGCTGGCCATCGAGGCGAAGCGTGAGCACGTTCGCCAGGCTCTGCGCGCCGCCGAGCTCGCACAGGACTACCCGAACTGGGTGGAGCTGGCCGACTACCTCGGTACGCACCTCCGCAACCGGGGGTTGTACAGGGAGTCGCAAGCCTGGCTCGAGAGCTGCGTGGATCGCGCCGAGCGGGTCGTGGGACGGGACGACAAGTCTCTCGCGTTTCTGCTGGCGAACCTCGGCAGCCTTCTCAACGTGTCCGGGAACGCGGCCGCGGCGAAGCCGCTGCTCCAACGCGCGGTAACCATCGCGGAGAAGGCGCTCGGCGAGAGGCATCCGAGCGTGGCCGTACGGCTCGCCGATCTCGCCACGGCGCACTCGCGTCTGCGAGAGGGTGAGGAGGCGCTGCCGCTGCTGGAACGGGCTCTCGAGATCACCGAGGAGAGCTTCGGCCCCGACCACCCGCGCGTGGCAACGTGCCTGGCCGACCTGGGAGCGCTCCTCGTCAACGATCTCTGGGCGCCCGCGCGAGCCCGTCCCTTCCTGGAACGCGCGCTGCGGATCGACGAGGCCTCCCTGGGCAAGCGTCATCCCACGCTCGTGGGCATCCTCGTTTGCCTGGCCAACGCGCTGCCACCCACCGAAGCCGAGGCTGCGCCGGCCTTGCTGCAGCGTGCCGTGGACATCGTGCAGAGCTCACCGTCCCGGGCCTGGTGGGATCTCTCGACGGACCTGCGGAACCTCGGAAGAGCTCTCAATCGGTTCGGCATGTTCGCGGTGGCCCAGGGCATCCTCGAGCGGGCGCTCGCGCTCGACCGCGCCATCAGCCCGGCCCATCCCGTCGTGGCCGCGGATCTGTGGCTCCTGTCCCTGGTGTCCGTCGCGCAGGATCGCCGTCGTGAGGCGATCCCGATGCTGGAAGAGGCTGGCTCCATCCTGGAGGCCGCCCTCGGCAAGGATCACGCGGATACGGTCAGCGTGCAGCGATCGTTGACCCGCCTTTCCGAGCAGTTGCAGTAGCGCACGAGCGCTCCGCCGGGCGCCGGCATGGAAAATCGACACGCGCCGGGATCGAGGATCCAGAAAACCGCCCCCGCGACACGCTCTTCGTTTGTGTGGGACGCCCGTCGCGGGCGCCCCAGGCGCAAGGTTTCGCCAGTTAACGCCAAAAATCGCCCCCATGCCGTCTACCCCATTCGAGAGGGGCAAGTCGGTGCCCTCTCGACGCGGACGAAACCATCCACAAGGAGAGTGACCCATCACCAATCCCAAGAAGCCGACCCGAGTCGACCGCAAGGCGCGCAACGCCAAGGTCGTCGCGGGCGCGGACAAACACCTGGCCACGGTGGGCCAGGTGTTCATCGCTGGGGAGCAGTTCGATCTCCCCTCGCTCAAGGGCGTCTTCACGGACGACACCGCGGCCATCGACGCCGCGGACGTCGCACGGGGAGCGTCCCAGACGGCCGTGCTGAAGGAGCACGCGACGGACACGAGGGCCGCCAAGGTCTTCTCGGGTCTTCGCTCGATGCTCCTGCAGCGTTTCGGCGATCAGGCGGTGGACGTGCTCGTGGACTTCGACATGAAGGCACCCAAGAGCAAGGCCACCAAGACCGTGTCGACCAAGGCGGTCGCCGTCGCGAAGGCGAAGGCGACGCGCGTGGCGCGCGGAACGAAGGGCCCGGTGGCCCGTCAGGACGTCGTGGGCACGGTGGACGAGGCAGCGATCAAGTCGGCGATTGACTCGCCGGCGACGTCGCCCGCAGCGTCCCCGGCGCCCGCGGCCCCGGCGGCGCAAACGGCGCCCGCAGCGGCAACGCCGGCGGCCCCCGCGCCGGCGAAGCCGGGTGCGTCGCTGAATTCCTAGCGGCGCCTTCGCAGCAGTGGTCGTGGTCGTGACCTAGTTCGAGCGGTGCTTGTCCTCCCCGGGGGCGGTCGAAGTCGGGCCGCCTCCGGGGGCTCGGTGTCAGGTCACCGTCGCCCCGGCCACGGCGAAAACACTTCTGCCGGGGCGCGCTAGTTCCGGCACGCGCTGCGAGCCTGTTGCTGCCGGGAGAGCTGTGCGTGTGAGGCACGAACGTCGGGAGGGCTACGTCAACACCGCGAGCGCTTCGCGGAGGATCGTTTGCACGGGGATCACGGCAAGTCTCTCTCCGGCGTGGCGCGCGGTCACCGCGTCGAGGGCGCGCCGGACTTCGCGCCGAGGGAAGCCCATGTTCGCCAGGCCGCTCGCGGCGAGCTCGCAGCCCTCGGTGGCGTATCCGCGCTGGGACGGATGCCGGCGTTCGCGGATCTTGCGTTCCACATGCTGGCGGCCGAACGTGCGCTCGGCGTAGAGCAGGTTGTGGGCGCGGCAGCGGACGCGCAGGTTTCCGACGTCGTCGGCGCCGCCGCGCGCGCGTGGGGTCACGTGATCGAGCTCGAGCCAGGTCGTCGCCGGGCAGCGATGGCCCTCGGCATCGGTGAAGGTGCAGCGCTCACCGTCTCGTTCGAAGACGGCGCGCCGGGTCGCACGCGATACGCCCGCGCCCGCGCCCGTATCCTCTGTCCGCGCCTTTCGTCGGCGCGAGGTCTTGCCGAGCCTCTGCTTCTCGAGCTTCTCGAGCAAGAGGTCCACGGCGCGCTCCACCACGACGGCCAGGTCGCCGTCCGCGTTCGCATGGCGCATGAGATCCTGCGCGCGCTCGAGCTTCCTCCGCAGCGCGTCGCTCGCCGTGAACTGCACCTTGTGCCGCGTCTCCGAGAGCGGCACGAGCTGCGGTCCGCGGCCGACCGCGGGAGCGGCCCCCGGCACGGCGCACCGTGCGTCGTCGCCGGTGGGAATCGCCGCTTGCGCCGGGATGGCGGTGATCGCCGCCGGCACGTCGGGCGCGGGCGACCGCTTCGCGAGGAGCGCTTGCACCTCCCGCTTCGTCTTCCCCGCGGCGGCCGCGACGAGCTCGTCGTAGCTCGACGCCGTGAGCGCGTTCCGCAGGAGCCCTGCCGTCGTGAGCGTGAGCTCGCCCCGCTCGATGCGTACGA
>Ga0070730_10005556_pt1 | contig 10869 bp, 6 predicted proteins | sample Coa_R1_3_FD_66447 | JGI IMG/M metagenome (GOLD analysis project Ga0070730, IMG submission 66447) | Surface soil microbial communities from Centralia Pennsylvania, which are recovering from an underground coalmine fire - Coalmine... | ecosystem: Environmental > Terrestrial > Soil > Unclassified ... | reverse complement strand
CTCATTGTCTCCCGGATGATTGGGGAGATTGTGGAGCGTTTTGGCCAGCCGGCGATGATCGGAGAGATCGCGGCCGGAATACTTCTAGGTCCCTCTGTGCTGAAATTGGTCCATTTCACTCCCGAAATCAAGGCTCTGGCCGACTTGGGTGTGCTTCTGCTGGTGTTCCTGGCAGGGATGGAAATGGACCTGGACGTCCTGTGGAAATCCTTTCGTGGGCGGGGCGCGCTGGTAGGGCTGGCAGGTTTCCTTGTTCCACTGACTCTCGGAATCGGCGTGGGAATCGCGTTTGGCATGGACCGCACGCGGGAAATTTTCGTCGGTCTGTGCATCGCGATCACTGCGCTGCCTGTCAGCGTTCGCATTTTGATGGACTTGGGCAAGCTGCAAACGGACATCGGGCAGAAGATTATTGGCGCAGCGGTGATGAACGACGTTATTTCGCTGCTTATGCTGGGCGTGATCGTCGACGTCAAGGGTGCAGGGCCGGTGTCGCGGAGCCTGCTCATGTCCTTGGGACTCGCGCTCCTGAAAGCGGTCGTCTTCATGGTGGGATTCGTTGCGGTCTCGCGCCTGATCAAACGCCATTCGGGCAAGCGATTTGTGCGCTCCCGCAATCTTGTGGATCGTTTGGTAGTCCACCTCAAGGGGAAAGAATCGCTCTTCGCCGTTGTTTTTCTCTTTGTCATGGCATTTGCGGCCTTTTCCCAGATCCTGGGACTGGATTTCGTCGTGGGCGCATTCTTTGGCTCCATGTTGCTGAGCTATGCCGTCTTGGGGCGCGCGAATTTTGAGGAGGTCCAGAAAACGGCGTCGAACGTGACCATGGGTTTTCTGGGGCCTATTTTCTTCGCCGCAATCGGATTGGAGTTCGACGCTTCGAGCTTGAAAAATTGGAAACTGGTTGCGGCTGTCCTGGTGGCCGCCTTTGTCAGCAAGATATTTGGAGGTTACCTCGGCGGCCGGATGGCGAAGATGTCGAGCAATGAGAGTTGGGCGCTGGGCATTGGCCTGAATGGCCGCGGGATTATGGAGCTGGTCATCGCGAATATCGCGCTGGCAAAGGGTTTCATCGACCAGCAGTTGTTTACCGTGCTGATCCTGATGGCGACCGTGACGACGTTCGTCACCCCGTTTTTGCTGAAGCGCGCCTACAGCCGCCTGCCAACGGAGCCGGTGGCAATCTCTGACGCATCGAGCGCCGCAGACTAAGGCCCATGCCCCCGTCACGCCGGAAAACCAGACTAATCGGGTCGAGTTTCATCTCCCCTACACATTCTATTGGGTAGACAGACCGGGAGAATCGATAGAGACTGACAGGGCATAGGGAGATTATTCCAATGCCGACGACAGGCGGGCAATCTGGCCGGATGGCCGCGGTCGAGCCACCCGAGAAAACTTCCCAGAGAGCGGCGTTTATCTATGCGGCGATGGTCGCCGGGGCTGTGGGCCTCTTCGTGATCATTAAGACGGCGGGGAAGTTCCTAATCGCTCCCGCACAAACCGGGCCAGTGCGTTTTGGCAGGATCGCGCAGGCGGCGGCATCGGGCGAGCTCGCGCACGTGCTCCTGGCCCTGGTCGTCATCATTGTTTTTGCCCGCGCACTGGGCGCCGCATTCAAGAAGATCCATCAACCTGAAGTCATTGGGGAGGTGATAGCGGGGATCGCCCTAGGTCCTTCGCTGCTTGGGCGGCTTGCACCCGCGGCATCGAGCTTCATCTTGCCGGCGACTGTGGCGCCGTATCTGAACATCATCGCGTCAGTGGGCGTCATCCTGTACATGTTCCTGGTGGGCGTCGAGCTCGACACGCAACTGCTCCGCCGGAGAACTCACGCATCCGTTGCGATTTCGCACGCCAGCATCATCACGCCGTTTCTGCTCGGATCGGTGCTCGCGCTTTACCTTTATCCCAGGTATTCGTCACGGGATGTTCCGTTCACGGTATTTGCGATGTTCATGGGCGTTTCCATGTCGGTGACGGCGTTCCCGGTGCTGGCCCGGATTCTCACCGACCGCGGGATGCACAAGACGCGCATGGGAACCATCGCGCTCGCCTGTGCGGCGGTGGACGATGTGACGGCGTGGTGCTTGTTCGCCCTGGTTGTGAGCATCGCCGCCGCCAAGCCCGGACGAGTGCTGCTGACCGTCGGGCTGACGGCGTTTTTCATCTTCTGCATTTTCAAGTTCGTTCAACCGGCCATGAAGTGGCTGGTGCGGAAACGAGTTCGCGACAAGAAGACGACGCAGGGCACCATGGTGATTGTGTTCGCGGCGCTGCTGCTGGCGGCGCTGTCGACCGACGCTATCGGCATCCACGCCCTGTTTGGGGCGTTTCTGCTAGGCGCGGTGATTCCGCATGACTCGGCGCTGGCGCGCGACGTCACGGCAAAGATTCATGACCTTGTCGTCGTGCTGCTGTTACCGGCGTTCTTCGCGTTCACCGGAATGCGCACGCAGATCGGCTTGGTGAACGGGCTGAATGAATGGCTGGTCTGTGGCCTGATTATCTTGGTGGCATCAGTGGGAAAATTTGGCGGCAGCAGCGTGGCGGCAAGGATAACGGGTCTTTCGTGGCGTCAATCCGCCTCGCTGGGCATTCTGATGAACACGCGGGGCTTGATGGAATTGATTGTCCTGAACGTCGCGCTGGACCTGGGAGCGTTGAAGCCCACTTTGTTCACCATGCTTGTCTTGATGGCCGTGGTGACCACTGTGGCGACAACGCCCGTGTTGCATTTGCTGAGGGGCGAAGAAGAGCTCGAATCTCAGGCCTACCGCGGTGACAGAGAGCTTAGCAAGGCGATGAAGGACGCGTAGCGCATCCGTGGCGGAACCGGCTAGTGTTTCGCTGTTTGGTACTGCGCCATCAAACGCGAGAACTCAGGCATTTTGCGCAGACCGCCGAGTTCCGGATCGTTTGCCGCGTACTGCGCGGGGAAGTGTTTCTGTAACGCCTCTCGAAGCATTTTCAGCGCATCACTAGACTTTCCAAGTATCGCGTCCAGTTGCGCCTCGTCGTAAATATAGACGACGTTGTTCTTGTCAATCGTGCGTGCGCGCCGGATGAAATCACTTGCCTGCGGATTCTTCCCCATCTTGGCGTAATCGAGCGCAAGCTGCGCCAGCACGTCCGCGTTCTGCGGATTCGTTTGCAGTTCCTTATATGCCAGGCCAATGGCCTGCTGATATGTTGCCTGCGCCTTGGCCGTTTGCCCTGACCATCGGTAAGCATCCCCCAGGTTTCCCATTACCGTTGCATCGTTGGGGCTGAGCTGAACAGCCTTCTCGTACATCTGCGCGGCATTTGTGTACTGCTTCAGATAGAAATATGCCGTTCCCAAATTTGAATAGGTCGACCAGTAGGGCTGTAACTGCAGAGCTTTCTGGTACGCGGGAATGCATTGCTCGTATTTGCCCTCCTGGCTGTACAGATCGCCGATGCTTTCGTACCCGACCGCATTATCGGGCTCGATTTGCGTCACCTGCTGATAAGCGGACAACGCCTTGTCGTATTCGCCAAGCTGGTAGTAAGCATTGCCGAGGGCATTCTGGTTGTACCAGTAATACGGGTTCACCTGCACCGCTTTCTGAAACTCCTGAATGGCCTGCACGCCCTGTCCACTTTGCAGCTCAGCTTGCCCCAATCGCCGGTACGCCTCGTCGGAATTGGGTGCCAAAGAGAGCGCGCGTTTCAGCTCGGCGATCGCCTCCGTGTATTTCCCTGTATCGCTGTAGACGCTCCCCAGGACCACGTGTACTTCCGGCAACTTGTCATTCAGCTGGTCAGCTTGCTGCGCAGCGCCAAGCGCCTTCTGCGTCCAGAAACTGTCCTTCGTGGCGTCATACATCCTCAGGCTGGCGTCCGCGATTCCGGCATATGCCAGCGCGAAGGTCGAATCTTTTTTCAACGCCTGCCCGAAGTAGTCGAGCGCCGTCTGGGTATTTTTTGGGTCCTGCGAATTGCGCAGGGCGCTGCGGCCACGTAAGTAGAGGTCGTACGCGGCTACGTTATCCGTCGGCCTGGCTTCTGCCTTGGCAAGCTCCTCATTGGTCGGATTCACGTTGAGCGCGGGGACCAGTTGGTTGTAAATCTGATCTTCCAGCGTGAACAGGTCGCCGGTGACCCCGTTAAATTCTTCGCTCCACAGACGCTTGCCGTTCGCGACATCCTCCAAGTTCACAATAATTCGGATCTTGTCGCCGGAGCCTTGCAGTACTCCCTGCACTAGCAGGTTCGCGCCCAGGTCTCTGGCGATTTTCGGCAGAGACTGCTTCTGATTCGCTCTCCCGGCCGCGTCCGGCGACGTCACGCGAATATCTCTTAATTGAAATAGTTTTGCCGAAAGCGCTTCTTCAATACCTTGCGCCAGGTAACCCAGTTGCGTTTGATCCCCCAACACCTGCAGGGGCAGTACTGCCACAAATCGCCCGCTAGCCAGCGACGGCACTCCCGGAGGGGGCGCCGATCCTGTACCAACTGGCCCACTTCGGAAGACCATGTGCCGAATCGGCGGAACGGCGAAAAGCGCAATCAGAATCGCCGCCACCACGCCGGCACCCACGTACCACCAGCGTTTCCCCAATTCCGGCAGCGCGAGCTGCACGCTGCGTCCGGCCGGCGTGGCGCGTCCAGACTGCAAATCCGCCAGAATTTCTTTGGCGTTCGGATATCGCCGGTCCGGCTCGCGTTCCAGGCAGCGAAGCGTCACGCGCGCCAGATTGTCCGGCACTTCGGGATTTAATTGTTTTGGATTCGGCGGTTTTTCCTTCACGCGGCGATACATGATTTGCAGCGTGGAGTCGCCCTTGAACGCATCTTCGCCCGTCACCATCTCAAACAGAATCAAGCCCAGCGCGTACAGGTCGGTCCGGTGGTCCACGGTTTTGGCTTCCACCTGTTCGGGAGCCATATAACGCGGCGTGCCCAGAAATTGTCCCGTGCGCGTCATTCCCGCGGTGCTGGATTCGAGCGACTTTGCGAGGCCAAAATCCGAAACGTAAACGTGGTCGTCCTTGCCCATCAAAATGTTCTGCGGTTTCAAGTCGCGATGCACCACGCCTTCGGAATGCGCCGCGTCCAACGCTTCGCAAAGCTGCTCGGCGATTTTCTGCGCCCGCGCCGTGGGCAGCTTGCCCTGTTCGCGAAGCAGATGATGCAGGTCCTGTCCCTCCACATAAGCCATCGAGATGAACTTCACCCCGTCAGCCTCGCCGAGGTCGTGAATGCGCAGTATGTTTTTGTGGGAAATGCGGCTGGCCAGCAGCAGCTCTTGCTTAAAACGCTGCATCGCGTTGGGGTCGGAGGTAAGCTCCGGTTGCAGCACTTTCAGCGCAACCGTGCGGTCCAGCTCTCTGTCATAGGCCTTGTAAACCCGGCCCATGCCGCCCTGCCCCAGCAAAGACTCGATACGATAGCGTTCCCCTAGTTCGTCGCCCGGCTCCAGCACTCCGTAAATACTGACCGAAGAGCGTGCGCCAGTCCTTGATGAGGAAGCAGAGCCGGCGCTGCCACGCGTTCCTCGTGAAGAGCCGCTAGGCGTTTGCGGGGTTCTTTCCTCGGCCGCGGATGAAGGCCCCGCCGAATCCATCGTTTGGTCAACGTCGATTTGTAAATCAAACGACGACCCACACTTCGAGCAGGACGAAACTTCGTCGTCGTTTTCTGTCCGGCAATGGGGACAGATCATGGACTGGGCCTGCTCTTTCTCATAACTCGCTAGGGTTCCGGAATTATGACTCAGCTCCCACCGGCCTGCAAGCAAACCGATAATGAGGTCGCGGCTGGGCCGCCGGTCAGTGCCTTAGTCGGCCAAATGGATTACTTCGGAGTTCGCCATCACTCGGGAGGGACGGCCAGGAATGTCACCAAGTCTCCAGATGTTTGCGCACGATTTTTTTCGAGGAAGAATTGCGCACGATCTGCGAAGGGCTATTCGTAGCGAAGGGCAACTATGGGGTCTACGCGCATTGCGCGGCGCGCGGGAATGTAGCAGGCAAGCAGCGCGACACTGATCAGAAGGATGGCCACGCCGGCGAACGTCAGAAGATCGGTCGGCCTCACGCCGTAGAGCAAGCCGGCCATCAAGTGCGACACGATCAGCGCACCAACAAGCCCGACGGCAACGCCAGCAATGGCAAGGCTCAATCCCTGGCGCAGAACGATGCGCATGACGTCCCCTCTTTGCGCGCCGAGCGCCAGACGAATGCCAATCTCGTGTGTACGCTCGTTTACGATGTACGAAATCACTCCGTAAATTCCCAGCGCCGCCAGCAGCAGCGCCGTTATCGCGAAGGCGGCCACAATATCCATCGAGAATCGTCTCTGCTCCAGCGAAGCCGACACCGCATCGTTCAGCGTCTTCGCCCCGTAAACCGGCAGTTCCGGATTCACTGACTGCACCATCGCTCGCACTTCTTGCGGGATCGCGCCCACATTCAGGTCTCCACGCAGAAAGATGGCCAACTCCTTGGGAGTGTCCTGGTACAAGCTCAGGTAGATTTGCGGAACGGTCGCGTTCGCCAGCGACTCGGTTCGCGCATCCGCGATCACCCCGACGATTGTGATCCAGGTCTTGCGCACACGGAGGCCGACCCCAGGCCTCCCCCGGCCAAGCATCAGCCGCTTCCCAAGCGGGTTCTCGCCCCGCCAGTACGTCTCCGCCATCGCCTGGTTGATCACGGCGACCAGCGGCGCCTTCTCGTCGTCGCCTTCGTTGAACAGACGGCCCCGCAGCACGGGAATCTCCAGCAAATGAAAATACTCCGGCGTAACCTCCGACCGCTCCACCAAAGGTGGCTGCTTGCTCTGTGTCTCGCGTCCTTCCACGATCAGCTGACTCCGGTTGCCGTCGTGTTGCAGCGGAATCGACGGCTCCGCCCCCAGCGCCGCCTCCCGCACTCCCGGCAGCAACCGGCTGCGCCGCAGCAATTCGCGCGCAAACACTGCCTCCTGAGCAGCCGTTCCATAAATGTCCGTCTTCGGATCGTTGGGACTCGGCAGCCACAACTGAACCGACATCACATGCTGCGGGTTGAAGCCCAATCGCACGTTTAGCAAATCCCAGAAACTGTGGAGCAGAAGGCCTGCAGCAATCATCAGCACTAAAGAGAGCGCGAATTCCGTTACCACCAGCACGCGGCGCGTGCGCGTCTGCTCCTTGGAACCCTTTGACCCACGCCCCTCCCTCAGCGTACTTGCCAGATTCAACCGCCCTGCCTGTCTCGCGGGCGCCAGCCCGAAAATTACGCCGGCTGCGAGCGAAGCCGCCAACGCGAACAGCATCACGGTCCAGTTGATCGACAGGTTGTTCAGCCGAGGCAGGCTCTCCGGAATCAGCCGCAGCAAGAATCCCTTCATGCAGAACAGAATCACCAACCCCGCCACTCCGCCCAGCAGCGAAAGCAGCAGGCTCTCGGTCAGCAATTGCCGCACCAGCCGCTTGCGTGCCGCTCCCATCGCCTGGCGCAACGCCATTTCCCGTGATCGCACGCTGGCCCGCGCCAGCAGCAGATTCGCTACATTCACGCAGCCGATCACTAGCACCAGTGCCACTGCCCCCAACAGCAGGATCAGCGACTGCCGGACGTTGCCCACCACGGTTTCCTTCAGAGGCACCAACCGCACCGTCCACTTGCTGTCGGCCGGATAAGCGTCCGGAAACTGCTTCTGCAATGAAGCAACCAACGCATCCAGCTGGCTCTGCGCCGCTGCAACCGTCAGCCCCGGCTTCAGACGTCCGACCGTTTCCAGGGGCACCCGCAAACTGCGGTTCGCGGACGAAAAATTCAATGCCGCCCACTGTTCCGTATTCCTCTCGTCTGCAGTTCGCCCCGGGTCGCGAAAACCCGGCGGCATCACCCCGATCACCCGGTACAGATCGTTGTCCATCCGTACACTCTTTCCCAGAATATGCGGATCGCTCCCGAAAGCCCGTTTCCACAACCCGTCGCTGATCACCACATCCAGCGTGAACCCCGGCGTTTGATCCTGAGGATCGAACGTCTGCCCCAGCTCCGGTTTCACCCCCAGCATCGCAAAATACGCCGGCGACACCCCCTCATACTGCATCCGCGATGGCTGCGATACACCCGTCAGGTTCGCCGACCCGAAAATCTCCAGCACAACATACTGAAAAATTCCCGAACGCTGCAGATCTTTAAACTCCGGAATCGAGATGCCCGCGTCGGTAGCGCCCGTACCAGGCAGATCGTCGTCGATGCGTACCAGTTCCTCAGGGTGCGGATAGGGCAGCGGATGCAGCAGCGTCGCATCGACCAAGCTGAAAATGGCGGTGGTGGCTCCGATCCCCAAGGCAATCGTCAAAACAGCGACGGCGGTGAAGCCGGGGGATTTGCGCAGCATGCGCAGGGCGAAGCGTATATCCTGGGCTAGGGATTCAAGAAAAGTCACACCGCGCGCTTCGCGGCATTCTTCTTTCGCTCGCTCGATTCCGCCAAACTCCATCCGCGCCCTTCGCCTCGCCTCTGGGCGAGGCAGTCCCTTGCGGACCAAATCCTCCGCATATGCCTCGATGTGAAACCTAAGCTCCGTATCCATATCGCTCTCCATGCGAGAGCGACGCACGGTTGTTCGCAACCAGGAACGAAAGCGGCTCCACAGAGTCATACTTCCTCCGGTGTGGTGTGTAAGATTCCCGCGATGACATCCGACATGCGATTCCACTTATCGGTTTCCGTCTGTAGTCTGCGCTTGCCCGCCGCGGTCAGGCGGTAGTACTTCGCCTTGCGGTTGTTTTCCGATTCGCCCCACTCGCTTGCGATCCAGCCCTGGTGTTCCAGGCGATACAACGCGGGGTACAAAGAACCTTGCTGAATTTCCAGACGATCTTTCGAAATCTGCTGGATGCGTAGCAGAACACCGTAGCCGTGCAATGGGCCGAGGGACACAGCCTTGAGGATCAACATATCGAGAGTACCTTGCAGAAGGTCGAGTGGTTTGTTCATGCGAACGCTTTTCCTCCTAGAACGCCTAGGAATATAAGCCAGCCACTCCTAGAGTGTCAAGGAGAAGAACACGCAGAAACTCCATCCGGTGTTACGGGCGTATAGCCGGTTGCTCGGAAATGATTGTCGAGTCCCATTTCCACACGACGCTGTGGGTTAGGGTGTCGGCAAATTCTTATCATGGGTGAACGAGCTGCTCCGTCGCGTCGTCGCAAGACATTTCGCTGTGGGATTTGCATTGCAAACGCAGTAATCTCGACAGGCAATCACGATGGCCATTTGCTGCATCTAAGAAAACGAAATGCATAAGCCAAGAAAATCTCTGTCCATACTGGCGATTCTTGCCGGCATTGTTGTAGTCGGCATGCCCGCTCGCGCGCAGGTGGCCGGACCGATCGCGCCGCCTCCGAAGTTCGAAGTCAAACGGCTTCCTGCAAAGCCCGATCCCGGCGCTCCTCCGCTTCCCGCCGACGAAATCATCCACCGCTTCACGCAAAATGAAGACTTAATCAAGAAAACGTATGACGCGGGCAGCATCGACCAAACGGTCAAGGTGGAAGAATTAGCCGATCACGGCGGGCAATTCACGTTCACCGGCCGGGAATATTCCAAGGCCGATGGACAGCGCTACGAGCAAGTCGTCAAGCCTCCCGAATCCACGCTGCACTTTACGGAATTTTCGCTCGAAGATGTGAAGACGCTGGCCGGCTTTCCACTTTTCTTCCTGACGACAGATCAACTCCCTCTCTACAAACTTTCCTATGAAGGTCAGGAAAAACTCGACCAGATCAATACGCTCATTTTTCGCGTGCAGCCGAAGACAATCAGCCGCAAACCGCTCTTCGACGGCGTGGTCTGGATCGACGATCAGGATTTCGCCATCGTCAAAAGTTACGGCCAGTTCGTCACCGACGCGGGCAGCGCGCCGAATGGATTTCCGTTCAGCATGTTTGAAACCTATCGTGAAAATCTCACCGGACACCTGTGGTTTCCCACGTATATACGCTCGGATGGCGTGGTGAAAACTCCGAAGGACAGTGTTCCCATTCGTCTGATTGTGCGTTCGGAGAATTTCAAGGCGGAGCCCGCAGCCCCCTTGCCCGTGCCGCCAAAGCTCGCGAAGCAGCCGGCACAAAACTAATCGCGCGCGTCAGTTTTACGCGTCAAAATTCTGCGTGCCAACCTCTGGCGTGATCACGCCGGGCAAATCCAGTATCGACGTCAGCAGCACGTCCGGCCGCGCCGCGCGAATTCGCCGCGCGCTGGGAAACGGCCCGATCACTCCGATGGACCGTACGCCCGCTCGCCGCGCCATTTCAATGTCCTCTGGAGCGTCTCCCACATAAACGCAATCCTGCACGCGCATCTTCATGCAACGCATGGCATATTTCAGCGGCGCGGGATGTGGCTTGCGACGCGGCGCATCTTCCGCGCAAATGCACACGCCAAAAAGCGCGGTGAATTCAAAGTAACGAAGCTGCCGCCGCACCCGTTTGGCATCGCCGCTTGTCACCAGCCCCAGCACAAAATCGCGCCGCAGCTTCGCAAGCATTTTCCGCACGCCGGGCAGCAATTTCGGATTTTCCTTCTGGTAGGCCTGTCCCCAGAGCTTGTCGGCCAGCTCCCACTTGTCGGGGGGAATTCGCGCCGCTTCGTAGACGCGGTACCAATCGGGAGAATAATGCCGCACCAAATCGCGCGCGGTCCACGGAATCTCCAGCGCGCGAAACATGGACTGGTAGGCGCGAGCGTCCGCGCGAAACGAATCGAGCAGCGTCCCATCCCAATCGAACAGGATTGCGCGGGCGGAAATTCGGGGTGGCGTCACGGACACGGTAAGAAATCGCGGGAAATTCGCGGTGAAAGCTTAGTGCGACTCGGCCAGCGGAATCCGGTCGTCGCG
>Ga0070730_10005555_pt1 | contig 10869 bp, 6 predicted proteins | sample Coa_R1_3_FD_66447 | JGI IMG/M metagenome (GOLD analysis project Ga0070730, IMG submission 66447) | Surface soil microbial communities from Centralia Pennsylvania, which are recovering from an underground coalmine fire - Coalmine... | ecosystem: Environmental > Terrestrial > Soil > Unclassified ... | reverse complement strand
CCCCGCGCGGCGCGGAGAGTCCTGGGTCGCCGCTGCAAAATCCTGCCGAGCACCCCCAGGTGACCAAACGGTCCCGCCATGTGACCAAACGGTCCCGCCATCTGACCGTTTGGTCCGACCATGGGACCAAACGGTCACATCATCGGACCAAACGGGCGCACCATCGGACCAAACGGTCCGACCATGGGACCAAACGGGCACCTGGTCGGACCGTTTGGTCCCATGGTCGGACCAAACGGTCACACCAGGTGGCCAAAACAGGCCCACCATGTGGCAAATATCCCAGACCATTACCAGAGACTACGTCAGAGACTACGTCAGAGACTACGTCAGAGACTCCAGAGAGTGTGTGCGTACGCGCGCGCGCCGATGAATCGATTCCCGATGACGACGCCATCCGCCCGGGGCGGGGTGGGTCTCAGACCCCGCCCCCACCCGCGCGGCCAGAGCTTCGAGGGCAGAGCCCTCTCCCACAGACGCGAACTTGAGACCTGGCTCGTCCAATGGCGCGCTAATCGGGGTCGGGGCGGGTCTGAGACCGCCCATGTCGATCAACCTCAGCGGCCGGGGCAGCGAGGAGACAGCTTGTAGCGCCCCGCCCCAGCCGTCCCGTAAGGACCACCGCCAGCCCGCGTCGGCGAGCAGCGCTCGGCGTTGCCGCGGCTGCCGCCGCGCGGCCGCCCGACCGGCCACGCCGCACGATGGCGCCAGAACCCTCGCCCGCGCCCGGGAGAGGGCAGGGTGAGGGCCGCCCGTCGCCCGCCGCCGTCAGCCTGCGTAGGCGGGCTTCTGGACCCGTAGCCGCGGCTTTAGCCAGGCAACACAGAGGACCGCGCCCCACCACGGGCGAGGCATGCCTCGCCCCTACAGCGGATGACCCCCCTTGCGAGCAAGGCCGGCCCCGGGACGCGTATCCCTGCATACCCTCCTGTAGTGCCTGGATCGCAGGAGAAGTTACGCGATCATCCACCGATCTCCGTACCCCCTCGGCACTTTCCACTCAGGACTTTCGACTCAGGACGACGCGATACGCCGCGTCGGCGGCGCCGGCCAGCCGGGACCAGGGGAAGCGCGACCAGGCGCGGGCCGCCGCCGCCTGCCCCAACGCCGCCCGCCGCGCCGGATCGGCCAGCAGGGCGCCCACGCCGGCGGCCAGGCCCGGCACGTCGCCCGGGGGCGCCAGCAGGCCGCTTGCGTCGTGGACCAGGTATTCCCCCACCTGGCCCACCTGATGGGCCACGACGGGCACGCCCAGGGCCAGCAGATCGAGCAGCTTGACCGGGCACTTGGCCCGGTTGACCAGCGTGTCGCGCATCGGGTAGAGCGCCACGTCGGCCAGCGCGAGCAGCGCCCCGAGGTCCGCGCCCTCCACCCGGCCGCAGACGACGACCCGGTCCGCCAGGCCGGCCGGCCCGGCCTCGGCCAGGAGGCGGCGCTCCTCGCCGTGGAAGCCCGCGCCGACGACCAGCAGCCGCAGCCCGGGCCAGGCGGCGGCCAGCTGCTGGAGCACCCGTAACGGCCAGGCAACGGGAAACTCGACAAAGCGCGTCCAGAGCAAGAGCACGGGCGCCGCCGCGGGCAGCCCATACTGCGCCCGCAGGCGGGCGCGGCGGGCCGGGTCGGCGGCCGCGGCCCGCCAGGGGTCGTATTTCGCGGGGTCGACGCCGTTCGGCAGATAGAAGACCCGGCCGGGCGGGACGCCCCGCCCCCAGAGCTGCGTTTGCAGGGTGCGGCTGGCCACGGTGGCGGCCCCCGCCAGCCGGGGCAGCGTGGTCTCCTGCCACTGGAAGAAGGCGCGCTGGGCCGGCGAGTAGGGGTTCAGCGTGTTCCAGCCGCCGCGTCCCTCCCAGTCGTCGGTATCCAGCACCCAGGGGCGGCGCAGCGCCGCGAGGCCCAGCCCCGCCAGGCCGGCGTAGGCCTTCGGCTTGAAGACATGGACCACGTCCGGGCGCCCACCGAGCGCCGCGCGCAGCAAGGCCGCCGGCCAGCCCACGAGCCCCGCCCCCGGCAGCCCGGGACGCGGCCGCGGCAGCTCGACCACCTCCACGCCGGCCGCCTGCGTGATCCGCCCGGCCGGCGGGGCGCTCGGGTCGTCCCAGGGCGGCACGATCAGGCGGACGGTGTGCCCGCGCGCCGCGAGGGCCTGGGCCAGCGGCAGCGCCCGCGCGCTCGCCGTGCCCTTCGGTTGCAGGCCGAACGGCGCGATGAACGCCAGGCGCAGCGGCCGCCCCGGCTCAGCAGGCGTCGGCATAGGCACTCCAGCCGCCCAGGTACTCGCGCAGGCGGCCGTCCTTCAGCTCCCAGATGCGATCGACCACGTGGTCGAGGAAGTAGCGGTCGTGGGAGATGACGATCACGGCGCCGGTGTAGTCTTCCAGGGCCTGCTCCAGCACTTCGGCCGAGGCAATGTCGAGGTTGTTCGTCGGCTCGTCCAGCAGCAGACAGTTGGCCCCCTGCAGCATCAGCCGCGCCAGCTGCACCCGCGCTTTCTCGCCGCCGCTGAGGGTGCGGATCGGACGGCGACATTGCTCGTAGCTGAACAGGAAGCGGCCCAGCATGCCGACGGCCTGCTGCTCATACATCGGCTGCACCGCGCGGAGCGTCTCCAGCGGCGTCGCATCCATATCCAGGGTCTGGTGCTCCTGCGCGTAATAGGCCAGCTTGATGCTCGGCCCGATCCAGATCTCGCCCGCCGTCGGCGGCTCCTGGCCCAGGATCAGCCGGAAGAGCACCGACTTGCCCGCGCCGTTGGCCCCGACGATGCCGATCCGCTCGCCGGTGCGGACCAGCCCCGCGGCCCCACGCAGCACCGTCACCGGCCCGTGGCCGTTCAGCGGAAAGGTCTTGCTCACGTCACGTAGCTCGATCACCTTCTGCCCGCCGCGCTGGGCCGCCCGCAGCCGGAGCCCCATCTTGCGCCGCTCCAGCACCGGCCGCTCGACTTTGTCCATGCTGTCGATCTGCCGCTGCTTGTTGCGCGCCTGCTTGATGTGCCGCTCGTCGACCACCATGCTGGCCCAGAGCTTGAAGCGGGCCACCGCCTCCTCCAGCCGCTTGATCTCTTTCTGCTGCGCGACGTAGTCCGTCTGCTGGCGCGCCAGGGCGAGCTCCTTCTGGACCACGTAGGATGAATAGTTGCCTTGAAACAGCGTCAGGCGGCCGTCGGCCAGCTCGGCGATCTGGGTCACCGTGTTGTCCAGCAGGTAACGATCGTGCGAGATCAGCACCGTCGACCCGCTAAAGTCGCGGATCACGGCCTCCAGGAACGCTTTGCCGTCGAGGTCGAGATGGTTGTCCGGCTCGTCGAGCAGCAGCAGGTCCGGCCCGCTCAAGAGGCAGCGCGCCAGATAGGCCAGCTTGCGCTGCCCGCCGCTCATCGCTTCCAGCGGCTCGTCCATCTCCGCCGCGCTGAACCCCAGGCGCTTGAGCAGGCCCCGGGCGTCGTTCAGCAGGCGCGGGCCACCCGCCGCCTCATAGGTGTCCAGCAGGCGGGCCTGGCGCTCGACCAGGGCATCCCAGCGATCCGCCGCGGCCAGCGCGGCCGGGTCGGCGAACGCGGCCTCCGTCGCGGCCAGCTCGGCCTCCAGCGCCGCCAGGTCGGGGCGGGCCGCCAGGACCACGGCCAGCGGCGTGCTGCCGGGGGTCGCCGGCACATCTTGCGGCAGCAGAGCGATCTTCAGCCCTTTGCGGGCCACGACCTGCCCGGCCTCGTAGGGCTCCGCCCCGGCCAGCACACGCAGCAAGCTCGACTTGCCCGCGCCGTTCGGCCCGATCAGGCCGATCCGCTCCCCCTCGCCGATCTGCCAGGAGAGGTGCTCGAAGATCGGGCGCGTCCCGTAGAACTTGGCCACCCGATCGATCTGGAGTAACAACATGGTGCAATCTCCCTTCTGGGGAGAGACGGAAAGACAGCGACGGGCCGGGGACGCCGTTGCGCGCGAGCGGGGCCGGCCGCGGCCTGGCGGGGCGCAACAAAAAGCCGCGGGCCGCTACTGGCCCCCGGCGTCTTCCCCAACCTACAGGTTGTGAGTTATGTCAACCGCCAACAGGGCACAGCTCTCCCGGGGCGGCGCGATCGAACGAATCTTTGCCGAGATAGGCGGAGCGTGGCATCGGGCGGTGTCCTTTCCCGGCCCCGGTGGCGGGGCCTGCCCCATGATACCACAGGGCGCGGCCGGGCGTCAATCGGTCGCAAGACGGACGTTCACGCCGGCGGGGCGCCCGGGCCGGCAAGCGCCTCGTCCAGCACGGCGTCGAGGGTCAAGGCCTGGGCCGCCGTCCAGGCGGCGTCGAACGCGGCCGGCCCGAGCTCGGCCCGGGCCTGCGTGATCGCCTGCTCCTGCTCCGCCCGTTCCGGCGCGTGCAGCGAATAGCCCCGCGTCGTGCGTAACCGATCGGCCACCGCGCTCAGGCGGACCGCGGATCCGGCCAGGCCGCCGGCCAGAGCGACCTGGGCCAGGCCCTCCAGGGTGGCGGCAATGGCCCGCGTATCCTCTAGCTCCCGTAACAGGCGCAGCCCGTCCAGGTAGCGGGCCGTGGCGCGCGCGTAGTCCGCCTGCCGATAGGCGATCACGGCCAGGTTGAGGTCGACATAGGCGATGCCGCTCTTGTATTTCAGATCGCCAAACAAGCGCAAGCTCTCGGCGAGCAGAGCCGTCGCATACGGATAGTCGCCGTCCTCGATGACGATCGCGGCGAGGTTCATCAGGCCCACCGCGGTCCCCGTCTGGTCCTGGCGGGTGCGGTGTAAAGCCAGGCTTTCTTCGTGCAAGCGGCGGGCGCGCGGGAAGTCGCCCTGGTCGCGGGCCATGTTGCCCAGATTCCCCAGGGACCGGGCGATACCGCCCGTATCCGCGAGCGCCCGATAGAGGGCCAGGCCCTCCTCGACGAGGGCGCGCGCCCGCACGTAGTCGCCCTGCTCTTTGGCGATGTCCCCCAGCTTGCGCAGCATCTGGGCCACGCCGGCGGGTTGGTCGAGGGTCCGCCAGATCGCCAGGGCCGCCTCATAGCTGGCCTGCGCCGTCGCCAAGCTGCCCTGGTTGTAGGCCAGCCAGCCGCGCCCGTTCAGCAGCCGCGCCTGGATCTCCGGGGCGATCGGGCCCGTCGTCAGCCCGGCGTCCAGCCACTGCTGGCCTTCGCTCATGTAGCCCCGCACATTCCAGAACGGGTAGAGCGCGATCCCGATCCGCGCCGCCAGCCCGGCTTCGCCGTGGTCGATCGCCCAGCGCAACACGGCCCGCAGATTATCATGCTCCCGGTCGAGCCGCTCCATCCAGATCGACTCCTGGGGCCCACTCGCCGCGGCGGCCGCCTCGGCCAGGGCCAGGTAGTACAACGCGTGCGCCCGCCGCACCTCCTCGCCCTCGCCCGTGGCGGCCAGTCGTTCCAGGGCATACTGGCGGATCGATTCCAGCAAGAAGAAGCGCGGCTCGCCATCCGGCTCGGCCACCTGCCGCACCAGGCTCGCATCGACCAGGGCCAGCAAGCGATCGAGCACGGGGCTGTCTGGGCCATCCAGCGCGGCCGCCAGGGCCTCGACGCCCGCGAGGGGACAGCCGCCGACGAACACCGCCAACCGCCGGAACGCGCTTTGTTCCTCCTCCGGCAGCAGGTCATAGCTCCAGTCGATCGCGGCCTGGAGGCTCTGCTGGCGGGCCGGCAGATCGCGCCAGCCATCCGCCAGCAGCTCCAGCCGGTGCTCTAAGCGGGCCAGCAGCACCGGTGGCGGGAGAAACTTGCTCTTGGCCGCCGCCAGCTCCAGGGCCAGCGGCAAGCCTTCCAGCCGGGCGCAGATCGCCGCAATCGCCGGGGCGTTCGCGGCCGTCAGGGTGAGGTCGTCGCGTACTTCCTGGGCGCGCTCCAGGAACAGGGCCACGGCGGGCACCGCGGCCAGCGCGGCGAGCCCGGGGAGCGACGCGGGATCGGGCAGGCCGAGCAGCGGCACCGGCACCTGGACCTCGCCCCGCAAGCGCAGCGGCGCCCGGCTGGTGACCAGCACTTTCAGCCCGGGCGCCCCCTGGAGCAGATCGACGATGGCCGGCCCCGCCGCCAGGATCTGCTCAAAATTGTCCAACAGTAGTAAGAGCTGCCGCTCCTGCAGATACTCCTGGAGGGCCGGGCCGACCGGCCGCCCCGGGCTGTCGGCGACCCCCAGCGCCCGGGCAATGGTCGGCACCACCAGGGCCGGGTCGGCCAGGGGCGCCAGGGGGACGAAATAGACGCCATCGGCAAAGGCGGCCGGGATCGCGGCGGCCACGGCCAGCGCCAGGCGGGTCTTGCCGATGCCCGGCGGCCCGGTGAGGGTCACCAGCCGGACGCCCGGCCGCCGGAGCAGCGCGTCTACGTGGGCGAGCTCGGCGTGGCGGCCGATCAGCCCGGTGAGCGGTAGCGGCAAGGCGGGGGCGCGGGGGCGCGGGGCATCCCCGGGGGCGGGCCCGGGCGCCGGGGCCGGCTCGGACTCGCCCGCGTCGCGCGCCCACTGCACGAACGTGGACACGTCGGCGGCCGGCACGCCCAGGCAGCCGGCCAGCAGCTCGGCGATCTGCCGCGACGGCCGGCGCCGGCCCGCTTCGATCTTGCGAATCGTCTCGGCCGCGCACCCGGCTTGTTGCGCCAGGGCTTCCTGCGTCAGGTCCAGCGCCTGGCGCCGCTCTTTCAGCCAGGTGCCAAAGGGGATGGTTGATCTCATCGCTAGAACCTAGGGCGCGTCGCCGACGGGCACCGGTGAGGGGGTAGTACCGCTGTCCCACTTTTTGTCCCGGTTGGTGTCCCGCCTATTATACCACAAAGGGCTTCTCCCGCCCCAGAAAGTCTGCTTTAATAGAGACAACCAGTGCCCCACGCCCCCGCGGGCCCCCGCCACTGGCCGGCCTAATTGTCGCTTAACGTATACCGACAAAGGAGCAAGACGATGTATGATGCCATTATCGTGGGCGCCCGCTGCGCCGGGGCCCCGACCGCAATGTTATTGGCCCGCCAAGGCTATCGTGTCCTGGTCGTCGACCGCGCCACCTTCCCCAGTGACACCTTCCGCTGCCACGGCATCATGCACCCCGGGATCGTCCGGCTCCGCCGCTGGGGGCTCCTGGACCGCGTGATCGCCTCGAACTGCCCGCCGGTCACCCAGGTCACCCAGGATCTGGGCGACTTCGCGCTCACCGGCCGCCTGCCGGTCGTCGACGGCGTCACGGCCCTCTACGCGCCCCGGCGCAAAGTGCTCGACTATCTCCTGGTGCAGGCGGCGAGCGCCGCCGGCGCCGAGGTGCGCGAGGGCTTCTCGGTCCAGGAGCTGATCTGGGAACGCGGCGCGGTGGTCGGCATCCGCGGGCGGGCCGCGGGCGGCGCCCTGGTCGAGGAGCGCGCCCCCATCGTCGTCGGCGCCGACGGGCTCCACTCCCTGGTCGCCCGCAGCGTGCAGGCGCCGACCTACGACGAGCAGCCGATGCTGACCTGGGCGTATTATAGCTACTGGAGCGGCGTGAGCGTGCCTGGCCTCGAAGTCTATCGCCAGGACGATATGCTGCTGCTCAGCTTTCCGACGAACGATAACCTGGTCTGTGTCGCGCTCCAGGGGCCCATGGCGAGCTTCGGTGGCTTCCGCCGCGATGTCGAGGGCAACTTCGAGCGCACCCTGGCCCGCTTCCCGGCCCTCGGCGATCGGGTCCGCGCCGGGCGCCGCGCGGAGCGCTACCAGGGGACGGCCGATCTGCCGAACTTCTTCCGCAAGCCCTATGGCCCCGGCTGGGCCCTCGTCGGCGACGCCGGCTACCACAAAGACCCGGTGACCGCCAACGGCATCAGCGATGCCTTCCGGGACGCCGAGCTGCTGACGGAGGCGATCGACGCCGGCCTGGCCGGCCGCCAGCCCCTCGCCGCGGCCCTGGCCGGCTATGAAGCCACGCGCAACGCCCTGGCCGCGCCGTTCTACCGGGCGGCCATCCAGATGGCCACGTTCGGCCCGCTGCCCGCCGAGATGCTGCAGCTCCGCGCCGCGCTCCGCCCCAGCCCGGCGGATACCGACCAGTTCTTCGGCGTGGCACTCGGCGCGGTCGCGGCCGGGGAGTTCTTCGCCCCGGCGAACATGGGGCGCATCATGAGCGCGGGCCGGCAACCCGTGCTGGTCTAAGCTAGACGCGGATGCAGGCCGCCCAGTGGCCGGGCGCCTTCTCCTCGAACGGCGGGTCGACCTCCGAGCAGGCGGCGATGGCGATCGGGCAGCGCGTGTGGAACCGGCAGCCCGACGGCGGGTTGATCGGGCTCGGCACATCCCCCTGCAGGATGATCCGCTCGCGCTTGGCCTCGGCCAGCGGGTCGGGGATCGGCACGGCCGAGAGGAGCGCCTTGGTATAGGGGTGCAGCGGGTTCTGGTACAGCTCGGCGCGGTCGGCCAGCTCGACGATCTTGCCCAGGTACATCACGGCCACGCGATCCGAAATGTGGCGCACGACCGAGAGATCATGGGCAATAAAGAGGTAGGTCAGGTTGAACTCGGCCTGCAGGTCCTCCATCAGGTTGATCACCTGCGCCCGGATCGACACGTCGAGCGCCGAGATCGGCTCGTCGGCGACGATGAAGCTCGGGTTCACCGCCAGCGCGCGGGCAATACCGATGCGCTGGCGCTGGCCGCCGGAGAACTCGTGCGGGTAGCGGTTGATATAGTAGGCGTTGAGCCCGACGACCCGCAACAGATCCTGCACCTTCTCCTGGCGCGCCTTGCCGCTGGCCAGCCCATGCACCTGCAACGGCTCCGAGATGATCGAGCCGACCGTCATGCGCGGGTTCAGCGAGGCATAGGGGTCCTGGAAGATCATCTGCATCTGGCGCCGCTGGCGGCGCAGCTCCTCGCCACCCATCGTCGTCAGGTCCTTGCCCTCGAAGTAGACGTGGCCCGCGGTCGGCCGGTAGAGCTGCAGGATGGCCCGGCCGGTGGTCGACTTGCCGCAGCCCGACTCGCCGACCAGGCCGAGGGTCTCGCCCCGGCGCACGGTGAAGTCGATCCCATCGACCGCCTTGACCTGGCCGACCTCGCGCTGCAAGATGATGCCGTCCGTGATCGGGAAGTACATCTTCAGGCCGGCGACGCGCACCAGGGTGTCGTCGCCGCGCGTCTCGCCGACCGTCAGCGTGCCGGCGGCGTTGCTCTGGGCGGGGGGCGCGGCCCCGGGGGCGCCGCGGCCGGTTGTCGATTCGTTAGCTGGCATGGCTGGTCACCGCCCCTTTGATATCCGCCCAACAGGCCGCGGTATGTTGGCCGTCGACCGGGCGCAGCAGGGGGCGCTGCTCCAGGCAGACGGGCATATGGAAGCTACAGCGGGGATAGAAAGGGCAGCCCGGCGGCACGTTGACCAGGTCGGGCGGCAGCCCGGGGATCGGCTCCAGGCGCTCTTTGCGCACCTCGTCCAGCCGCGGCACCGAGCGGATCAGCCCCAGCGTATAGGGGTGGCGCGGGTCGGCATAGAGCTGCTCGACCGCGGCCTGCTCGACCAGGTGCCCGGCGTACATAACCTGCACCCGATCGCACATGCCCGCGACCACGCCCAGGTCGTGCGTGATCATCAGCACCGCCGTGCCGAACTCCCGCTTCAGGCGTTTGATCAGGTCCAGGATCTGCGCCTGGATGGTGACGTCGAGCGCCGTCGTCGGCTCGTCGGCGATGAGCAGCTTGGGGTTGCAGCTGAGGGCCATGGCGATCATCACGCGCTGGCGCATGCCGCCCGAGAACTGGTGCGGGTAGTCGTCGATACGGTCGGCCGCCGACGGGATGCCCACCAGCTTGAGCAGGTCGATCGTGCGCTTGCGCGCCGCCGCCCGGTCCATGTGCATGTGCAGCTGCAAGGCTTCGCCGATCTGCCGGCTGATCGTCAGCACCGGGTTGAGCGAGGTCATCGGGTCCTGGAAGATCATGGCGATCTCCTTGCCCCGGATCTTGCGCATCTGCTCTTCCGGCATATGGACCAGGTCCTGATCGCGGAACAGCACCGCGCCGGCCGTGATCTTGCCGGGCGGCTGCGGGATCAGCCCCATGATCGAGAGCGCGGTCACACTTTTGCCCGAGCCGCTCTCGCCCACGATGCCCAGCGTCTCCTCTTCATAGAGGTCGAACGAGACGCCGTTCACGGCATTGACCACACCGTCCTGGGTAAAGAACTGCGTTTTCAAGTCCTTAACTTGTAGCAAAGCCCCCATACACACTCCTCTGTTGCCCGCCCGCCCCACTCGCCCCGGGCCGCCCGGGGGGGTGTTGTCGCATTATAGCAGATCAAGGGGGGCTGTCAAGCACGCCCACGCCTGGCTGCGGCGGTGCCCTTGACAGCCAGGTCCGATTTGCTATAATGCGACAACATCCCCCGCATAGTGGGAGCTAGTGCGGCCGGCCCCGCCCGGGGTGGGACGCGCCCGGAGCTACCTTCGCGGCGGACACTGCTGTCCGCGCCGGGCTTGCGGACGGCTCGGTTCTTCGAGTAGTGGATTGCTAGATCATCACTAAAGGAGGAGAGTATGTCTTCAAAGCGGTTTATGGGCCTGGCCACCTTGCTCATGATTGTGAGCATGTTGCTGGCCGCCTGCGGGGGCGGGGCGGATACGCCGACAGCCGTCCCGGCGCCGACAGCCACGACAGCGGCGGCGGCCACCACGGCCCCGACCACGGCCCCGACCACGGCCCCGACCACGGCGCCGGTCGCCACCGATACGACGGCCCCCGCCGCCACGGCGACCGCGGCCGGCCCCGCCCCCACGGCGACCACGCCGGCCGCCGTCGTGACGGCCACGGATACGCTCTATGCCGTCGCGGATTGCAGCTACGGCGGCCTGATGAAGTCGATCCAGGCCGTGGATGACCAGACCGTCAAGTTCACGCTCTGCTCACCC
>Ga0070730_10005553_pt1 | contig 10870 bp, 12 predicted proteins | sample Coa_R1_3_FD_66447 | JGI IMG/M metagenome (GOLD analysis project Ga0070730, IMG submission 66447) | Surface soil microbial communities from Centralia Pennsylvania, which are recovering from an underground coalmine fire - Coalmine... | ecosystem: Environmental > Terrestrial > Soil > Unclassified ... | reverse complement strand
ACCGAGCTTATCGACGGCGTCATCCCCTCGGCGGATCCGGAGCCTGCACGCGAAAGCCAATCCATCGCCGACTCCAATTCATGGACCAATGGCGACATTCCGGTCAAGTGACCCACTAGTTGACTGCCTCCAGGACCGCGAATCTACCGGGCGCACTCACCGGCTGGAGGACCTGGCCCGGAGTCACCCGCGGCGTGTCACTGGTCTCGCCGCCCAGCCCGCCATCGCCACCCTTATTGTCGACTCCAATGGGCCGCGAGGAACCCACCGCCGGTCCCGCCGTGACTTGGCAACGCTCGATGTGCCCGCGTAGCAACCGCCGGCGCAATGCCTCTCGTGTAGGTTGAACATGTCACCCACAGGCGCAGGAGCCACTGGCCGGAAGGAGCATGGATGGACACGATCGCGTCGCAGGTAGATGAACTGATCGCTCGGATGACACCGGCCGAGAAGGCCGGACAGCTCACCCAGTACTTCTACTTCCGCCTGCCACCCGGTGCCGAGCCGGCGCTCGACTTCGACGCCGACCAGCAGCCGGGGATGGTCGAGTCGGCTTTGCGCAAAGGCAGAGCCGGATCACTGCTGTTCATCACCGATCCGGCCGAGATCAATCGTCTCCAACGGCTCGCGATCGAAGGCAATCGCCTCGGCATCCCCTTGCTGTTCGGATTCGACGTCGTTCACGGGCTTCGCACGATTCTGCCGGTGCCGATTGCGATGGCTGCCTCCTGGGATCCCGAAACTATCGAGCGCGGCCAGTCGGTCGCCGCTCGCGAGGCACGCGCGGTGGGCATCCACTGGACGTTTGCGCCCATGGTCGACATTGCCCGCGATCCACGTTGGGGTCGGATCATCGAGGGTGCAGGGGAAGATCCGTACCTCGCCGCGGCGGTGGCCGCTGCCCAGGTGCGTGGCTTTCAGGGCGGCGCGCTGGGCGCGCCTGAGCACATCATCGCCGGCCCGAAGCACTTTGCCGGCTATGGCGGCGGTCTCGGTGGGCGGGACTACGACGAGGTCAACCTGTCCGACTCTGAACTCTGGAACGTCTACTTCCCGCCGTTCAAGGCGGCGGTCGAAGCTGGTGCCGGCAACGTGATGACCGCCTATATGGACCTCAACGGAATTCCAGCGGCGGGCAGTCGGTGGCTGTTCACCGAGGTGCTGCGCGATACGTGGGGGTTCGAGGGCTTCGTGGTGAGTGACGCCAACGCCGTGCGGAATCTTGTCACCCACGGCTTTGCGGCTGATCTGAGCGATGGCGCCGCCCGTGCGGTCAACGCCGGAGTGGACATGGAGATGGCGGTTTCGGACCCCGCCTACGCACACCTGCCTGAGGCGCTGGACTCCGGTGCGGCGAGCTCGCAGATGGTCGACGCAAGCGTCCGCCGTGTGCTGGAAGCGAAAGTACGGATGGGCGTCTTCGATGCACCGTACGTGAACGAGGACCGGGCCCGCGCAGTGCTCGCCGATCCAGCACACCGAGAGGTGGCCCGCATTGTCGCGGAGCGATCCGCGGTGCTCCTCCGCAATGACGGAAACCTGTTACCACTCGATGCCCGCGGCCTGAGTTCGATCGCGGTCATCGGGCCGCTGGCCGACTCCAGGCGGGACACTCTGGGGCCCTGGGTCTTCGACTATGACCTGGACGAGACGGTAACCGTCTTGGAAGGCATCCGTGCCCGCGCTGGAGACGCGATGCGGGTCGAGCACGCTCGCGGTGTGCGTGTCGCGCAACGCGTGTTTCCGTCACTGTTCGACATGTTTGGACGAAACAGGCCAGAGGATCCCGAGGGGTTCGACGAGGAGGCTGAGTTCCAGCATGCCGTTGACCTCGCACGCGGAGCCGATGTGGTGATCGTTGTGGCGGGTGAGTGGCAGAACATGATCGGCGAGGCAGCTTCGCGGTCGTCGCTGGAGTTACCAGGACGCCAGCTGGCGTTGTTGCAGGCCGTTGTCGAGACCGGTACGCCAGTCGTGTTGCTGATTCTGAACGGGCGCCCCCTGGACCTCCGTTGGCCCGCTGAGCATGTGCCGGCAATCCTCGACATCTGGTACCCCGGCACACACGGCGGCGCGGCCGTGGCGCACCTGCTTTTCGGTGATGTTTCGCCCGGCGGCAAGCTCCCCTTCAGTTGGCCACGCTCGGTCGGGCAGGTGCCAATGGTGTACGCACACACCAACTCGCACGAGCCCGCAAACCAGGGACGACGCTACTGGGACGAGGCCAGCACGCCGCTGTTTCCGTTCGGGTACGGCTTGAGTTACGGCCGGTTCGAGTACGCCGATCTTACTGTCGATCGACCTGCCGTCACCACGAGTGGGACTGTCACGGTGTCAGTAGAGGTCACCAACACGTCGGATCGAGCAGCCGACGAGGTCGTCCAGCTATACCTACACCAACGCCGCGGCTCGGCGTCGCGGCCAGTACGCGAGCTCAAGGGCTTTCGGCGGGTGACTCTCGCAGCCCGGGAATCACGCATCCTCCAGTTCCCAATCGGGCCGAACGAGCGGCGGTACTGGAACGGGGCGGTCCGCGACTGGGTGACCGAATGTTCGACCTTCGACGTGTGGGTCGGCGGCGACTCAACCGCGGAGCTGGCGACGGCGTTCGAGGTCACACCCGAGTAGCCAGGCGCGGACTCCCAGCCGGAATCAGCCGTCTGGTCGCAGCGCAGCGCGGACGAGCTGGCTGCGCAAACAACTCCTCGCTGGTAGTTGTAATTCATTGTCGGCCGCGCAAATCAACTGAGGTCCGATTCGCCGAGCTGCTGGGGCCAACTGGAGTTGGTACATCCCAGTTCGGTTGTCGCAGGGGATAAGTTGCTCAACGGCTTTCCGCGGGTTGGACGTCGACCGGCCCAATCTGCTCGTGACGCTGGCTGCGGCTGGGCTGGCCGAGGTGGGGTTGGTACGCTGTGGTCGACGGGCCGGTGCAACGATGATCGAAACGGCGGACGTGGTGGTTGTTGGTGGTGGCGTGGTCGGTGCCAGCACGGCGTTTCATCTCGCCCAAGGCGGGGCGGCACGCGTGGTCGTGTGCGAACGACGCTGGGTGGCGGCCGGGGCGACGGGCAAGTCTGGAGCACTGGTTCGGACGCACTACACCAACGCGCCCGAGGCGCGTCTGGCGCAGGCGAGCTTACCGTACTTTCACAACTGGTCGGACCTTGTCGGTCGCGGTGATTGCGGCTTTCTCAAGTGCGGTATGGCCCGACTCGTCGCATCGGAGAGCATCCCGAAGCTTGAGGCGAACGTGGATATGCTCGAGCGCGTCGGAGTCAACACTCAGCTGATCGGTCCGAGGGAGCTCCGCGAGCTCGCGCCATTGTGGCGTGTTGACGACGTTGTCGCCGCCGCCTGGGAACCGGATTCTGGATGCGCCGACCCTGTGGCGACCGCGCACGGGTTCTTCGAAGCCGCGCGCACACTGGGCACGGATGTGCGGCTGCGCACGGAGGTGCGCTCGATCGATGTGGCGCACGGCCGCGTGGCTGGCGTGCAGACGACGCATGGGTCGATCGAGACGCACACCGTCGTCGTGGCTGGCGGTGTCTGGTCACTACCGCTGCTGCGCGACCTCGGTATTGACGTTCGGTTGATGCCGGTCCGCGTCCAGGTGGCGCTGTTCCGACGTCCGCCACAATTGGGCGGACCACATCCGGTGTGCATCGATGGCATCAACGACCTGTGGCTCCGGCCAGAGGGGCCTGGCTGGAGCAGCACGCTGGTGGGCGCCGCCAGTCGACGAAGTCCGCTGGACGATGCGGATGCACTCGACGAGGGCGTAGACGCGGAGTATGTCGCTCGCGCGCGCGACGAACTCGCGAAACGAATGCCCGACTTAGCGGACTCACCCATGCGCGGCGGCTGGGCCGGCGCCATCACCCTCACTGAAGATGGCAAACCGATCATCGATCGACATCCAACCATCGACGGCCTGTTCGTGTTCACGGGTGACAGTGGCAGCAGCTTCAAGACTGCGCCGGCCATCGGCCGCATCTTCGCCGAGTGGATCATCGATGGCTACCCGAGTGTGCTGGATCCGCGGCCATTCAGAATGCAACGCTTTGCCGAGGGCGAGCCGCTGATAGGCGAGCACGAATACGGTGACCGGGACACCGAATACAGCCGCGCGACGAGGGTGATGCTCGGGTGATTGCGCCTCAGGTGATTCGGTGATGCTGGAGCGGACGCTCGGCGTCGCTGGGGCGCAAAACGCTGTGGGAGTGCTCGGGCGCCCGCCCTTGCCAGCCTCCTGCCTGGCGGGGCAGCCGGCGTGCTGCCCGATCCGGCGGATCCTCACCCGTCGCTCAGGACAGCCGCGGCGATTCGGCGCACGCGATCGGGGTCGGCAATCGCGTCGATCTCCACGATCTTGCCATCGGCAACGCTGAAGCCCATAACTGTCATGGGCCGCCCATCCAGGGTGACAACCACGCCGGCTGCTCCATTTACCAACCTCGGAAGCAGCTCCACTGCCGAGCGCACGAAGAGAGACCTCAGCCCACGCCGTGCCTGAGTGGCCACCGCCGCTGCACCGTGAATCACCATCGAGGCTGCGGGGTGAGCCGCGCCGGCGTCGATGCGCAGCACGACGTTGGGGTCCAGCACGGCGACGAGGGCATCGAAGTCGCCACCGCGCGCTGCCTGCAAGAACGCGTTGACCACCTCGCGTTGACGGGTGAGATCAGGGTCCGGGGCCGGAATCTCGGCCCCTTTGACACGTCTGCGCGCCCTGCTGGCGAGTTGCCTCGCCGCCGTGGGGGTTCGACCAACCATGGGGGCGATCTCCTCGAACGGCAAGTCGAACATGTCATGGAGAACAAACGCCAACCGCTCAGCTGGCGCCAGGGTGTCCAGCACGACGAGAAGCGCGAGGCCGACCGAGTCAGCCAGCATCGCCTCATCCTCCGGTTGGAGCGCGCCGTCGGGCGTGATGAAGGGGTCGGGGATGTGCAGCCCGAAGCCCTCCTCGCGTCGAATGTTGCGCGAACGCAGCAGGTTCAGGCATACGCGGGCCACGATCGTGGTCAACCAGCCGCCGAGGTTCTCGACTTCGCCAACACCGGCTTGACTCATGCGCAGCCAGGTGTCCTGAACGGCGTCGTCGGCCTCCGTCAGCGAGCCGAGCATGCGGTAGGCTACCGCCCGTAGATGCGCCCGGTGCTCCTCGAAGCGATCCGCCAGCCAGTCATCCATATGTCACACGTCCTTCCATAGTGTCATGGAAGTGACCCGCGACACACGACGGGTGTGACCGGGGATGGGTCATCAGCCGCCACCCGGCTACCCGCCATCGACGGGCAGGAGCGCATCGGGAATGTACTCAGCGCCCGGGGAACAGAGATAGCGGACAGCTTTGGCGACCTCATCGGGTTTGGCCACGCCGGCCCCAGGGAATCGCTTCGATGAGCGCGGTGCGAAACTCCTCGTTCATCCGTGGAGCGCGTTGGGGCGTCTGGGGGTGCAAGCAGCGCCGCTCGTGAAATCGACAGATGACAGGCAGTCAGACCACTCCAGTCCTGCGATCGGTTGTTCCGCGCGTTTGGTGAGCGGAGTCGGAAAGAGCGGCCGCGCGGTCTCCCCCCACCGCGCGCGGTCGGCTAGGACACGTGGTAACCAGGGAACGCTTCGTACTTCACTCGTCCGGGATCGACGCCGGTGTCGGCCAGCGTGGCGCGCATGGAGTCGACCAGTGGAGTTGGGCCTGACACCAGGCAAAGCGACCGAGCCACGTCGGGCACGTGCCGCTGGACGAATGCAGCATCGATTCGTCCCGTCAGTCCGTTCCACTCTGCGCCCGGCCGCGTCACGGTGTAGATCACCCGGAGTTCGGGCCAATCTGTCGCCAGCGCATCGAGCCAGGTCCGGAACGGGATATCCTGGGTCGTACTCGAGTACAGGAGCGTGCTCCTGGTGCGCACCTGCCTGGAAGCGAGGTCGCCGAGGATCGAGCGCATGGGAGTGATGCCGATGCCCCCGGCAATGAAGACGACGGGTTCATCGGACTCGGAGTAGACGAAGTTGCCGAACGGCCCGCTCGCGTCGACGATTGCACCGGGTTGCAGGCGTGCGAGCGCGGCTTTGAACGTGCTGGGCGGCGTGCTCAGCCGTGTGGTCAGCCGGAGGAGCGGCTCATCGGGGGACGAGGCGATTGAAAAGGAGCGCGAAATGCCGCGGGTATCCGGATCAGCATGCGGCAGCGTGTAGCGCAGGTATTGCCCGGCCCGAAAGGTCAGGGGCGAATCGGGTTGGAAAAGAAACGATGTGGCGTTTTCAGCTTCGTGCTGCTGATCCATGAAGCGGAGGACTGGTGTCATGCGTTCAACTCTCCTGATGTGCTGGCCGTGTGGCTCGGAGTTCATGCCGCTCGGGGCAGCGTGGTGCCCGAGCCGGCGCTACTTCGAAGCAGCACCGGGGTGGATCACTGTGATCACACCGCTCGCGCACTGGCGCGCCCAAGATCTGTCCGAGCAGGGTCTCGGTCATGTGGCACAACTCGGGGTGCGCGGGTACGCTCGCGACCAGCGGGCAACTGTAACTGCGGATCAAGACCGTGTTATCGCGCATCTCGGCTGTCGCAACCCCGCCCAGTTGATCGAGCATCGCCAGGGCGCTGGCCAGACGCGCTGCAAAATCGGCTTCCGTCAGTCCCTGCTCGTTCGCCATGCGCCGCCCGACCTCTCGTAACACGTCGTCCAGGGCGCCCGGTGGCAATTGCTCCCGAAGGACGTCCAGGAGTTGGCGCAGCACGGGTGCGTAGGCTTGCGAGAACTCCTGCTCGGCCGCCGTTGTTAATGCGTACAGGTTCGACGGCTTGCCTGTGCCACGGCGATGGCCGATGCGCTGCACGAGGCCATCCCGCTCCAGCACCGTGAGGTGAGCCCGGATCGCGTTACGGCTGAGTCCGAGCGCCCGAGCGAGCTCCTCCACGGTCCGAGAGCCGCGGCGCAGTGCCAGCAGGGCCTGTCCGCGCGTGGTGGAGAAAAAGCGCTCGTCCCACAGCTCACTCACCGTTCGGCGTTGTGGCTTGCGCGCCGTCCGCGAATGCATCGGGAAACTGCGCGACGATCCCGTTGGTGAGCTCGTCGGCCAGCACGAGGATGTGCAGGTGCACCTTGTCATACGCGGCAATGTCGCCGGCCCAATCCTGGTGCAGCCGCGCCACAACCTCCGCCGTCGTGAGGTCCAGGTGTTCGCGCATCATGGCTTGCATGTCAGCGGCCGGCCAGTTGTCCGGATTGGCGCTCCCGAGGAAGGTGCCAATGTCGTCGGCGTTGGCTTGCCAGCGGGCCATCTGGTCATTGAGCCTGGCGGTGTCACCGGCTTTGGCGGCCGCGACAACGTCGGCGGCGATGAGAATGTGGTCCCGCAAGAGCCCGGTCAACTGGTCGCCGGCGGCATCGCCGTAGTAGGGCTTGATAGCGTTGCCGATGTCGACCTGGTTCTGCAGGAGGCGCTGGGTGGTCATCGGGAGATCAGGCGAGTCCGCCAGGTCCGAGATGATGAACAGGCGGGTCCAGGTAATGTGGTCCTCCCAGTACTTGCCCATCGCATTGCGCAACGTGATGCGCTTCTCGACGCTGGGCACGGTCGTCACACGCGCGGTGTGTGACCTGTCGGTCATGGTTACGGGTGCGGCGGAAGCGGGTAGCCCCGCCCAGAGCACGAGTGCGGTGGCGGTCACGGCCGCGAGGCCGGGAAGCAGTGTGCGAATGGAGGGATGCATTGGTCTGTCCTTGCTGGCCGGGTGGTAGGTTGCTCAACGGCGCCTGGGCGATCACTCCAGGTCACGCCGACAAACTCCACGGTTGACACTCGCCCACTCTAGCGCCATTAGAACAGTAAGTCAATGACTTTATTCACTTACTGTCTAAAAGGACAGGCCGCTGGTCGGTCAGGGCCGCCGCGGCCACCGGTGCAGAGCAGCCCCTGCTTGGCAAGCCCCGGAGCAGGCGGTTTGCGAAGGCTGCTCTGGTGGCCACCGACATCCCAACATGGAATCAGTTCCAACACCGCGTGCAACTCGAGCAGCGCGGGGTCGTCCGCCGTACCGCGGGCGGCTAACTCGGCCCTACGCGAGCAGAGTGGGTAGCACGGTGTGCGGAACCGACGTCGTCCGCGCAGCAGCGACGTGGCTCGGCCGCCGAACGTGGATGTGCCGCGCCTCGCCGGCGCTGGACGGGGGTCGGCCAAAGATATCGAACTCAGTGGTCGCGCCATCGGCTGGGCACCGTCGGGTCGGGTGTGGCACCGCGCGGACGCTGAGCCAGGTGCCGCTGGCGAGCAACTCGTCCAGGTAGTACCTGAGCTCGAGGTGTTCGACGTAGTGTCGAGCCAGGAGGCCCACGATTGGCCAGTGGAGGTGATGCAGCAACGTGGTATCAACGTGGGCGATGAAAAGCTCATCCGAGAATGCCATTGCGGGAACATGGTAGCAACAAACGTGGAATCAGTTCCACCGCTGGTGCTATCATGGAATCAGTTCCAAGCAATGCACGAATTAAGGAGGTTCGGATGGACATCGGTACATGCTTGTTGACGCTTGGCCTGGCCTACGGCACGGGTGTGCTGTGGTACGACCTGTTGCCTGGCCAACTGCCGGATCGAATCTGGCGCGTGGCCGCCTACCCGTTCCTGGGCATCTGGGTCGCCCAGGCCGTGCTCAGCCCCCATTTCGCGAACGACCCGGTCTACGGTGGCGTCCACCTCGCCGCCGCGTTGGTCGGTTCGCTGGTCGCGGTCATCGTCGACTGGATCATCACCGCTGCGCGTCGGCCGGCCATGATCTGGACACCCGAGCGACGCCGCGAGGTGCGGGCCACCGCCTAGCGCCAGGATCCGCGAAGGTTGGGACGAAACGTGCGCACCGTCATCGCCATGCTTGCGGAATCGCCTCTGGATGAGTGCGTCGTCCGCTACGCTGCGTTTCTGGCGGGCCTGCGCGGCCGACTGCTGCTTGTTCAAGCCATACCCGAGCATGCGCCGTTGGGCGCCGCGCACAGGGAAGCCAGCCTTGCCGACGCACATCAGCACTTGCAGGGTCTGACGCGGCGGGTGACGTCCGCAGGCCATACCAGCACGGACGTGTTGTACGGCGACGCTGCGGATGCGATCCTGGCAGAACTCTTCGAGCAGAAGGCCGACCTGGTGGTGATGGGCATTCCCGCTGGGCATGGCTTCGGCGATAGGCCCGCCGGAAGCGTCGCGGCTCACGTGCTCGCTTGCACCTGAAAGGAACCCGTGAAACTCGCTTGTAAGCTCATTTGTGTAGTTGTGCTTCCACTGCTGGTGGCCTGTTCTGCCACGAGTAGCTCCAGACCAACAAGCGCTTCAGGAGGAGCAGCATCCGCCTCGCCCCAACAATTCACGGTGACGGCGATGGACACGATGAAGTTCGATCCGGCCACGCTCACCGCCACAGCCGGTCGACCGATCCAGGTGACGCTGAAGAACAGCGGGCAGCTGGCGCACGACTTCGACATTACCGACGGTGTGGCACAGCCAGTCAAGATCACCGCTCAGCCGGGCCAGTCGGCGATGGTCACGTTCACCATCGACAAACCGGGCACATACACCTATTTCTGCAGCCAGCCTGGCCACCAGGAGGCGGGTATGCAGGGGACGTTGACTATCCAGTAGTCGTCGCGGCGTCGCAAGCGGAGGCGTACTCACGTGGCATCGTCACCCTGCATCGAGTCGAGGTGGCTGACCTGACCTGCCAGGTTGAAGATGATCTGCTGGCCGTGCACCAGACGTTCCATCGCCAGAGCGTCGCGAAGGTCGACAATCCGCACCGCGAGCCGCCCATGATCCTGTACGGGCTGCAAGTTGAACGGGTTTGCGCCGGTCTCGGCCAGGAGGGCATCGACAATCAGTACCTCGGCGCCCAACTCGATCAAACGGATCGCCAGGTTTGACCCTATGAAACCCAGGCCGCCGGTAACGAGCACCCGCTTGCCCGCGTACGCCGAAACGTCACGGGCAGTCGTGAGCGAATGCCTCTGCATCAGTTATCCTCCACACCAGCTGGGACGCTGGCCCCAACGGCGCCACGCCACTGGAACTGGTTCCACCAGTTTAACGCCGAGCCAAGTCGCCAATCGCAGCGTCAGCTGGTACGCACCGCGGGTATCGGCTGGCTGCTGCTCTCGCGCGAAATGTCTCTACGGCGCTCTGGGATGAATATATGATGGAACTAGTTCCAATACCGATTGCGTTTTGACCTTTGAGGTCCATCCCTTTTTCGTGGCCCTCCTGATGATCGCCAAGGTCGTCTACGTCCGAGCGTGGTTCGGATGCTGAACCGTCGCCGCAACGTGTCCCGGATCGCCACGCGGGCCGACAAGCTGGTTTCTGAAGGCCGCGCACATTGTCCTGCGGCGTGTGTCTATGTCCGCGCGTGACGAGTTCTACGCTACCTCAGCCGACGTGCCTTGATGCTTGGCCGAGAGCGTGGCACCGCACCCCCAGCACCCGAGATGGCTCAGCGTCGTGAACTGCATGCGCGCGCCCTCGACTCACTGGCCCTACTGGTACGCGGTTTGCCCGGCGACGACGACCGGTTGCGGGCGCTCAGTACGCTCGCCTTTCGCGACGGCTACTTTGCGCCTGGCGCTGGCGTCGAGCACGCCCTGAGAGAGTTTACGGATAGCTCGAGCGAGGGATGCGAAGCGTTCCTTACGCAGCTTGTCCGCGTCGCTCGTGACGATGCTCTGGCCCGCGCGCGTGCCGCCGGACATTTGCCGTACACCCGCCCGAACTGAGTTGTGGGCATAGCCTAGAGGATCACGCCGGTCGACCGGAGGGACTGGATCTGATCGGCGGTGTAGCCCAGCTCGCCGAGGATCTCGTCGTCGTGTTCGCCGAG
>Ga0070730_10005552_pt1 | contig 10871 bp, 14 predicted proteins | sample Coa_R1_3_FD_66447 | JGI IMG/M metagenome (GOLD analysis project Ga0070730, IMG submission 66447) | Surface soil microbial communities from Centralia Pennsylvania, which are recovering from an underground coalmine fire - Coalmine... | ecosystem: Environmental > Terrestrial > Soil > Unclassified ... | reverse complement strand
ACTTCCAGCGACGCTTAGGTCTTTTGGCGTGCCAAACGAATGCGGCCGCGGGTAAACCCGCGGCCGCCTCAGGTTATCTAGTGTGTCGAACAAACGTCAGCGGGTCGCTTTGTGAACCGCGTCCTTCGCCTTGCCCGCCGCGTTCTTGGCCGAGCCCACAACCTTGTCCGCGACGCCTTCAGCCTGCAGCCGCTCGTTGCCGACCGCCTTGCCGACGCCTTCCTTAACGGCGCCGACAGCCTTCTGGGTCGCGCCTTCAACTCTTCCCTTACTCATCCGATATACTCCAGTTGACCGATGCTAGACTAACGCCAAGGACCGCATTCGGTTCCATTAAGCTGTCGAAGCCACAACGCCGGCCCCCGGATCAACTGGCGAACAACTCCAGTGCGGGTGGCGGCGACAGCTGTTATTTCCCGAGGTGGGTCGGGAACCCCGGGGAGACCTGGGCGTTGTCCCAGCCGATCCCGCGGGGACGGCGGCGAGATCCCCTCGGCCTTCGCCCGCATCCAGTCCGGAGATGCAAAATGGCCGAAGGCGCGCGAACGGCGGACAAGCCTTTCCTCAGCGACGTCAAGACCCTCAGGGATCGGGCGCGAACGAACATCGCCGAGGGCGCGGTGACCTCGACCTACAAGGGCGATCCGAAGCAGACGGTCGAGATCCTGCAATCGGTGCTGGCCACCGAGATCGTCTGCATCCTGCGCTACACCATGCACGCCGTCACCGCGACCGGCATCGCCAGCGAATCGGTCAAGGCCGAGTTCGCGCAGCATGCGAAGGAAGAGCAGGAGCACATGATGGCGGTGGCCGAGCGGATCACCCAGCTCGGCGGCGAACCCAACTTCAATCCCGAGGGTCTCGCCAGCCGCTCCGCCTCCGAATACAAGGGCGGCCCCGACCTGGTGGACATGATCACCGAGAACCTGATCGCCGAGCGCATCGCGGTGGATCACTACCGCGAGCTTATCCACTACTTCGGCGAGGACGACCCCACCACCACGCGCATGCTCAAGTGGATCCTGTCCGTGGAGGAGGAGCACGCCAACGACATGAGCGATCTGTTGGCCGCCCACGGAGGCGCGGCGCGTTGACGCCAGGCGAGCCACCTGGGATCGTCAATCCTCAGGCGCCCATGGTGGCGAACATGCCGACGGCGGCGGCGGCCATGACGGCGGTCGCCAGCCAACCCACGAGCCTCAGGCCGGTGTGGATCGTGAACTCACCCATGGCGGTTCTTCGGCTCGCCAGCAACATGATCATCCCCATGATCGGCACGGCGGTGACCCCGTTGATGACCGCGCTCCAGAATAGCGCCTTGATCGGGTCCAGGTGGGCGAGGTTGAGGACGACGCCGATCAGTCCGGCCACCGCGATCGTGGCGTAGAAGGCCTTCGCCCGGCGCGGTTTGCGGGCGAGACCCACGTGCCAGCCGAAGACCTCACCGACGGCATAGGCGGCCGAACCGGCCAGGACGGGCAGGGCCAGGAGGCCCGTGCCGATGATGCCAAGCGCGAACACAAGGAAGGCGAATTCGCCCGCGATCGGCCGCAAGGCGATGGCGGCCTGGGACGAGGTCTGGATGTCGGTGATGTTGTGGGCATGCAGCGTCGCCGCGGTGGTGAGGATGACGAACAGCGCGACCAGGTTGGAGAACGCCATCCCCAGATAGGTGTCGACCCGGATGCGGCCGAACTCCGTCTTGGCCTGCTCGGGAGCGCGTTCGAGCGGCTTGGCCTGCGGGCGCTCCTTGACCTCCTCGACCTCCTCCTCCGCCTGCCAGAAGAACAGATAGGGGCTGATCGTCGTGCCGAGGATGGCCACGACGACGGTGAGATAGCCGGGCTTGAACGATATGTTCGGCACGACCAGGTGATAGCCCACGGTGGCCCACGGCATTTTCACCACCAGGGCGACCCCGACGTAGGCGAACAGCGAGAGCGTGAGCCACTTGAGCACCGAGACGTAGCGGGAATAGCGGACAAAGATCTCCAGGATCGCCGAGACGACGCCGAAGCCCACGACATAGAGCAGCGCCGGACCGCCGATGACGAGGCGGAGGGCCGCGCCCATCGCCCCCATGTCGGCGGCCAGGTTGATCACATTGGCGACCACCAACATGGCGACCAGGCCATAGACCACCACCAGCGGATAGTGCAGCTTGAGATTGCCCGCCAGGCCGCGGCCGGTGACGCGTCCAATGCGGGCGCTGATCTCCTGGATCGCGCACATCAGGGGCCAGCTGAAGAGCAGGGTCCAGCCGAGATCGTAACCGAACTGCGCGCCCGCCTGGGAATAGGTCGCTATTCCGCTGGGATCGTCGTCCGAGGCCCCGGTGATCAAACCTGGTCCGAGAACCTCGAGGAGCTTGGGCCGCTCGGGTTGCTTGACGTCCTCGGCGTTCTTAGCCGAACGGGTGGTCTCGATCACCATGGGTTTCCCGCGCCTTGCTTTATTTTATCTTGCAAAGCCAACGCCCCAATCGGGCATTTCGATCCGAGGGGTCCGTCGCCGTCTCCGGTCAGGTCAGACTCGCTGGCCGCCCGCCATCAGGATGCTGATCGTGTCGCGAAGCGCGGCCATGTCGAAGGGCTTGCTGATGATCGGCACGTCGGGATGCGACGTCACCACACCGGCGCCGTAGCCGGTCATGAAGCAGAACGGGACTTGCTTCGTCCTCAAGGTCTCAGCGATTGGACGAACCGATTCGCCCCGCAGGTTCATGTCCAGAATCGCGCCATCGATGTCATCATTGTTCGCGATGATCTGCAGCGCTTCCGGAATATTGTCGGTCTGCCAGGACATCTCATGGCCCAGTTCGGAGAGGTAGTCCTCGATGAGCATGGCGATCATGAATTCGTCTTCGACGACCAGGAACTTGCCACGGGTTTTTGTGGGCTCCATGGACGCACTCACTCTCCAGCACCGACGATGACGCCGCGCCTCGCCGGTCTTCGCAACCATAGACGAGCGGCGTGGTCAAGGCAGTGGGGATCAATCCTGCCGGGCATGCTCAGCGTTTCGCTTGCGGGTAACGGCCGCCTTCCTGGCGGAGGCGGAGCGATCCGACGCGGCGCGCCCCGAGCCGCCGGGGTTCTTGCCGCCGCCGTCGTCCTTGTTGACGGTGGCCCACGCCCGCCGTTCCGCCTCCTTCTCCGGCACGCCGCGCGCCTCGTAGGATTCGGCGATATGATCGGCCTTGCGCTCCTGCTTGTCGGTATATTTCGACTTGTCGCCCCGGGGCATGTCGTCCTCCTGGCTATCCGCGATCGGTGAGGTAACGACGATCGGGGCGGAGGGCTCACGCGCGGCGTCCTGTTCGCCGTGGCGCAGGAACTCCAGCACCGCCGTCTCCTCGGGCCGCAATCCGAGCGCCACGTCGGCTTCGCCTTCCCCCGACGTCGCCAACCCCGGAGGCGCCTCGCCGGATAGATAGGAGTCGACGATCCGGGGGTGGATATAGCTGGCGCGGCACACCGTCGGGGTGTTCCCCAGGCGCGCCGCCACGTCCTTGATCACCTCGCGAACCGTCTTCGCCGCCCCGGTGCGGCTGCCGGCCGGGCCGGCCTCGGCGAGGGCCTTGGCCACCGCCACCGTGGCCGCCCAGGTGCGAAAATCCTTAGCCGTGATGTCTCGGCCGCTGGCGTCTTTCAGATAGGCGTTCACATCGCAGGAGGTGACCGCCTGCGGGCGCCCGGCGTCGTCGAGGTAGGTGAAGAGAGTCTGTCCCGGCAGATGGTGGCAGGCTCGCACGATCCTGGCGACCCTTCGGTCCCTCACGTCGAGTCGCCAGACCTTGCCGCTCTTGCCCCTGAACCGGAAGCGGAGCGCCGCCCCCTCGACGCGCACATGGTCGCCCTGAAGGGTCGTCAGGCCGTAGCTGTGATTCTCCCGCTCATAGGCGCGGTTGCCTATGCGGATCATCGTCGTCTCCAGCAGGTGAACCACCGTCGCCAGGACCTTTTCGCGGCCCAGCCCGGGGGCGCTCATGTCACGCGCGACGCGCTCGCGGATCGACGGCAGCGCCTCGGCAAACGTCACCAGATGCTCGAACTTCGCCCCCTCCCGCATGTGCCGAAACTCGGGATGATAGCGGTATTGCCGCCGGCCGCGGGCGTCGAAGCCGATCGCCTGGAGGTGACCCTCGGGCCGCGCGCAGATCCACACGTTCCGCCAGGCAGGCGGTATGACCAGGGCCCGGATTCGCGCGAGGGTCTCCGGCTCGCGGATGCGCCGGTGATCGGGCCCCAGATAGACGAACCCCCTCCCCGCGGGCCGGCGGGCAATGCCGGGCTCATCGCAGGAGGCATAGGTGAGCGCCGGCGCAGGACCCTCCACTCCGCCCCGCGGGCACTGGCTGGGCGCAAAAGCCAGATCGACGTCCTTCGCCATGGATGACCCCTTCCTTTGGCGCGAACACCCCATCCGCCCTAGGGTTCCACCCCAGACCGCCGGGAACCCCATGGCGCGGGAGGGATTTTGGCTTGGGCCGGGACACATCGCGGCGAACACCAGGACCACGAGGTATCCATGCCCAACTCATCGACGACTCACTCGAAATCGACCGCCAGCGCGAAGGCGGCCAAGCCCCGGCGCACGCGGCGCACAGGAGCCCGCGATCCGCTGGCCATCACCCTGCTCAAGAAGGACCATCGCCAGGTGGAATCCTGGTTTGACGAGTATGAGCAGCTTCAATCCGAAGCGGACAAGCGCAACCTGTTCGATAGGATCGCCCTCGCCCTCAAGGTGCACACGCGGATCGAGGAGGAGATATTCTATCCCGAAGAGCGCGGCGAGGTCGACGACGACCTGCTCGACGAGGCTTATGTCGAACATGACGCGGCCAAGAAGATGATTGCCGAGATCGAGGCGATGCAGCCATCCGACGAGTTCTACGACGCCAAGGTGAAGGTGCTCGGTGAATACATCAAGCATCACGTCCGGGAAGAAGAACAACCCGGCGGGATATTCAACCAGGCGAAGAAGGGTGGCGAGGATCTCGACGACGCCGGCCGCCGGATGGAGGCGCGCAAGGCGGAGCTCATGTCGCAGATGGGCCCGAGCCAGGCGAACTGACGCGTGTTTCACGCATTGGACAAGCTTGGCCCGGAGGACGCCCCGATTGCTGCTGGAAAAGGGTAGTTCCTGCTGGAGGGTCGCCACGGCGGACCGCGTGGCCGTGCTCGTCGACACCCAGGCCTACTACGAAGCGGCCGTGGAGGCGATGACCCGGGCGCGGCGATCGATCCACTTCCTGAACTGGGCCTTCGAACCCGACACCCGCATGCGACCCAAGGCCGGCGTCGGCAGGGGCGGCCCCGAAGGGATCGCCCACTTTCTCAAGGACCTGGCGGAAGCCGAGCCGGACCTCGACATCAGAATCCTGTGCTGGCAGTCGGCGCTGCCGGTGGCCGCGACGCAGAAGTTCTTTCCGATCGTGGACCGCGGCGTCTTCGCCGGCGGCCGCGTCAAGTTCGTCCTGGACGGCGCCCTGCCGCAGGGCGCCTGCCATCACCAGAAGATCATCGTCATCGACGACGCCGTCGCCTTCTGCGGCGGTGCGGACATCGGCCAGGACCGCTGGGACACCACCCGCCATCTGGACGACGACCCGCGGAGGGAACGCGCCAGCCACCCCGGGAAGTATTACACCAATCGCCATGAGGTGATGGCGCTGGTGGATGGCGCGGCCGCCGCCGCGCTAGGCGAACTCTTCCGGCGCCGCTGGCGACGCTGCACCGGCGAGACGCTCGAGCCGACGCCCCCGGCGCCGCCTGCGGCATGGCCGCCAAGCATCGAGCCCCTGTTCGAGAACGCCCGCGCGGGCCTCTCGCGCACCGAGCCAGCCTGGCGGGGGGCGGCCGAGGTGCGCGAGTGCGAGGCTCTTCACCTGGCCGGCATCGCCGCGGCGAAGTCCTGCATCTACATGGAGAACCAGTATTACACCTCCGAGGTGATGGCCCGCGCGCTGGCGGCGCGGCTGGCCGAGCCGGACGGGCCCGACGTGGTCCTGGTGTCGACCACGCGCTCGCCCAGCTACTTCGATCAGAACACCATGGACCCGACGCGGGCGCGGTTCATCGAGCGGCTGCGGGCCGCCGACCGGTTCGGGCGGTTCCAGATGTACAGTCCGGTGACGGCGCTGGGGCGTGACATCATCGTGCACGCCAAGATCGCCATCATCGACGATGTCCTGGTGCGCGTCGGCTCCGCCAACATGAACAACCGCTCCTTCGGTTTCGACACCGAGTGCGACCTCTCGATCGAGGCGGACGGCCCGATGGCGGGAGACCAGCGCGCGGCGATCGCCCGCCTGCGCACCGACATCCTTGGCCATTGGCTGGGCTGCCCGGGCGCGGTCATCGACGATGCGATCACCACCGAGGGAGGCGTTTTCCGCGCCATCGAGTCGCTGCGCCAAGCCGGCCACCAGCGCCTGCGGCCGATCCTGCCCAAGCCGCTGGCTCCGCCGGCGGCTCTCATCGCCGCGTGGCACATCGGCGATCCGATGGGTCCCGCCGATTCCTTCCGGCCGTGGAAGCGACGCCGGGCGATCGAGCGCGAGTGGCGCGCGACCGAGGCATGACCGCTCAGGGCGGCTCGAGCCGGAAGTCCACGATCAGGGGAATGTGATCCGAGGCCGTTCGTGAAAGAGGATCGAGGGCGGTCCTGGCGGCGAGGATCCGGACCCCCGGACTGACGAATACGTGATCGATGGCCAGTATCGGCATGCGCGAGGGAAAGGTCGGCAGGCCGCGGGCGAACGGCGCCGCGCGGCGGGCGTCGGTCAGAAGGGCGGCGAGCGTGCGATAGGCGGCCGCCAGCGGCGTGGCGTTGAAGTCGCCGACCAGCATCGTGGGACCGGCCCGGCGCGCGCCGCCCAGCCACGTCGGTCCGGCCAGGGCGACGGCCTGCGCCCGCTGTTCGCGCGGCACCAGCCCGAGATGGGTGTTGATGACCTGCAGCTCCACCCCGTCGATATCCACCGCGACCCACAGGGCGCCGCGCGGCTCCAGGCGTGGAAAGCGCGGGTCGCCGGGCAGGCGGGCGGCCTTGACCAGGCGTTCGGGCCGGACCGTGAGCAGGGCGTCGCCGTAGAGCTCGGATTCCACCCTGACGTTGGCGTGGAAGTGGAAGGCCATGCCCAGGCGCTGGGCCAGGCGCTCGGCCTGGTCGACGCCGCCGGTGCGCGCGCGGCCGACGTCCACCTCCTGCAGGGCGACAATGTCGGGGGACTGGGCGGCGATCACCTCCGCCACCCTGGCGACGTCCAGCTTGCCGTCTGCCCCGACGCAGCGGTGGACGTTGTAGGTGAGCAGGCGGGCCACGCGGCGTCCTTTGCCCGAACCGGCCGGGCCGGCGCAACCGCGCCGCCGGCGATGGTCGATGGACAACCGCCCCCCTTTGCGCCAACTAGGTCCATGCCCTGCGTTCCCTGCCCCTGCATCCGACCATGAGCGGGGAGACGGACGAGTCTCCCATGGAGAAGCTCCTCGAGACGCCGGATCTCGCGGGCGCCCTTGGGAGCGACAGGTTCAAGCAGTTCCTCGACCACGTGCCGGTGGGCATCGCCGTCGCGGAAGTCGCGCCGGCCGAGCGGGTGGTCTACGCCAATCCGGGATTCGAGCGCCTCACCGGCGTTCGGGTGGCCGAAACCGGCGGATACGGCTGGGAGATCCTGAGCGAAGCTGCGGGCGATGACGGACGCCCGCTGTCCACGGCGGTGACGGAGGACGCCGACTACATCGGCGCCTTCAGGACGGAGGTGGATGGGGAGCCCGTCCGGCTGGACGCCTGGTCGAACCTGATCGAGGACGACGACGGCGCGGCGGCCTTCAGGCTGGTGGCGATCGTGGCCAGGACGGCCCGCGACGAGGACGGCGATCAGGATCTGGCCGACCGCGTCGCCGCCAAGGACCAGCAGCTGCGCGAACTGCAGCATCGCGTGAAGAACAACCTGCAGCTGATCACGTCCCTGATCCGCTTCGAGGCGCGGGGCCTGCCCGATGACGCCGGTGGCGAGCGTTTCGACAGGCTGGCCAGCCGGGTGGGTGTGCTGTCGCTGCTCTACCAGTCGCTCACCGAGGCGGACGCCTCCGGGACGGTCGACCTGGGGACCTACCTGAGCCAGGTGGCCTCCTCGGCCATGCGCGCCCAGGCTACCGACGGCATCCGCCTCGACCTGCAGGTCGACACCTGGCCGGTGTCGGTGAACGTCGCGATGCCCACCGGCCTCGTCGTCAACGAACTGCTCACCAACGCCCTTAAGCACGCCTTTCCCGGCCCGGAGGGAGGGACCATCCACCTGCACGGGCTGGTCGATCCGGGTGGCTGGCGGGTCATCGTCGCCGACGATGGCGTTGGTCTGCCACAGGGGGCGGAATGGCCGACCCCCGGGACCCTGCCGGCCCTGTTCGTCCGGTCGCTGCAGCAGAACGCCAATGCGAGTTTCGAGGTGGTCTCGCAGCCCGGAGCGGGCATGCGGGTCGAGATCCTGTTTTCCAGGGCCGCCGCCGCGCCCATGCCAGGGGAAGGGACTGACCATGGGTGAGCATCTCTCCGCCACGGGGGTCCTGATCGGAGTCATCGCGGGCGCGGTCTTCGCCCTCGGGACCGCCCCCGCGGGCGCGGCCGCCGAGCGAGCCCCCGAGCCGGCCAAGCCCGTCGACGCCGCGCGCTTCTACACCGGCGTGTGGCGGGAGATCGGCCGCCGGCCGGTGAAGCTGACCGATGGCTGCGTGGCCGGCGCCACCGAATACACGCTTCTCAGCCCGACCCGGGTGAAGGTGCGGGACACCTGCACCAACCGCACGCCTTCGGGCGCCGTCAAGGCGCTCGGCGGGCCGGGCACCATCCTGGATCCGGGCAAGAACGCGAAGCTGCATGTCAGCTACAGGTTCCTCGGTCTGTTTCCGGTCGACCGCGATTTCTGGGTTCTCGATCACGCCGACGACTACAGTTGGTTCATATCGGCCGACCCCACCTTCCACGACCTATGGATCTATACCCGGGACCCGCGTGTCGACGCGGCCGAGCGGGCGCAGCTGGTCGATCGGGCCAAGGCCCTGGGGTACGACGTCTCCAAGCTGGAATTCCCCGCCCAACCCTAGAGTTTCAGTGTGCGCATCCGGGCGATGGCCGCTTCGAGACGCTCGCGATTCTTTGTCAGGACCTCACGGACGTCCGGCGGCGCTTCGGCGGACTTCAAGACGTCGTCATAGCGCGAGAGGTTGCGCGTCTCGGCGTCGATCAGGGCGCGAACGACGCCGTCGCCGAGGCCGCCGAGCAGCGACCTCAGGCTCATCACAGTTCGGTTGACGGTGGTCATGAACGAGCCGTCCTCGCCCACCGGCGCCCCCGACCGCTGAAGCACATGAGCGAGGTCGTCGGCGTTCCGGGTGTGGAGGGCGATCATCTCCTGAAACAGCGGCCTGGTGCTCCGGCCCTCGGCGTCGTCGCGCGCCTCCTCGTATCCACCGCGCGCGTCGATCGCCGCCGTGTGCAGCGCCTTGAGGTCCTCGAGAAGGTCGTGGCTCATGGAGGCGCGTCGTCACGGGAAGGTCAGATGGACGTGGCCGCCCACGTTGGGCGTGGACCCGATCAGGTTGGCCTTGGCGATCTCCCAGCCGAACTTCAGCATGCCGGCGTCGGACACCCAGACATCAGCGTCCTCGCAGGTGAGACAGAGCAGGGTCAGGTTGGGGTCGTCCTTGCCCTTGGGAAACCACGCCGCCACGGTCGGGCTCCAGAACTTGTCGCGATGCAGGATGTCGGAGGTGGAGCGGAGCTCGCCGCGGATGCAGGCCTGTAGGTCCTGGTCCTTGGCCATGACGATGAACACTGCCGGCGCGCCGCGCTCGCCCGTCCCGGCCAGGTCGCTGCCGCGGCTGGTGTAGAACCAGATCTGGCCGGACTCCGGTTCGGCGAAGGCCGTCATCGGAACGAATTGCCCGCGGGGAATTCGTCCGGCGCCCAGCATGCCGTAGCGAGTGCGCTCGAGCTCCCGCCAGAGCTCCTTCTCGACCGCGGCGCGATCGCGGGTGTCCGTCGTCATCGAGCATTACTCCTCGGGTGGCGCCTGGGGACCGGAGGCCTGTGGCGATCAGTCCGATCCCGGCGAACTCGACGCCGGGTCGCTGGCTGGGAAAGATTCCTTGAGCCGATCATCAAGCCTGGCGTCGGGCGGCTGTTCACCACTCGGGCGACGCGCGGTCGATCGGCGGGCCGCTTCGCGCGCCTTCTGCTCAACGGGGCCGTCCGGGACGAATCTCTCCTCGGCTCCGCGGAACCGCTTGGCGGCCGTGGGGTCGCCTACGCCCTGCATCCCGTCGTTCGGCGCCTTGTGGGTCATCACGTGCGCTCCATTCTGAATTGGTCAGCCGCCAGAAAACGCCTCAGCGTTTGAATGGATGCGCCCGGCGGGGGGCCGGCCCTCCGGCCGGACCCTTGCGGTCGAGGCGAAGCTTGAGCACCAGGACGGCGCCCGACATCGCCAGGCAGACGGCGTTGGAGACGGCGATCGGCCACCGCCCGATGACGAGCCCGTAGGCCAGCCACAGCGAAAAGCCGGCCACCGTCACCACGTACATGCGCAGCGAGACCGCGCTGGCGTCCTTCTCGCGCCAGATCTTGATGAGCTGGGGCGCGAAGCTGACCATCGAACAGACGGCCGCGGCGGCGCCCAGGCCGTCGATCAGGAGACGGCCGGGGTTCGCTGTCACCGCGAACGGCGGACGTCGTGGCGGTGGGCCAGATGGTGGCCGATCACGCAGCCGGCGGCGGCGCCGGCCAGGGCGTGATGTCCGGCGAAGTGACCGGCGACTCCGCCCACCACCGCGCCCTTGATGCAGCCCCGGGCGTCGGCCGCGCCG
>Ga0070730_10005551_pt1 | contig 10871 bp, 9 predicted proteins | sample Coa_R1_3_FD_66447 | JGI IMG/M metagenome (GOLD analysis project Ga0070730, IMG submission 66447) | Surface soil microbial communities from Centralia Pennsylvania, which are recovering from an underground coalmine fire - Coalmine... | ecosystem: Environmental > Terrestrial > Soil > Unclassified ... | reverse complement strand
CCTCATCAAGCAGGACCTCGCCGAGCTGAAGGAGAAGTACGGTGACCCGCGCCGCTCCGAGATTCTCGACACGGAGGCGACCGACTTCACCGAGGAAGACCTCATTCCCAACGATGAGGTCGTCGTTACACTCACCTCCGGCGGCTACATCAAGCGTATCGGCACCAGCGCATACCGAGCGCAACGGCGTGGCGGACGCGGCAGCAAGGGTATCACCACCCACGAAGATGACGATGTGGCACACCTGCTCGTCGTCCATGCCCACGATTCGCTGCTCTTCTTTACCAATCGCGGCAAGGTCTACCAGCTCAAGGCGTATGGTTTGCCGGATGTGGGTCGCGCCGCCAAGGGCGATCACCTGCGTAATCTGATTGGCATTGATCAGCAGGAGGACGTCACCGGCGTCGTCTGCGTACCCAAGTTCGTTGCCCGTGACTACATGGTCATGGCCACCAAGCGCGGCGAGGTCAAGAAGACCAGCCTGGACGAGTTCGCCGTCGTGCGCAGCCTTGGCCTCATCGCGATGGACCTGGAGCCAGGAGATGAGCTGATCGGCGCCCGGCTGGTGGGCGGCAACGAACAGGTGCTCCTCGTCACGGAGCGCGGCCAGTCCATCCGATTCGAGGTACAGGAGCTTCGCGCCGCCTCCCGCACGAGCGGCGGTGTGCGGGGTATCCGTCTTGACCCGGTTGACAGCGTCATCGCCCTCTGCGCGATCCGGCAGCAGTCCGAGGTGCTGGTCGTCACGACCAACGGATACGGCAAGCGCACTCCGATTGATGAGTATCCGACTCAGGGGCGCGGCGGCGGCGGCGTCATCACCGCCCGGCTCACCGACAAGACGGGATCCATTGCGTCGGCCCGCATCCTCACCGAGGAGGACCGCGACCTGATGATTATCTCCGCCGCTGGTGTCGTGATTCGCACCAACTGGCACACTATCGCGCAGTGCGGCCGCCCGACACAAGGCGTGCGCCTCATGCACCTCACGCCTGGCGACCGCGTCGTCTCCATTGCGACTATTTATGGCGACGACGACGATGACGTGGCCGATGTCGCCTATGAAGGCACTGAGGACGACGACTTACCCGACAGCGGCAAGTAGCTGCTTTTCTAAACCCGCCCGCACCCTCTCACTGATACGCAGTGGGAGGGTGCGTCGTATGCTCGCCGTCCTTGCGGCCATGCGCTTTTGGGTGGTGATTGCCTTTCCCGCCATGTGTATGTTTGCCCGCATGGCCACCTGGTCCGACCGGGCTACGTGGGATATGATGCCCACTAAAATTGGATGGCGCTGATCTCGCGCCGCCGGGTGGCATCTGATTGGATGGCGTCCGTGGAGTGTCCGTACGGCCGGTGCGCGCAGGTATTCCTGGCCGCGCACCGATATCGCTCGCGATTGCGGCACTCCGAAAGGTAACGGCATGGGTCGCCGTCTGCTGCTGCTGCGGATGCCCCATGTGCTGCCCAAGCACGAAGCCAACTAAGCTACCGGAGAGCAGCAACGCGCTGGCAAAGGACCAGCGCGCCCGCCTGAAAAATGCGCCATACATGCGCTGCCGTCTCCTCTGACATTTTCTTGCATGACCGCGTAGCACGAGTCCCAGAGGAAATGCGTATGCAGATTATGTGCCAGATGCGGTAGCGAGTCGCGTCCAGACAGAAGTGATGATCACGCTGGGATGCGCTCGATGATGGTGGCGATGCCCTGCCCCACGCCAATACACATGGTCGCCAGGCCATAACGGCCACCGCGCCGCTCTAGCTCGTAGAGCAGCGTGGTGAGGATGCGGGCGCCAGAACAGCCGAGGGGGTGGCCCAGCGCGATAGCGCCACCGTTGACGTTGGTGCGTGATGCGTCCAGCCCCAGTTCGCGCATGCACTGCAACGACTGTGAGGCGAAGGCTTCGTTGAGCTCCACCAGATCGAGGTCACCCACCGTTAAACCGGCGCGCTGAAGGGCTTTGCGTGTTGCGGGGATGGGGCCGAGGCCCATGCACGCCGGGTCCACGCCTGCTACGGCGCAGCTCACTATGCGGGCGCGCGGTTTCCATCCGGCGGCGGCGGCTTTGCCAGCGGAGGTAAGCACCAGCGCGGCGGCACCGTCATTGATGCCGGAGGAATTCCCAGCGGTAACGGACCCACCCTTGCGGAAGACCGGCCTCAGCTTCGCGAGCTTCTCTACGGTGCTATCACCGCGAGGCTGTTCGTCGGTCTCGAAGCGGGCGGTTTCGCCTTTGCCCGCCGGCACATCCACGGGCACGATCTCGTCGCGGAAGCGGCCCGCCTGGATGGCGGCGAGGGCACGGCGGTGGCTTTCGGCGGCGAACGCATCCTGGTCCGCACGCGAGACGTTGTAGCGCTCGGCGACATTCTCCGCGGTCTCGCCCATGCTGTAGGGATGGTGCATCTCGGCGAGCCGCGGGTTCACGAAGCGCCAGCCCAATGTGCTGTCTTGCAGCTTCATCTCGCCGCGCTGGAAGGCCGTCTCGGGCTTGCCGAGAACGTATGGAGCGCGGGTCATGCTCTCGACGCCGCCAGCGACGTACACATCTCCCTCACCAGCCTGGATGGCGTGCGCGGCGGTGTTGACGGCCTGTAGTCCGGAGCCACAGAGGCGGTTGACCGTCTGGCCGGCGACCTCGATGGGCAGACCCGCCAGCAGCAGCGCCATGCGGGCGACGTTGCGGTTATCCTCCCCGGCCTGGTTTGCGCAGCCTAGAATCACATCCTCGATGGCGTCGCGTGCGACACCGGAGCGGCGCACCGCCTCGGTGATGGCGAGCGCCGCCAGGTCGTCCGGACGTAGCTCTTTGAGCGCCCCCGCATATTTGCCGATGGGCGTGCGTACCGCCGCGAGAATAACCGCTTCTTCCATTATCGTGCTCGCTTTCGCATGGTAGATCGGACGTGGCTACCGCCCCTGGAACTTCGGCGGCTCTTTGGCGAGGAACGCCCGCATGCCTTCCTTCTGGTCCTCGCTGGAGAAGAGCAGTGCGAAGAGCCGTTTTTCGTAGAGCAGGCCATCTTCCAACGGCACTTCAAATGCTTTGAGGATAGCCTCTTTGATGAAACGCGACGCGATGGGGGCCTGCTTGGCGACTTCCTGGGCCAGCTTCTTGGCCTCTTCCACATGCTGCCCGTCGGGCACGACTCTGTTCACGAGGCCCCAGTCGTGCATCTCCTGCGCGGTGGCCTGCCGCCCGGTCAGGCAAATCTCCATCGCGCGGTACTTGCCGATGGTGCGGGCGAGACGCTGGGTGCCGCCCGCGCCGGGCATGACGCCGATGAGGATCTCCGGCTGGCCGAAGCGTGCCTTCTCGCTGGCGACGATGACATCCGCATGCATCGCAAGCTCATTACCGCCTCCCAGCGCGTAGCCGCCAACAGCGGCGATCACGGGAGTTTTGACGCGGCGAATACGATCCCAGCCTTCGAAGGGGCCGGTGGCCATCTGGACGGCGGTTTTGTCGGACATCTCGGCGATATCGGCCCCAGCGGCGAAGGCTTTGTTGCCAGCGCCAGTGAGGACGATGCAGCGAATCGCCTCATCACGGTCTAGCGTCTCCAGCTCGCCGGCCAGCTCGCCAACGAGCGCCCAGTTGAGCGCGTTCAGCTTATCGGGGCGATTGATCGTGACGACCGCGATTGGCTCTTCTCGCTCGACGATGATGTATTGTCCCGGCACCGTTGGCTCCTCATCTCTATGGGCGCGGCAGGCGGCGCCCCTACACCACGGGGCGCGGCAGGCGGCGCCCCTACACAATCAGCCGTTGCAGCATGCGCTATTCGTCCGCCGCGCCACATGGAAACGGCGGCTTTCATACGTATAATAGCATTGTGCGGCCGGGAGAGGCTGCACTCAGCGCGTCCAGAAGCCGTCGGGGTCGCACTCGCGGATGATACGCAGCTCGTCGGGAGTGGGCGGCTGGGTCTCGCGGGCGTCGGGGGCGATATGCAGGTCCCAGCCGGTGTTGGCGCGAACCGCTTCGGCGCTGCTGCCGGGATGCCATGTGCGCAGGATCATCTCGTGTGTGCCGTCCGCGAAGCCGAGCACGGCGAGCGTGGTGATGACAGCGGAGGGGCCGCCGCGCGGCAGGCCGACACGCTGGCGCCAGTCGCCGCCATCGCCATAGCCGGGGCTGGTGATGTAGCTGACATGCTCAGGAAAACGCTTCTTGTCATGCGCCATGATGATGGCGAGACGGTGCGAGAGCGAGGCGATATCCGCGCCGCCGCCGCTGCCGGGAAGCTTCACAGCGGGATGCTCACGGCTGCCGATATACGAGGTGTTGAGATTGCCGAAGCGGTCCACCTCGGCGCCGCCGACGAATCCCAGGTTGGCGCAACCCTGGGCAAGCAATCCCATGAGGGCGCCGGTGCGGTTGGCCCACTCCGCCCCAAGGATGTTGGGCGCGTCGCCCATCGTGAGCAATAGCTCACGCGAGGGGGTGTCACGCACGAGGCCATTCTCAAAGAGGCCGGTGGCGTTGGGGGCATGTGTGCGCTTGGCGAGCGCAAAGGCGATGAGCGGCAGCCGCATGCCGACAAAGACGACCTCGCCATCGCGAATCTCGCGGGCGGCGCAAACAACCATTAACTCTTGTGGGGTGTAACCGTGTGTAGCCGATGATGCCATGTAGGACTCCAGAGAATCAGGCGGGCGCTGACAGCGCCACATCCACAACGTGGGAAGGATCAATAGCCATAATCCACAGGCGCGGCGAGGTGTTTTTCGCGGGCGGCGAGGGATCGCCAGCGCTCGGCGCCCAGATGCGCCAGATAGGCGGTGAGATCGGGCTGAGCGAGCACCCAGTTATGGAGCCACGCGGCAAAGCCTTCAGGCGTGCGCGATTGCTCGTGGTACTCAGCGTAGGCGGCGTGGTCGCGATTGTAGTAGCCCTGTACTGGAGATGGATGAGCGCCACCGGGCGCGTGGACGACCGCAAGCGTCTTCATGGCGGGAGCGAGCACGCGGTTGGGATCGCTGAGGATGACCTCAGACGGGACGATCTCTTCGGCGGTGTAGATGACGCCCTGCGCACCAAGAGCCGCCTCTTCACAAACGCCCAGGCCACCCCAAACGTGCGCGCGGCCCTCGGCGTCGGCCCGCTGGACATGAATGATCGCGACATCAGGGCGCAGCGCGGGGACAAGCAGCGTGGGTGTGCCATCGAATGGTGAGGGAGCCAGGCGAATACGGGGGTGGTCGCGAGCGATGTCGCTGCCCAGGAGCGAGCGCATAGGGATGTATGGGACGCCAAGGGCGGCAGCCTGAAGGGCGAGCGCGATGCTGTAGTTGCTGTGGTCCTCGACGGTGAGCGGATGCGGGAGCCCACGCTCGGTGGCGCGGCGGTAGTTGTACCCAAGTCCCTCGCTGACATTGCCGACCCACGCAGCGATGACCCGCGTGACGCAGCCGGCGCCGATCAGCTCGTCGAAGAGGACATCCGAGATGGGGCCAATGAGCGTGAGATCGCGCTTGCCCTGGCGGATGATTTCATGTCCGGCGGCGAAGGGAATCAGCGGCTCCAGCGCAAGCCCAATGGCAACGCTGCTGCCGTCAGGGACGTAGCGGGCAATCGCTTCGGACATCGTCAGCAGTTTAACGCTCATGACCTCTCCTTAGTAGTCGGGATAATCAGCGAGATCGGTATCTATTCTACCGGAGGCGCCACTCGAAAGTCGCCCTTGTAGCAGGTTGTAAGTTAGCTCGGGGCCGGGAATCCACTGTTCGATGGTGCCACAGGAACGGAAACCAAGCGTCTCATAGAGATGGCGCGCTTCCGGCGTCGCGGTGAGCGTGGCGAGCGTACAGCCCGCCTGTTGCGCAGCGCGCAGGGCAAGCGTCAGGAGGTTGCCGGCGATGCCCTGGCGACGCGCGGCGGGCAGCGTAGCGACGTGATAGACGCCAACGACCTCAGCGCGGCGCAGTGTGGCGAGGGCAGCGACCACTCGCCCTTTGAGGCGTGCGCAGTAGATATCGAAGGCGGGATTGTTGACGGTCCAGCGAGCCATAGGGGCGGAGGGCACGAAGAAGACCTCGCAGACGACGCGCAGGGCATCGCGCTCATCGTCGGGGGTGGTGGCACGGCCTAGAAGCGTCTCCGGCGCGGGGGGGCGATTGCGCGGATGCCAATCAGCAAGTGGCAGGTACATAGAGGTGGCCCCACCCCAGGCATGCTGCATACCAATGGCGCGCAGGCTCTCTCGCAGGCCAGGTGGCTCCAGGCCGAGCGTAAGCCACCACTGGAAGGGCAGATGGTGCTTCCGGTAAGGGGCGATGGTACGTTCGACATCATCCGGCCCGACGGGGGTGGATGCGGTGTAGCGCATAACGAGGTTGAGCAACATCTCAGGCGCACCGGGCGTATACATGCGAATGAAGTCAGGCGTTTCATCTAGATGGGTTCGCGGGAGGTCGGGCAAGTACCCTAGCGAAGCCCAGGCTGCTCCCCAGTTGTCTTCGACCGCGCGCGCCATGCGCTGCATGTCATCCAGCCCCATGCGCTGCCCCACTTTCTCACTTGCTCGCTAAGCCAAAAGCCACTGTGCGCAGCCGGCGGGCATGCCGCGATTGTAGCATACACACACGCGCGTGCGGGCGAGCCAGCGGGAGGATCATTCCACGGCTTCCTGCCGCGACTCGACGGGATACGCCGCGCGCCAGGCATTATATCCCCCTTCAAGCGCAAGCGCGTTGAAGCCGAGGCTCCGGAGCTGTCGTGCCACACGGGCACTGGTCGCCTCGTGCGGTCAGGTACAGTAGGCAACGACGGTGCGGGTGTGATCCGCCGTCGCGGCCCACTGCCGGACTTGATCGGGTAGGACACGGACACTGCCGGGAATCCGTGCCGCGTCCGCATCATACTGGCCGCGGGTGCGCACATCCAGCACAATCGGCGGGTCGGCGCTTTGTAGCGCATGCGCCAGCTCCGTCACGGTGATGCGGGGAATATCGCTGGCATCCTGCCGGAACAGCCCGGATGCGGTCGCTTCGCGCTCCTCCGGGGCAACCTCGCGCGGCTTGGCAACGGTGCGGGCATACCAGTTGGAGAACGGTGTAGCCGTGACGCCATGCACAACGATGGAAAAGGCAACGACTGTGCCAGTGACCGTGAACAAGCGGAGCGCATCGGGAGCGTTCGCCTCGACCACGAGCAGCGCCAGGAGCAGCGCGCTTAGTCCGCGCGGCCCAAACCACCCCATGAATGCACGCGCGGGGCGGCTCATTTTGGCGCGCCGCATGAGTAGCTCTATGACCACGGGACGGACGATCCCAACCGCTACTACTGCCAGGGCAAGCGCCGCGACGAGAGGAATAGAGCCGAAGAGTGGCCCGAGCGCCGCTCCAAAAAGCAGGAAGGTCAGCAGCATCGCCATCTCAGCGGTGACTTCTCCATACTCGAGAAAACAATCGCAGAGTGTGACATCGAAGATCGCGACCGCGAGACCACCGAAGAAGGCGGCGAGAAACCCGTCGCCGCCGATGGCCTGGGCGGCGGAGTATGAGGCGAGCACCAGGCCCAGTCCGTAGAGCGCCTGATATGAATGCGGCACTGAGAAGCGGGCATCGGCACGGCCCATTAGCCACGCGCCGACTCCACCGATGACAAGGCCGACCGCCGGACTCAACAGCAGCAGCCGCAGCAGAAATCCGATCCAGCCCAGCGCACCATGCGTGACCCCGCTGCTAATGGCAATCAAAATCAGCACGATGGGCAGCAGCACGACATCGTTCATGCCGGCTTCCACACTCAGCGCGCGTCGAATCGAGCGCGGAATGCGCTCGTTACGCACGATATCACGCAGCACGACGGGGTCTGTTGAGGCTAACACCGCGCCCAGCAACAGCGAATTGACGAGTGAAGTCCCCAGCAGAAGATGCGCGGCAACCGCGACGCCCGCCAGCGTGAAGAGTGTGCCTGGCCCCAGCGAGAGCACCGTTACGCGCCAATCACGCCGTAGCTCATCAACTTGCAGGTTCACCGCGTCCAAAAACAGCACAAGCGCGAGGCTGAGCGTCGCGACCGCGGTGAGCGCGGGCGTGTGTGGCATGATGCTGACGACGCCAAGCACGCCCTGACCAAGCACGATTCCAAGTCCAAAGAACAGCATGGGAAACGACAGGGGCGCCCGGCTGATAATGCCAGATACAAGCGCGGCGGCGATGAGCACGACGGCGATCAACGCGAGCCACAGCGTCAGCATATTCACGGCGCACCCTCCTCGGCCCGGTGACGATGCGATGTCATCACACTTTATATGTTCGTTGCTTTCGCAAGCGTACCACAGACGCATCCACAGCGATCAGGGCTGAGCGGCATACGAGTCGAGAGGCGCCGCGCGCTAATATTGACAGTGACAGTGGCAATGTGTATAATGGGCAGCATGGATCACGAAGACGAAGACGACAACGAACGCGGCGAGCTTTCCATCGAGGAGCTGGCAGAAGCGACCGGCGTGCCGGTGCGCACGGTCCGGTTCTATATCACGGAGGGTCTGCTGCCGGGGCCGGGGTCGCGCGGAAAGGCGGCGGCATATCGTCAGGAGCATCTGGCGCGGCTGCGGCTGATTCGCCTGTTGGTGCGCCAGCGCCTGCCGCTGGCGGAGATTCGCGGTATTCTCGCGGCGCTTAGCGATGTCGAGGTACATGAGCTGCTGACGCAGGAGGAGCAGCGGACGGCGACATTGGAGCGCAGCGCACAAGCGACCTCGCCCCAGACGTATATCGCGGCGCTGCTCGACCATGCGCGAGCGGCACGAACAGATGCAGCGGGCGTGGCGGCGCCGGCTTTCCAGTCGAAGCCACAGGCGCCGTATGGAAAACACAGCCGGGGTATCGCACAATCGGTTGGGCACGAGGATCTGTGGTATAAGGTGGCGCTGGCGCCGGGTGTGGAATTGCATGTGAGCGCGGAGGCGCGGCAGCGGTACGCGGCGCTCATCGAGCGGCTGCGCGAGGTGGCTGAGCGGGAGACTCGTCCTTGAGGGAGCCCTTTCCAAGTGACGGGAGGGGAATGCGGACCGGGGAGATGCCGGGATTAGAATGGCCGGATACGTGGCTTCGAGCGTGCCATGCCATGCATGCCATGTATGTGGGCCGGGAGGAGACTTGCGGTGAGCAACGAGCAACAATTTGACGAGCATGGCCAACAGCGCGGAGCCGGCCCTGGGCCAGAGATGCTGCTGGAGCCGCGACAGGAGCGCCGCTTGATCGCGCACGGCGGCTGCACACGGCATGTGGACTTTCTTGTGCGGGTGGGTGAAGCGCCCCAGGCGGATGAGGCGGACCGGATGCCATTGAATGTGGCGCTGGTGCTGGACCGCAGCGGGTCCATGTCGGGAGAGAAGATACGGACGGCGAAAAAGGCGGCGCTGGCGTTGCTGGACCGGCTCACCGAGCATGACGCGGTCGGTGTGGTGGTCTTCGACGACCACATAGACACCATCCAGGCAGTGGAAAAGGTGACACCGGTATTGAAGGCGCATGTGCGAGCGGAGCTTGCCCGCATCGAGGCGCGGGCAAATACGGCGCTGCATGAAGGCTGGCTCACCGGCTGCAAGGCGATTGCTGAGGTGTTGGGGGCGGGCAGTCCGGATGCCCTTGCTCGCTGCTTCCTGCTGACGGACGGTCAGGCAAATGTGGGCATCACCGAGCCAGAGGCGATTGCCGGCGAGGCGGCGAACATTCGCGAGCATACTGGAATCGGGACGAGCACGTTCGGCATCGGCGAGGACTATAGCGAGGAGCTTCTGGGGCCGATGGCGGTCGCGGGCGGCGGGCAGTTTCATCATCTGCGCACGGCGGGTGAGATTGGCACGACGTTCGTGCGCGAGCTTGGCGAGATGCTGGCGGTCGCGGCGATCAACGTGCGCCTCGAGCTCGAGGTGCCGGCGAACCTGCCCGTGGACGTATTGAGCGCCTACCGCGCCGCGCCGGACGCTGCCGCCACTCACTGGACGGTGGCGCTGGGCGACCTGTTGAGCCGAGAAGAGCGTCACGTGACGGTACGATTCACGTTCCCGCCGCAAGCCGAGGGCAGAGAGCAAGAGACGCTGCGGGCGCGGCTGGTATGGACGGTGAAGGGCGAGGAGCGGCGCACAGAGTGGCGGGATGTGGTGTTCACTTATGCCGACGCGGCGGCCTGCGATGCGGAGCCGTTCGATCCAACGGTGATGCACTGGGTGGGGCAGCATCTCTCCGACCGGGCACAGATACGCTCTGTGAGCTTCAGCAAGGGCGGAGAGTATGGGCTGGCGGCGGCGGAGGTGCGCGAGGCAATGTCGCAGGTTTCGCCCTATGCCGCCGAGTCTCCCGAGCTGCAAGAGGATCTGCGGGCGCTGGAGGAGCTGGCGCAGCAGATCGAGCGGGGCGAGATGGACCCTGGCAACATGAAGGAGCGGTACTATCGCTCGCAGACGCGGTCATCGGGGAAGCGGGATCTGCGTAACGAGTAGGCGACATGCAGGGAGTATCCGGTTGATGCGCACAGGTCGTTCTGCGATACTGCATGCAGAGAAAGCGGTAGAGCGGAGGCGATCATGAGCGACAGCGACGACCTGAGAATCACCGACCGGGTGCTCCAGAGCATAGCGGGAACTGCGGACCCGCGCCTGAAGATGGTGATGGCGCGTTTGGTGGCGCACCTGCATGCATTTGTCCGCGAGGTGGGGCTGACCGAGGCAGAATGGCTGGCGGCTATTCAGTTTCTCACGCGCGCCGGTCAGCTCTGTGATGACAAGCGGCAAGAGCTCATCCTGTTGTCGGATGTTCTCGGCGTCAGTATGCTCGTTGACGACATCAACCACCACGCGCAAGGCCCTGGAACAGCTTCCACTGTGCTGGGGCCGTTCTATCGGCCGGGCGC
>Ga0070730_10005550_pt1 | contig 10872 bp, 7 predicted proteins | sample Coa_R1_3_FD_66447 | JGI IMG/M metagenome (GOLD analysis project Ga0070730, IMG submission 66447) | Surface soil microbial communities from Centralia Pennsylvania, which are recovering from an underground coalmine fire - Coalmine... | ecosystem: Environmental > Terrestrial > Soil > Unclassified ... | reverse complement strand
GGGGTACTGGGCAAAGCCCCATACGCCGCCCGACATCGAATTGCGCGTGGTGTCGTTGCCGCCCACGATCAGCAGGCTGCAGTTCGCGAGCAGTTCGCGGAATTCCATGTCCCGCGTGGCATCGTTGTGCGCCATCATCGAGATCAGGTCGAAGCGCTGCGCGTTGGAGGCGGCGCGTTCTTGCCACAGCGCCTTCATCGCCTTGGCCATCTTCTCCAGCTCGGCGTAGCGCTCTGCCTCGGAATGCACCGGCGCGTCAGGCGTGTCGACGTGGCAGACGGTGACGTCGGACCAGAACATCAGCCGATGCCGATCCTCGAGCGGCCAGTCGAACAGCGTTGCCAGCATGCGCGAGGTGAGTTCGATCGAGACCTCCTTCACCCAGTTGAAGGTCTCGTTGCGCGGCAGATTGTCGAGGACGGTCTCGGTGCGTTCGCGGACCACACTTTCCATGCGCGCGAGGTTGGCGGGTGCCACGACAGGGCTTACCGCTTTGCGGCGCTCGCCGTGGTCGGGTTCGTCCATCTGGATGAAGCTCGGGCGCTCGTAGCCGTGCACCTGGTCCTCCAGGCGGACACCGCCAAGGTCCCAGCGCGATGAGAACACCTGGTTGTTCACCGCCACCGACATGATGTCCTTGTAGCGGGTGGCCGACCAGTAGGGGCCGAAGTGGCTGTCGGCGGTGAAATGCACCGGGTCCTCGCGGCGCAGCCGTTCGAAGTATGGCTGGTAGATGTCGTTCTGATAGAGTTCCGGGACGCTGACATCGATCTGGTCGAGCGGCTTCGAATAAGCGTCTTCACGCGGGTCGAAGTTCACGTTGGCGTCCATGGATGTTCTCCTCAGGTGCCAGACTTTGCTGGCTTCAGTGCTGTCCCTCCGGCATGCGTACGGTGAGGCCCGCCAGGTCCTCACGCATCGTGATCTGGCAGGAAAGCCGGGAGTTGGGCTGGCTGACCGCGGCGAAGCTCAGCATGGCGGCTTCCTGCGATCCTGGCTCGGGCAGACCGGTCTTTTCGAGCCATTCTGCTGTCACGTAGACATGGCAGGTGGCGCAAGCGCATTCGCCGCCGCAGTCGGCGTCGATGCCCGGCACATTGTTGTCGACCGCGCCGCGCATGACCGAGGTACCGACGGGGACCTCGACGCGGTGCTCGGAGCCGTTGAATTCGATGTACGTGACTTCCGGCATGCGTCCCCTCCCAAGGATGCGCGACGGCTGCTACTAGTGGGTAGCATGCTTGTCCCGCGAGTGGGAAGCCTGACGCGGCGTGTGTCGAAATAACCCGGAGTCAAATCGCCGTTGCCCGTTGAGGCTGGGCTGTTCTAGCCTTTCGCCATGGGACAACCGGCCGCACGCATCACCGACATGCACGTCTGCCCGATGGTGACGGGCATCGTCCCGCATGTCGGCGGACCGATCCTGCCGCCTGGTGCGATCACCACGCTGATTTGCGGCCTGCCTGCCGCCCGGGTCGGCGACATGGCGGTCTGCGTTGGTCCGCCGGATGTGATCGCGATGGGCGCGTTCACCGTGCTGATCGGTGGTCAGCCTGCCGCCAGGATGGGCGACATGACAGCGCATGGCGGCGTCATCGTGCTCGGTGCCCCCACCGTGTTGATCGGCTGATCAAATCCGGTGTCGGATACAGTCCGGTCACAGGCCGGTAACAGTGCGGCGCTATATCGACGACAACTGCTCAGGAGGTTGTCCGATGTGGTCCAGACGTTTGGCTGCTGGAGTGGCGCTGGCAGGGCTGGTGGTCATTGGCGTTGCGGCAACACCCACTCCCGCCGAGGCATGGTGGCGGGGCGGCTGGTGCTGCGGTGTGGGCATTGGCTTCGTGCTGCCACCGGTCGTGGTCGCGCCGCCGCCAGCCTATTACCCGCCGCCGGCCTACTATCCGCCTCCCGCGCCGGCGTATCCCGCCTACTACGCTGCGCCGCCGCAGCGGGTATGGGTCCCGCCGCACTGGCAGGGTAGTGTCTGGGTGCCTGGCCACTGGGCCTGATTCTCGCCAGGGGACGGTGCGCCCGGTGAGGGGGTGTGCCGCCCGCTATTGAGCGCGGCGCCCAGGACCCTCACAGTTGCGGCATGTATCGCGTTGCATTCGACGTCGGTGGCACGTTCACCGACTTCACCGTCCATGAAACGGCCACTGGGGCGTTGCGGCACTTCAAGGTGCCGTCCACGCCGGCCGACCCGTCGGAGGCCATCGAGGCGGGCCTGCGTGCGCTGATCGACGCGCAGCAGATCGCGCCGGCAGAGATCAGCTTCGTCGGGCACGGCACGACGATCGCCACGAACATGGTGATCGAGCGGCGGGGCGTGACCACGGGTCTGATCACCACGCGGGGATTTCGCGATGTGCTTGAGATCGGGCGGCAGGTGCGTCCGCATCTCTATGACTACACGGTGCGAATACCGCTGCCGATCGTGCCTCGGGCGCGCCGGGCGGAGGTGGAGGAGCGGATCGATGCCGGGGGCGCTGTGCTGCGTGCGCTCGATGAGGCGCAGGTGGCTGCGGCCGCGGATGCGCTTGCGGCGCAAGACGTGCAGGCGATCGCGATCTGCTTCCTGCACAGCTATCTGAACGACGCGCATGAACGGCGCGCTGCGGAGATCGTGCGCTGCAGGCTGCCTGACGTCTATGTCTGCACGTCGTCCGAGGTGCTGCCTGAGTTCCGCGAGTACGAGCGGTTCTCCACCGCCGCGATCAATGCGTATATCGGTCCGCGCATGGCGCGATACCTGGACCGGTTCCTTGGCCGGCTCGCCGGGCTGGGCATCGGGGTGCAGCCCTACACCGTGCATTCCAATGGCGGGCTGATGTCGGTGGAGTCGGTGCGACGGTTTCCGGTCCGGTGCTGCCTGTCCGGTCCTGCTGCTGGCGTGGTCGGTGCGGCAGAGGTTGCGCGCGACGCGGGTTTGCCCAACGTGATCACCTTCGATGCGGGTGGCACATCGACCGATGTGTCGCTGATCGAACGCGGGCGGCCGGCGTTCACGTCGGGCCGCTCGATCGCCGATTATCCCGTGCGGGCGCCGATGGTGGACGTGCATGTGATCGGCGCGGGCGGGGGCTCGATCGCATGGCTCGATGATGCCGGCGCGCTGAAGGTTGGGCCGCACAGCGCGGGAGCGGCGCCCGGCCCGGTCGCGTATGGCAAGGGCGGCACCGAACCCACGCTGACCGACGCCAATGCGGTACTGCGACGGCTCAATCCGGTGGCTCTGCTGGATGGCCGCATGCAGATCGATGAACGCGCTGCGCATCAGGCGATCGCGGAGAAGATCGCAGCACCGATGGGGCTGTCGGTGGAGCAGGCGGCGCTCGGCATCATCAGTATTGCCGTGGCGAACATGAGCCGTGCGATCCGGTCCGTGTCGACTGAAAAGGGACACGATACGCGCGAGTTCGTGCTGTTTCCCTTTGGTGGTGCCGGTCCGTTGCATGCGACCGCGGTGGCCGTTGAATGCGGTATCCAGCGTGTGCTGGTTCCGGTGCAGCCTGGCACGATGTGCGCGCGGGGCATTCTGCTCTCGGATGTCAGCATCGACCTGGTGCGGAGCGAGTTGCTGGAAGCGACCGAGGACAACTGGCCGCGCATCCTGCAGCGCTTTGTCACGATGCGGTCGGACGGTGCGGCGTGGCTGGAGAGCGAGCAGATTGCGCTGGAGCGGCGGCGCTTCGATTGCGTCATCGACGCACGTTACGTGGGGCAGAACCATGAGGTGCCGGTCCGGCTTTCCAGCGACGCGGTCCCACGCGACGACTTTATCCGTGCATTCGAGGACGCTCATCGCCGCGAATACGGTTACGACATCGCCGGCCGCGCGATCGAAGTGGTGAATTGCCGGCTCAAGGCGGTGGGCCTGATCGACCGGCCATCGCCGCGCTTTGCCGGCAGCAGTGCGGCGCCGCTGCCGAAAGCCGTGCGCCGCGTGCATTTCGATGAGGGGTGGCTGGAAACGCCGGTGTTCGATCGCGAGGCTCTCCCGATTGGGGCGAACATCCGGGGGCCTGCGGTCATCGAGGAAATGAGCGCGACGACACTGCTGCCGCCGGGCTGTGAAATGACGGTCACCCGCTCCGGCAACCTGCTGCTGGAGATTGGCGCATGAGCGAACTGGGCGATCCCATCGCGATGGAGGTGTTCAGCAATCGCCTGCTGTCGATCACCGAGGACATGGGCAACACGCTGATCCGCTCGTCGTTCTCCACCAACATCAAGGAGCGCAAGGACTGCTCGGTGGGTCTGTTCGATGCGCGGGGACGGTTGATCGCGCAGGCGTCGCATATACCGCTGCATCTCGGCTCGCTGCTGGGCAGCGTGCAGGCGGTGCTGGCTCGGCACGTCGTAGAGGCGATGCGCGACGGGGATGCGTTCGTGCTGAACGATCCGTACCTCGCGGGCGGCACGCATATGCCGGACATTTCGATTGTCACGCCCATTGTGATCGATGGTGCGGTGCGCGCGTTTGCCGCCAATGTCGGGCATCACTCCGATGTCGGCGGACCGGTGCCCGGTTCCATCTCGGGGCGCGCGCGGTCGGTGTTCGAAGAAGGGCTGCGGCTGCCGGTGATCCGGCTGGTGCGCGCGGGGGAGCTGGATGAAGACCTGCTGGGCCTGATCGCGCACAACTCGCGTGATCCGGTGGAACGGTCGCTCGATCTGAAGGTGCAGGTTGCTGCCAATACGCGCGGTGTGCGGCTGATGCGCGAGCTGGTTGAACGCATGGGGCTGACTGCGGTTGAGGAGGCGGTTGACGATCTGCTGGCTTACACCGCGCGGCGGCTGCGCAACCGCATCCGTGACATAGCGGATGGCGAGGGCAGCTTCACCGCCTGGCTGGATGATGACGGGCTCGGTGGCGATCCCGTGCCCATCCGGGCGCGGGTGGTCATCAGCGGCGAGGCGATGACGGTGGATTTTTCCGGTACCGGGCCGGAGACGCGGGGTGCGCTGAACGTGCCAGAGAGCGCTTTGCGCGCCACGGTGTATTACGCGGTGAAGACGCTGCTGGATCCCAACCTGCTGCCGAACAGCGGCATGTTCGACTGTATCGATATCAAAGCCGAATCCGGCACGCTGGTCGCCCCGCGTTTTCCCGCGGCGGTAGGCGCGCGCAGCATCACCTGTAACAAGATCGCCCGGGCGCTGTTTGGCGCTTTCGCGGGCCTGTTGCCCGTCGATCGGGTGATGGCGTCGTCCCATGACAGCGTGCCCGCCATCATCTTTTCCGGGCCGCGCCGGGTGGGCGACGATACGTTCGTGTATCTCGAGACGCTGGGCGGCGGGATGGGAGCGCGCAGCGATGCGGATGGCATGGATGCGATCCACGTACATCTGACCAACACCTCCAATCTGCCGGCCGAGGCGCTGGAGCACGAATATGCGCTGCTGGTGGACGAGTATGCGCTGGTACCCGATTCCGGAGGGGCCGGTCGGTATCGCGGGGGGCTGGGCATAGCGCGGCAGATCCGGGCGATGCGAGACGGCATCGTGTTCTCGGTTCGCTCCGATGGGCATGTGCTTGGTGCGCCGGGGCTGGCGGGCGGCGGGGATGGCGCCACGGCGCACCTGATCCGCAACGGCGAGGAAGAGCTGTCATCGAAAACCGCCAGCCTTGTGCTTGGTGCGGGGGAGACGATCCGGATCGAGACAGGTGGGGGCGGCGGATTCGGCGATCCGGGCGAGCGCGATCCCGCCGCCCTGACCGCGGATTTGCAGGATGGGAAAATCTCTGCCACTCGGGCCCCGGGCGGGAAATAATCCATTTTCGCTGAAGCAGGTCACAGTTTTGCGTTCGTGACGGTGCTAGTCTAACGTCTGTCGAAACCTTGGGAGCCACGCGGAGCCGCCGATGCAGGCAGAGCGCGAAGTTGTTCGCTTCCTGTCCGCCTATCAGACGATCTGGCATGCCCACTTTCCGAGCCTGTTCAAACGGGCGCAGTGGCATATTGTCACGCATCTCTGCACGACAGGGCGCGAAGGGGCTGCCGTTGGCGAACTGTACGGTTTGGTCAAGCAGGTGTTCCTGCTGGATGATTCCACCGTCAAGGAACGCATCCTCGAAATCGCCGAGCTGAAACTGTGTGTGGTCGATCCGCCGGGTGGGTCGCTGTCGGCGCGTTCCGTGATTGTTCCGACACCGGCGCTGCTCGATCTGTTTGACCGGCACCTGGTTGCGTTGGCGAAGGAACTGGCGACGTCCGCCGCGGCGTTGGACCCGACGGTTCGTCTGGCGCCGCCACGAAGGCTGGACGCCGCGCAGCGTGGCGTGATCCTGCAATCGCTGGTCCGGTGCAGGGAACCGTGGCGGGCCGCGCTGGAACGGATCTTCGACGCCAGCAACCTGTCGCGCGCTCGCCGTGTCGAGGCGATTCGCCATTTGAACTCGATGTCGCATTGGACGCTGCTGCATATGGCGGTGGAACTGCGGTACGGCTCATCGACGCTGGCGGGAAGCGAGCAGGGCATTCTGGCCGATCAGATGGCGGCCACGCTGCTGAACCTGACGGGGCAGAACTTCCAGACCACGCGCGACCACATTTCCTACCTGACCGGGCTTGGGCTGCTGGAACGCCAGCCGGGCAAGTCGCTACGCGTCGCGTTGGCAGATGACGCGGCGAGAGAGTTCAGTCAGGCGTTGGCCACGGCCGCGGCGGCACTTCCTGATGTGGCGCGCAGTCTTGGCGTGACGGAGGAGGAGCCCGAGTCGCCGTTCGCGGAAGATCCGTCCGTCGAAGCGACTCTGAATCTGCGCTCGGGCCGACTGCGGCCGGTGCCGCCGGAGTCGTTGCACCATCTGGTGATTCTGCAGCCGGAATCGGCGGTGCGCCGCGTTGCTCTGCCGCCTGGTGCGTTGACCATCGGCCGCGCGCCGCCCTCTGCGCTTCTGCTGGAAGGGCCGGAGGTTTCGCGCGCGCATTGCCGCATCGACGTCGACGGCAACGAGGTGAGTATCACCGACCTGAACTCCACCAACGGCACGTTCGTCGACAACAAGCGCCTGTCCGGCAGCGCGCCGTTGCCACATGGGGCCCTCTTGCGGATCGGGAACTATGTGATGACGTGCGAATATCAAAGCGAAGCAAGCCGCGAAGATGCTGACAGCACGCAGCGGCGGCCGGGCTTTGCTGAGATCACCGTGCTGCGTCCGCGCCGCGGCCGCACCGCCTAGGCGGAACAAAACAGAAAATTCGGGGTAAGTCGTCGGCCAATTTTCTTGGGGAATCCCAGGGTGCTCCCAGTGAGCCGAGTGCGGGATTTTCAGTGGGAATCGGCGGGGCGTCCTTCCCGTTTCCTGACACCGCATGCCGGCATAGATAGAGAACGCGACTTTGGTTGTGGTCGCAATTAGCCACTCGGCTGGTGGCATATCTGCCGACGCCACCAGTGTCGATCAGTCCGATATACGTCCTCCCCGAATTCGTATTATCGGTCCCCACTGGTCGGCATGGCGTCTGTGGGAGCAGGCATGTTGCGGTACCCCGACCAGCGCATGCCTGCTCTCTTTTTTTGCCTGAAGTGGGATGAATTCCGCTGGGTTCCAGTTGTCTTGGTTTCGCCCGGCGCGACCTGACCGACAGCAAGGCAAAATGGAACCGCAAAACACGCAGAACACACGAAGGGCGGCGTCGCGTTACTAGGTCAGCAAGCCTGGCAGCTCGTGGCCACCAGCAGTGGGACGACGCGTCATTCGACCAAATCTCACCGGGCTCTAACGCGCTGGCGCGGTGGCGCGTTCCAGCAGCGGCAGCAGCACGAGGATCAGCGCCGTTGCCACCGCCGATACAACGATCAGCGGTGCAAGCTGCGCATTGAACGCGTGCTGGTAGAGAAAGGCGCCGATGGTATCTGCGAGCGGTGTCGCCAGGTTGATCACCGACATCAATGCGGCGAAGGTGAATCCTTCCGAGCCCCTTGGGCAGTGCTCCGCCGCCAGCGAAAGGGTGGCGATGTTGGCGACCATACTCGCTACGCCATAGAGGAAATAGACAGCGACTGCCGTCGGCTCATCGATCATGCCAAGGAACGTGAGCGTGCCGAGGGTGCCACCAATAATGCTGAGCACCAGCAAGGCGCGCGTCGTCATGCCGGCAAGCCAGAATCGATAGATCAGCCCCCCGGCCACCCAACCCACGGCACTGACCGAAGCCAGCACGCCGATGAAGCCCTGCGAAAAATGCAGGCGGTCGGTCTGGTAGAAATAGAGCGGCGTGCCGAAGCCGGGGCTGAAGTAGTAGAGAAACAGGAAGCCCGCGACGAGCCACAGGGTGCGGGAGCGGAACGTGTCCAGCAGACCGCGCAACGCGTGACGGAATTCGGCGATGTTGAGTCCGGCGTGGGCCTCGTGCACGAGGTTGATACTGATGAGTGCGGCCACTGGCACAGCTGCCGCTATGCCAAGCGCCATGTGCAGCGCGCCTGCCGGCGACAGATACTCGATCAATTCGCCACCGATGATCGATGCGGCCATCACTGCGACGTTGAACCACAGCCACTGCTGGTTGATGAATGCGGCGCTCTCATGGGTTCGCTGGCCGTTCTCCACCAGCAGAGCGCCGCACACAGTGCTGGCGATGGCCAGCGCAATCGCGCTCAGCGCCAGCGCGAAGATGAGGATGGAGGGCGCAAGCGTTTGCGTGGCCCATAGGAACACGGCAACTGCGACGGCGTTGGCCAGCAACAGATAGCTGCGGCGGCGATAGCCGAACAACGGGAAGAAATCGGAGACGATGCCGTAAAGCGGTTTCACTACCCACGGCACGTCCAGCACCGCGAGCGAGGTGGCGATATGTACCGCGTCCCAGCCCTGGCTTTCCTTGAGGTAGTGGGTCAGCGGTTGCCAGATGACGCCGATCTTCGCCTGGCAGAAGCCCTCCACCGTATAGACGACGGCGAAGAACAGCATCAGGCGGGAGGTGCCATCGCGGCGCGGATCACGCATAGTGCGGTTGTAGCGGAGGCGGGACGGGAAACAATCGCATGGCGTGGCGTATCGGCATCGACATTGGGGGCACCTTCACCGACGTGGCTCTGGTGGAGGAGCAGACGGGCCAGATCGCCATCGCCAAGCTGCTGACCACACCGCACGATTTCGGCCTGGCGGTGATAGACGGAATCCGGCAGGGGTTGGATACGAACCGCATCGCTGCGGCCGATGTATCGCTGCTGTCCCACGCGACCACGGTGGTGACCAACGCGCTGCTGGAGAACAAGGGGGCGCGTGCCGGATTCATCGCGACGCGGGGCATGCGTGATCTGCTGGAGCTGCGGCGGTCCTCGCGCGCCGATCTGTACGACCTGCTGCAGGATGCGCCGGCGGTTCTGGTGCCCCGGCGCTGGCGCTTCGAGATCACCGAGCGAATCGATGCGCAGGGCGAGGTGGTTACGCCGTTGGCCGAGGACGAATTGCCGACAATCATCGAGGCGATCCGCGCGGCGGAACTGCAGACGGTCGCCGTGTCGTTTCTGTTCTCGTTCCTGAATGATGCGCATGAGCGGCGCGTGGGGGAGTTGCTGCGGGCCGCATTGCCGAATGTGGCGGTGTATCTGTCGTCCGAGGTGCTGCCGGAGATCCGCGAATTCGAACGTGCGAGCACGACGGCGGTGTGTGCCGTGGTGGGACCGGTGCTGGCGTCGTATCTCGATCGGCTGCAGAGCGCGATTACCCAGCTTGGGTTGCCGAAGCTGCATGTGATGGGGTCGTCCGGCGGCGTGTTCGATATCGCCGAGGGGCTGCGGATGCCGGCGATGGCCGTGGAGTCCGGGCCGGCCGCGGGGGTGATCGCGGCATCGCTGGCGGGACGGCAGTTGGGCCGGCCCAATCTGATTTCGTTCGATATGGGTGGGACGACAGCGAAGGCCAGCGTGATTGCCGGTGGCGAAGTGTCGGTGACAGCCGAATACGAGGTTGGCGGGTCGGGGCACGCCAATCGCTGGATGCACGGCACCGGCCATCCGATCCGCGTGCCGGTGATCGATCTGGCGGAGGTGAGCGCGGGCGGTGGATCGATCGCGTGGGTGGATCCGGGTGGTTCGCTGAAGGTTGGGCCGCATAGTGCCGGTGCAGCGCCGGGGCCTGCGGCGTATGGACGTGGCGGCACGCTGCCGACGGTGACGGATGCGGATATGGTGCTGGGGTATCTCGACCGCGAGGCGCTGCTGGGTGGCGATCTGGCTATCGATCTCGCTGCGGCGGAGCGAGCCATCGAAAGCGCGATCGCGGAGCCGCTGGGGCTGACGGTGCCGGAGGCGGCGGCGCGCATCATCGAGGTGGTGAACAGCAACATGGCGCAGGCGCTGCGGATCGTCTCGATCGAACGGGGGCATGATCCGCAGGAGTTCAGTTTGATCGCGTTCGGCGGGGCGGGGCCGGTGCATGCCGTGTCGCTGGCGGAGGAATTGCAGATACCGGAGGTGATCGTGCCGCCGGCACCCGGGGCGTTTTCCGCGCTGGGACTGGTGGCGAGTGATCTGAAGCGGGATTATTCGCGCACGCTTTATGCTGATGTCGGTTCGATCGATCCGGAGCGGGTCGCCGAGGTGATTGCTTCGATGGAGCAGGCGGGGCGCGAGATGCTGGCTGCGGCACGCGTGCCGCCGGAGCGGCGGGCGCTGCTGCGGATGGCGGATGTCCGGTACCGGCGGCAGGCGTATGAGCTGACTGTGCCGATAGCGGATGGGCCGATCACGCGGGTATCGCTGGATGAGCTGGCAGAGGCGTTTCATGTGCGGCATGCACAGACGTATGGGCATGCGAACCGTGCCGAGCGCGTGCAGCTGGTGAACCTGCGCGTCACAGCGCTGGGGCGTCAGCCGGACCTGGTGCTGACGCAGCAGGCTGATGCGGGGAAGGCG
>Ga0070730_10005549_pt1 | contig 10874 bp, 10 predicted proteins | sample Coa_R1_3_FD_66447 | JGI IMG/M metagenome (GOLD analysis project Ga0070730, IMG submission 66447) | Surface soil microbial communities from Centralia Pennsylvania, which are recovering from an underground coalmine fire - Coalmine... | ecosystem: Environmental > Terrestrial > Soil > Unclassified ... | reverse complement strand
GCCGGATTGATATTCATCGCGCATCATCTGCACTCCGGCGCCGCCCGGTGAGAGGTGCAGGGTTTGTTTCGGCACGAGTCCTTGCTCGCGTTGTTCCAGCTTGCTCACCGGACTCAGTAGCCACTGCTTGAGTTCCACCTGCAACTGAGCCTCGAGCTTCTTCGGATCGGCCCCGGGAGCGATTCGCCCGATCAGATCGAGCCAGTCCTGTTGTGGAAACTGCAGGACGTTGCTGCTTCCGCCGATCAGTGGTTCGGTGTTCAAAGGAAACCAGAAGGCTGGGCTGCTTTCCATTCGGTCGCCATAAAATCGGGGCGGCGCTACGCCAATCACGGTAAACGGGTGCCCGTTGAAAACGAAACTCGATCCAACCACGGACAGATCTTTGCCGTACTTTTCCTGCCAGGTTCTATAACTCATGACCACAACCGGGTCTGCCCCCTGCCGATCGTCTGCTTGCGTGAACACTCGCCCGGCGTAGGCGCTGATGCCGAACATGCTGAAGTAGTTTCCGGAAACGTATTGGGTGAGAAGGGACTGGGCGGGTTGGTTGCTGCCTGCGCGCCGCGCTCCAATCAGACCTCTGCCGGCCTGGAAAGCGGCGAGTTCACTGAATCCCGGCGTGTTATCGCGGAACGTTTTGTACTTATCGTAGGAGAATAACGACCAATCATCCTGCATGCCGCCATTTACGCAGCAGTTTTCGACATCCCCAACACGATAGAGCTCGCTGGGCTTGGCTACTGGCAAGGACCGTAGCAAGACGGCATGCACGAGAGTAAAGATCGCGGTGGTTGCACCGATTCCTAACGCCAGGGTCAATACGGCCGTAGCCGTGAAACCCGGCGCATGCGCGAATTGCCTCATCGCATAGCGAACGTCGTCCAGGATTTGCATTGAGCCTCCCACGACCTGTAAAAGATACTACGGACAGGCGCCCTCCATTGTTTCATTGGACGGGCGCTGCTATGTGGATTAGACGAGGGCTGTCCGCGCTTTGTGAGCAAACCCGGTATGTCAGCCCTGGCTCAGATGTCGTAGTACAGGGCGAACTCGTAGGGATGCGGGCGGAGGCGGATCGCATCCACCTCTTTCGCGCGCTTGTAATCGACGTACGTCCGTAATAATTCTTCCGTAAAGACATCGCCCTTCAGCAGGAAAGCATGGTCGCGCTCGAGCGCGTCGAGGGCGTCCTCGAGTGATCCTGGCATGGATGGAATCGTGGACAATGCATCGGGATCCAGTTCGTACATGTCTTTGTCGAGTGGTTGGCCCGGGTCCATCTTGTTCTCGATGCCGTCGAGGCCCGCCATCAGCATGGCGGCAAAGGCCATGTAGGGATTGCAACTCGGATCAGGCGGTCGGAACTCGACACGCTTCGCCTTGGGGGCGATCGAATACATCGGAATGCGGCATGCGGCCGATCGATTGCGCCGCGAGTATGCCAGGCTCACCGGAGCTTCGAATCCCGGCACCAGCCGCTTGTATGAATTGGTGGTGGGGGCAATGATTGCCGACAGCGCCGGGCCGTGCTTGATCAGCCCTCCTACGTACCACAACGCAAGCTGCGAGAGCCCAGCATATCCGTCACCCGCAAACAGAGCCTCTCCTGCTTTCCACAAGGACTGGTGGGTATGCATCCCGTTGCCGTTATCGCCGAAGATGGGTTTCGGCATGAACGTGACGGTCTTTCCGTTGCGGTTAGCCACGTTCTTGACGATGTACTTGTAGAGCAGCATTTTGTCGGCCGAGCGCACCAGCGAGTCATACTTCAGATCAATTTCGGTCTGGCCTCCGGTGGCGACCTCGTGATGATGGCATTCCACCTCCATGCCGCAGCTTTGCATGGTCAGCACCATCTCGGAGCGCAGGTCCTGATAGTGGTCGGTGGGAGCGACCGGGAAATAGCCTTCGCGATAACGCGGGCGGTAGCCGAGATTGTTCTGTTCTCTACCCGAATTCCAGCGGCCTTCCTCGGCGTCAATGTAGTAAAAACCATACTGCTCGCGCTGATCAAAGCGAACATTGTCGAAGATGAAGAATTCCGCCTCCGCCCCGAAGTAGGCGGTGTCAGCGATCCCGGTTGAGGCCAGATACAACTCGGCCTTCCGGGCGATGTAGCGGGGATCGCGATCATAGCTCTGCTTGGTCACCGGATCGACTACATCGCAGACCAGCACCATTGTCGGCACTTCGGTGAAGGGATCGAGCAGATGACAGCTAGCGTCGGGCTTGAGCAGCATGTCGCTCTCGTGAATGCCCGCCCAGGCGCGAATCGACGAGCCGTCAATCCCGAAGCCCGCTTCGAAAGACGTCTCTGTCAGCTGATCGATAGGATAAGAGACGTGGTGCCAGAGGCCGGGAATATCGGTGAAGCGCAAGTCAAGAATCTTGCAGTCGTGCTTCCGAGCAAATTCGAGAATGGTCTTGGCGTCAGACATAAGGGCTCCTTCGTGGGAGCGACCCCTTTCGAGCGAGCAATTGCGGAAGGTCCTGCAGGCGGGCAGGCTGCTACAATCGGTCGCATTGTGCAGGACTGCAGAGTTTAGAGCTTGCGGTTTTCGCAGGCAATTCGATTGTTTTTATGGCTGGGATAAAGCCGACTTTATACTTAAGCTGTCAGCTCTCAGCTATCAGCTTTCAGCCAAATCGGGATTGGATCCGTTGGCCGCAAGTGGAACTGCCCAGGCTGACAGCTGAAAGCTGATGGCTGACAGCTTCTTATGGATTTCGACCAGCTCGAAACCTTTCTCGAAGTAGCGCGGCACGCTTCGTTCTCGCGGGCGGCGGAGAAGCGTTTCCGCACCCAGCCGGCGATCTCTTCCCAGATTCGCGGCGTCGAGGAGGAAGTCGGGGCCAAGTTGTTCGACCGCTCCGGAGGCAAGGTCTCGCTCACAGCGGCGGGCAAGGCCTTCCTCAAATACGTGGAAGACACACTCGACGCCCGCAAGGCCATGCTGGTGTCCATCGCGGAAATGGAGCGCGTGCCTCGCGGCGAAATCATCGTTGGCGCCAACGAAGGCACGTGCCTGCACATCCTGCCCTACGTCTTTGCCGATTTTAAGAAGCAATACCCCGACGTGTCGGTGAACATCAAGCGCTCCGACTATGCCAAGATTCTCGAGTCCATCATCGACAACTCGGTCGACTTTGGAGTGGTTTCACTTCCAGTCACCGACAGCCGGTTGACGGTGGTGCTGATTCATCGCGATGAGCTGATTCTGATCGCGCCGCCGCACCACCCTCTGGGAAAAATGAAGTCCGCGACCATCGCCGACGCAAGCAAATTTCCGCTGATCGTTCCCAAGGCAGGGCACACGCGCGACGCCATCGAGCAACTCTTTCACGAGCGCCGGATGAAGCCCAACTTCACCATGGAACTGGATTCGAGCGAACTGCTGAAGCGCTTCGTGGCCGCCGACGTGGGCATCGGTTTCATTGCCCGCTCCAACGTCGAGGAGGACGTCCGAGCCAAGGCTCTCGCCGCTATTCGTTTGGCCGACGCCCAAGTACGCCGCGACTTAGCACTGGTTTTCCGCAAAGATAAAGCTCTCAGCCGGGCCGCGCTGGCCTTCATTGACATTGCGGTAAAGCACAAATCCACGCAAGAATTAGTTCAGACCCCGCGATGAGGAATCCGATTTTCAGAATCTTGCCTCTGCTCCTGCTGGTCCTGCCCTGCCTGGCACAGCCCATGCAGAAGCCGCTGTCGCAAATGCCGGCTTCGGCGCGGCAGTTGGTGTCGATCAAGGTCACCGGGAGCAAGCGCTTCCCGGAACAGGCGATCGCGGCCGCCAGTGGCCTGCAGATCGGAACTCCAGTCAACGACGACGATTTCAAGCGAGCCGCACGCCGTCTCGGCGATACCGGAGTCTTCACCGACGTGGGCTACTCGTTCTCCTACTCGTCGGCAGGAACCAAACTGGAATTCCACGTCACCGACGCCGAGAAGTTCGTGCCTGTCCGGTTCGAAGATTTTGTCTGGTTCTCCGACGCCGAACTGCTCGCACGTATCAAGGAGCATGCCCCGCTGTTCGACGGAGAACTGCCTCTGTCCGGCAGGTTGGCCAATGAGGTTTCTGACGTGCTGCAGGCCATGCTGGTCGAAAAATCGATTCCCGGCCATGTGGATTATGTACGCGCCGGCAAGTCGGATGGCCCCGTGGACACGATTGTCTACCAGGTTTCCGATCTCGTGATCCAAATTCGTAATGTCGAATTCACGGGTGCAGGCGATGCTGAATTGCCTGCGTTAAAGAATGCCTCGAAGCGAGTCTTTGACCGCGAGTATTCGCGCAGCGTTCTAAACGCTCTGGTCCAGCACCAGCTACTACCGGTCTACTACGAGCGCGGATACCTGAAGGCCACCTTTGGCCCACCCGAGCCAAAGGTGGTGAGGGAACCTTCCAGTCAAGGCGACGAAGGCATCCGCAACCTGACGATTGTGGATGTTTATTTCGCAGTGACTCCAGGACAGCAATACAAGCTGAAAGCCATCGAATGGTCGGGCAATCACGACTTCTCGACCGAGACGCTGCAGAAAATGGTTCGCGCCCAGCCCGGGCAGCCCGCGAACACCGTGCGTATTGGCGACAACCTGAAAGATGTCCAGAAACTCTACGGATCGAAGGGATATGTCACTGCAACCATCGGCGTAAATGCCGACTTTGACGACCCCTCGAGCAGCGTCGTGCTTCGACTGGAGGTGAAGGAAGGCTCCGAGTATCATATGGGCGAGCTCGAATTTCGCGGGCTCGACAACAGCCTGATGGCGAAACTCCGCAACGCTTGGAAAATCCGTCCGGGGGATGTCTACGACTCCACCTATCTCAGCGAATATCTCCCGGCCGCCCAGAAACTTCTGCCGCCTGCGTTCGACTGGGAGGTCTCTTCCCACGTAACTGCCAACGAGCGCGATAAAACGGTGGACGTGGACCTGATTTATTCCGTAAAAGCCGCGAAATAAATCCGTGAACCAGGCAGGTTGAACCGCTTAGGGTCGCGCGCGTGGCATCGTTCCGCTGGGTTCCTGTACAGTATTGAGTCGGAGCAAATGGATCGTCGCTTTGGAGGCTGGCGTTGAAACAGGGTAATGGGAATTCGCAGGGGCAGCACGCACTGGGGCACGGCGGCGAGGGCAAGGATCGTCATCTGCACAATCCTATCGAAGATCAGCTCATCCCGCTGGAGCCGCTCGATCTGAGCAAGGTCCGTTCCATTGACGGTTTGGTGCGCGCGATGGCCAAGACTGCGTTCACGGGGCGGCAATTGGGCGAGGCGGCCGATGTGCTCGAGGCCATGGCTCTGGATGAAGACGCGTTCATTGTGATGACCCTCGCCGGAGCCATGACCGTGGCCAAGCAGGGGCTGATTATCACCGAGTTGATTGATCGGGGCATCGTGAATGCGATCGTTTCCACGGGCGCGCTCATGGCCCACGGACTGGTCGAGGCGACCGGACGAGCGCATTTCCGCACGAATCCCGATGTTTCCGACGAGGAACTCTACGAGCAGGGTTATAACCGCGTCTACGACACGCTGGAGCCCGAGCAGAATCTTGACGACGTCGAGGAAGTCATGTCGGCCGTGCTGGAGGCTTGGGACCACAACGATGTCATGTGCTCGTACAAGCTGAACCACGCGATCGGAGCGTACCTGGCCAAGCATTCCGAGGGACAACGTGGGATTTTGAAGTCGGCGTATGAAAAGGGTGTCCCGGTGTTTGTTCCCGCCTTCAGCGACTCGGAACTTGGCCTGGACACGGCGCTCAACAACCGTCTGCGCGAGTCTACCGGACGCCACAAGATCCGCTTCGATCCCTTTGAAGATCTGGAACATTTTGCCGCCACCTTGCTGCGGCAGAAGAAGCTCGGGATCTTCACCATCGGCGGCGGCGTTCCGCGCAACTGGTCGCAACAGTTTGGACCGTTTATCGAGTTGCGCCACCGGCGGCTGGGTGAAAACGTACCGTTGAAGCGCTATCACTACGGGCTGAGAATTTGTCCGGAGCCGGTGTATTGGGGCGGATTATCCGGCAGTCCTTACAGCGAGGCAATCTCGTGGGGCAAGTTCGTCCCTCCGTCCGAAGGCGGCCGATTCGGAGAAGTATTTGTCGACGCGACGGTGGGGCTTCCAATTATCGTGGCCGCAGTGATCGAGCGGCTCGATAAGGCCAAAAAAGGCGGAAGCGCAAGAAAAAGCGGCAAAGCGGTCAGTAGAAGGTAGCCAGAAAATCCCAACCAGAGGGGGCACGGAGTCTCATCGGGGCGTCTCGGTTGCCCCATCTGTTCTCTGTGTTTGGAATTTGCATTATTCAGCTGAAATCTCGCCGGCGCGCTCCGCTTCGGGCTGCTGATCGCCTGTTTTCATCCGGCGATATAACGGTGCAAGAATACTATTTTCAAGTACTTCCGTCTCTGCCTGAAACCAATCCTGCAAGTCCTGACCTTCCTCTTGACCGCGCGATTCGTAAAGTTGCTTGGCGCGGGAGCGCACCTTCCGCTCGACCATCTGCAGCATCAGTTGCTGCTGTTTCTTACGGCGTGTTTCGGTGTCCAAATTTTCCCCAATCAGTATGAATCTATGAGATTTGATCTCCCTCTATGATAACCCAAGAGGGTTAATGGAAGATTACATTGGGGGATAGGCGAGGGTTACTTAAGTGTTAAGCCCCGTCGGCTCAGACGGGGCCCGGCTGCTAGTCGAAGATCAAGACAGCCGAGGCAATCACCGTAGTCCACAGCCCGCGTTTATCGCCAACCGCCGACTGGGTGACGTTGGCCGTGCGCACAATCTTGTTCGACAGCCGGTAGATCTGTTTTTTCTCGTCCCAGGAGCGATCAGGATCGAATTCCACGTTCAGGGTCGTGGCCAGCATTTCTGCGGCGAGTTCTTCGGCGTATTCGCCGGCCGCGTCTTCGGTTTCGCCGAAGGAATGGTGCTCACTCAAATATCCGTAGGTGTTGCGATCGGCCGGAATGGCCACGCCGATCGAAGAGGCCAGAAGGCGGTGCGGCTCGCGAGTCGAATTTTCGGCGACCACCGCGAAGACAACTTCTCCGGGATGGAGATACTTCACGCCTTCTTTGCGGGCCAGCAGCTTGCAGTTGGGAGGGAAGATAGAAGAAACACGAACCAGATTCTGGGCAGCGATTCCGGCGTCGCGCAACGCCAATTCAAATGATGTCAACCGCTCGCGGTGTTTCCCAACTCCCTTGGTAAAGAAAATCCGCTTCGGAACCATGTCTTTGCCCAATTCGCCGATCCTCCACAAACTGAAATTGAATGTGAGAATGCACAATCTAACACAACGGTTTGTAAAGGAAATATGAATTTCAGGGTAGAGCCAAAAAAACGTTCGTGAGGTCCGGTTCTGGGGGAACGGGCAGAAAGAAAACGACCTCAGAGTTGGACGTCGCTCATCGTGCTGGTGCGCGAGGTCCGAGTCTGAGGTCGCTTCAGGAGCTTACTTAGCCGCTTTGACTGACGTAACCGCGATGGTGTTGTCCTTCTCGGTGCCCGTCACTGTGGCTTTCGCGCCAGCCTGCTTGTCGAGCGTGGCCAGTGCTGCCTTATCGCTGGTTTCGAGCGTGTAGACCTTATCGCCGACGACCAGCGCGTACTTCGATCCTTTGCCCACGCAGGCGCGAGTGCAACCCGCATCGTCCCCAGGCATAGCGTGCTTGGCGCCGCACATGGAGTCACTGACCGTTCCGGTGAAAGTCTTGCCGGCGGCGAACGCAAGAGAAACCGCCAGGCCCGCAACCAGCAGAGCATTTACCGCCAGAAATCCAGCTTTTCGAGTTGGACTCATCATCACAAATCTCCTTTTTGTTGTGGGCTGGCGTGCCATTGGCACTGGCCGCACAGATCCCAGCTAAAAGATGCTCTTTTGCGCAATAAGTTACAAGGGATCGCCATTCACCAAAGTGGGGCTCAGAGATTCGTTTGTTGGTGACCGGATATGCGACAGCCCAATTCCTTGAAGCGAAGCCGGGCGGATTAGGTTGATTTAAACCGCGGTGCGCACCGAGCCCTCTTTCATGAGCCGCTCGGCAAATCGCATGCGCTTGCTGGGAAGGGAAGTCTCCGCCATGGTGTGCGGCGTGGTCTCGCAGCCGCTGACTGAGAGGAGTTCGGCGCCCATGGCATCCAGGGCAGAATTGGAGCGGCCCAGCACCATCAGCAGGTACTTCTGCGCAATGGGCCGGTCGGCCGGATGGATTAAAGACCACCACCGCCGAACCGACTCTGCCACTTCGGCTTCGCTCTTTTCTCCCACGACAAGGGCATCGATCAAACGGTAGACCTTGCTCTTGATCGCTTGGTACGAAACTGATATCTCTTGGGGCATAGGGTTCCTGGGTCTCGCGGTGCCTCTCGGAAGTGCAATCTGCCAACCAAACCTCCATCCCTCTGGTTCCGCAGGGGTTAGCCTTATTCTCGCTAACATAAACGTATTATGAATGGAAGAAATCCGGTATGGGATATGGATTCTGGAAGAAGGTGCCGCTGGCCCTCTTGGGCCATTTCTGCGATTAGCTCCGGGCTCCGCTGAGTTCTCGAATTCCGCTCCGCAAGGACTTCAACGTCGCTGCGTTACAATGTTCCGCTCTGCTCGATGAGTTCCATCGCCTTCGCCTCGGGCCCAGGACCGTGGCTAGGGTGACATCCGGTTCGACTGTCGTCAAAAAGCGCGGAGGCGAAATGCAAAGGTGGGCGTGGGTTCTGGCGGTTCCTGTACTAATCTCATTCGCGGGCGCGCAGGTTTCGCCGTCCCTGAACCTTCAAGGTGATCGTTCCCAAGACTCCAGTTCGCAGGGCACTTGGCATTCCGCCGATCCCGACGAACGGATGTTTTTTCCACGCGACATGTTTTGGGGATGGGCCCAATTCGATCTCTCGCCTCCCCATAATGAGATTGACCCCAACATGTGCGCTGGTAATGCCGGCCAGTACGGCGGGGCTAACGCGCCCTGCAGCATGTTTGCGCGCTACATGCTGTCGGGGATTCTCGAAGTGCGACCCTTCGGGCGAGGCCCGCTGCGCCGTTTCATGGTATTTGGCGCGCCCACGTTCTTATTCGGGAAAAACGTCCCGCAATTTCTGTATACCTGGTCGCCCGACGCGATCGGGATTGAGCATTCATGGGGAGTGGGGATTTATTTGAACAAGGGCTTTGAATTTCGCGTGACCCAGCACTTTCTGTTCGACCGGCTGGGAGCGCGCAACACAAGCCTCGGCGTGGCCGACCTCGGCAACAACGGCCCTTGGGGCCGCTATATGAGTCTTGGTGTGCGCAAGACCTTCGGAACCAGAAGATGGTAGATCCCGCAACTAGGCGGCGGCCGGTACCGCGGGCCTAGTGAGGCGCCGCACCAGCCAGACAATCAGGGCGATAAAAGCCCCCAGCAGGATCAGTGGCAAACCAAAGATGAGCAGAAGCCAAGCTGAGCCGCTGAAGTTAGTGACGTCGCCCCCGACTGTCGCGGAGGAGTCGCGGTAAAAACGGCCGCCGAAAACGATGACGTCTCCACTGGCTTTGACCCCTTTCTCGAAGCGGACACTGCCGGCGAATGCGGTCGTGTCCCCGCCGATTTCACCTTGGTCCTCTACCACGATGTTACCCGCAAAAATGGTTACATCGCCGGCCACATGTCCTCGAATACGGATGTTGCAGCCGAAACAGGTAACCTCGCTGACTTCTTCACCGGAATTCACTGTGATGTCGCGGCCGAACTGGGTTCGCTCGTGAGCGTCAGCCGCGAATGCGGACACAGCCACAGCGAAAAGCAGACCAACGAGCAACTGAGCCAGCAGAGCTTTGCGGAACCCCATAGGAAACCTCCGTGACCGCGAGCCCAGGCGGCCAAGAACTAATCCGGGAATTATCCCATAAGCCGCGACAGTAGTACGTGCCAAGTTGTGGACGCCATCACGATATGGCGTGACGGCGATCACCTTGGCTCATATTGAATCGGCCTAAAGTAGCTGTTGCGAATCGCGAGTCGTTCTGGAGTGGAACCTTTCTCCTGTGCTGGCTCTGAGCAGAATTGAACGGTGGCTGATTAAAAACGCTACACTCAAGATGCTTCCCCTGTCCCATTTCTTTATAATTATTGGTTTTCACACACAAGCTGCGGATTCGTTCCTAGCGGAGGCGTTGCATGGCAGGCAGTTATAACGGGGTCGCGATACCGGCGGACGGGAAAAAGATCGGCTACGCGGGCGGCAAGTACGACATTCCAGACAATCCGATCATCCCCTTCATTGAGGGTGACGGCACCGGCCGCGACATCTGGAAAGCCTCGCTGCGGGTATTTAACGCCGCGGTTGAGAAAGCTTACAACAGCCAGCGACGCGTGGCTTGGTACGAAGTCTTTGCCGGAGAAAAGGCCAAGGCCAAATTCGATAACTGGTTGCCCGACGACTCGGTTGCCGCCATCCGCGAATTTCGCGTGGCTATTAAAGGCCCGCTGACCACCCCCGTGGGCGGAGGCATCCGCTCTCTCAACGTTGCTCTGCGCCAGATTCTCGACCTCTACGCCTGCGTGCGCCCGGTGAAGTACTACAAGGGAGTGCCTTCGCCGGTGAAGCATCCCGAGCGCATGAATGTCGTGATCTTTCGCGAGAACACGGAGGACGTTTACGCCGGCATCGAATGGGAACAGGGAACCGCCGACTGCGCCCGCCTGATCGAATTTCTCAACAAAGACATGCTGAAGTCCGGAAAAAAGCAGATTCGCCTCGACTCCGGCGTCGGCATCAAGCCCATGTCCGTCAGTGGAACCAAACGCCTGGTGCGGATGGCGATTCAGCACGCGCTCGAATCCGGACGGAAGACCGTAACTCTTGTTCACAAGGGCAACATCCAG
>Ga0070730_10005548_pt1 | contig 10875 bp, 14 predicted proteins | sample Coa_R1_3_FD_66447 | JGI IMG/M metagenome (GOLD analysis project Ga0070730, IMG submission 66447) | Surface soil microbial communities from Centralia Pennsylvania, which are recovering from an underground coalmine fire - Coalmine... | ecosystem: Environmental > Terrestrial > Soil > Unclassified ... | reverse complement strand
AACCCTGCATCGCTCGGCCGCGCATCTCGAAACGCTCGGCACGCGTCGTCGCGACGAGATCGTCCGTGTCGGCGGGGTCGCAGCGCACGAGCGCGCCGCCGCCGCCGCCGCCGCTGGCGGCGATCGCCATGTTCCCGCCGACGAGGAACGCGAGGCCGCCGAACATCCGCTGCTCCTGCACGCCTCGCTCGCCGGCGAGAAGCTCGCGCAGGTGAGCCGCGAGCTTCTCGTCGTACGCCATCGCTATGCCATCGGCCCCGCGATCCACGGGTCGGTCCCGGGATCGCCGCCGGCCGCGACGGTTGCCAGTCGCTCGAAGTAGTGGTCCCAGCCGTGGCCGTGCGACTCCGCGGCCTCGGTGTTCGGCAGGTCGCTGTGGCGGAAGTGGAGGAGCGTGCCGTCGCCGCTCGCGACGAGGTCGAACTCGACCGTCGTCGAGCCCGCGGGGACGGACATGCTCGTCCCCGCCTCCCAGCCCCACGTGTACACGAGCCGCCGTGGCGGGTCGATCTCGACGAACTCGCCGCTCGCCGTGTTGCCCGGGATCACCTCCACCCGGTACTGCCCGCCGGGGCGCAGGTCGAATGTCGCGTGCATGCCCATCCACCGGGTCGCCTCGTCGGGATCGGTGAGGAGCTCCCACACCGTCTCCGGGCTCGCGGCGATCGCGATCTCGCGCTCGACGGAGATGCCTTCAGTGACTGCGTTCACGCTTCCGTGCCTCCTTTCGCTCGGCTTCGCGCCGAAGCGTGCCGAGCCGTTCGTCCCAGAATCCCTCGAGGAACGTCTTCAGCTCGTCGAGGCCCTGCGGTCGCGCCTGGTACAGGCGCCGCGTGCCGTTCCGCCGCTCGCTCACGAGACCGGCCTCCTTCAGAACGGAGAGGTGCTGCGAGATCGCCGGCCGCGTCACGTCGAAGTGCGCGGCGATCTCGCCCGCCGACAGCTCTCCGTCGCGGACGAGGGTGAGGATCTGCCGCCTGCGCGGCTCGGCGATCGCCTTGAGCGCTGCTTCCACGCTCGATAGTTAAGCAGATCCTTACGAAAGTGTCAACTTACAGATATGACGACCTTGCCGCGGGCGTGGCCTTCCTCGAGATAGGCGATCGCCTCGGGCACCTCGCCCAGGGGATACGTGCGGTCGATGACCGGCGTGACCTTCCCCGCCGCCATGAGCTCCGCCAGGACGGCGAGGTCGTCGCGGTTGATCGCCGCGAGGAAGAAGCCGATCCGCTGGCGCACGAGCCTCGAGAGCAGGAGCATCGTGACCATCCCGCGCAGCGGCCCGCCGACGCGCACGAGCGCTCCGTTCGGGGTCAGCGCGCGCCGGTTGGCGAGCACTCCGTGGTTGCCCATGCAGTCGACGATCGCGTCGTAGCGCCGCCCTTCGCGCGTGTAGTCGGCGACGGAGTAGTCGACGACGCGATCGGCTCCGATCGAGCGCACCAGGTCGGCGTTGCGTGCGCTGCACACGGCCGTCACGTCGGCGCCGTACGCCTTCGCGATCTGCACTGCGAACGTGCCGACGCCGCCTGCCGCGCCGTTGACGAGCACCTTGTGTCCCGCCTGTACTCCGGTCTTGTCGCGCACCGCCTGCAGCGCGGTGATGCCGGCGATGCCGACCGCTCCCGCCTGCTCGAACGTGAGGTTCGCGGGCTTCGGGATGAAGTTCTTTCCGCTCACGTACTCCGCGAAGGCGCCGTTACGGGCGCCGAAGACCTCGTCGCCGGGCGCGACGTGCGTCACGTTTGCGCCGACCTGCTCGACGACGCCCGCCGCGTCGACGCCCAGGACGCCGTTCTTCGGCTTGAAGAGGCCTCCGCTCAGACGCACGAGGAACGGGCTGCCACGCAGCAGGTGCCAGTCGTACGGGTTGACCGAGGACGCGCGCACGCGGACGAGCACCTGGTCGGGCTCGACGGCGGGCTTCTCGACCTCCTCGACCGTGAGCGTCTCGGGTGCGCCGTAGCGGTGAGCGACGATCGCCTTCATACGTACACCGTAAGTTAGACATACAGCGTAAGCTTGTCAAGTGCCCCGGGCGGCCCTCACGAGAGAGCGGGTGCTTCGGGCCGCGGTCCGCCTTGCGGATGAGGGCGGGCTCGAGTCGCTCTCGATGCGCAAGCTCGGGCAGGCCCTCGGCGTCGAGGCGATGTCGCTCTACAACCACGTCGCGAACAAGGACGACCTGCTCGACGGAGTCGCCGACATCGTGCTCGACGAGTTCGAACTGCCCACCGCCGGCGTCGACTGGGAGACGGCCATCCGCCGCACCGCGACGTCCGCGCACGAGGCGCTTGTGGGCCACCCCTGGGCGTGCGGCCTCGTGATGTCGCGTCCTAGGCCCGGACGACTGCGCTACATCGACGCACTCCTTCGGTGCCTGCGCGAGGCCGGCTTCTCACCCGACGAGACGTTTCACGCGTACCACGCGCTCGACAGTCACATCCTCGGTTACACGATGTGGGAGCTCGGCCACTCGTTCGACCCCGCGGAAGCCGACGAGCTCGCCAAGACGTTCTTGCCGCGGCTCGCGGACGAGTACCCGTACCTGTACGAGCACGCAGAGCAGCACTTCGACCAGTCGCGCCCTCGCGAGGAGAGTGGATTCAAGTTCGGGCTCGACCTCATCCTCGACGGATTTAAGAGAATGCGCGGATAGTGCGCCTTTACGTCGCAGGCCCGTTGTTCTCCGAAGCCGAGCGCGCATGGCTCGATGCGCTCGCCGCGCGGCTGCGTGCGGAAGGCTTCGACTGCTTCGTCCCGCACGAGAACTTCCCCGACCTCGCGAACGTCACCGTCGCCGACGTCTACCGGGTCGATACGGATGGCCTGCGCTCGGCAAATGCACTCGTCGGTGGGTCGACGGTCCGATGTGCGACGACGGAACCGCATCCGAGATCGGCATGTTCGCCGAGCTCGTGCACAGCGGCGGCGAGCACTACCGCGGCATCGTCGCGATCGCGACCGACCTCCGCCTTCAGCGTCGCCGCGAGCGCGGCGTCGTCGGCGGCGGGATGAACCTCTTCGTGAGCGGTGCGATCGAGTCGTGCGGGACGATCGTGCACTCGGTCGACGATGCGGTCGCCGCGCTGGCCAAGCTGTGACCGTGAGCTGCACGCACCTCGACGAGATCCAGTTCACGGAGCTTCCGGCCGAGATCGCAGGCTGTGAGGAGTGCCTCAAGACCGGAGGCTGGTGGGTGCACCTGCGCATGTGCCAGATCTGCGGAAAGATCGGCTGCTGCGACAACTCGCCGAGCAAGCACGCGACCGCGCACTTCCACGAGACCACGCATCCGATCATCCGCTCTGCGGAACCGGGTGAGGACTGGTCGTGGTGTTACGTCGACGAGCTCGGGTTCGAGCTCGGTTGAGCGTAAGCTGAGGCCCGTGGACGAGGATCGCGCACGCGAGCTGCTGGCGAACGAGCGCCAGCGCATCGAGAAGGCGCTCAGCCGGCTGGGACCGATCGACGACGGCGAGCCCGCCGACGAGTACGACCCGGCGAACCAGGGCTCGGATCTCTACCAGGACGAGTTCAACGCCGGTCTCGCCCGCGACCTGCGCGAGCAGCTCGCCGCGGTCGAGCGCGCGGAGGCGCGACTCGCCGCCGGAACGTACGGGCTGTCGGTCCTGAGCGACGAGCCGATTCCGGATGAGCGGCTCGAGATCGTCCCGACAGCCGAGCTCACCGCGGACGAAGAGCGCGCGTCCGGCTGACGTACGGCCCGACCCCCATGCGGAGATCGGGGGTGACGCGGATGCCAGGGCGGGCGCCGCACTGCGACCATCCTCGCGTGCGCGCAATGCTGACGATGGTTGCCGTCGTCGTGTTCGCCGTCGCCCCGGGCGCGGCGCAGAGCCGTTCGCTCGACGCGACCTGGTCCGGCACGTGGGACTTCATGGTCGGGAACGTGCAGCTCACCCAGAGCGTAGGCTCCGTGAGCGGAAAGAACGTGCAGTTCCCGAACATCACGTTCACGGGCACCGTCTCGGGCACGACGCTCACGCTGGTATCCCGTAGCGACAACGGCCTACAGGCGACGTGCAGCTGGTACAAGCTCACGTTCTGGCCGGCAAATACGCGGACGGGCACCGGGTACCGGACTACGACCAGTGGACCAGCAGGAAGCACGCCGGCTTGCTCCACTGCCCTGACGAGTCCGATCGCGGGCGGCTTCAAGTGCATCGCCGGCTCCTGTCTCGCCAACACGACTCCGGCGAAGCCCTCCGTGCTCGGGACCTGGGAGTTCCTCGGCGGAGCCGTACGGGTGACTGCGAGCGGAGCGGGTTTTGCGGGCGTGGTAACCGCGAAGACGAGCGAGGGTTGCAGCCGTCCGGTCGGCCAACACATCTGGACCATCGCCGCCCGCGGTGCAACCTACGCAGGAACGCACGTGACATACCTGCGACCCGGCTGCAAGGCGAAGACCGTCGCTGCAACGTTCGCGATCACCCAGAAGCAGGACACGTACACGCTCAACGTCTGCACCGGCAACGTCTGCACCACCCACAAGCGGCTCAAGCCGCCTGCGTAACCGCTACGGGCGGGACTTGGCGGCCCACTCTCGCTTGGCTTGCTGCTCCATTTGCTCGAGCCGCTCGTAGTAGTCGGGGAACTCCTTGATGTGCGCGAGCGCGATCTTCCCGGTGACGATCGGGTCGTCGTGGCTGACGTCGGTCTGCGCGTTATGCGAGCCGTGCTCGAACTCGACGTCCATTCCTGCGCGGAACTGCTCGAGATCGACACGCGACCAGTCGACGCCGATCGCGTCGCCGACACGGCGGGCTTCGTCCGTCGTCGTGCGGCGCGGCTCGGGCGGAGCGCTCACGCGGCCACCGGCTCGGCCATCTCGCCCGCCGGTGCGTAATGGCGGGTGCGCAGGAACGTCGCGCCGACGGCTGCTGCCGACAACGCAAACAGCCCACCGACGAGGAATGCCGCGTGATAGCCGCCGACGAGCGCGGCGAGATGGCCGTGACCCGACGCGGTGAGGCTGTTGGTGCGGGACGCCGCGAGGCTGGCGAGCACGGCGAGGCCGAGCGCGCCGCCCATCATGAAGGCCGTGTTCACGACGCCCGAGGCGAGACCCGACTCCTCCGGCGCGACGTCGCTCATCGCGGCGAACAGTACGGGATTGAAGGCGATGCCCGCGCCGATGCCGAGCAGGATCATGCTCGGGAGCACGTCGACGAGGAAGCTGCCGTGCACGGGCGCGCGGACGAAGAGCAGCAATCCGGTTCCGGCGAGCAGCAGCCCCACCGCGAGCGGCTTGCGCACGCCGTACTGCATCACGAGGCGCGCGGAGAGAGCGATCGACAGCGCGCCCATGATGAGGTTGGCCGGCAGGAACGCGAGGCCGACCTGCAGCGGGCTGTACCCGAGCACGAGCTGGAGGTAGAGCGCGGAGAGGAAGAACCACGCGAACATCGCGGCCGCCCAGAGGATGCCCGTGACGTTCGCGAACGCGATGTTGCGCCGCCTGAAGAGCGCGAGCGGCATCAGCGGCGCCGGGACGCGCGCTTCGAGCGCGACGAAGGCGGCGAGCAGAGCCGCGGCGCCTGCGAGCATGCCGACGGTTCGCGCCGAGGACCAGCCGTACTGGTTGCCGTTCACGATCGCGTAGACCGCGACCATGAGCGAGGCGGTGACCGTCACCGCACCGGCGACATCGAGCCGCCCGGTCGCCGCGGCGGTGCGCGCGGGCGGTAGTAGGCGCAGCGTCAGAATCACGACGGCGATCCCGATCGGCACGTTGACGAGGAAGATCCAGTGCCAGTTGAGCGATCCGGTGAGCACGCCGCCGAGCAACACGCCGATGCTGCCGCCGCCGGAGGCGACGAAGCCGAAGATGCCCATCGCCTTCGCGCGCTCGGCCGGCTCTTGGAACAGCGTGAGCATGAGCGAGAGCGAGACGGCGGACGCGACCGCGCCGCCGATCCCCTGCACGGCGCGCGCGCCGATGAGGAGTCCCTTCGTCGTCGAGAGGCCGCAGACGAGCGACGAGATCGTGAAGAGCGCGATGCCGGCGATGAACAGCCGCCGATGCCCGAAGAGGTCGCCCAGACGGCCGCCGAGGAGGAGGCAGCCTCCGTACGTGAGGAGGTACGCGTTGACGACCCAGGCGAGGGACGTCACCGAGAAGCCGAGATCCGTGCGGATCGACGGGAGGGCGACGTTCACGATCGTCACGTCGAGGACGATCATCAGCGTCGCCAGGCAAAGGACGTACAGGGCGAGCCAGCGTGAGCGGTTATCCATCGTCATACCTGCTTCGACGGGTCACGGAATCAAAACTCATCGGCGCCGCGATGAATTCCCGCTGCGAGGCCGGTCCTGTATGACGAATGGACCTGGGAACGGTGAACGTGCTTGCCCGGATGCAGCTGGCGACGAAGCGCTGCGCTGCGTCCCTGCGCATACGGCACGCGACCGGCGGCTTGGTCGAGCTGATCGAGTTCACCGGCCTAAGCGACGTTCTACGCGTCGAGATGGAGCGGCAGCCCGAACAGCGGGAAGATGCGCTCGGTGTCGAGGAAGAACGTCAGCTCCGCGATCCGCCCGTCTGAGATCTCCAGAACCTGCAGCGCCCATGGATCGAAGCCCTCGCCGGACTCGCTCGGCTTGTACTGGCCGAACGCCGGCGAGCCGTTCGCGGAGACCGTCGGGATGACGCGTGAGCCCTTGCAGCCGATTCCAGGGCCGAACCACCACGTGAAGATGTCGTCGCGACCGTGGAGCCACATGTCGTACGGCGGCATCGACTGCCGCGCGTCCTCGCGGATGAGCTCGGTGAGCGAGTCGATGTCGTAGCGCTCGAATGCGGCCACGTACCGCTCGAGCAATTCACGGTCGACCTCGCTCGGCTTCACGTCTTCGACGTTCGCGGTCGCGAGCGTCGCGCGGGCGCGCTGCAAGGCGCTGTTGACCGAGGCCACGCTCGTGTCGAGCAGCTCGGCGACCTCGCTCGCCTGCCAGCGCAACACCTCGCAGAGGATGAGGACGGCGCGCTGGCGCGGCGGCAGGTGCTGCAGCGCCGCGACGAACGCGAGCCTGATCGTCTCCCGCTCGACCGCGGCCTCGGCGGGATCGGGCATCGGCTCGATCCACGTCACCTCGGGGAGCGTGTTGAGGTTCTCGATCACGGGCTCCTGTGCCGGCCCGAGGTCCATCGGCCGCGCGCGCCGCTGACCGGCGTTCAGCATGTCGAGGCAAACGTTCGTGGCGATGCGGTAGAGCCACGAGCGCAGCTGCGCGCGCCCCTCGAAGCGGTCGAGCCCGCGCCAGGCGCGAACGAGGCTCTCCTGCACCGCGTCCTCGGCCTCGAACGGCGAGCCGAGCATCCGGTAGCAGTACGCGGTCAGCTCCGACCGGTACTGCTCCAGCTCCGGCTCACGGGTGCGGACGGCCTCCTGCACAGCGCTCATCGTACGTATGACCGATCCGCCGGGAAAAACTCATCGGCGGGCTACGGAAGAGCCGTGGCCTCGAGCAGGCGCCAGCGCCCCGAATACCCGTCGCGTACGGCCGTGACGAACATGCCGAGCCGCTCCCGCACCGTCTCGTGGCCCTTGAGCGTGTACGCGAGCACGATCAGCCGGTGCAGCGCCAGGTCGCGCCGATCGAACGCCGGCCGCGGCCAGCGCCTGAGCGCGACGAGCTTCGCGCCGCCGGGCAGCGTTCGCACCCACCACCGGGCGACGTCCTCCGGCGCCTGGAACGACGGGCGCGTGAGCGTGCCGGGCGCGAACACGCGATAGAGCCACTGCGGCGATCGCAGCACGGGCGACCCGGCGCGAACGCGGAGCTCGACGGGATAGATGCCGCGCAGCTCCGGCGGCGGCAGCGTGCCACGCCAGGCGCCGCGCATGAACGCGAGCGCGCGCCAGCCGACGGGCTTTGCGGCGCTGTTCGTCGCGCCGACGAGCCGCACCTGCAGCGACGGAACGTCGATGCCGCTCACTGCGATCGTCGCGGGGCTGCCGAGCTCGGCGACCGCGGGATGCAGCACGATGTCGAGCTTCGGGCCGAGCAGCGGAATGCTCGCGGACGCGGCGCCGGGAGAGAGAACGACACACAGTGCGAATGCAGCCGCGACGCGCTTCATCTTCCGAGTACAACGTACGTGCTCGCGCAGACGATGCGCGGACGATTGGTCTTTACCGGTTACGGACCACTGACCTTACGGTTTCTTCGATTGGCCGCAGCCGGTGATCTTCTGGCCGCCGACGCCGAGGCCGCTCTTCTGGCAGGCGAAGTCGACATGCGTCGTCTGGCATGCGACGTCGCCGCCGGGCACGCATGAGCCGCCCCACGAGTCGTGCGCATCCGTCCAGGCCACGCGCGCACCGCCGTCGGGGCCGACCGCGACGCCGAAGTCGTCGAAGAGCGTCCGGTGCTGGCCCCAGTTGAACGAAGCGGGCGCGAGGCCGCAGAAGATCCCCGTCGAGCAGATGTCGCCGAAGTAGACCGGATGCCCGGAGACGTTGCTCTGCGTCCACGTCTTGCCGCCGTCGAGCGATTGCGACATCTGCACCGTCCACTGCGCCGTGCTCGGCGCAGCCGCCGGCTTGTTCAGCGCGCCCACTCCTTCGACGTACGGCGTGTCGTAGTAGACGACGTCGACGCCGCCGTTTCCGCCCGCCGCGACCCACGGCTCGTAGTGCGTGCCGCTGTCGGTGCTCGCCTTGTGACTCGTGAATGTGTTGCCGCCGTCGGTGCTCGAAGCGACGTAGACGTCGTACTCCGGGTGCGCTTGCGAGACGTCGCGCCGGATGTACCCGACGTAGACGTTGCCGGCGCCGTCGACCGCGAGTGACGTGAACAGCTCGGAGACGTCCTGGCATGCGCTCGTATCGACCGGGGGCACCGGCGGGTTCGGCGCACAGGGATCGTTGAACACCGTGCGCGACGTCCAGGTGACGCCGCCGTCGTCGGAGTACGAGAGGAAGATGTGGTCGAAGGCCTCGGCCTGCGTGTAGTTGCAGCCCTGTACCGCGTTCTCCTGGAGGTCGCTGGTCTCCCACGCCGCGTAGATCCGCCCCTGGTGCGCACCGCTCTGGTCGACGGCGATGCCGGACGGGATCGTGTTGCACGTCGTCGTCGCCTCCTGGGGAGAGCCCGGCTGCGCGGCGGACAGGGCAGTCGGCGCCCACGTCTGGCCGCCGTCCCGCGAGCTCTCGACCCAGATGTTCGAGACGCCGAAGTCGTGGTACTCGTAGTAGAGATTCGTGTGCGACGCCGCCTGTGCGGTGCCGCGGAACGCCGGCGGCGTGTACGCCGCGAGCCACGGGCGGTCGATCTGCAGCGGCTGGCAACCGGCGGTCGCCTGCCGTGTCCACGTGCTGCCGTCGAGCGTCACCGCGTTGCGGATCTGGATCGGGGTCTCCGCGCACGCCGGCCCACCCTGGCCGAGGTCGCCCCAGAAGACGGCGTTGCTCCCGGGAACGCTCGCAACCGTGACGTCGCCGATGTCGCCGGTGCCGATGCCCGAGTTCGGCGTCGCCGGATCGGGATAACCGAGGTACGTGAAGTGGACACCGTCCTTCGTCTTCGAGACGTCGGACCCGTTCTGGCCGCTCTGCCACGTGACGTAGGCGGTGCCCGACTGGTCGACGGCGACCTGCGGCTCGTTCTGGCCGCTCGACGTCTCGGCACCGTCGGCGCGCGTCGCCGCCGTGAAGCCGGCCCTCGGCGGTGCGCCGGCGGCCGCGGCCGTGACGAGGACGAGACAGCTCGCAAGCGCGAGCAGGAGGAGTGAGGGCCGCATCCGCGGCCCTCATCCCCCGATCGCCCTAATTCAAACTACGAGCAGTTGCCCGAGCCGATGAGCCGCGGCCCGCCGTTCTGGCGGATGAAGAGCGGCCGCGCGGTCGGGTACGGCCCGCCCGTCGTCGGATCGGTGAGCCGCGTGTCGCCCGTCGCGATGAGCACGCAGCCCCGCGCGTCGAGCGTGTTCGTGAAGTAGTCGCCGAGCCGCCGGTCCTGGCCGGTGGCGACGCACGTCGTCCCGCCCTGGCACACCCAGCCGACGTGCACGACGCGACCTGCGGCGTCCACAGGCGTGACGTGCGGCTTGCCGGTTGCGCCGGTGATCGACGCTTCCATCACGTGGATGTGACCGGTCTGGCAGTCGAGGTCGGGCAGATTGTCCTGCGTCTCGGTCTGATACCAGACGACGGAGACCTTGCCGCTGTCGCCGGCGGCAATCCACGGCCAGAACACGCGCGTGCCCGGATGCGCGACCGTCACGGGCGCGGACCACGTCTTCCCGAGGTCCTTCGTCGAGATCATCATGATCGAGTTCGCCGCCGGCGTCGCCGAGCCGTTGCAGCCGCCGCTCGTTCCCGCCTGGCGGTTGTCGGTGTCCCACACGACGTACACAGTGCCGGCCTTGTCGATCGCGATCGACGACCAGTGCCCGTACATCGACGTGCCGCGCAGACCTTCGTGCGGTGTGAAGCTCGAGCCTCCGGCGGGCATCGTGCTGATGCCGACGCCGAAGCTTCCGTCGCCGTGCTGGAAGATCGCCGGCTCGACGACCGCGCCGTTCAGCTTGTCGTAGTAGAGCTTTCCGAACGCCGACCACGAGCCGCCGTCGGCGAGCGTGCCGTTGTCGTTGATCCCGGTGGAGCTGCACGTCGTGCCGCCGTCGTTCGAGACGAACACCTGGTGGCCGCTGCCGCTGCCCTCCAGCGTGTCTGTGCCCATGAACACCTGGTTGGCCTTGCCGCCGGCGAGCCAGGGCCGGTCACCGTCATGACAGTCGGCGTTGCCCTGGTTCCAGGTCTGGCCGCCGTCGACCGACGAGAACAGCGCGTCGTTCACGAGATTGATGCCGGTGTCGTAGACACGGCCGCCTGCGTCCTGTGTGAG
>Ga0070730_10005547_pt1 | contig 10875 bp, 8 predicted proteins | sample Coa_R1_3_FD_66447 | JGI IMG/M metagenome (GOLD analysis project Ga0070730, IMG submission 66447) | Surface soil microbial communities from Centralia Pennsylvania, which are recovering from an underground coalmine fire - Coalmine... | ecosystem: Environmental > Terrestrial > Soil > Unclassified ... | reverse complement strand
AAGCCCGATCATGGTGCCGCCGAACATTTTCGGCTTGAGCCCGATCTCCTGGGCGGCGCGCACGATGCCGACCGTGTCGGGCGGATAGGCGGCGACGAACACCACGTCCGGATTGGCGGCTTGCACCGCGCGCATCACCGGCGCGAAATCGGTCGTGCTCGGCGGATAGCTTTGGTCGTAGACGATACGAAAGCCGCGCGCCTTGGCGTTTTCGCGGGCACCGTCGACCGAGGTTTTGGAGAACTCGGCGTCGGCGGCGACCAGCGCCACGGTCTGCGGTTTTGGCTGCTGGGCGGCGGCGAGATCGAAAAAACCTTCGGAGAAGGCCTTCACGCCCGCCGGCCCGACCGGCACCATGGAAAAGTAGCGCGCGTAGTTGAAGTGCCGGTTCACCCCGATCGCCAGGATGCTGATGGTCGTCATGTTGTGGTCCATGATGACCGGCATCGCCGGCGCCGCCATGTTGGTGGCGTACGGCCCGAGCAGCAGATCGACTTTGTCGACGCTGATCAGCTTGGTGTAGATGTTCGGCACGTTCGCCGGATTGCTCTGATCGTCGTAATAGACCAGCTGCACCGGACGGCCGAGCAGACCGCCATGGGCGTTGACGTCGTCGCGCCACAGCTCGAGCGCGATGATGAGCTGCTTGCCGTTCTGCGCCACCGCGCCGGTCAGCGCCATGCTGAAGCCGACCTTGATGGACTCGGCGGCGCCGGCCGGCGTGCGCGCCCGCAAGGCCGACAGCGGAGTTGCGGCGAGACTTGCGACCACGCTGCGGCGAGTCTTCGGCATGGCGTTTCTCCCCTGCGTTGGTGTTTCCCGGGCGCAGCGCAGCACGAAGTGGGGCGCTGCAGACCCGGGATCGTTCCAAACTCCGAGCTTGCGACGATCCCGGGATCAGCGGTGCACCGCTTGGCTTGCGCTACGCGCTGCACCGCATCCGGGAAACGGCTTCCTAGTGATGCATCTCGTCCGGCGGCATGACGCCCCAGAGATTGGCGGCCGACGGGTCCTTGGCCCAGACTTTCGGGCGCTGCGGGTTGTCGCGATGCCAGGGCCGCGGCTCGAAGTAGCCGAGCTCCTCGTTCATGCGGTCGAGCTCGGCGAAGGTCTCGGTGATCATGCCGTTCGGCGAGCGATGATAGGCAAACAAGTTGTGGCCGATGCCGTGACGGCCAGGGCCCCAGAGCAGCTTGTAACCGTTGAGGCTGAGCCAATCGCACGCCGTCTGCAGGTGCGCCCAGTCGCGCAGCTCGAATGCGGTGTGGAAGTGACGATTCGAGCCAGTCTGCATCAGATTGATGGTGTGATGATCCGGCCCACAGCGCAGGAATGAGAAGAAATCGCCCATCCAGTCGGACTCGCGAAAACCGAGCACGTCGCAATAGAACTTGGTGGTGTGCTTGACGTCGGTGACGTGAAAAGCCACATGGCCGAGCTTGTGCGGCACAATGCCCCGGCTGGCGAACTTCTGGTGCGAAAACGCGTCGCGCTTGAACACTTCCATGATGGTGCCTTTCGGGTCGGCAAACACCAGCATGTCGGCGATCGACGGCTCCGGATCCTTCCTGCGTTCGGTCTTGATGCCGTGGCCGGCGACCTGCTTCTCGAAGGCGCCGAGGTCGGCGTCCGGCGAAATTTGGAAGCCCACGCGCGTGCATTGCGCGGTCGCGCCCTTGCGCAGCACCACCGAATGATGATCGACCGTGGAGGCGAGAAAGACCGCGTCCTTTTCCTTGGCGGCAACGGTCAGCCCGAGCACTTCGGTGTAATATTCGGTCTGCTTGTCAAGATCAGGGGTCTCATAGCTGGCGTGCGCGATCTTGCTGACGCGGATCATGGGATACTCCTAGTTCTCGGATTTCCTGGCGCGTTGTTTGGTGCGCGGCAGCGCGCCGACGACGTCGACCATCTTGGCGACGTCGAGCTCGCCAAAGCCCATGGCGACGAAGCGCTCGTATAACGCCGCCGCGCAATCGAGCATCGGCGTCGCCACGCCGAGGCTGTCGGCCATGTCGCCGATCATGTCGAAATAATGCTGCAGCTGCGGCACCGTGCCTTGCGCGGGCGTAAAGCGCCGCTCCGCCATCCACGGCGCGCGGATGCCGAACTGAGTCGAGCCGCCGCTGCCGCCGGCGATCGCCTTGATCATCAGTGGCACGTCGACGCCGGCTTTCAGCCCGAGCGCCATCGCCTCGGCGGTCGCGGCGATGTTGAGCGCGACCATCAGATTGTTGACCAGCTTGACCCGGCTGGCGGCGCCGAACTTGCCGAAGTAGAGGCAGGTTTCGGCAAACGCCGCCACCACCGGCTCGATGGTCTTGCAGGCCGCGGCATCGCCGGCAAGGTAGATCACCCCCTTGCGGGCCTGCACCATGCCGGGCGTGCCGGACACTTCGCCGTCGATGAAGATCGCGCCCTTTTGCGCCAGCACCGCGACCTGGCGTTCCTTGTCCGGCACGGGGTGGGAGCCGAGCTCGACCACGATCTGGCCGCGCCGTGCGGTGTTGAGGAGGCCGCGCGCACCTTGCACGGCGTCGTCGAGCGCCTCGGTCGAAGGCAGGCACGAGAACACGATGTCGGCCTGGGCGCCAACCTCGGCCGCCGAACCCGCTGGGACGCCGCCGATCTCTTGGAATTCGGCAAGCGACGAGCGGCGAAAGCCGACCACGCGGCGGCCGCTTTTGATCAGGTGTTGGGAAATCGGCAGGCCGATCTTGCCCGGACCGATAAAGCCGATGGTTTCCATGAGCGTTCCCTGCCCCTATGCCAGATCGATGGTCTGATCGGAGAAATTGACGCGCAAGCCCAGCATGCCTTCCATCACGGTCCATTCCTTCAGTTCGAAGGTGCGCAGGCCGTTTTTGAAGAACGGATCGCCTTCGGCGATGGCACGCGCTTCGGCCGCGCTCGCCGCGCGTAGAATAGTCAATCCCTCACCCTGCGGCGGCCGCTCCGCATCCGCCAGCGGCCCCGATGCGAAGACCACGCCGCGCTTCTCCAGATCGATCATGTAATCGAGATGCGCGGCGAGCAACGGCCGCAGCTGTTCGGGCGCGACCAATGGCTTCGACAGCACCGCGAAAAATTTCTTGCGCAGCATTTTCTGCATCAGCGCCGCGGCTCGCCCGTCGTCGGTCATGGGTTCTGCTCCGCCGCGCTACGTTAATGTCGGCTCAGATCAGGCGCGAATTGTGCGGTAGTCCCAAAAAGTGCCTGCCGACCGCCTCGTAGATCGAGAATTGCGACTGCGCCTGCTGCGACACCGCATGCATGTCGCGGAACCGGCGTTCGAACGGGTTGCTTTCGAAGATCGCGGTGGCGCCGGCGGCCAAATACGCGGTCTCGACGACTTGGCGCGCCTGCTGGGTCGCGTGGATGCAGCCCATGCGCAGGCGCACGCGCTGATCGATCGAGATCGAGCCGTCTTGCGCGGCCTGCCAAATTTCGCCGAGCGCGTCGTAAAAGAACGACCGCGCCGCGGCAAGCGCCGACTGCGCCACGCCGACCTGAGATTGGATGACGGCATTGTCGCGCAGCACGGCGGTCTGGCCCATCGGCGTCTTGCTTTGCGCCAACGCACAGAACGCATCGAGCGTGGTCCGCGCGATGCCGAGCGCTATCGCCGGAAAACTGCAGCCGAACAGCTGGTAGATGGTGAAGGCGTAGAGCGCACCGTGTTCGTGCCGCTCGGTCGGACTGAGCGCGTGATAGGCGACGGCGCGCTCCTCGGGCACGAACACGTCGGTGAACGAATAGGTGTCGCTGCCGGTGCCGCGAAGCCCGATCACCTGCCACACGTCCTTGATGGTCGCGGCCTCGCGCGGCAGCACCAGCGTCCGCTGCATCGGATTGCCGGTAGTGGGGTCGCGGCGCGGCTCGCCGTCCGTCTCATAGACGATGCAATGCGCGGCGAGCCAGGTCGCCTGCCGGCTGCCGCTGGCGAACGGCCAAACGCCGCTGACCCGGAAGCCGCCCTTGTCGACGATGGCCTTGCCGTTGCCGGACGGTCCCCAGGCCAGCACGCCGCGCGGATTTTTCTTGAAAATCTCCTCGGCCACTTTCGGGTTCATGGCTTTGGAGATGGTCGAGCAGACCGAGGTCTGCCCGATGCACCACGCCGTCGAGGCGTCGGCCTTGGCGATCTCCTCGATCGCCTGCACGTATTCGACGGGCGAGATTTCTTCGCCGCCGAGCGAGCGCGGCACCAGCATGCGGAACAGCCGCGCTTCATGCAGCGCGTCGACCAGATCGGGCGGCAGGTCGCGGCCGGCTTCGATGCGCGGCGCCGCGTCGAGGATCATCGGCGCCAGCGCCCGGGCATTGGCGACGCAATCGACTTTGACCCGATCATCCATCCCGACAGGCTCCGCGCGCGGCCGACGCGACCATCAGCCGATCCGCCATTCTTACCCATCGTGCCGCAGGCGGTCCATCCGGTGCCGCGGCCGGCCCTCGCTGTCACTCGTGCGACCAACTATACTTGCGCTGCCGGGCGTGCCGGCGCCTCGGGTTGCGGGGAGAAGGACATGCGGCTTTATCGCGCGATAGCGGCACTCGGCGGAGGGCTGATCATTGCGGGCGCCCTCATGTCGCCGTCCATCATCCCGGCAGCGGCCCAGCAGGCGACCGACAAGCCGCCGCCAATGGACGAGCTGCAGAAGGCCGACCAAATCTATCAATTCAAAAAGGCGGCGCTCAGCGGCGCCGAGCGCGGCCGCGAGATCTTTTATTACAAGTGCTGGTTCTGCCACAACGAGTTCACCAAGGACGCGCCGAAGCTCGAGGGCCTGTTTGGCCACGCGACGCTGTTGTCCGGCCAGCCGGTCAACGACGAGACGGTGAAAAATCAAATCCGCAACGGCAGCGCCGACATGGCGGCCTACAAATACACGCTGAGCGAGGCCGACCTGGACGACCTCATCGCTTTCCTGCGTGACAAATGCTGCTGGAATTCCGATGCGCCGCCGCTCAATCCGGCGTATCGGGCAAGCGCGGCGCAAGGACCGGGGTCGAGCGGCAATCGACTGTCGGGCGGCCCGCACGGCATCGTCAAATCCGCCGAGGGCGACTTGCTCGAAGGCATGATGGTGCAGCTGATCGCCAAGAGCACCGCGATCCGCACCACCGTGTTTACGGACGCCAACGGCCGTTACGAGTTTCCCCGTCTGGTATCCGGCGCCTACACCCTGCACATCGCGCAGCCGCGCGAGTTCTTTCCCTATGCGCGCGACGGCGTCGACATCGATGGCGCCAGCGCGCTGCCCGACATCGTGGTCAAACGCATCGCCAAGTCCGACGTGCTGCCGCCCTCTCCGGAAATCGCCGCGCAGATGACCGGGTCGGAATGGCTGATGAGCCTATCGGGCAGCGGCGCCGAGAAGCGGCTGCTCACGGTCAATTGCAACTGGTGCCATTCCTATCAGCAGATTTTCAGGAACCGCTACGACGAGGCCGGCTGGTCGAAAATCCTGCACCGCATGATCCACGGCGCCGGCTCGCCGCTGATCAACGTCAACAGCCGCGGCCGCTTCTCCGAAGCCGACGAGGCGCGGCTGGCGCATTGGCTGGCGACGGTGCGCGGTCCGCAATCGCCGGACCCGGCGTTCATTCCGCTGCCGCGGCCGCAAGGCCGCGCCACCCGTGTCGTCATCACCGAATTCGAATTGCCGCGGATCGAAACCGCGACGCATGATGTGTCGGGCGATGCCAAAGGCAACATCTGGTACAGCACGCACCGCAGCTCCTATGTGGGCCGGCTCGACCCACGCACCGGCCAGGTCACCGAGTTTCACGTGCCGCCGGTGCAGCCCGGCGCGCTTCCCGGCACGCATTGGATCCACGTCGACAAGGACGGCATCGTCTGGGGTTCGGAAAACTGGGCGCACAACATCTGGCGGCTCGACCCGCGCAGCGGGGAGTTCAAGCGCATTCCCTGGCAGGTCAAGGAAGCGCTCAATTCGCCGATGGGCGGCAATTACGCGCTCGATCCCGACGGCTACATCTGGAAGACGCGCAACAACAAGGTCAGCAAGGTCGACGCGCAGACCGGCGCCGAAGTGTACGGCGTCGTCACCAAGAAATTCCCCGGTACCTACGGCAGCGCGATCAGCGCCGACGGCCGCTATTTCGGCGGCGGCGCCTGGCCGCGCGACGGCGTGGTCATTGCCGACACCAGGAGCGGCGCGATCTGGGAGCCCGACACCAGCTTCAATTCCGGGCCGGCCCGCGGCGAGTTCGATCTGCACGACAATTACTGGGCCGGCGGCCGCGGCGGCGAGCTGGTCGAGTTCAACATGGCCGAGAAGCGCATCCACGAATATCCGCTGCCGACGCCGTATGCCTCGATGTACACCGCGCAGGCCGACCGGAACGGCGAAGTGTGGGGCGGCGAGATGCACTCGGGCCGCTACTTCCGCTTCAATCCAAAGACCGAGCAGTTCACCGAATACGTGCTGCCGGAGCCCTACGGCATCGACCGCGAAAGCTGGATCGACAATTCCACCGATCCGGTCACCGTCTGGTACGTCGACCACGAAGGCTGGATCACCCGGATCGAGCCGCTGGATTAGTAGTGCGGATTCATCGGTACCCAAGTCCGCTTTCGAGCGAACAGGCAGTTCCGGATTTTTTGCACCGCGAATGGATGTCAAAACCCCATTCAAAAAGTCGTAAATCCGTGCTGTAATTGCTTTGTAACGTTAGTCTTGAGCCTTGGGGCAGGCCCTGCGACGACGCGATTTCATCACGCCTGTCGGCGGTGGGGCGGCGGCATGCGCGAGGGTAGGCGCGGTTCCGCGTAATCGAAAAGAATGCCGCGGGCAAAGGTTCAGTGAACGAAAGCGGCCGAGGCCGCACGGAGGGAAAAATGGTGGGCTTTCTAGTGGCCGTAATCGTTGCCGTGCTCGTGATTTGGGCTGTTCTCTCCATCATCTTGGCGATGAGCTTTCGCACGGTCGTTGCGACCAACGAGGTTCATATTGTTCAATCGCGTCGTACGACGACATCCTACGGCAAGGATCAGCCGGCCGGGAATACCTACTACGCCTGGCCGGCATGGATGCCGCGCATCGGCATCAGGGTCGTGAGATTGCCGGTGTCCGTGTTCGACGTTCAGCTCAACGAGTATGCCGCCTACGACAAAGGCCGCGTGCCTTTCGTCATCGACATTCTGGCGTTCTTTCGCATCGGCGATTCCAACGTTGCCGCACAGCGCGTCAGCTCGGTGCAGGACCTCGAGGCGCAGTTGAAAGGGATCCTGCAAGGCGCTTCACGCTCGATATTGGCACAGTCGCCGATCGAGGAAATCTTGGAGGAGCGCGCCAAATACGGAAAGATGTTTACTGACGCAACCAACGATCAATTGAAGGCGTGGGGCGTCGTCAACGTCAAGAACGTCGAATTGATGGACATTCGCGACGCCAAGGATTCGCAAGTCATTTCCAGGATCATGGCGGTCAAGCAATCGTTGGTCGAAAAGGAGAGTCGCGTGGCGGTCGCCGCGAACCAGCAGGCGGCGTTCACCGCCGAAATCGATGCCAAGCGGCAGGTCGCCATCCGCCAGCAAGAAGCCGACGAATCTGTCGGCGTACGCGTCGCCCAGAAGGATCAGCAGGTCGGCATCGCCAGTCAGCAGGCCCAACAGGCGGTCAAGGAGCAGGAGAAGACCACGGCGCAAAAGACGATGGCCGTGCTGGAAGTCAACCAGGTGCGGCAAGCCGAAATCACGCGCGGCGTTCAGGTGGTGAATGCCGACCAGGAAAAGCAGATGGCCGTGATCCGCGCCGAAGGCGAGAAGCAAAAGACCATTACTCTGGCGGAAGGCGCCTTGCAGCAGATGAAACTCAATGCCGAGGGCGTCCGCGCCCAAGGCGACGCCAAGGGCGCGGCCGAGACCGCGGTGCTGATGGCTCCGGTCAACTCACAGATCGCGCTGGCGAAGGAGATCGGCCAAAACCAGGGCTACCAGGAATACCTCGTCACCGTTCGGCAGATCGAAGCCAATCAGTTGGTCGGCATCGAGCAGGCCAAGGCCTTGACGGCCGCTCAGGTCAAGGTCATCGCCAATTCCACCGGCCCGGTCGAAGGCGTCAAATCGGTCATGGACATGTTCACGCCGAAGGGCGGCTTGCAGCTTGGCGCAGCCGTCGAAGCCTTCAAGAATACCGAGGCCGGCGCAGCAATCGTCGAGTCTCTGACTGGCGAAAAAAGCAACGGCGGAACGGGCACGCGGCGCTGATAAGTAATCCGCTGCAGACCTTACCCTTTGGATTTGCCGATATCGGCCAACAGCGGTGACAGGCGTTGCATGTCGTTGCGGATATAGGCTTCGAAATCCTTCAGTCCGATGCTGGCCGGCGTAATGCCCTGGACGCGGATCTTGGCGGCGATCTGCGGGTCGTTGGCGACGTCGACGATGGCATCGTGCAGCGCCTGCAGAACGGCGGGCGGCGTCTTGGCCGGCGCCAAAAAACCGTACCAGGTCGAGAACACGTAATCGGCGCCCGCGGACGTTGCTGTTGGAATTTGAATCGGATCGGTGAGCGGGCGCTCGGCCCCGACGGCGAGGCCGAGCAGACGTCCATCCTGCAGCCACGGCAGCGTGAAGGCTTCTGGTGCGAACGTCGCCTGGATCGTGCCTGAGAGCAGATCGGTGATGATGCTCTGCGTCACCGTGTAGGGAACGTGGACCAGCTGGGTGCCGGTTTTGTAGGCGAAATAGGCGCCGGCGAGATGGGTCGCGGTGCCGATGCCGGCCGAGCCGTAATTGACGGTGTCGGGCTTGGCTTTGGCCAGCGCGACAAATTCCTTGAGATTGTGCACGCCGAGCGACGACGCCACGGTGACGACCGCCGGCGTCTGGCCGGTGAGCACAATACCGGCAAAATCGCCGATCGGATCGAACGGCAGATTCTTGTTCATCGTGCCCAGGATCGTGTGCGCCGAGTTGGTGAACAAGATCGTGTAGCCGTCCGGCGCCGCCTTGGCGACGGTCTGGGCGCCGATCAAGGTGCCGGCGCCGGGCCGGTTTTCGACAATCACCTGATAGCCGTATTTCCGCGACAGACCGTCGGCATAAAGCCGCGCCTGGATGTCCATCGCGGTGCCGGGCGTAATGGGAACGACGATCGTGATCAGCCGCGCCGGATAGCGGGGCTGCGTGTGACCGGACGCGACGTCGGCCGCAATCATCACGGCGAGCGCCAGCGCGCATGCTCTGATGAAGCCCATTGTTCGTCCCCTTCCCCGCGTGTGATCTTGATTATTACCGGCGATATGATCTCCGCCGGCCTGCCGGATTACATCAGCACGATCGCGCGCACCGGAGACGCCTCGGCGCCAATGATGTTCAGCGGCAGCGCGATCAACGTCACCCGCTGCTTGCCGATGCGGTCCAGGTTCTTCAGGTACGGCATGGTGATGATGCCGTGCTCGCTCAGCGTCCGCGAATTATGAAACACGCGCGGCGAGCCGGGCTCGTCGTTGCCGTGATAAAAATCGTAGCCGACGATGACCACCCCGCGGTCGATGAACCAGCGCGTTGCCCCGCTGGTGAGATAGGGCGATAGCTTCATCCAGCGATCCGAGCCGCCATCATATGAATTGTTGTGATCGGTGCGCAGCAGCACGCGGTCGCCGCGCTGGACGATGCCGCCGATGGTGCCGTCGAGATCGGCTTCGGTGATCGCCTTGCCGGGCATCTTGTGGCGCAGGTCGGCGACGATGGCGTCGCCCATGAACAGATCGAGCGGCAACTGATGGATTTGCGTGCCGCCGCGCACGTTATGCTCGGGCGCATCGACGTGACTGCCGGCGTGCAGCCGCATATGGACGCCGCGCACGATCTGGCCGGCGCCGCCCGGCGCATCGTGTTCCTTGAGGACCTCCATGGCGAATTGCAGGTCCTTGGTGAATCCGGCCGGCGTGCGCATGCCGAAATTGCCCGCATCGAGCTCGAGCGAGATATCGACAATATTTTCACGCGCAATCTGCATGCTGCCCTCGCCCCTACTCCTCGCCCAGCATCTCCTGCCGCCGCCGTTCCAGCGCCGCCGAATAGCGGCGCAGCACGTAGGCCTCGGTCAACAACCCGATGACGCGCCGGTCGAGATAGGAATCGACCACGACCAGCGCCTCGGCCTCGGCGCGGTCGAACGCCAGCACGGCTTCCTTCACCGCCATGCCGGGCAACAGCATCTCGTCGGGATAATGCAGGAAATCCTTGAGCGGCCGGTCCAAGTCGACTTCGTTGGCATGAATGTCGGCCAGATGAATAAGACCGACATAGCGGTCGGTCTCGTCGACTGCCACCACGTAGGGGGTCGAGCCGAGCGGGAAGGCTTCGCGGAAGGCCGCGACATTGGTGGCGGCGTGCACCGTCTGCACGTCCTGACGCATCATCCGGCCGACGGTGAGATCGCGCATCCAGCCGACATCGGCAGCGCTGCGGATGGTCTCGCCGCGCAGATGGAAGCGCCAAGTGGCGAACGAGTAGCCGAACGCTTCGCGCGTCACCTGCGCCGAGATGATCACCGCGATCAGCACCAAGGTGGTGAGCCACAGGTCGCCGGTGGTTTCCAGCGCGATGAAGATCATGGTCAGCGGCCCGCCGATCACCGCAGCCGCCAGCGAACTCATGCCGATCACCGCATAGGCGTTCGGATCGAAGTAGAACGTCGGCAACATCATGGTGAGCGCCACGGCCAACAGATGGCCGCCGAGCGCTCCGATCAACAGCGAAGAAAAGAACATGCCGCCGCGGAAGCCGGAGCCGAGCGAGGCGATCGAGGCGACGATTTTCAGCACGAACAGCAGCGCCACGAAGCCGAACGACAGGTCGAGCATGCCGGCGATGCGCAGCGCGCCGTGACCGGA
>Ga0070730_10005546_pt1 | contig 10879 bp, 10 predicted proteins | sample Coa_R1_3_FD_66447 | JGI IMG/M metagenome (GOLD analysis project Ga0070730, IMG submission 66447) | Surface soil microbial communities from Centralia Pennsylvania, which are recovering from an underground coalmine fire - Coalmine... | ecosystem: Environmental > Terrestrial > Soil > Unclassified ... | reverse complement strand
GAGCAAGTACGGCAGCAATTCGGTATGGAGCGCGAAGTATGGCGGTCTGCTGCGCTTTCGACGCTGTTGACGCGGGACCTGGCATATGCGCGGACCCGAATCGGAGCGGCTGCTTTTGCGCAGTCCGTCGTAACGGGCCGATCCTTGCAGCTGGACCAAGCGCTTGACGAGGCGCTGATGGCGATCGATCTGGCTCTGACCAACGCTCGCGATCGCCGCGCAAATGGACGATTGACGCCGCGCGAGCTAGAGGTCGCCGATCTGGTTGCGCGGGGATGTACGAATCGACAGATCGCGGATCAGCTCGTGGTCACCGAAGCGACAGCCGCCAAGCACGTCGAGCACATTCTCAACCGGCTCGGCTTCAACACCCGCTCCCAGATCGCAGCCTGGGCGGCGAGCCAGGCCAGCGCAGCCGACGAATATTCGTAATTCTCGGAATGACGCGCGGCGTGTCGCGGCCTGAATCTGGCGGGTATCTCGATCACCTACCTGGGCTTCGGCGGTCCACGCGGGGGAAATATGACGTCGTTCTATTCACGGACTCCTCAATCGGAACTGTCGCTGCGGGGCCGCACGCGACGCAGGTTTCTGGTGAATTCCAGCCGGGTGATACTCGGCGCCGCCGGGTTGGCGGCTGGTCTTGGCCGCGTGCGTGTCGCGGGCGCAGCGAGTCAGGTGACCATCGGCGTCGCGGAAACGCCATGCGTAGCGCCCGCGTACGTGGCCGTGTCTCAGGGATTCCTGCGTGACGAGGGTATCAACGCGAGCATCGTGGACATCACGACGCCGGGCAACCTGGGTCTCGCCATAGATGCCGGCAATGCACTCGCCTCTGGTCACGTAGATGTCGCGATGAACGCGGTCTGGGCCGCGGTACCACCGCGAACGCCGTCGGGCCTGAGTCTTGGAGACCTGCACATTACCGCGGCGCTGCAGCGGGGCTGTATGGCGCTCGTGGTGCCGCCAGACTCTACGGTTCACTCGGTCGCCGACCTGCGAAATCAAACCGTCGCCGGCGCGAAATTTGTCTTTGGCGCACCTATGGTTGAGGCCGGGCTCGACCCTGACATGGACGTTGCCTGGGTGCCAGCACCATCGACGGCGAACGCGGTCCCGACACTGCAGAGTGGAGACGTTGCCGCCGTCCAGACCATCGATGCACAGGGGGTGCTCCTGGAGCGGGCGGGACTGGCGCGCATGATCGCCTTCAATGACATGCCGCCGCAGCAGAGCGACGTCTGCTGCGGGTCCATCATGCTGGCAAGTAGCATCCAGCATGATCCTTCCAGAGCGATGGCCATTACCCGAGCGCTGATGCGCGCGGCGGTCTGGACAGAGGCTCACCACGCGCAGGCCGCGCAGCAGATGCTGGACGTCCTGGACACACACCAGAATGAGGTTTCCCTTGCTGACTGGCAAGCAGCCATGGGGGTTCTGGCGTTCGTACCAATGGCGGAAGCGGCCAGACCAATCCTGGTGGATCAGTTTGATCGTTACCTGAAATACGGCATGCCAATGGAAGCACCGATGGATGCAGCAACACTGGTCGACCGCATCTACGCCCCGCTCACGGACGAAATCGCTGGTACGGACGGCGCGCGGTCGTTTGTATACGCTCCAGCCACCTCAGTTTGACTTGACCACGCGGACACCGTTCGCTCAGGCCCAGCATGCGGCAGATTGCGGTGCGCTGTGCTTGCCAGGCTTCGGAAGCCAGCAGCTCTGCCCGCGGATCTCCCCAGCGCTGGCTGCATCGGTGCCGATGCGGTGCGCTCGAGACGATGCAGGAATTCCCAGGCCGCCAGCACGGCCTTGCCGCCAGTAGTGGCGTATGGAGCGAGCGTTGCCAGCAACTACGGCACGAACTGCCGGCGCCGATCAAGCGGCACCAGGAGGCGATTGCACCGGCACGGCTTGGCCCGCCATTTTCCTGATGCAGTTCTGGAAGCTGGCTAGCGCATGATGTGCAGAGCGCCTTTTGCAGGGTTGACTCCGGCAGGGTTCAGCTGCCCGTACAGCCCGTCGGGTCCCATCAATCGCACTCTCGGGTCGAGGGTGGATCGAAGATCTTGCCACAGCTTGCCGGCATTCGACGTGTCGGCGCCGCCCCGAAAGAAGACCAGGTCCGCGCCGCTGTCGCGGACCTTCTGGGCGAGTTCACCACGCCAAGCGCCATATGGATAGCATTGACCATGTCATCGGTGGTGGCCCTGGCTGCGCCGACGCGAGGCAAACTGGACACGATCTTGACGGTACTGGTGAGCTGTCCGTTCAGCGTTTGGGCTGCTGCGGCCTGGTCAGTACCGGTAGTCCAGGAGGCGTTCCGATCGCGCTGCCAGCCAGCATTCCGGCCAGTCCGACGGACATGGCTGCGCGTATGAATGCCGTTGCTCGAGTCATTTCTACAGTCCCTTCTGCGCCAGAACCTCGCCGCAGGCGACCTCGGTGGCGCCCGGGTTGAGCGCGTCTCGGTGTAGTGTTGTCCATTGCTCTGTCATGAGCTCAGCGGCCGCAAGTCTGCTCCGTTCCTCGAACAGGGTGACGACGATGACAGCCTCCGGGCCATCATCGACGATCACCGTAGCCACAAAGCCCGACACGTTAGCGAGCACGCTCCCCAGGCGCCACCCAGCCTCCGCGAGCACGTCTGTGGTGCCGGCCCTTGCACGGTAGCGTCGGATGTTGGCATACATGGCTATCTCTCCGGTTGCACCCAGATGTGCCGTGTCACGGCTGCGCAACGTCCTCATGCCGATCAACGGCGTGCCGATCGGTCACAACTCGCGGCAGCCTCCAGTCATCACGAGCCTGCGCCGACAGCTCGACCACGGGCACGCTGGCGCCGCTCAACCTCCAGTCGTCACGCGCCTGCGCCGACGGGTCAAGCACTGGCGGGTTGGCGCTGGTCAGCCGCCAGTCATCGCGCGCCTGCGCCGACAGGTCGAGCACCGGCACTGTGGCGCTGGTCAGTGAGCCCGATTCGGCCGGAACTACTGGACTGCCGATCTTCAAGGGGTGGGTGGCCACTCCCACCGCGGCGCTCATCGCCACGACTAGTCCAAAACCGGCAATCAACCGCAGGCGTGTGGAGTTCGCTAGTGCGGTACTCCTGGTGGATGGCATGGCATCCTCCGAAAAACGAGATGCCATCAAATTAGGCTGCGCAAACACGCGCGCCACGCGTAGAAATACCTGAACGAGATACCTGGTTTCAGCTGCCGGACGCAGGTCCCGTCGGTCAGGCGGGTCTGCCACCCAAGCCGTGCTCTGTTGCCCAGATCACCACGTGCGCACGGTTCCGGAGCCCGAGCTTGGCCAAGATATTGGCGACGTGGCCATCAGCAGTCCGCTCACTGATGACCAGGTCCTCGGCAATCTGGCGATTGGTGTACCCGCGGGCGATCAACGCTGCTACCTCCCGCTCGCGTTTGCTCAGCGGATCGGACTGCGCCTGCCTGGGCCCGCCCGAGTCGGTGCCAACTCGGCGCATGTGGTCGACCAACTGATCCATGTTCATACGCGCACCCGCGGCCCAAGCTGCGTCGAAGCGGATGGCACCAAGCGCGCCACGGGCTGTGGCCAGGTCCTGCTCAAACCGCGTCCTCAGGATCGGCGGCATCGGCACGCCTATTTTCTCGCGCAGGGATGCCGCGGTCGCAAAGAACATCGTCGCCTGTTCGGGCTGCTTCTGGTCACACGCCAATCCGCCCAGCAACTCGGCAGTCGTAGCGAATTCAGCGGGGATATTCAAGTGGTGCTGATGGAACAAACACTCCGTGGCTTGCTGGGTGGCGAGACCAGGCTCGCGGCGAAGACGACTTACTCCGGCCAGGAAATACAGCGCCTCCGCTGTGCCCTCGAGGCACTCGAGTGTCCGTGATTGCCTGAGGCTTTCCTCGATCTGCTGTTGGGCACCGACCAGATCTCCCCTATCGCGCGCGACTCCGCCCCTGTTCGCGAGGACATGACCATGCAGGTGCTGCTCGCCAATCTGCCGCAGCATGGCCTCCGCCTCGTCGAGGATGCCGGCCGCAGGTTCCAGTTCGGCATACTCCCACCGTGAACTGCCGAGGAACGTCATGGCCAGCCCGGCATACCACAGCTTCTCGGTTTGGCGGCTGAGCGAGATCGCCTCCTCGAGCATCCCCTCGCCGCGCTGGTGTTCGTGAGGAGTGGTTGCGGTGCGCGCCACCAGGCGTCCCAGGAACGTCAGCGTCGCACCCAGGCCAGCGGTGTCGCCAAGCTGCCGACACAACACCGCGGCTCGCTCGAAACGCTCTTTTGCGACGCTGAACTCGCTGACGGAATAGGCCATCAATGCGCTCGCCTGAAGTGCTTTTGCGAGCACCGCGGCAGGGGCATCTGCTCCACTAGCCAGCGCATCCTCAATCCATTGCCGGCCCTCGTTGCGATATCCGGCCGTCCTCCAGAAGTGACGCAAGGCTGAGGCCATCCTCAGCGCGGTCGCGGCCTCGCCCCCGTCCAGGCAGCGACGGAGTGCCGCCCGGAGATTGTCGTGCTCCAACTGCAAACGAGCCACCCAGACCTCCTGGTCTGCGCTCTGGAGGCCCTGCTCTGCCTGCTCGGCTAGACGGAGAAAATAGTCAGCATGCCGCCTTCGAATCTGGTCCCATGCTCCGCGTCTGTTGAGCCGCTCCTCGGCATACTGGCGGACCGGTTCGAGCAGTCGGTAGCGCATGCCGCCGGCTTGCGGCTGTGCGGTGACCAGGGACCGATCCACGAGACCGGTCAGAGCGTCCAGTGTGTTTGTACCGGGTTCGCTGCCCTCATCCCAGATCGTCTGCACTGCGTTGATGTCGAATCCGCCGGCGAACACGGCCAACGTTTCGAAGCAGGTCTGAGCCTCGGCATCGAGCAGCAGATAACTCCAATCGAGTGTGGCGCGCAGCGTCTGTTGGCGTGTCGGGGCGGTGCGACTTCCTCCAACCAGGAGACGGAAGGTGTCGTCAAGACGAGCCAGGATCTGATCCGGAGTCAGCACGCGCGTTCGCGCCGCGGCCAATTCGATCGCCAATGGCAGCCCATCTAGACGGGCGCATACCAGGGCGATTCTACGAACATTGTCTGACCCCAGAGGTAATGCAGGTTGGACCGCGAGCGCCCGCTCGACGAATAAGCGCACGCACGGATTCCTGGTCAGCTGATCGGTGCTCGTGGTGAGGCTCGCGTCCGGGGTCGGTAGTGGAGGTACACGCCACACACGCTCTCCAGGAATGCGGAGTGGCTCGCGACTCGTAGCGAGGATACGCAGCCGTGGACACCGCCGAAGCGCCTCGTCTACCAGCGCCGCGGCCGCATCCACCAGGTGCTCGCAGTTGTCCAGAACCAGGAGCAGCGAGCGCCCCTGCAGTTCGTGTAGCAGTGTGTCACGAATCGGCCGGCCGAGCTGTTCCACGATGCCGATGCTGGTCGCAACGACACCAGGAACAAGCGTCGCCTCCGTCGTCGGCGCCAGCTGCGCCAGCCACACGCCGTTCGGAAAATCGTCCAAAACTTCGTTCGCGATCGCCAGCGCAAGTCGTGTCTTGCCACTGCCCCCGGCGCCGGTCAGGGTGAGCAGCCCGGCATCAGTTTGAAGCACTTGCTGGCGGAGGTGGGCAAGGGCCTCCTCACGCCCGATCAGGGAGGGCAGATGCGCCGGCAGGTTGTGCGGCCGACCAGTCACGATGGCCGACACGGTAGCATCGAGGCCGAGGCGTGCCAAGTGAGCCCGAGACCGTGAGCCGTGACCCATTGGATCCACCCCCGTGGGTGGGGATCGTAGAACACGCAATCTTCGGCGAAGATCTCGTCAATGGCCGCGCGCCGACGCGCGGGGTCCATTTCACCGAAGACGTCAAAGATTGCGGGTCAGCAAGGTCGAGATGGCGGTGCCCACAGAGGATCTCCCTTCTGTTGGATTCGAACAGCACGACGCCGTCGTCGGTGATCAGGAACGCGACTGATAGGCGCCATCGATGACCCAGTAGAAATTCTTCGGCAGCGATGCCATCCGCCCCTGCCGTAGCGTCAGTGCAGTCTCCACCGCCGGACGACGTGGTTCGGGCAGCCTGGCGGATGCTCGAAGCCGCCATTATACCCGCGACGAGCGATATTGTAGAACATGCGTTCCCTAGAAAATTGGCTACCTATCCCCGGCCTTGCGACAGCAGCGCATGCAGACCGATGCCGGACAGCGCCAGACCTATCGCCACCGCGCCAGCCCTCGACTCTATCCCGCGGCGTGCGGCGCTGGCGGCACCGGTCTCGAAGAACCTCTTGATCGCGGGCGGGTTCCCAGCCAAGTGTTGGTTGGGGGGAAGCGTCAGTCAACGGCGACAGCACAAAGCGCAAAGCGCGCGCTGCCCGGCCTTCTGACTGAGACCTGGTGTGCCAACGGAAGCCGTCGAGCGCGTCGCGCCATGCAAGATACATTTGCATCCCCGTCCGATAGCCCGGGTTACCTTCCACGCGGGATCACGGAAGTCTGATCGCCTCCAGCGCGATGCGTCGGATGGCAGCGGCCTCCTCCGCACCGCTGGCGCCGAAGAACGGGCTGCAGCCGAAAACGTTATCGGCCCGACTGGCCGGCCGCCCGGGTGCATTCCACGCGGATCTCGCCAGGCGCGGCTTCAGGGTCGCAGGGCCGTCGGTTCAGTGCTCTGGGGTTCGCCCGGCAGGACAGACGTGCTGCTTATGGTGCGGGCTGGAGTTGGGGCTGGTCTAGCATCCAGCCGTTCGGGCCGCGCACGAGCAACCAATTGCCGATGAAGTGGCGTTGACCGGTCTGGCTGGTGGATTCGACGAGATCGACGGCGACGGTGGCGTGCGTCTGGTCCTCGCTGACGACATCGGCCCGTTGCAGTTGAATATCTCGCGTCTGACTGAAACGCTGGTCAAGGTTCACCTCAGGCGGAAAGGCTGCGCGCATCCGCGGACTCCACAGCTGGACAGCCGAATCGAATTGATGCTGCGAAACAAGCGCGTAGAAGTTTGACACTGCCGCTCCAGGATCCTCCGCAGCCGTTTGGGCCGACGCCAGTGTGTCGGCCGCAGGCACCAACGTCGGTGCTGGTCGGGTCGTCGGCCGGTTCGTCTGAGCAGTAGGGGGCGCACCGATGGTTGGCCTGGGGGTGGGCTGCAGGGTGCTGACCGCGGCCGCCGACGTTGCCGCTGCACCAGCCACCTCCGGGGTCGCGGGAGCCGCGTACGGCCCTGCCACCCAGTTGACAAACATCCGCCAGGCAAAGAGTGCCACAAGTAAGGGGACCGCGACCGCGATCAGGACAACCAGTTTCTCCGATCCTCGCATGCGTGGACACACATGCACACTGCGTTCCTCGCGACCGCGTCCGAGTCCTGCTCAACGCCGGCACGCCGGCTGGCGCCTGCTCGCCACATGCTGTCGATGTAAAACTGCCGGCAGCGGGCTGCGTTGGCGGTCGCGAGGAAGGCGATGACCGGGCTCGTCCTCAGCACACATGCGTGCTCTCGATTCATGATGCGTTCCAGCTCCAGTCCAGTGGCGATATCGAATGGCGACAGCGTCCAGCGCGGTCAGCGGCGATGTAGAGGTGCTCGTGCCACGCTGACAGCGACAGGAGCAGCGCCCTGAGCACGCACCGCGTCAAGCGATCGGGTCCCGGGCCGAACTCGCTGAGATAGGCGTCGGTTGCCGCATACACGGCGTGCGCGTAGGTGCGCAGATCCGCGACATTGATTCGTACGCTGTCGACCCAGGTCCGCTGGCTCCAGCACCGACCGAGCGGGGGTAATCGACTCAGGCCGGTCCGGCCACGCCACGTCGAGAGCGCCAGGGGTCTACTTCCGCCAACCATGACGTTCACCGTGATGTCTTCGACAACCACTCCTTCCGCATACAGCGCCGCCGCGACGGTGGTGCTGCTGCTTTCGGACCAGGTATCGAGCAGTCCGTGGACTACTCGGAACTGCCCGCGCAGAGAGTCAGCCGACGACTCCACTATGCTGCCGCGACCGTCTCTGGTAGACCGAAGTCCATCACCAGTTGCCGAGAGACAAAGACCGTCAGCTCTGAAATGGCGCTCCGGTCCAGCGTCAAAACAATCAGCGCGTGCGCCTCGAACCCAGCAGCAGCATGCTCCGCTTGCCACATGTATTGTCCAAACGCCGGTTGACCGTTCGCACGCGTTGCGACCAGCCGGAACCGCCGTCCTTCACGCATCCCCCACTCGAGGAATGTGCGAATCGCCTGCCGACCGCGGTACCACGTCTGCCACGGAGGCATCGACAGCACCGCGTCTGCGCGTAACAACGTCACCAGGCTATCGATGTCGGAAGCTTCCCACGCGGCGATATAGCGCCCGAGCAGATCTTGCTGTTGGGCATCGTTGGCATCGGGCTCCAACGCGTCAGCATGCGGCGCGCGCGCCTCAACAGACGCGCGCGCACGCTGCAGCGCGCTGTTGACAGACGGCACGGTGGAGTCCAGCAACTGAGCCGCCTCATTGGCGGACCAGCCGAGCACATCTCTCAGCAGCAATACCGCGCGCTGGCGTGGCGGAAGCTGCTGGATGGCCGCGACGAACGCTAACTGGACCGACTCACGCATCTCGTACTGCGCTTCGGGACCAGGGGCGCCGTCGGCCACATCGGGCAGCGCTGCATCGGGATACGGTTCCAACCACGCGACTTCGGTCGCGGGCTTTCCAATCGGCAGCCCGCTGGCGGCTGCGGGTGGCCCGTACGCTGCTGGCATGACCCGCGGAGATTTCGCGCCCGTTGCCAGCGCATTCAAGCACGCGTTCGTGGCGATGCGATAGAGCCAGTTACGCAGCGAGGTCCGACCCTGGAAACGGTCCCGCGCACGCCAGGCGCGCAGCAACGTCTCCTGGACCAGGTCCTCGGCTTCGTGAAAGGAGCCCAGCATTCGGTAGCAGTGGACCTGGAGCTGATAACGGTACGGCTCCACCAGGTCCTGAAACGCATCTCGCTCTGCCAGGCGGCCGGGGTCCACCAACACAGTCATAGAGTGGCGGCTCGAGGCGGCACAAGCAAGCCGGCGAGTGCCGCGGCGAATGACAGTAACGCCGACGCGCCAAGTGCACTTGCGTAGCCGGCGGTGAACTGCTGCGGTGACCCGAATCCGCCGCTGGCCGCAAATATGCTGCCGCACAGCGCGATTCCGAAGGCCCCGCCGAGGAAACGCACCATGTTGTATGTCCCCGAGGCCTTGCCGATCTCAGTCGGACCCACGGCGCTCAATACCGCGTTCTGGGCGGCGGGCATTGCCAGGGAAACGCCAGCGCCAGCCAACACCAGCGGCACCGCGAACTCGACAAGCCCCAGCTCTGGAGTCGCGCTGCGCGCCAGCCATGCCAGGCCAGCCGCCTGCATGACCAACCCGACGACGATGAGTGGCCGTTCACCGAGACGGTTTACCAGTCGACCGGCGAGCGGCGCGAAGATGAAGAGCGTCGCGGTCCATGGCAGCAGTCGCAAACCCGCTGCTAGCGGCGTGTAGCCCTGAGCGGTCTGTAGAAACTGGGCGTTGAAGAACAGCGCCCCGTACAGCGCACCTGTAAAGAGAAAGCAGGCCGCGTTCGCCGCGGAAAATGCGCGCGAGCCAAAGAGGCGCATTGGGATCATTGGCTGGCGCGTACGCCGCTGCCAGGCGACAAAGCCGATGCCGAGCATCAGTCCGGTCCCGAAGGCTGCGAGGACCTCGAGGCTGGCCCACCCGGCGACGTTCGCCCTCGACAACCCCCACACGGCCGCGAGCGCTGAGGCGCTGGCCAGCAGCAGACCAGGGCTGTCGAGCGCGGCGGTCGGACCGGAGCTTTCTGGAATGCGCGCCCGCGCCAGGAGGATCGTGACCAGGCCGATTGGTGCGTTGAGCCAGAAGATCCAATGCCAATCGACACTCTGCACGATGGCGCCACCGACGACGGGACCGCCGAGGAGCGCAAGACCCGTCAGGCCGCTGAAGAGACCGAGCGCACGGGCACGCTCTGCGGGCGGATATGCCGCGCTGAGCAGCGCCATCGCCAGGGGCATCACCATGGCGCCGCCGGCGCCCTGCACCGCGCGTGCGGCGATCAGCCAACTTACGCTGGGTGCCAGAGCGCAGGCCACCGACGCGACGGTAAACACGGCCACGCCAACGACGAAAATACGGCGCCGGCCGAACCGGTCGCCCAGCGCGGCGCCGGTCAAGAGCAGCACCGCGAAGCTCAGGTTGTAGGCATTGATCGTCCATTCGAGCGCCTCGATCGTCGTTCCGAAATCAAGGCGGATGGTGCTCAGGGCGGTCGATACGACGAGCGCGTCGAGCGCGACCATGAACGAGGCGACCGCGGTCAGCGCCAGAACCCATGCCTTCGCTCGACTCGCTCGGTTCAAAGATTCTCGGGTGACTTGGGCGGACGCCTGCGGTCGAGCCGCGACAACATTTACGGCCATGGAGCTCATTGCTCTCCTTTCTGCCGTATAAAGACCGCGAAACGCGCGAAACTCATCGGTCGCCACACTCTGCTGTTTGCGCGAAGCGAGCTCTGAGGCGAGACCGCATGCTGTGCTCGATGAAGTCGCCGCAAACAGCGCGTGGGGGATGCGTTACCCTGATGTCTCGGTACGCGCTGGAGGTTTGGAGTGGTCCAGGTGAAGTTGGATGGGCAACGGGCGCTGGCCACCGTGGGTCTTGATGCACTCCGACTCACTGTCAGGGGCGACAGGATTTCCGAGATCGACGTGATCGCCGACCCGCCGCGGCTTCACCAGCTCGACGTGGCGGTCCTCGTGAATTGAAGCACCAAGCTCGAGCGCCGGCCGCCGTGCCATGATCACCAACCTGGCCACGTTCCTGAGCATCTCGATTGTGCTCATCATCATCCCGGGC
>Ga0070730_10005545_pt1 | contig 10880 bp, 7 predicted proteins | sample Coa_R1_3_FD_66447 | JGI IMG/M metagenome (GOLD analysis project Ga0070730, IMG submission 66447) | Surface soil microbial communities from Centralia Pennsylvania, which are recovering from an underground coalmine fire - Coalmine... | ecosystem: Environmental > Terrestrial > Soil > Unclassified ... | reverse complement strand
GCCACCTGCGCGCGCTCGATCTCCGCATCAATCCGCAAAATGGGCGGCGATGGCGTGCCTTCACTCCCGTAGCGATTGACGCCCACCACCACCTGTTCGCCGGATTCCATTTTTTTCTGATACTCGTACGCCGCCTGTTGGATTTCTTTCTGCACGTATCCCGTTTCTATGGCGGGCAAGACTCCGCCCATGGCATCGATCTTGCGCAAATATTTCTCCGCGCCCTGCTCGATTTCATCGGTAAGTTTCTCAATGGCGTACGAACCGGCCAGCGGATCCACCGTGTTGGCCACACCGCTTTCAAACGCCAGAATCTGCTGGGTGCGCAAGGCGATAAGCGCCGAGGCCTCAGTAGGCAATGCCAGAGCCTCATCACGGGCGTTGGCGTGCAAGGATTGCGTTCCGCCCAGAACCGCGGCGAGCGCCTGGAGGGTGACGCGAACGATGTTGACGTCAGGCTGCTGCGCCGTCAGCGTTGAGCCTCCCGTCTGCGCGTGGAAGCGGAACATCCACGAGCGCGGATTTGCGGCTTTAAAGCGTTCACGCATGATGCGCGCCCACAGGCGTCGCGCGGCGCGAAACTTGGAGACTTCTTCCAGCAGCCCGTTATGGGAATTTAAGAAGAACGAAAGTCGAGGCGCAAAGTCGTCCACCGCCAGGCCACGTTTGAGAGCGGCATCAACATAGGCAATCCCGTTGGCCAGCGTGAATGCCACCTCCTGGACAGCCGTCGAACCGGCTTCACGAATGTGATAGCCGCTGATGGAAATGGTGTTCCATTCCGGCGCGCGCGTGCGGCAGAATGAAAAAATATCAGTCACAATCCGCAGCGCGGGCCCTGGCGGATAGATGTAGGTGCCGCGAGCGATATATTCCTTAAGAATATCGTTTTGAACCGTTCCGGAAAGTTTCTCCGTTGGCACGCCTTGCTTTTCCGCCACGGCAAAATAAAGCGCCAGCAGAATCGCCGCCGTGGCGTTAATGGTCATCGAGGTGGAGACGCGATCGAGCCCAATGGATTCAAACAGAGCTTCCATGTCCTCGAGGGAATCAATGGCCACGCCCGCGCGCCCCACTTCACCGGCGGCCAAACTGTGGTCCGAATCCAGTCCAATTTGCGTGGGCAAGTCGAACGCTACAGAAAGGCCGGTCTGGCCGTGCGCCAGCAAGTAGCGGTAGCGCGCGTTGGATTCAGCCGCTCCGCCGTAGCCCGCATATTGCCGCATGGTCCAAAGCCGGCTGCGGTATTGGGTGGGATGGATGCCGCGCGTAAACGGATACTCGCCTGGGTAGCCAAGGTCGCGTTCGCTATCCCATCCGGCCAGATCATTGGGCGTGTAGACGGTCTTCACTTCCATGCCGGATGCTGCTTTGATGCGCTCCTCGAATTTCTTGTCACTGGGCATGGTGAGATTGGGGCGATGGTGTTCTTTCCAGATTCAAATTAAATGCATCATCTACCGGACGCTCCGCGCTTTCACAAAGGAATAGAGCGAAAGAATGATCAGAAAAATTGTAAAGCAAAGGATAAACCCGAAATGCATATATCCCGCCGCCTCATTTTCGCGGTAGGAACGCCACTCCGAGAATGAGAGAGTGGCGCCGACCATAGCTAAAATGAAGAACGCCAGGCCGACCATAATATGAAACCAGCGTCGAGCATGACGAAGCCAACGGTTGGTAAGTTCTTTGAGCTTGCTCAATTCGAGCCTCACACGCGCACGAAGCCACTGGATATATAGCTTAGGTATGATAAAGACGATTGCTGGGGCAGTCAAATCCACCGCCCGCCCTTTCGCCTTGACAACACTTTGAGGCGAATCATACAATTAATTTTCGGCTTTACCACCTCTGAAGGCCGGGTGATTATTGGATCTCGACGACAACTTCAAACACCTGATCAAGGAACTGGGAAGCGCCATCAACGATTCCCTATCCGAGTCAGACGGGATTGCTGACGTCATGGGGCGGATCCGCGAGGCGGGCTACGACCTGTTTCTGGTCCTTGAAGTCACCATCGGCTTCAACAAAAGAGGCGAGGCCAACCTGGTGCACCGCCAGAAGCTGACGCCGGACCAACGCCACAATGCCGAGTTCCGTCTGACGAATCAGGACGCCCAATTCCTCCGCGCCCTCAAGATCAGTGTTGAAGAAGAGAGCGAGTAACCCCGCACGACGGCGTGATACAGCCTCTCCATTGGTCAGTTTGAAGATTGAAACAACCGGGCCCTTCTCCTTTGACTGCCCCGCATGACAATTACAGCGGGCAGATAGGTGAGCTTTTATGGATTCCCCCCTTCTTCGCCCTCCAGCCGTAGCGGGAAAGTTTTATCCTGCCCAGCCCGAAATTTTAGAGCGGGACCTCGATAAATACCTGGGCCCACCTGCAGAACCATCACAGAAAATTGAGCGCGCGCTCGGTTGCATGGCGCCCCACGCCGGCTACATGTATTCGGGCCACGTCGCGGGCGCCGTCTACCAAAAGTTGCCGCCGCATTCCTCATACATCATTCTTTGCCCGAACCATTTTGGCCGGGGCGCGCCGCTGGCCATGATGTCGAGTGGCGCGTGGCAAACCCCGCTCGGCGAAGTCCAGGTGGACCCGGCGCTGGCCGCGGCCATGCGCGATTCCTGCCACCTGATCTCGGACGATCCCGTGGCGCATGCACAGGAACACTCGCTGGAAGTCCAATTGCCGTTTCTCCAGCACCAGCTAAAGGATTTCACTTTTGTCCCGATATCGGTGGGCGTGGGGAATTATGCGCCGCTTGAAATTCTGGGACACAGCGTAGCACACGTGGTGAAGACGGCGAATAAGCCGGTGATGATTATCGCTTCAAGCGACATGAACCACTATGAGCCCGACAGCATCACTCGCATTAAAGATCGCATGGCCATCGACAGAATATTGGCGCTTGACCCTCACGGCCTCCACGATGTCGTGCGCCGGGAGAAGATTTCAATGTGTGGCTACGGCCCCACTATTGCCATGCTGACGGCTGTTATCGAACTGGGCGCCAGGAATGCGGAGCTGGTGAAATATGCCACGTCCGCAGACGTGAGCGGCGATCGCAGCGCCGTGGTAGGCTACGCGGGCATTATCGTTTCCTGAGCTGGTTTTAGAGATTGGTAGGAGACGTAGGCACAACGAGGCCGCGTGTGCCAGAATGAAGAACGTTTTTAGCGCGAGTGGCCGACCGTTCCGCCGGTGTGCCCACCACCACTGCTGTGCCCGCCGCCACTGCTTCCAATCGCGCCTGACGCCCCGCCTCCGCTGCGCCCTCCGCCATATGAAGATCCTCTCGATCCTCCGGAGTAAGTGGAGCGCGAACCTCCCCAAAAGTGCGAGCCCGATGAATACGGCGAGGATGGCCGATAGACTGGCGCTTCCGAATGAGACGGCCGGCCCACAGGGGCGGCAACTTCATTACGGTATGGACGCGATTCCCGCGCAGGAGCTGCAGATCCAATTTGTCCCGATGGTGAGCGGCGAACTGGCGCGGCGCCAAGACCCAAGATGGGTGACGCGGAATGTTCTTCGTTTTGGTTCCCGGGCGCCGCTACGCCGGGGCGCTCGGTTACCGGACCGGGCCTGATCACATTACTATTCACATAGCGACCGGATGCCGGGTCATAGGCGACCCCAGGCTGGCTTCCAGGCGCGCGCTGCGCCCCCAGGCCATTGACGGGACGGGATTCAGAGGGCCGCGCTCCGGATGTTTCACCAATGACCACCGTATTCCTGCCGCTGGTGACCTGAGCGTCGTTCCCAATTTGCCTTGCCCTTCCCACATTGGTTCTGGGCACAAATGATGCGGCCTGCGCCACTGGCGCGCCCGGCAGCATCCCGGCGCGACTGGGCATAATATTCGGTCTGGCCACCGGCCTGCCATCCGCCAAATTTACATCCAACACGCTGGAAGGTCTTATGGGCTTGCCTTCCTTAAGCACTTCTGGTCTTACAATAATTCTGCCGCAGTTTATTCCTGGCGCACAAGTACTTGTGCCCACGATTCCATTCGGTGGCTTGGGACTCCACCCGACCCACCCGGAGCCTTGCGTCCAATTCACGTTTCCGGGCGACCACGTTCCAAAGCTACTGGGGAACCACGTCCAACCGAACCCGGGCTGGAAAAGCCATCCGCCAAAATGAAATGGGAGCCATCCCCACGGCTCGAAAGAAATCCAGGTGTAGCCGAAACCGGGATACCAGCACCAGCGGCCATCTGAAAAAGGCGACCATCCGTAGCCGGCCATGGGCGCCCATCCATAACCATAGTTGGGAAAATAACTCCAGTTGCCGTAATTCGAGAGATCATTCCAGCCGTAAAACGAATTGCTGTTATCTGATGAGTAGACACCTGGCGTGGGACTGTTTCGCACCACAGACTCCTGGTTCTCGCGCTCGTCCACCCACTGGTCCCAATCGTCCTTGGTGATGCCGCTTGACACATTAAAAGCCTGGTCAGTTCCGGGACTTATGTTCACCACCATGTTTTTGGAGAGAGTCTGCTGGCCGTACGGGCTTGACACATCGGCGGCGCCTTTGAAAACTTCCACCCGCATCGTCCCTTGATCAAGGTCAACGCGAAACCGCGTGGTGGCGCTGGCGGTGACTGTGATGGTTGTGCCCTGCGCGTTCACTTCAAACGTATCAATGCCTTCCGGATCCACATTGAACGTCGCATAACCCTGCTCGAGCGTCATGCGATTCACTTTGCCGCCACTGGGCGTGCTGACAAGCTGGGTGAAGTCCACCAGCGAGTCCTCCCCCAGGCGCACGGTGGAGGTATTCTCAAACTCCACTTCGGCAAAACTCTTATCGGCAGTCGAGAGCTTGAAGCCTTCTTCAATGGGAGTGTTCACGGGCGCAGCAGCCCAGTCCGCCATGTCAGGCCGCTGCACCGTGACGGTCCCTTCCACAAAACTCAGGCGAACGATGCGGGCGTGTGAATAGTCTCCCTGCATTGCGGCGGCGTTCTGCGAAACGGTGATGGTATCTTGTGGGTCGTTGTCTTGTGCTTGGTCCTGTGTTTGGTCCTGCGCTTGGGAGATCACCGCAGTGGGTAGGATCGCTAACCCCAGCCCTAAAAACATGAGCGCGAAACCATATTTGGTTTTCATGGTGAACCTCCCTGGCCGGGACGCAGGTCGGCGGCACTACCGTTATCCTACACCTAACTAGACGTTCGCGGGATGGGAAAGGTTGCAAGAGTTGCAGCCACGGCCTGATGCAGAACCGCGTCGTATGTATATCTGCCCATCGTTCATCGGCTTACCCGCAGCGTCCATCAGTTCACTGTTAGATTGAGGTTGATGCTATGGGTCAAGGCGTTTGAGCCCGAACCATAGGTTCCGGTGACGGTAAGGGTGTAGGTTCCCGCGGGAGTGCCGTTTTGAACAGGAGGCCCGACCGGGCCGCCACTTCCCCCGCCACCGCAATTAGCCCAACCCGCCACTATCATGAGAAGCGCTGCGAGCGCCACCAACGCTTTTCTACGGCGCGCAAAAGCTGCCGCAAGCGCAAGGATGATCACGAGCAACGTAAACACCAAGGGCAGATGGGGAAGCCAACGTGTGGGAGGTGCGCGTCGCCCGGGTAATGACAATGAACGGGACGTCGTGGTTACAGTCACTGTGGCATTCACGGCATTGGTACCATTCAGTGATAGAGATGTTGGCGCGATGGTGCAGCTAGCGAGAGTTGGGGCACCGGTGCAGGTGAGCGCGAGCGTCCCAGTAAATTCCGGCGTGCCGCTAAACGCAAGGTTGTAAGTCGCCGTTTGGCCTGCAAGCACTGTAGCGGTGGTCTGCAAACCCGTCGCGGGGACAACCGTAAAGTCCGTGCCCGTCCCGATGAGCGTGATTGCCTGCGGGCTCCCCGGTGCGTTATCCGTGATTGTGATTGTGCCCGAGCGTGCGCCCGCCGCTGCCGGTGTAAAGGTAACGCTGATGGTGCAGCTTGCGCTCGCGGCCACGCTCGACCCGCACGTATTCGTCTCCGCAAAGTCACCGCTAGCTAGGATGCTCGTGAAAGTCAGCGTCGAATTGCCAGAGTTTGTCAGCGTGATCGCCTGCTGGGGACCCGTCAAACCCACAACTTCGGGGGCAAAGGAAACAGTGGTCGAGCTGAGAGAGATGTCCGGGGATGGTTGGTTGAGGATCTTTGCGACAAACGCATTTTCTGCTCCATTAAGCGTTGGCTGGAAAGCATTGACGACGGGAAAGTCTGGGTCGAGAGTTGAACCCGCAGCGTAAATATTTCCTGAACCGTCCACTGCAATGGCATTTCCCTGTTGAGAACCGTAGCCGACCGCACCTCCACCCAGATAAGTCGAGAAAACAAGCTGGGAACCCGCAGAATTGAACTCCGAAACGAAAGCCACGGGCACTCCTGCGTACATTGTCGACTGCACCGGGACTTGGAGGGGAAAATTCAACGACGCCGTCGATCCCGTCACGTAGGCATTGCTAGCCGAGTCGACCGCGATCGCGTTACCGCCGTCGATGTTATTTCCCCCCAAGTATGTAGAATAAACAAGTGAGGAGCCGGTATTGTCAAATTCCGTTACAAATGCGTCGGGACTGCTTCCTCCACCCTGCACGGTCTGGAACGCTCCGGCCGTGACTGGTAATACGTCTGCTGCGAGACCCGTTACAAAGGCGTTGCCTAAAGTGCTCACAGCAATCCCATATGTTTGACTTCCTGCCAGGTAGGTGGAATACACAATGGCTCCGGCGGGACTGAATTTGGAGACAAAGGAGTTCACCGTCGAAGGAACATATGTGCTCTGGTATGACCCTGGGGTAACCGGGAAGTTAGAGGAGAACGTTATTCCACCGACGTAAATATTCCCGGACGGATCGAGGGTTATTCCCTGAGCCATATCGTTTGAGTTCCCGCCAAGATAGGTCGAAAAAATCAGCGACGATCCGTCGGCACTGAACTTTGTGACGAATGCATCTTCCCCACCATTATCTGGGGAGTGAGACGGCTGGAATGCATTCGCCCCCGGGAAATCCACGGAGTAAGTCCGGCCAGCAACGACTGCCTCCCCATTGCTATCCACAGCGATCCCATTGCACGACCCCTCCAAACTACCCCCGAGGTAAGTAGAAAAAATCAGGGATGAACCATCCGGACTCAGCTTCGATACAAATCCCGCACCACTTCGATTCTGAGATTGGTATGGATTTACGAGTGGAAAATCGGTGGAATAGGTCTCGCCCGTCAGATATGCGTTACCGAAAGAATCGAGGGTGATGCCGTGGGCGTACTCAGCGGCGCTACCGCCGAGATAGGTTGAGAAGATTAGCCTGGAGCCGTCCCCACTGAGCTTCGTAACGAAAGCATCCAAGCCCCCAGCAAGAGCGTTTTGAACAGGGCTCGAACTCACCGGAAAATTGGTTGAGTTTGTGGTCCCAATCAGGTAAATGTCACCAGCAGAATCGAGCGCCATTCCATTGGCGATATCCGTTACATTGCCCCCGAGGAATGTCGAAAAGCTGACGACAGGATCGACGATGAGAAATTTTGAGTGGTCATATGCTGGCAATTCGAAGCCGATTTGTGCTTCCAAGGTGTCGCGCTTAAGGAGCGTAAACCCTCCTCCCGCGATTGCCCTGCAAGAGGCACGAGCTGAGGTCTCAAAGCTCGAATCTCCAGCTAAACAGGATCTCCCCTGGTAAATGCGAGGTTTATGGAGAAAAACATCCCTATCACCCATCGGGATAATCAAATCACCGCTTCTATTTTCGCGGGGATGAATCCGCCCATCTAAGCCCGTAATTGAAAACGCAATCCGATCCGCATTCGCATATGGCGCTACGACAAAGTCGTATTCGAGTTCCCCTTCTTGATTGCCATAGTAAACCAAATCGATGCCGGGATAGACATTCCGGTATCTCACCTTAACGTAGGTTGGCACGTTGGTGCGCCACTTCTTGGCGTCGTTGCCGATGAAATAGTTGCTGCGGCCGGCAAGCTCTCCGAGTCCGACGACGCGTCCCTTGGCGTTGCCGCCCACCAACTGCATCCGCATCACCTGTTCCAGCTGAGATTCCGTTTCTCCTGCTGTGCCCCCTCTGCCTACGCTAGCGTCATGAACCTGTTGGCCTAGATCGGGGATCAACAATCGCCATAGTGATTTTAATTCGCCAACGAGACCCGGCCAGCCTCCGACGCGTGCGTCAAACGGGTCAGCCTGCTCGGAAAGCCCGACCCCTCCTAACCGGCTCGTGGCAGGTGGAGATTTCCGCAAAGTCAGTACTACTTCGTCATCGGTGAGAAAAACCATGTAGCCGCTGCCTCGCGCCAGGAATCGCACCCGGGTGTCAGACTGGCCCTTGTTAGCCTCAAAATTAAGAGGCAGCCTGCCGTAACCCTCAGCGAGTTTGGGTTGAATCTTCGTGGACGCGGCACATACATGATGGTCATGGAAAATATTATCTGCGGCTTGCAAAGATTGTGATTCCAACGTCAGCGCTAGCGGGCTGCTTTGAGTGATAGTTTGCGCTTTCCCAACCATAACTGCGAAAGAAAGGAGTGCAACGACACGGGCAACAGCGCGGAGCATGAGGATACCTCTGTCACTGTTTTAGCTAACAGAAAATCGCCTTCAGTTAATAGACCTCTACATGGGTAGGCATTGAGGCATACGGGAATGCTTAAGGTCAAGCTAAATAATAAAAGTTACAAACGGAAGCCGCGGCCTGGCAAGTTGTATACGGCGGGAGCGCTACCGGCTTCCCTAATTGCGCGTAAACCCATGAATGTGATTGCCTTTAGTCCCCCCAAAAGTATATTTGAAAAGTGTGCAATATTGAACAGACATATCTAACCGACCGTGTTAGCCTTTGGTGGTTAATTATGGCAAGCATCTGACGGAGAGGCTTACCTGCGCGGAAATGGCAAACCCTTTCAACCGCCAGCGCGCAATATGTGCAAAGTACGCCTCTCGAGGAACGAAGCTGGAATGTCCTTTAGAATCAGTAAAACTGTCGTGACCAAAGAATCAAAGCTGGAATGTTATTGATAATACACGCTTTAACTAGATCAAGGCGCGTAAGCATATGATAATAAGGACATATTTAGGAACGATCCCGACCATTGATGGTTGCCAAGCCAAGGGTGGTGCCGCCAGGGCAGAACCTGGGGCCCCGTCCGGCACTAATACAACGTTCGCAAAATGACGCGGTCGCCGGTCCCGCGCAAGGCGGCCCGAAAGAGGCTCGACCGGCGCGGAATGACATGCGGGGGGCCACAAATGATCAGAGCGGGATTCTCTTTGTAGCGCGGGTGTCCTCACCCGCGTTTGTGCCATGCCAATTCGCCGGTGGGGACACCGGCGCTACAACAGCGGCGATACAAGGCAATATTACAGGCGCATCCGCAAGATGAGTCTTGATTGCGCGAGCAGTGCGGCGAGGCCAAGCGATACTGCCAGGACATAGAGCCCGACGCCCGGCGTCAACTGGAACGCGCTCACCAAGGCGCTGCCCACGGCTTGAGCGAGTCCTTCCAACAGATTTCCCTTCCCGCCGGCCGTTCCCTGCTGGATAGTATCCTGCAGCATATTATGAATATCTGAATTCATGGCGTTAAGATGCAGCAGCGCGAGGACCGCCAACACCGCTCCCAGAGTGCTCGCCACTTTTGCGACGCGCCAACCGATGAACGCTCCCGTCAGAGTAAGCGCCGCGCACGCAAACGCGCCGATAATGAAAACGGGGACCAACCAGGAAAAGCGAATGGTGAGCGGCACGCGCGAAGGTTCACGCGAAGCCGCGCCAGAATTCGTGCCCGGCATTTTCGGTAATTTAAGCTTTCCGTTCTGGCCGTGCCCGGAGGCAGAGCGCACCTCCTGGGTCAATTGCCTGATCCTGGACGCCGTGTTGTATCCGGTAACATCCTGGTCGCCGACAACGGGAATGTGGATTGAAAACAACGGAAAGAAAAAAGTGAGGGCGGCTATCACTCCCAGTGCGGCCACCGTGCAGCGTTCGGCCAGACTCAATCCGTCGCGCATAAGATGGAGTATATGACGGCGCAGGCGGTTCTTGCCAGAGGAATGGCGTTAATCGTTTTCACCGATGCGCTGCAGGATATCCCGCGCGCGGGCCTGCGCCAAATGGAGGAAGCGTGAATTGCGCGCAATCTTCTGAAGCACGGGCGCCATCATCTCCGGATCAGTGAGCGCTTTGTTGTTCAGGTCAATTTGGATTTGTAACAACTCCTGCGGCAGGCTCAGAGGATCATACTTGGTGGCGAATTCCAGCGTTTTGATGTGTTCTTCCACGCCCGCTATCTTTTCAAAAAGGTCGGTGAGTTCCTGCGCCTCGCGCCGCAAGCTGTAATTGAATTCGGCCCGATACTTCTGCCCGCCTTCTTCGTAGGTAAAAGTCTTTCGCCCCATGTTGGCCACGTTCTTGTGGCTCTCAAGATCGATGGATTTAAAATCATTCAAGGCATGGGCCAGGGCGAACAACTTTTGCGTGGTGCCCGGGGAAAGTTGCAGCGGACGCGGGCTGGGCGGCGAACTCAGTTTGCGCCCATCGTAGGCCCCGGACCCGTTCAAGTCCACCGTGATTTCCTCAAACTCCGGCGCGCTGCCCACCAGCACTTTGGTGTAGGTGAGCCGGGCCGCTTCCACCGCTCCCTGTGCGCGCCCTGCGCTGAACGACGGGAGCGCGGGTATCGCGGCCCAAAATGAATACGCAAGAGTGAACACATGAACTACTAATTTTAGATTTTTGAATTTGGATTTTGGATTACCAGCGGATTGCATTTTCATTCAATTAGGGCGAACACAAGAACTACTGATTTTAGATTTTCGATTTTGGACTTTGGATTACCAAATGATCGACCCCTGACTGCTTTC
>Ga0070730_10005543_pt1 | contig 10885 bp, 11 predicted proteins | sample Coa_R1_3_FD_66447 | JGI IMG/M metagenome (GOLD analysis project Ga0070730, IMG submission 66447) | Surface soil microbial communities from Centralia Pennsylvania, which are recovering from an underground coalmine fire - Coalmine... | ecosystem: Environmental > Terrestrial > Soil > Unclassified ... | reverse complement strand
GATCACGAGCTCGCGCCGCTGCGCGAATAGCTCCTTGCGCAGTACCGTGTGCCGGCCGCGCATGTAGTCGAGGAGTTCGCGTATTTCGCGCCGAAACGCCCGCACGACGCGAATTCCCGAGAACGCTTCGCCGACGCGCCCATCGATCTCTTCCGCGTCCTTGCGGATCGAGCGGTAAATGGGCCGGATGCGCCTCGCAAAGATGAAGCTGATCACCATCACACCGGGGATGACAGCCAGCGCCGCCAGCGCCAGGCGCCAGTTCAACGCCATCAGCACGGCCACCGCGACCATCAGCCGGATGATCGATACCGTCGGCGACACGATGGCCATCTGCATGAGCCCCGTCGTCGTCTCCACGTCGCCCGTGAGCCGCGACAGAATGCCGCCCGTCTTCATGTCCCAGAGTTTCGGTAGCGGCAGATGCAGCAGGCGCTCGAATAGGGACCGGCGCAGCGATAACATCACGCGCGCGTTCAGCAGCCGCTGGCGATAGTCCCTCAGTGCGCCAACCAAGTTGGAAACGACGATCAGCGCGAGAAATAGCGCGCCGGCCAGATTGAGGCGTGTGAGTTTTGCCGCCGCGTCCAGCGCCGTTTTCAGCAGTACCTGGTCGACGATAAACCGCATGAACAGCGGGTCGACCATCTGCAGGCATGCGCCCACCAAAGCGAGTGCGAGCAGTACACCGGCTTCATAACGGTGCGGCCACAGCCAGCGCAGATATTCGCGCAGGTACTCGCGCCGTTTGCGGCGGCGCTTGCTTCGCGCTTCGGGCGCAAGTATCCCGGCCGCCGATTCACCCGCATCTTCAAGATGCTTCTGGCTCTCGGCTTCGGCCTTCTCGTCGAGGCGCCGCTGCCTGTAATCCTCGACAAACAGGCGGTAGCGCTGGCGTGAAGAGCGAGCCCGGTTCATGGCGGCTGTTCGCCACCCGCCTTCAGCAGGGCGGTTCTATGCCAGGGGATTCCAAAGCAGGTGGGCTTTCAGGATATCATCTGTAGCGGCGAAATCGCGCATTACATCGTTAGGTTCCGAACTCGGCAGTCTAGCTGTCCTTCGCTCCGCTTGCCATCGATCCAACTTGCAATCCCTGAGCGACTCCGCAAAGATGTGAACCATGACCCCCAATATGATTGGCGCATATGGCGACTGGGCAGCGAAGTCCATGGCGGATCCGCCGCGATTGTCCTTCCGTCAGCCGATGTTCGCCAATGTAGACGCCTGGCGGCCTGTGGCGCGCGCGCGCTTCCGCGAGCTCTTGCTGGGTCCGGGCGGCGCCGCCACGCCCGTCGCAACCATCCAGCATCACCTCGAGTTCGACGGCTTGTCCATCGAGCACCTGCAATGGCAGCTGCCCTACGGGCCGCCCACCGAAGCGCTGGTGTTAAAGCCCGCCGGCGCCACCGGGAAATTGCCGGGTGTCGTGGGCCTGCACGATCATGGCGGCAACAAATATTTCGGCCTGCGAAAGATCACGCGCATGTCGAAGGACCCGCATCCGGCGATGCTCCGGCACCAGGAGCAATACTACGGTGGCGCGGCGTGGGCGAACGAGCTGGCGCGGCGCGGCTATGTCGTCCTGGTGCACGATACGTTCACCTTCGGAAGCCGGCGTATGCGCCTCGCGGATTTGCCCGGAAAAATCCGCAACAACATGGTGGAGGCCAACCCCGAAGCCGAAGACGAAATTCAGCGCTACAACCAGTTCGCCGGTAATCACGAGCACATCATCGCCAAGAGCCTGTTCAGCGCCGGCATGACCTGGCCGGGCGTGTTCGTGTTCGACGATCAGCGCGCCCTCGACTACCTCGCCTCTCGCCCCGACGTGGACGCAACCCGCATCGGCTGCGGCGGGCTATCGGGCGGCGGCCTGCGCACCGTCATGCTCACCGGCGCCGACGAGCGCATTCGCTGTTCCTGCTGCGCCGGCATGATGACCACCTGGCGCGACTATCTGCTCAACAAATGCTTTACCCACACCTGGATGTGCTACGTGCCCGGATTGCCGCGCGATCTGGATTATCCCGAAATTCTCGGACTGGGCGCGCCCAATCCGGTGCTGGTGTTGAACAATCGCCAGGACGACCTGTTCACCATGCCGGAAATGGAGCGCGCGGACCAAATCCTTACCGACGTGTACAAGAAAGCCGCCGCGCCCGATCGCTATCGCGCGAGCTTCTACGACGGTCCGCACAAATTCGACCGCGAGATGCAGAAAGAAGCCTTCGCCTGGTTTGACCGCTGGTTGAAAAGCTGAATATAAAACTTCTGCTTTCGGGGATCTTGACTCTAACCTGGAGATAAAGGTGACGGCTCCTTAAGGGGAAACGATGCAAAAGCGCAAACTTGGAAAGAGCGGCTTGGAAGTCTCGGCTCTCGGCCTCGGCTGCATGGGAATGAGCTTTGGGTATGGTCCGGCCAAAGACAAACAGGAGATGATTCCGGTTATCCGGGCAGCCGTGGAGCGCGGAATCACATTCTTCGATACCGCGGAAGTCTACGGCCCGTTTATCAATGAAGAACTCGTAGGTGAAGCCCTCGCGCCTTTCCGTGGGCAGGTCGTGATTGCGACGAAGTTCGGCTTCAAGTTCGATTCGGAGACTGGCAAACAGGCTGGGCTGGACAGTCGGCCAGAGCACATCAAGCAGGTCGCCGAAGCGTCGCTCAAGCGCCTCAGGACCAATGTCATCGACCTGTTCTATCAACACCGTGTTGACCCGGACGTGCCCATCGAAGACGTCGCCGGAGCGGTGAAGGACCTGATTCGGGAGGGCAAGGTTAAGCACTTCGGCCTTTCTGAAGCGGGAGTGCAAACCATTCGGCGCGCGCACGCCGTCCAGCCAGTCACGGCACTTCAAAGCGAGTACTCCCTGTGGTGGAGGGAGCCGGAAGCTCAGATTATGCCGACTCTCGCAGAGCTTGGCATCGGCTTTGTTCCATTCAGCCCGCTGGGAAAAGGCTTCCTTACGGGCAAGATCGACGAGAATACCGCCTTTGACAGCACCGACTTCCGCAACACGGTACCGCGTTTTGCGCCGGAGGCCCGGAAGGCAAACCGGGCGCTGGTGGATCTGTTGGAGACAATCGCCCAGCGCAAGAAGGCTACATCTGCTCAGATCGCCCTCGCCTGGGTTCTTGCTCAGAAGCCATGGATCGTGCCCATACCGGGGACCACGAAGCTACATCGGTTAGAGGAGAATGTCGCGGCCGCATCTGTCGAGCTCAGCGAGGGAGATCTTAGCGAAATTGAGAGCGCCACTTCCGAGATCACTGTCCAGGGAGCCAGGTACAGCGAGGGCGCTCAACGAATGATTAACCGCTAAACGCGATATAGGCGAAACAAAATGAATACACGAAAACCCGGAACTTAGAAGTCTTATGAAATGGGCTGATGTCGGGCGCAATGAACCTTGGCCGAGATCGTCGCTGGTCAGATGGGTGGTCACGTCCACGGGTTGGCGACGAACCGTCATGGATTCGTAAACGCTACAGCGTTAATCACGAGTTGAAACGCCTGCCCGGCCAGGATTGCCGCGACGTCGATAGACTGAGGGCTGTTATTGATTTGCCTGGCGTCGGGGCTGCATATGAGGAGGCTCGATGAGACCGAAGAAGGAGACACAGAAGTCTGCCAAGGGCGCTACCGTAACCGGAAAGGCGGTCAAGGGATTCACGGACGAGGAGCGGGCCGCAATGAAGGAGCGCGCCCAGGAGCTGAAGGCGGCAGCGCGCCGAGGCTCACGCGCGAAGAAGGCGGATGGCGAGGGTGACGTGCTCGAGAAGATTGCCGAGATGCCGGAAGCGGATCGCGCTATGGCCGAGCGGCTCCATGCCATCATCAAAACCAGCGCGCCAGCCCTCTCCCCGAGAACCTGGTACGGGATGCCCGCGTACGCCAAGGACGGCAATGTCGTCTGCTTCTTTCAAAGCGCCCAGAAGTTCAAGGCGAGATACGCGATGTTCGGCTTCAGCGACAAAGCGCACCTGGACGAAGGAACGGTGTGGCCGGTCGCCTTTGCGCTGAAGAAGTTGACCGCCGCCGACGAAGTAAGGATCGCCGCGCTCGTGAAGAAAGCCGTCAGCTGATCAGTTGAGACGCTGTTTATCGTCCGACGATAAATCGTTCCCATCGATCGCGTAATGGAAATATGTCGGGTCTGTCGGCGAACGCTCCTCGGCGGCCGCAACTGGGTGTCCGGCGGTGCAGCCTAACCAAAGCTCAGGCCACAACCAGATCCGGATTGATCTCCACACCCAGCCCGGGACCCTGGGGAACTGAAATGTTGCCCTCCTGGTCGACTGCAGGCGGGTTGCGGAAAATCGCAAAGCGCTTGCTGTAGTCGCAAATCGGCGGATCGTGAGTGAGTTCCAGCAAGTTGCCTCGAGGCCAGGATGCCACCAGGTGCAAGGCGGCAATATTGCCTATGGGTTCCTCTATGGCACAGTGCGGTGTAACCTGCCGGTCGAAAGCCTCAGCCAGCACGCCGATCTTTCGCACGTCGCTTATTCCGCCCGCGAGCATAGTCTCCGGCTGCAGGATATCGAAGACGCCCTGCTGAAGCATCCAGTGGAATTCGTGAACGCCGAAGTTGTTTTCTCCTCCGGCAATCGGGATACCGACCTGCTTCCTCAGCTCGGCGTGCTGCTCGAACGCGAAACGCGGCAAGGGCTCTTCCAGCCACGCACAGTGAAGGCGTTCCAGTTCGCGCGCCGTCTCCAAAGCGCGGCGAAAATCCCAGAGCGGGCCCGGCTGCCAGTGCGCGGGATTCTCCGCCTGGTTTGCATCCGTCATGATTTGTATCCGCTCGCCGATTCTCGCCCGCACTGCCTCCACAACCGCGATATCCTCTTTCAAAGTGGGGTTGTGCAAGCGTAACTTGATCGCCTTCCAGCCCTGGGCCGCCAATTCAGCCGCCATGTTTGCCCGCTCCTCCGGCTTCGAAAGCTTTACCATCGCGGCGTACGTCCCGACTTTGTCCCTGCCGCCTCCCAGCAATTTATAGATAGGCTGTCCGCAGGCTTTACCTATCAGGTCCCAGAGGGCAATATCCACGTTTGCGCCCCCGTTGTACCTCTCGCACACCTGCTCGAAACGCATCCGGGCCCAATGCTGCTCGGTGTCGAATGGATCCTTGCCGACGAGTACCTTTTGAACCACGGGCAGCAAAGCCGCGTCGATGGAAGGGCCAATACCCACCAGACCCTGGTCGGTCCGCACTTCGAGGAACGCTCCACCACCCAGCTGAAAGTTCATAGTTTGGCCCGGGGCGTACCAAGCAGGCTGCAGAGTTCCCAGTTCCCGAACCACCTTAAGGCGAACCAGCCGCACCTCGGTGATCTTCACGCGCCCGGCGTGGCGCCTCGACTCCTGGGCAGGTAGAGCTGGCGCCAGAGCCAGCGTCCCGAGACCCGCGACAAAGCCTCTCCGATTCATTACGCCTCCCCTGCGACCTCTAATAATGACACGCTGGAAGCGGAGTTGATGGGGCGACGGCCTTCTCCTTCATCGTGCGCAACAAATTACCCAAACTGATCGCAGTTGGGTGAGGATTTCAACCGATGGGCTGTTCCATGTCATGTTGCCGGTTAGAATACCCGAACCGCTGATATCTGAGGCTCACTTCGGATTTGTGGATCCGTGACGAGAAGTGCTTTCGTATATACCGGCCACGGGTGAACCGCCACGACATGAAGGCAAGAATCTCCTCCGATTGCGAGCAGGCAGACCTGCCAGTCAACTTCCTACGTTTCGTGTTCTCGCGATGAAGAATGGAAACTATTTAGGCGGTAGCCTTCTTGGCCTTCGGCGGCACAATCGCATCCTTGGCGGCTTTCGCCACGCGGAATTTCACCACCTTCTTGGCGGGAATGTTGATCGCTTCGCCGGTCGCCGGATTTCGCCCCACGCGGGCTTTCCGGTCCGAACGAACCAGTCTGCCCAGCCCGGGTAGTACGAACAGCCCCGTCTTTTTCACTTCGCCAATCGCCGTTGCCGCGAGATGTTCCAGAAACTGCTGGGCCGTCTTCTTGCTCACCTCAGCCTTTTCAGCGAGCGTCTTCACGATTTGAGACTGCGTCAAGCGCTTTCCTGCCATGGTGCTCTCCTTTTTTGATCCGGGGGAAAAAGTGCTGGCCGTCGGCAGAATACCACGGTCTGCGCCCCGCGTCGAGGGGTAACATTGGTGCGGGTTAGAACAATTTTCGATTGTGCGTTAGCGTGGGTGAAACGTCGGGCTTCGCGGCTAGTCCTCGAACATCCCCTCGAATAACGGGCTGCTCAGGTAGCGTTCCGCCGCGTCCGGCAGTATCACCACGAAGGTCTTCCCTTTAAACTCGGGCAGATGCGCCAGGCGGAGAGCCCCGGCGGTAGCTGCGCCGCAGGAGATTCCGGATAGGATGCCTTCCTCCTTGGCCAGGCGCCGAGCCATCTCAATCGACTCCTCGCTCGTCACCTGCTCCACCCGGTCCACCATCGAAAGGTCCAGCGTATCGGGAATGAATCCGGCGCCGATCCCCTGAATGGCGTGCGGTCCCGGTCGTAGCGGCTGATGGTTCAGAGTCTGTGTGATTACCGCGCTAGAAGCCGGCTCAACTCTCACCGAAAGGATCTTCTTTCCCATTTGCTTCTTGATGTAGCGGGATATGCCGCTGATCGTGCCGCCCGTGCCGACGCCCGAAACCAGCACATCGATCGCGCCCCCGGTGTCCTCCCAGATTTCCGGGCCTGTCGTCTTGAAGTGAATCTCGGGATTCGCGGGATTCTTGAACTGATGCAGCATGATGTAGCGGTCCGGGTCGGTCGCTACCATCTCCTCGCAGCGCTTAATGGCGGCGTTCATGCCCTCGGCGCCGCTCGTCAGGATGAGCTTTGCCCCCAGAGCTTTCAGAACCTTCCGCCGCTCGAGCGACATGGTCTCGGGCATGGCCAGCGTCACGGGATAGCCGCGCGCGGCGGCGACGAACGCGAGCGCGATGCCCGTGTTGCCGCTAGTGGGCTCGATCAGCTCCTTGCCGGGCTTCAGGACACCGCGCTTCTCCGCGTCCCAGATCATGGACGCGCCGATGCGGCATTTCACCGAGTACGCCGGGTTGCGGCCTTCGATCTTGGCCAGCACCGTCGCCTGCGCTCCCTTGGTAATGCGGTTCAGGCGCACCAGCGGCGTGCGGCCGATGCTTAAAGAATTGTCTGCGTAGATCAAGCGGGTTATATCTCCCAGTTCGGCACAAATCGGGCGCGTTTCTCTTTCCAGGCCCGCTGGATGTCGGTGAACGAGGTTTGGTCGAGCACATCCGACACCGCGCGATTTACACGGTGCCACATGTCCGCAAACGGCGATTCCGTCTGTCGGCGGACGCGCGATTTTTCATCCCGCGCGCCTTCGATAAACCGGAGCACTTCGCCGACCTTGATGGCGTCGGCCGGACGCGACAGCAGATATCCACCTTCCGCCCCGCGGCGCGATTCTACAAACCCGCCCTGCTTCAGGCTGGCCAGAATCAATTCCAGAAATTTCTGCGGGATCTTCTGGCGCTTGGCGATGTCTGCTATTTTGACGGGATGTCCGGGGGGCTGCGTGGAAAGGTCAAAAACCGCGTGAAGCGCGTACTCGCCTTTAACAGAAATGTTCATCGAAGGGCGTCGAGCAATCTCCCGTGTCCAACTAGAGATTATGCGAAAAGACGCAGCGAGTCAATTTGGAGTTACCGGGGAACTGAGACGGGGTGGAAAAACCGGACCGCCGCGCAGCGCTCGAAAGAAAGGCGGGCTGCGCGGCTATCCAGGAGTGGACTGCAAAGTCGCGAAGGCCTTAGCCTTCCTTCTTGGGTTCTTCCTTCTTGGCTTTCTTCGCCTTCTTGGCTTTCTTGGCCTTCTTTGTTTCTTCCTTCTTTTCGTCCTGGCGGGCGAACGACACGGTTGCCAGACCGGTCAGCAAAGACAGGCCGAGCACGGCGGTCATGAGTTTCTTCATTTTTGCTTTTCTCCTTGGAGTGACGATGTCTCGTCTCAGGGTATGATACCGGACTCGACATGAATTCGCCCTTAAGTGACTATTAAAATCGCTTCATTAAGGCCAAGCGGCATTCACGAGTCGGGCCGGTGTTTTGATGGGCTGGGTCGACCGTCCGTAACCTCATCCGTTTCATAAATTTACAGCTTCAGGCAGCTGCCGCCACAAGACTTCGAATGGCTGTCCCCATTCGCACAGTGCTTAAGATGAGAGCGGATGAGGAAAGCCGAACTCGCCGGACGTCTGGCGAAACAGACGCGCGTTTCGAAGGCCGAGGCCGCCGATCAGTTGGACCACGTCGTCAGCCAAATCATCGCAAACCTCAAGAAGGGCGAAAGCGCCCAGCTTCCGGGGCTTGGAAAGTTCACGCCGGGCGCGAAGTGGAGCTTTGCCTTCGAACGTCCAGCCGCCAAGGGAAGCGCGCGACGTGGAAAACGGTAGCGTGTCGTCGGCGCGCAAGGTGGCCCGCATCGTGCGCGAGTGCCTGGACGAAGGAAAGACGGTAGTTATCGATGGATTGGGTTCGTTCCGCCCACAAGGTAAGCGAGGCTACCGGTTCGTGGGGCGCGCCGCGCCTTCCGTTTTCCTTGCTTACGTTCAGGAAGACGCGCGGCCTGTTGAACGGCTATGCGACGCGCTCGAAGCCCAAGGTTTCGACACCTGGATCGACCGGCGCAAGCTGCTGCCGGGGCAAAACTGGCCGCGATCCATCGAAGACGCCATCGAAGCCACCGATTTTGTCGTGGCTTGCTTCTCGCAGCATTCGGCGAACAAAAAAGGCGGATTTCAGGCCGAAATCCGCTATGCGCTGGATTGCGCGCGGCGCGTTCCGTTGGATGACATTTTCCTTGTTCCTGTGCGCCTGGACAGTTGTCGCGTGCCGGCCACCATTCGCCGCGAGATTCAGTATGTGGACCTGTTTCCGGATTGGCAGCGGGGCCTGCGGCGGATCGTCGCTATACTCAACCGCCAGCTGAAACGGCGGCCGCGCAAGGGCCGGCAGTTACCCCTTTGATTTGGACAGCTTGGCGATCTTCTTGCGAACCTCGGGACTGCGCTTATCGTCGGCGGCCAGCTCGATAAACTTCTGGTAAGCCTCGCGCGCACCTTTCCAGTCCTTTTGCTTCTCCTCGGCCTCGCCCAGCCGGAAGTACGCTTCGGGCAGATTCGCGTTCCACTTGATCGCTTCGCGGTAGCGATGCGCGGCCGCCGGATACTTGCCTTTATGGAAATAGAAATTGCCGATGCGCACTTCTTTTTCAGCCTGAAGCGGATTGAACGAGTACTCTTTCGGCTTTTCGGTCTCGTCTTCTTCAGGCGGCGCCTGTTCCTCCTGCTGAGCGGGAGGCAGTTGGGGCGGCGGCTGTTGAGCGGCTGCGAAGCCCACAAAGGCCACGCATCCGATCACAGTCGCGGTTCGCCAGCCTGACATATCTCGATTATATCGGTCCACGGCTCCAGCACACTGAGGGGCGTCCCGACCGCGTGACATAATTAAATTACATTGCCTGCGGTAGAACTCCGAGAGAAGGCTGCGCAGCTGCCCCTGGGGCCCGGGGTGTATTTGTACAAAGACGCGGCCGGGCGGGTGATCTATGTCGGCAAGGCCAAGAGCCTGCGGCTGCGGGTGCGGAGCTACTTTTCCGAAGACCGGCTCGCCGACATCAAGACCGGCACCCTGCTTTCCGAAGCCACCGATATCGACTACATCCTGGTCGATAACAACAAAGAAGCGCTGGCGCTCGAGAACAATCTGATCAAGGAGTGGAAACCGCGCTTCAATATCCTGCTGCGGGACGACAAGACGTACCCGTACATCAAGCTCACGAGCGAAAAATATCCGCGCGTGTATGTGACGCGGCGGCTGCGCAAAGACGGATCGACTTACTACGGGCCATACTTTCCGGCGAACCTGGCGTATCGCCTGGTGAACTTTATCCACCGCAGTTTTCTGGTGCCATCGTGCAAAGTGGATCTCACGCGCTACCATCCCAAGCCGTGCTTGCAGTACCACATTCACCGCTGTCTGGGGCCGTGTGTCGAGGGGCTCACGACGGACGATGCGTACGCCGGCGCGGTGAAGAACGCGAAGCTGTTTCTCGAAGGGAGGCATGCCGACCTGGCGGCGGGACTGCGCGGTCGTATGCAGCAGGCTTCCGACGCCACGCGCTTCGAGGAAGCGGCGACGCTGCGCGATCTGCTCTCGACCGTGGAGGAAATGGAAGAGCGGCAGAAGATGGCAGCGGCCAAGGGTGATGATATCGACATCTTCGCGGCATACGCGGAGCCGCCGCTGGTGGCGCTCAACCTGTTCCACCTGCGCAACGGGCAGATTGTGGACCGGCGCGAATTCTTCTGGGAAGACCAGCACGAGTTCGACGAGCCGCAGTTTTTCTCGGCGCTGATCAAGCAGATCTATATCGACCAGCAGCACATTCCGTCGATCATTCACGTGCCGGTGGATTTTGAGGATCGCGAAACGCTGGAAGAGCTGCTATCGGAAAAGCGCGGGCGGAAAGTGGAGATCCACACGCCGCAGCGCGGGCAGAAAAAAGCCATGCTCAATCTGGTGGAGACCAACGCCAAGCATAGTTTCGACCAGCGGTTCCGCGTGATGAAACCATCGTCGCGCGCGATTCAGGAAGCGCTGCAGGACGCGCTGGGATTGCCGGACGCGCCCAAGCGCATCGAGTGCTTTGATGTCTCGCACATTCAGGGCACCGACAAAGTGGCCAGTATGGTGGTGTGGGAAGAGGGGCGGATGAAGAAATCGGACTACCGCAAGTTCATCATCCGCGACGTCGTGGGCAACGACGATTTTGCCAGTATGCGCGAAGTGGTGACGCGGCGCTACGCGCGCGTGCAGCAGGAGA
>Ga0070730_10005542_pt1 | contig 10886 bp, 7 predicted proteins | sample Coa_R1_3_FD_66447 | JGI IMG/M metagenome (GOLD analysis project Ga0070730, IMG submission 66447) | Surface soil microbial communities from Centralia Pennsylvania, which are recovering from an underground coalmine fire - Coalmine... | ecosystem: Environmental > Terrestrial > Soil > Unclassified ... | reverse complement strand
TTCCGCCGGGTCCACCTTCACCTGGTCTGCCAGGTCCTTGTCATTGATCAAGAAGTACTTGATCTGGCGCTTTTCCGGGATGGCGTTCTGATAGCGCGGCTGGTTTGCGTCAAAGTACGCTTTCAGTTCGGTCTCCGTGGGCTTGATCGACTTGAGCACGTCATCGAGCGAGAGAATCGCGTACTGGACCTTGATCTTGGTGTTCTTGTCCTTATAAGCCTGCTCGACGTCCGCTTCCGCCACCGTGGCATTGGCGGCAACCACGCTGAACAGCTTGCGCCGCAGAAGAGTCTGCTTCACGCTGTGCTCGAACTGATCGACCGTAAGGTTGTAGTTCTGGAGGATCTGCTTGTATTGCTCCGGGCCAACCCACTTTCCCTCGGGGAAGAAAGCCTCTTTGTAGGTGGTCTGCAGATCGTCGCGCAGCTCCTTATCGGAGACGGAAAGACCCATGCGCTCAGCTTCATACGTGATCTCCGCCTGCTGGATCAGATCGCTGATCGCGCGCTGCGCCATAAAAGCCATGAATTGCGGGGGGATGTTCTGTTGCCGCGCCTGGTCCTGCAGGACCCTGGAAACATCGTTGCGGGTAATTTCATGTCCGCCGACCGTGGCCACAACTCCTGATTGCGCGACACTTGTATCGCTCATGAAACCAGGAATCAGGTAGGTCACCATGCTGGCTGCCAGTATCAAAAGGAAACCGGCGAGGATGTATTTCGCGGCGCGATTGCCGCTCTGCAGAAACTTGATCATGAACTTGGAAACTCCAGCGAAATTTGCGTAGCAGAACCAGTTCAAAGACTTGCCTGCTATCGCTATCAGCGTCCAGCGATGCGCTCGCCAATCGCGCGCCCTGTCTCATGCTTTTGGCATGGATCAGGCGCAGCGAATCAAGACGTTCCACATGATTATAACGCGTCTTCCGTTTAACAAAACTTTACCCCGAAAACAACGGCCTTAGGGCCACACTTGAGCATCACAGGTACACGGCAAATCCAAATTTTTGAGGCTTTTGTGTCCGGCATACATCATGCCCCGGAAAAGACGATTTTCCGGCGCAACACGCGCCTGATTTCTGTGTTACCACTGGTCAAACACTTCGATCTGGGGTGCATCGGCGATTGTTCGAGCGGGCTTTGGCCTTCAGCAATCTTTTTTTAAGTTTCTCTATCGTTCATTCTACGAACTACTGAGGTGGAAACCATGGCCGTTCAGGAGCGTTTTCCTCTATTATTGGCAGTTATAGCGGTTCTTGCGGTTTTCACCGGGTGCGGTGGCGGCTCCCTCAGTTTCCCCCCGCCACAGGGTACGTTCACCAATGCCAGCCTGAACGGCCCATTCGCTTTTTCGTATACCGGCTCCGACGGACGCGGCTTTCTGGCCGTGGCGGGCAGTTTCCAGGCTGATGGCGCCGGCCACATAACCGCCGGCATGCAGGACATCAACAGCGGCTTTGGTATTTTTACCAACTCGCCCGTCACCGGAACTTATGCCGTACGTGCCGACGGACGAGGCTCAGCCAACCTGAATTCTCCGGCAGGTAATACCACGATTGACTTTGTGATCGTCGCCAGCGGGCACGCGCTGATCACCCGCTTTGACGCCAATGCTTCGGGCAGCGGCACTATCGATCAGCAAACTACCTCCGCCTTTTCCAACACCGCTCTCGCCGGCACCTTCGCTTTCAATCTCTCCGGAATCGATGGGCTCACCAATCCTCTGGCCGTGGCGGGAAACCTTACCTCGGACAACACCGGCACAATCACCAGCGGGGTTGACGACTCCAACGATAATGGCGGCGTGGTAATCAATGATCCTCTGACCGGAACGATTCCTGTCAACTCCAACGGCCGTGGTGCGGCCACGGTAAACACTGTGCGCGGTACGCTGACCTTCGCATTCTACGTGGTGGACGCGAACCATCTGAAACTGGTGGAGGTGGATGCCGCGCCTGTCCTGGGAGGCGAGGCATTCCGCCAGACCGGACCGTTTTCCAACGCCTCGTTATCCGGCCCGTTTGCCTTTACCGTTGCGGGTGCGGATGCCGCGACCCCAGGCCCCTCTGCCATGGGTGGGACCGTGGTTCTTGATGGCGCAGGGACGGTCACCAGTGGCAGCGCCGATCTGAATGACGCAGGCTCGGTAGTAACCAATATTGCTGTCCCCGGAACTTATTCGATGGCAGCCAATGGTCGCGGCACCCTCACGCTCGTCAGCGGACTGCAGACTTTTCATTTCGTCATTTACCCCAGCTCCCAAGGAGTGCTGGCGCTGGAAACTGATCCCCGGTTTATCACCACAGGCACCGCTTTGCAGCAGCAGTCCACGCCTTTTAGCGGCGGCTCTCTCTCCGGCAACTACGGGCTCAACTTCACCGCCATCAGCTCCACCAGCGAGCTGGATGCCATTGCCGAATTCGCGGCCGACGGCGCCAGCAAAGTCAGCGGCATCATCGACCTCAACGATAACGGCGGGATCACCTTCGGCCAGCCCCTCTCCGGGAACTTTTCAGTCTCCGCGAATGGACGCGCACTGCTGAACCTGCAGACTCCGCTGGGAACACAGAACATGGTGATGTACATGGTGAATGGCAATCGTGCGCTCTTTATTGAGCTTAACTCCAGCCTGGTGGCCGCCGGCGATATTCGGCATCAGTAAAGCTCAGGAAATCCAACGGGCGGCTCCTTCAGCCGCCCTTTTTTCTGCGTTATAGATGAAAGAAGACCGGAACGCGTGTTCTTGCGCTCCGGTTCCCTTTGACCTCTAGTGGATTAGACCCGGCCCTGGGCGTGATGGCGTAAATACTGGGTAAGTCGAGGGTTAATAATTGTGTGGCGGATTAGATTGCACTGAGATGAAGTTGCGGAGTCTAGCTAACAGATCTTTACCTTCGTGCTCTCAAAATTCCCTCCCTGCTCTCGCATGGCGACCCTTCTCATTAATCTTGCTAATAAATCGTTCGTTATATTGCTTTGCTGAAGGAGCTGCGATAAAGTTCGCCCATGCTCAGGTTCCACTGTCTATGCACGGCGTGTAGCTGCCGACCGCACCCGTGTATCACGACGGGAGGACGTGGCGGCTTGAGCTGACACAATCTTTGAAGACAAAGCCAACTCCCCCGCTGCCGTAGCAGCGGGTTTTTTGTTCGATAAAGTGTTCGCATGCGCATCGTATGACTACAACCAGAACCATCGACGCATCCATCAACCATCGCGCGCTGCTGGTAAACGCGCGCCGCGTTGTCGTCAAGGTCGGCACCGGCGTGGTCTGCAACTCGGACAACGAATTCGATCCCAGCCAGGTCGCAGCGCTGGCCGCTGCGATTGCGGAGCTGGTCAAGAGCGGACGCCAGGTGGTGCTGGTCAGTTCTGGCGCTGTCACTCTCGGCGCCGTGCAACTCGGTCTCCACCGCAGCCGCCTCCGCGAAGCCAGCGTCACCCGCGCCTGCGCCGCCGTGGGCCAGTGCAAGCTGATGCAGGCCTACGCCGAATCGTTTCGCCCGCACGGCCTCAAGGTCGCGCAGGTTCTGGTGACCGAAGATGACTTCAGCGATCTCAACCGATACAAGATCCTCCGCCAGACCTTCGAGCGGCTGCTCAAGCTGGGCACGGTGCCCGTGGTGAATGAGAACGATACCGTCACCAACATTTACACCGAACAAGCGCCGGTCTTCCGCGACAATGATCGCCTGGCCGCGCTGGTCCTGAGCAAGCTTGATGCCGACGCTCTGGTGCTTCTCTCTAACGTCGATGGCCTGCTTTACCGCACCAACCAGGCTGACGCACATACCGCGGTTGTCTCCATGGTCACCGAGGTCACGGACGCGATCCGCGACTCTGCCCGCGGCACTTCGGCAACCGGGCGCGGCGGCATGGCCGCCAAGCTCGACGCCGCGGAGATCGCCATGCAAGCCGGTGGACTAGTGGTGATCGCCAACGGAAAAACTCCCGGTATCCTGCAAAGCATCTTCCGCGGCGACGAAGTTGGCACCATCTTCCTGCCCGGCTCGCGCATGGCCGGCAAGCGCCGCTGGCTCGCCTTTGCCGCAACTGTTCGCGGCCAGGCAACCATCAATGCCAAAGCGGCCGAGGCGCTCCTCAACCACCAGGCCAGCTTGCTGGTCTCCGGCGTCATAGCAACTCAGGGCGAATTCTCGGCCGGGCAGGTCATCGCCGTGCTCGATGCTGACGGGCATATCATTGGCAAGGGCATCGCGGAATGCGGCAGCCAGCAGCTTGCCGCCATGCTTGCCGCCGGCGGCCCGCAGCGCGGAGTCCTGGTGCGACGGGAAAACTTCCTGATTCTCTCCCCGGGCAAAACGAAATGAGCAGAGCGATCCAAGCCAAAGCGTCTGAGAGTATCGCCATCCAGGTGCGGAATACGCGACGCGCCGCACGCGCTCTCGCTCGCCTCTCGACCGCCGAGCGCAATCAGGTTCTGTTACATGCTGCTGGTTTGATCGAAACGCGCGCGGATGAGGTCCTTGAATCGAATCAGCAGGACTGCCAATCGCCCGAGCGTGAAATTGCCAAAGGCGCGGCGTCAGCGGCGCTGCTCAAGCGGCTCAGAACGTCTGCTGCCGGCGTGAAAGACATGGCCCGGCAAATTCGCGATGTCGCCGCGCTCGAAGATCCGGTCGGCCGAGTGCTCGCGACCACCGAACTCGACGACGGCCTGGTGCTCAAAAAAGTTTCCTGCCCGCTCGGAGTCGTCGCCGTCATCTTTGAGTCCCGGCCTGACGTTGTTCCCCAGGTTGGTTCGCTTGCCATCAAGACCGGCAACGGCCTGGTGCTGAAGGGCGGCGCCGAGGCGCGGCATACCAACCGCGTGCTGGTCTCGATCTGGCATGAGGCTTTGGCAGCACTCAATCCCGCGCTCCGCAACGCCGTCTGCGCGCTCGAAGACCGCGCCGCGATCATGCAGGTTTTGACCATGGAGCGCGAAATCGATCTCGTCGTCCCGCGCGGCTCCTCGGAGTTTGTGAATTTTGTCTTCCAGAACAGCCGCATCCCCGTGCTCGGTCACGGCAGCGGCGTCTGCCATATCTATGTCGATTCCGCCGCCGATCTCAGCATGGCGCAGAAAGTCATCATCGACGCCAAGGTTCAATATCCGGCCGCATGCAACTCGGTCGAAAAAGTCCTGGTGCATCAGGAGATCGCGAAGGAATGCCTCCCTGCCCTTGTCGCCGCGCTGGATTCGGCTGGCGTCGAGGTACGTGGGTGCCCCCGGACGCGCAGTCTTCTTCGCGATCAGCCGATGGTTGCGGCAACAGAAGAAGACTGGCGCACCGAATACGGCGACCTGAAGATCACCATCAAGATCGTGCAGGACCTCGCGGAGGCTGTTGACCACATCAACCACTACGGATCGCGCCACACCGAGAGCATTCTCACGCGCGATCCTCAGGCGGCGGCGCTCTTCATGGATGAAGTTGACGCCGCGGGCGTCTTTCACAACGCCTCAACCCGTTTTGCTGACGGATTTCGTTATGGCCTGGGCGCCGAACTGGGCATCAGCAACAGCAAGCTTCATGCCCGCGGGCCGGTCGGCCTGGAAGGATTGCTGACCTACAAATACAAATTGCACGGCAGCGGTCAAACAGTTTCGGAATACGCCCAGGGCAAACGCACCTTCAAACACCGCCGCCGCTAGCTCTTCTCGTCCGGCTCGATCTGCACAAACTGCCAGCCAAAGCGTCCCTTGATGCAGAGATTGCCGTGCGTCACGTCGTGGTCGAGCGGTGAGGTGACCTTCACGATCTTGCCGTCCTGCTCGTGCACCGTCAGGTTGCAGCCCACTCCGCAATAAGGACAGATCGTAGTCGTCTGCTCCTGCCGTGACTCGTCCCATGTTCCTGCCAGGCGCATCTCGTATTCGCTTTTGAACATCAGTGCGCCCGTCGGGCACACGCCGATGCAGTTGCCGCAGTAAACGCACGCCGACTCCGGCAGCGGCACTTCGAATTCGGTGGCGATCGTCGCCGAGAAGCCGCGCCCTGCCACCGCGATGGCGAAGGTGTTCTGCGCGTCCACGCCGCAGGCTTCAACGCATTTGTAGCAGAGAATGCACTTGGAGTAGTCGCGGACGTAGAGGTCGTTATCGATCTTCACCGGCTGCGCATTGCTCGCAGCGTTGGCTCCGAAGCGCTCCGGCTTGGCGCCGTAACGCTCGATGTAGCCGGCAAATTGCGGAGCCGTCGAGACGTCGACGGCCGACGCCAGAAATTCCAGCACCATGCGCCGCGAAAGGCGTACACGCTCCGAGTCAGTCTTGATCTGCATGCCGGCTTCAACCTTGCGAGAGCACGCGGGCACCAGCGTGCGCGCGCCTTCGAGCTCGACGACGCAGACGCGGCAGACATTCACCGGCGTGAGGCTCTCGAGGAAGCAAAGCGTCGGTGTATCGATGCCGAGCTTGCGCGCCGCTTCCAGAATGGTCGATCCTTCAGGCACCGAGAGGGTCTTCCCATCGATCGTAATCTCCACCATCCGGCGCTCGCGCTCCGGCGGCGCCTGCGGGACCGGGCCGCGCGGAACTGGAATGAGCGGCGTCGGCGCGGACTCCTGCGCGGCTGTGGTTTTCGCCGTTGCTGTTGTGGTTTCCTTCATGAGAACAAATTCCACCTTGCCAGTGCCGACTCCACCGCGCTGGAGGCCGTCTGGCCCAGGCCGCAGATCGAGGCGTCGCGCATGGCCTGCCCCATCTCCCGCAGCATGGCAATTTCATCTGTTGTTGAGCCGAGCGGCCGTCCATCAGTCAGCCGCTGCAAAGCTTCCTGCTGCCGCACCACGCCGATGCGGCACGGCACGCACTGCCCGCAGGTCTCATGGCGGAAGAACGCCGCAATCCGCAGCAGGATGCGTTTCAAGTCGATGCTGTCGTCGAACAGCATCACCACGCCTGAGCCCAGTGTGGCGCCAATGGCGCGCGTTCCTTCAAAAGTAAGCGGGACATCAATCTCTTTCGGCGAGACAAATGTGCCGGCTGCGCCGCCCAGCAGTACGGCCTGCAGCCTTCCCGTGCCGGCCACGCCTCCCGCGATCGTAATCAGCTCCCGCAGCGTCGTTCCCATTGGCACTTCATAAACGCCGGGACGCGCGATGTGGCCGCACAAGCAAAAGAGCCTTGGCCCGGTCGAGTTTTCGGTTCCGATCTTCGCGTACGCAACGCCGCCGTCACGCACGATGAGCGGCACATTCACCAGCGTCTCCACATTGTTGACCACGGTGGGCTGTCGGAAGAGCCCGGCTTGTGTGGGGAAGGGCGGCTTATTACGCGGCTCGCCGCGATGGCCTTCGATCGAATTGAAGAGCGCCGTCTCTTCTCCGCAGATGTAGGCGCCCGCGCCCCGCCGCAGCTCGATATCAAAGCGCATGCCGCGCTCCATTACGCTGTTGCCCAGGAATCCTTCCCAGCGCGCGGCTTCAATCGCGTGCGCCATCCGCTCCGCCGCCAGCGGATACTCGCCCCGCAGGTAGATGTATCCCTGCTCCGCGCCGGTCACCAGCGCCGCGATCGTCATGCCCTCGATCACGGCGAAGGGATCGCCTTCCATGACGATCCGGTCCTTGAACGTTCCCGGCTCGGACTCGTCGGCGTTGCAGATCACGTAGTGTTTGCGGTTGGGATCTCTCTTGAGCTGCTCGCGCTGCTGAAAGAGCGCTTCCCATTTCTTGGCCGCCGGAAAAGCCGCGCCCCCGCGGCCCAGAAGTTTCGCAGCGGCAAGCTCGCGCAACACGCCTTCTGCGCCCAGTTCGAATGCCCGTTGCAGCGCCTCATAGCCACCCATCCGCTGGTAGCCGTCAAACTGCACGGCATTCGTCTTGCCCACGCGCCGCAGAAGCGTCAGCTTTCTCGATCCTTCTTGGGGAACAGAAAGTTGCGTGTTCAGCACATCAGGAGTGGTGGGCATCGCGTTATTCGCGGCGTCGTTGATCAGCGACTCCACGCGATCGGCAATCGCCGGCGCCAGTACCCGCTCCTTCGGCTCCTCGCCCGCCCTGGCCACCAGCACCGCCGGCGCGCGCTCGCACAGTCCCAGACAGTTGCTGCGCAACCACATGGCCCGCCCACCCAGGCACGGCTTCCCTTCCGGACCAAGCCGCTTCTTCATCTCCGAGCAGAGAGCATCCGATCCCCGTGCGATGCAGGCAATGTCATCGCAAACGTGCGCCACGGCCACCGGTCGCTCAGTGAGAGAAAACATCCCATAGAATGACGCGACTCCGTGGACTTCGGCAGGCGGCAATCCCAGTCGCAGAGCTGCGTAGTTCAGCGCGCCGGGACTGATCCACCCGATGCGCTCTTGAATCGCATGCAGTACCGGCAGCAGCAGGTGTCGCTGCGCATCGCTCTTTGCATTCCCTGCGGCAGAAACCCGGGTATCGCCATTCACCCCGCGCGCTGCGCCCTCCCAGACTGATTCCGGCGCTCCCAATTTGGAATCAACGGCGGCCTGCTCTTCTGCCGTCGGGCGCGCATTGGTCAGGTGAAGGTCCAATCAAGCCTCCGTGAATTTCTCGATCCGTATTGCCGTGGCCTTGAACTCTGACGTTCCCGACTTTGGGTCCACGGCATCGATCGTCAGATCGTTGGTCGCGACCTCACCGGGAAAGTGCAGCGTCATGAAAGCCAGGCCAGGGCGCAGGCCGGGATCAAACCGCACCGGCGCGATCACCGATCCCCGGCGCGAGCTGATGCGCACCTTTTCTCCCTCGCGCAGGTTGTACTGCCGCCCGTCTTGCGGCGCCAGATCGATCGACTCGCCGTGCCGCAGCGGTGACGTGTACATGCCGCTCTGCACGCCCGTGTTGTAGGAATCCAGGCGGCGGCCCGTGGTCAGCCGGATGGGATATTGCTCGTCCAGTTTATCGACCGGCGGCTCCTGTTCCACGCAGTGGAACGGCGCGCGCGGCCCGATCAGCGGATCGCTCCACAGCCGTCCATGCAGGAAAAGCTCGCCCGGGTGCGACTCGTCAAAACATGGCCACTGAATCCCGCCAAGCTTCTCCAGCCGCTCATAGCTCATGCCGGCATTCATGGGGCTCAGCTTGCGTACTTCATTCCAGATGCATTCTGCCTCGCTGCAACCCCAGTCACGACCAAGTCGGTGCGCCAGGTCGAAGATGATCTCCACATCATCGCGGACACCCGGCGGAGGAGGAACGGCAGCGCGTACGCGCTGCACGCGCCGCTCGCTCGATGTAACCGTTCCCTCGCTTTCGCACCACCCGGCCGAAGCCGGCAGCACGACGTCGGCCAGCTCAGCCGTCTTGGTGTAAAAGAGGTCCTGAACCAACAGAAATTCCAGCCCGCCGAGCAGCTTCATCGCGCGATGGCGGTCAGCTTCGGAATCAGCCGGGTTCTCACCCAGGCAGTAGAGAGTCGTCAGTTCTCCGCGCTCCATGGCGTCGAGCATGCCGCTGATGTGCCAGCCCTTCATCGCCGGGATCTTCACTCCCCACGCCTGCTCAAATTTGCCGCGCAGTTCGTCGTTTTCCACGTGCTGGAAGCCGGGCAGCCGGTCAGGAATGGCACCCATATCGCCGCCGCCCTGCACGTTGTTCTGGCCGCGCAGGGGACACACGCCGCTGCCATAGCGGCCAACGTGTCCGGTGAGCAGGGCGAGATTGATCAGGGCCACCACGTTGTCCACGGCGTTGTGGTGCTCAGTGATGCCGAGCGTCCAGCAGAGCTGCGCGCGGCGGGCCTTCGCATAGGCATGCGCCACGCGGCGGATCGCCTCAGCCGGAACTCCCGTTTCGCGCTCCGCGCGTTCCAGCGTGTATTTTTCCACGTGCTTGCGATACTCAGCGAAGCCGCTGGTAGCGTGCTCAATGAATTTTGAGTGCGCCAGCCCGGCCGCAATGATCTCGCGACCCATTGCGTTGGCCAGGGAGATATCGGTTCCTACGTCGATACCCACCCATGTATCCGCCCACTGCGCGGAGCTGGTCCGGCGCGGATCGATCACATACAGCGTGGCGCCGTTGCGAATGCCCTTGAGCACGTGATGGAAAAAGATCGGATGCGTCTCGCGGGCGTTCGATCCCCAGAGCAGAATCACCTCTGCATCTTCCGCCTCGCGATACGAACTCGTACCCCCGCCCGCGCCGAAAACCGCCGCCAGACCGGCGACGCTGGGCGCGTGTCAAGTACGGTTGCAGCTATCGATGTTGTTTGTTCCCATCACTGAGCGCACAAACTTCTGCGCAATGTAGTTCAGCTCGTTGGTCGTCTTGGAGCAGCTGAACATGCCGAAATCGCGCGGATCGTTCTTCGCGATAGACCGGCAAAAAGCTTGCGTCACCCGTTCCATGGCTTCGTCCCATGTGGCCGGGCGATGGCCGCCGTTTTCGCGCACCAGTGGCTGGGTCAAGCGGTTCTTCTTTGGTACAGGCATGATGCCCCCAAAACAGATGCTAAGGAAATCGTAGCACTTTTAGCGGCCAAAATAGAGGCGGTGATGCCCTCGAGCAGTGACAATCACAGCTCTCCCCGTCTTTTACCTGACAACTCTTATCGTCTTACGAAATGAAATAGCTTGCCGGAGCAGCCGCGCGCCGGCGGCAGCCATCTGGACTGCTGGAAAAGTCATCCCATGAACCATGAGCGGGATTCAGGAGCAGCTTCTCCAAAAAACGCACGTCTCGTCAGAGAAAGATCAATTCACCGCCGCCGCACGCGCGCGCTGGCGGAAACTGGCCGAAGAGCTGAAGGCTGATGTGGCCGCTTTCAACAGCAGGCAATCGGGAGCGGAATTCTTAAAAGACGATGAGAACCGCTTTCGCGTGATCAACGCCAACGCCGGACTGGAGCTCACTCTCACCGCTGATTTTGAAAACCACACCGTCCGATATGACTACACGGCCCTGAATCAG
>Ga0070730_10005541_pt1 | contig 10888 bp, 9 predicted proteins | sample Coa_R1_3_FD_66447 | JGI IMG/M metagenome (GOLD analysis project Ga0070730, IMG submission 66447) | Surface soil microbial communities from Centralia Pennsylvania, which are recovering from an underground coalmine fire - Coalmine... | ecosystem: Environmental > Terrestrial > Soil > Unclassified ... | reverse complement strand
CACGACTCAGGGAACAACGCCGGAGAACGATCCCGGCAGCAGCGTCGGGCTCACCTATCAATTCGAATACTGAGGAACCTTCACATGCTGCCGCGCATTCCCGCCTTGGATACGGCCGCGCTTCCGACCTGGCTGCCGCTCATCAGTAGACCGTGATGGAAAAGGCGGGCAGCGAAGCGCTCGCGCAGCCATCGGTCACGGTGATCACGATGCCACTGTAAGTTCCCTTGACCGCCGTGCCCGTCAGCAGTCCCGTCGAGGTATTGAAAGTGGCCCACGAGGGCTGGTGGACGATGGAAAACGTCAGCGTGTGGACGTTGGGGTCGAAATCGTGGGCGGCAGGCTGGAACGTGTAGGTCGTGCTCGCCCTGATCCGGGTCGTCGGCGTGCCGGCGATGGTCGGCGACGGCGGGGGGGGCGGCGGCTGCGGCGGCGCCGTTGAAGCCTGGTTGCCGAGAATGCGCGTGTTGATCGTGTAGTAGAGGTTGGCGAGGCGCTGCTGCAGCGAGCCCGCTGGGTTGGGGTAATCGATGGTGGCTGTGAACGGCGGGGAGCTTACCGCAAAGCCCGCCACCTGCTGATTGGCGGCCAGCAGCTCGAGCGCGGCACCGGCGTAATACTGAGAGCCGTCGTTAAATGCGGTCTGGCTCGTCGAGATGCACTGCTGCAGCTGGAACGTGAAGTTCCCGTCCGCCGGAGAGTCCGTGTTCGGAGGAACGACCGTCGCAGGAGGAGGAACCGGCGGGATCAGAGCGCCCTCGGCGGTGCTGTACTCGGATGTAAGGGTCGCGAGCAGATTCGAGTACTTCGTGGCAGCGAAGCCCACCAGTCCGCCCGTCACCGCGGTATTGAGGCCGAGTCCCACGGCCCAGACGGACAAACCCGAGCCCGCCGTATGGGAGGTGCCGCAGCCGTCGACCAAGTCGACCACTGCGTTGCCCTCGGCGGAGATGCCTTCGCCGGGGAGAGGCGCCCAGCCGACCACCGCGAAGGGAGGCGGGTTGGCGGCCGGCGGCTCGCAGACCGGGTCGTTCGCGCCCGGCAGCACAAAACTCAGATCCGAGGTGCTCGAGACCAGCGTCCCGAAGAACGGATAGACGCCGGGAGTCGAGTAGGCATTCGAAAGGGTCTTGACCATCGCAAAGCCGCTCGCGTTGCTGCCTGAGGCGCCGCAGAACGAGTTCGGAATGACCGTGCTGCCGTAACCCGAACAGACCTGCGACACCGGCAGCCCGTTCTGATACTGGGCCGAGGCGGCGGCGGCGGTGCAGCTGCCGTACTGAGCAATGCGCGGGTCCGTCTGCACGACGCACACGTCCTCGAGGACATTGCCGGCCACGGAGACACTCGGCGCCACGAAATGCGTGAGCACATTTCCGCCCAGGAGGTTGCAGCCGCCGGTCTGCTCACAGCCGCTGAAGGGCGCGTAGGCGATGTTGCTGAGCGCCATGCCCTGTGGATGCTGCACGCCCGCGCTCACGGTGGCGACCAGCTGATTCGGACCCGCGTACTCCAGCAGCTCTCCGCCATTGTTGTTCGCGATCACGGCATAGGCAGCGCCGCCCTGGCGCCCGGCCTTGATCTTGAAGAGGCCATTGCCGAGACCCGTGACGAAGGTGGGGGGGCTGGAACTGTTGAAGCCCTGGCAGGGCGCAAAGCTGGCGCTGCTGAAAAAGTACTGGAAGACGGTGCCGCCGCTGGTCGTGACCAGCAGGCTGTTGTCGACGGGCCAGAAAGTCAGGCCGCCGGGCGTAACGCCCGCGGGCAGGGTAATCAGCGTATACGGCACGGTGGCGCCCGCGGGACCATTGCCGCCCCCGCTCCCGGGATAGAGGAGCACGGAGGCCGGATTGCTCGTGGCGACGAGCAGGTCGCCCGGATTGATCTGCGACGCGCTCGAGCCGCTCGCCGTACAGACCGCTCCCGCCGGCAGGGGAATGCTCGTGCCGGCGATCAGTGTCTCCTGCAGGCTCTCCTTCGAACCGTAGTTGGAATCGATCAACACCGGCGTCGGGTACGTGCCGTTCGCCCCCGGAAGCAGGGTCCACAGCTGAGGCGTCGCTGCGTTGCCGCCGGTGGCATTCACGACGAACAGGTTCCCGGCCGCATCCACCGAGAGTCCATCCGGGTACTGCGGGCCGCCCTGGGTGGCGAAACTCCACACGACGACGCCGGCGGTATTGGCCGGTGGATTGGCGCTCGGGTTGAAATCGCCGAAGTAACGCACGATCTCTCCGCCGGAGGTGTCCGCTGCCAGCAGGTCGAGCTGGTGGTTCGTCTGGTTAGGCACGAACACCAGCGAGCGGATACTGTGTAACGAGCCCTGATCGGTGTTCTCGTTGGAGATGGTCTGATTGGAGAAATTCACCGTATAGATGGCATCGTTGGAAGCGTTCGCTGCGGTGATGTTGAGGTTCTGAGCCTGCGCCCAGCCGGCGGCGAGCAGGGTCGCGGCCAGAAACAGCGGGCGTCGCGTCCGCGACCCGATCGTGCAATGCCACATGTGATGTGTCCCCAGGAAGGTCAGATCGTTATATTCGGGGGCGTTTCTGCGAACGCCATCATCGCCTCACCGGCGCATGAGTACGATATCAGTTCCGCGCCACCGTGTCGCGCCGGACCGAGGCGGACGTTCTGCGCCGCGTGGCTCATTTAGCCTGCTGCGCCTGCGCCCGCAGCAAGTCAAGGACGGCCGGCGAACCCGCCGCCATGCGAGTGGCCCTGGCGACATAACGCTGGGCCTCATCCGGACGCCCCCAGTGCCGATAGAGCTCGGCGAGGTAATGCCGGGCCAATGCGCGAAAAGGCGGCAGTGCCCCGGCGTCACCGGCGTCGCTGCTGAGGACCGCGTACGAAGGCACCAGCTCCTTCTCCGCATCGGAGTATCTGCCCAGACCGCTAAGCGCGGCGCCGCTCACGGAGCGCGCCACGGCCGTCTTCCAGTTAGCGGCCGACAGAGCTTTGGTATAGGTGTCCTGCGCCGCTCGCGCCGAAACCAGGGCCTCCGCATACTTGTGGGTCGCAACCTGAAGAATGGCAACGTGCACCAGGCTGCTCGCGATCTCGAGGTGCGTCTCACCAAAGAGACGCCGGCGCATTCGTAACGCCTCCTCGAGCAAGGTGTCGGCGCTCGAGTAGTCGCCGCTCTCGGTGAGCATGTAGCCGAGCCGGTTCATGACGCGCGCAACTTCGGGGTTGTCGCCCGGGAAGAGAGCGCGGTAGACGGACAGAGACTCCTTTTCCAGCTGCACGGCTGCAGACAGGTCGCCGCGGGTGAGACTCAAATATGCAAGATTGTTGAGGGTGGTGGCGACATCCGGATGCTCGTTGCCGAGCAGCCGGCGCTGCATGGCGAGTGCCTGCCGAAAGGCGCTATCCGCCCCCTCCAGGTCTCCTTTGGCCTGCAGAACCTGCGCCACATTGTCGAGCGACCGGGCGATCTCGGGATGGTTGTCCCCGAGCAGGCGGCGTTTCATTGCCAGGGACTCTCGCAGCAGCCGCTCCGACTCGTCGTACTCGCCTTTGTTGCGCAGCAGCAGGCCCAGGTCGTTGAGCGCGTCCGCATAATCCGGATAAGGCTGGCTGGCCCACAAGGCGCGCTGCATGGCCACGGCGCTCTGCATCAACGGAATCGCCTCGTTCGGGTCGCGCTCATTGATCGTCCAGGCGAGCGCCTGCAGGGTGCGGGCCGTGTCCTCGTTCGCACCAGGGAAGAGGCGTTTCTGCAGCGCGAGCGCCTCCCCGAGGTCCCGCTCCGCTTCCGCCGCATGCCCCTGCGCGTCGAGCTCGAAGCCCAGGCCGAAGAGGCTGCGCGCGAGGGCGGCATCGTCGCGCAACTCGGCTGGCAGCGCCTTCTGCAGGGCTATTGCCTGGCGGTAGGCGCTTTCGGCCGCGGCGTACTCCGCGCGCTGAGTCAGCAGATCTGCGACGTGGCTCAAGGACGTGGCGAGCGCCGGACTCTCCCCCGGACCGAGGGCGCGCCGCCTGCCGGCCGCCGTCTCGAGGAGCGGTTTCGCCTGGGCGTAGAGGCCCAGGCCCATGTAGACCGTTCCAAGAGTGTCCATCAGCGTCGCCTGTATCGCGGGCTGATTGTTGAGCTGCACTCCGACCCGGGCGGCGCCGGCGTCGAGCACTTCACGGGCCGTCAGGCTGTTGCCGCGCGCCTCGCTCGGGTCCGAAATCCGAAACAGATCCACCAGAAAGGCCGTGGTCTGCCGTGCGGTCTCCGCCTCGCGCCGCGCGATGACGGTCTGGCGCTGCGCAGCGGCGCGCGCGATGAGCGCGGCCGCGGCGAGTCCGCTCGTCAGCACCATGCCGGCGATCGCTCCCGAGGCGATCGCAAAGAGCCGCCGCTGCCGGCGCTGCTGCTCGCGCTGGCGCAGCGCATCGAACCCGACACCGAGCAGCCCGGCAATCAGTTTCAGCTTGGCGTTGCTGCGCCCATCCTTGCCGGGGCGCGCATCGGCCGCGATCGGCTCGGTGCGCACCGAGCTGAGCTCGCCGTCGGGACCGAGGCGGTAGCGCAGCGCCGGGGGAAAGCATTCCTCGTCGGCCTGCGCGGGGTGGTCCGAGGCATTCGGCTCGCCATCGACGATCAGACAGAAAATGCGGTCCTCGCGGCCGAGCCGCTTGAAGGCGAGGATCTCCTCATTGACCCACTTCGAGCGGGCCGCACTGGGCGAGCAGATGACGATCTGGCAGGCCGACAGCCGCAGGGCCTCGTTGATCACCGTGCCGAGATCGGTTGCGCTCGCGAGCTCCTCGCGGTCGCGGAACACCGGCGAGACGCGCCTGGGCACCGGGCCGCGCGCGGTAACCTTGCCGACCAATTGCTTCGGGGGACGGTAGGACTCGAGCGCCTTGTGCAGCCAGCTGCCCCACTTTGCATCGCGGTGGCTGTAGCTCAAGAACGCGAAATACCCGGGGGAGTCCAAGTCGCAGGTCCTCGTCGGCTGCGGTCCCTTCCTGTCCGCAGTTCCTTGTTATCTGGCCCCGAAGGCCAAATCTGCGCGAGTCTAGCGCAGTCCCCTGCAGGACGCGATATCCAGGATGCGATATCGCCGTCGCCGCCCGCTGCGGGACGTTGTGGAGGGGGCGCCGCAAGCGGAGAATCTTGATCGAGCATCTTCCTGACCCACGGCGGTCTCGCGCCTTGTCGACCCAGAACAGCGACAATATTTCACCCTTCGTCGTCGGGGTCTCCGGGCATCGCGACATCCATCCTGATGCGCTGCAGCAGCTGCGCACCTCGGTCAGCCGGATCCTCAGGCAGCTCGCAGAGCGCCTGCCGGACTCCGAGCTGCGGATCACGGCGGGCATGGCGGCGGGCGCCGACCTGCTGGTGGTGCAGACTGCGCTCGAGCTCGGCTTTCGGGTCGATGCCCTGCTGCCGATGCCGCTGGCGGACTACGCGAAAGACTTCGACCCGCCGTCGTTGACCTTGCTCGAGACGCTGCTGGCCCACCCGTGTGTGTCCTGCCGCGAGCTGCCGCTCAGTGAAGCCGATCGCGCGGCCGGTATCGCCGCGGGCAGCCCCGGTCGCGATGCGCTCTACGGCCGGGTCAGCCGCAGCCTCATCCGCGGCTGCAGTCTCCTGCTCGCCCTGTGGGACGGCGAACCCTCGCTCCTGCCCAACGGCACGGCCGACACGGTCCTGCGCTACCTGGGAGTTCGGACGGACCGCAACAAGGACGATGAGCGGCTGCAGTTCTCGGATTCCTCTCCCGATCCCGACATTGCGGCACGCCTGGTGTACTGGATTCCGACCGCGCGCATGCGCGCAGGACCTGCGGCAGAGGCGCGGTCACCGTGCTTTCTCACCGGGCTCGGCGACAACGCCCTGCTGCGCCTGCCGACCATGCCGCATCGGCTGGAAGTCCACCTGCGCTCACTGAACATCTACAACCGCGAGTATCTGCGCTTCGCCAGCAGCCGCTGGCCCGCCCCGCGCGCCCCCGACTCCCTCATGCGCGACCTCCCTGCACAGCTCAGATCGGACCCGACGGACCGGGGGGTGCTGGAGCGCATCGATCTCCAATATGGCAAGGCCGACGCGCTGGCCCTGCACTTCCAGCGCCGCTCGGACCGGCTGTTCGCCTTCTTCAATCTGGTCGCGTTCGCCATGGGCCTCGCCTATCTGGTGTACGAGAAGTTCATCAGCACGCGGCTGCTGCTGTTCGCCTACCTGCTGATCCTGACCTCGAGCGCTGTCGTCTACTACGTGTTGCACGAGCGCCACTGGTTCGCCAAGCACCTCATGTGCCGCGCACTCGCAGAGACGCTGCGCGTGAAGTTCTACCTGCGCCTGGCGCATGGGGACCAGCTGGTCGATGCCGAGGAAGTGTTGTCGCTCTCGGGCATCAACAGCTTCCACGGATTCGGCTGGATGGGGCACGTGCTCACCGCCGTGGAGGCGCCACCGAGCTATTCCGAACAGGAGCCGGGCGCAGACGTGGCCGGCCTCGACGAGTCATGGATCGAGAACCAGCGCCAGTACTTCATCAGAAAGGTAGGCCAGCTGCATCGCAGCGCCATGCGCACCAAGTGGATGAAGCGCACCCTGTTCGGCGTGATCATCGCGGTGGTGCTGGTCCTGCTGCTGCTCGGCGGCGAGAGGGGTGCGGGGCTCACCCCGGGCGGATCGCTCGAGAACGTGCTGACGTTCTTGATGGGACTCGTGGCCGTCACGCTCGCCTCCTGGGAGCTGCACCAGAACAAGATGGCCAGCCGGGAGCTGCTGTGGCAGTACCGCAATCAGCTCAAGCATTTTTCACGCGCACGAGTACAGCTGTCGCGCACCGTGGCCTTCGGCCGCCGCCTCGAGATTCTGGCCGAGCTCGGCAGGGACTCGTTGATGGAGAGCTACCTTTGGACGATTCATCGGTTTCACCGCGAGCACGAGCCACCCGGGCGGGCCTGACGCCGGCGCCCGTGATCGCGCCGCTGCGGCGACTGGCGCCGCTGTCGGGCACGAAGCTGCGCGCCTTCGCACGACGGCTGGTCGAGGGCCCCGGGCCAATGGCCCGCGCCTTCGAGAATCTCATTCTGGCGCTGATCGTCGTCAGCGTCGCCTCGATCGGCGTCGAGTCCCTTCCCGCACTGCCGGAGTGGGCGCTGCAGGCGCTGCATGCATCCGAGATCCTCATCGTGGCGGTCTTCAGCTTCGAGTATCTGCTGCGTGTCATCGCCGCGCGCAACCCGTTCACGTTCATCTTCAGCTACCAGGGCGCGATCGATCTGCTCTCGGTGGCGCCTTTCTACCTCGGGGGTTTCGATGCCCGGTGGCTGCGGGCGCTGCGCCTGCTGCGCCTGCTGCGGGTGCTGAAGCTGCAGACGCATGTCCTGGAGAGGGTCGTCGAGGAGCGCACCCGCGAGCTCCAGGAGAAAAACGCGGCGCTGGAAAAAGCGCAGGCGCAGCTCAAAGCGGAGCTCGAGGTCGCCCGATCCCTGCAGCTCGCGATCCTGCCGTCGAGTTTCCCGGCCAGAGCCGGCTGCCAGGGCGCGGCTCGCATGATTCCGGCCACCACCATGGGCGGGGACTTCTACGACTTCATCGAGCTCCCCGACGGCCGCATCGGGCTGGTGATTGCGGATGTCTCCGGTCACGGAGTGCCGGCAGCGTTCTTCATGGCGGTGGCGCGCACCAACCTGCGCGAGCTCGCACCCCGCTATACCGATGCCGGCGAATGCCTGGCGCAGGCCAATGAGGCGCTCTGCGCACAGAACCCGCTCGATCTGTTCGTGACGGTCTTCTACTGCATTCTCGACCCGCCGAGCGGCGTACTGAGCTACGCTAACGGCGGCCACAACCCGCCGTATGTGCAGCGCGCCGCCGGCCCGATCGAGTCGCTCGACGGTGCGGGCGGGTTGGTGCTCGGAGCGATGCCGGGCATGAGGTATCCGACTCATACGTTGCAACTGCTGAAGGGTGATCGGCTGGTGCTCTACACGGACGGCGTAACCGAGGCCTGCAACCCGAAGGATGAGCTCTACGGGGCTCACCGGCTGGTCGATGAGGTCCATGTACACGGCGCCGGGACCTCCGCGGCGCTGGTGGAGCGTATCTGCCAGAGCGTGACGAATTTCGCCGGCCAGGCACCGCAGTCGGATGACATCACCCTCACCGTGCTCACCTGGGGCGTGCAATGAACCTGCAAATCGAGGCCGTGGCCGAGGCCACCTGGGTCATTCCGCAAGGCAGGATGGATTTCGACGCAGCGCCCGCTTTTCAGGAAGCCGTCGAGCGGCTGCTGGGCGGTGCGGGCAGACCCCCGGCGGTGTTCGTCGACGGCACCGGGCTCGAGTATGTCTCGAGCGCGGGTCTGCGGGCGGTGCTGCTCGGGGCACGCGCGGCGCAGCGTGCGGGTATCCCGTTCGGGTTGTGTGCATTGCAGCCGGCGGTGCGCGAAGTATTCGACCTGAGCGGCTTCAGTCGCATCATCCCCGTATATCCCGACCGGGCGACGGCGCTCGCACAGGCGCCCCCAGGCCGCGCTTGATCGCACAATGCACGGTGCCGGCGGAGGCCGCGCAGCTCGCCGTGCTCAACCGCTTTCTGCGGGAGTCGTGGACGGCAGCGGGTCTCGCGCCCGGGGGGGCAGCCAGCTTCGAGCTCGCGCTCGAGGAAATCTTCATGAACATCGTGATGCACGGCAACCGGCCCGGGGGCACGTCCCGCGTAGAGGTGGCGCTGAGCCTCGGCCCCGATGCGGTCACGCTGGCGGTGGAGGACGACGGCCCGCCGTTCGATCCGCTGTCACTGCCCCCGCCCGATCTGACGGCGAATCTCGAGGACCGCAGGGTCGGGGGCCTCGGTGTGTATCTCGTGCGGGAAGTCATGGACGAGGTCAACTACGCGCGGATCGCCGGGTGCAACCGACTGCGCATGAGCAAACGGCTCCGCGACTGAGTGAGTCCGCACGTGCAGCGAAGGGGAAAAGCGCGTAGCGTATTCGGCTGTGTGTAAGGGCGACGGCCTCTATAAGAAGAGCGCCAAAGTGGGGTCTCTCGGGATTGCGATCATCAGGCGGCACTGCCGCCGGCACGCCTGGCGCGGCGCATCGCCTGCCGGACGCCATCCCTGAGCTTCACCCATCGCCGGAGCGCCAACTTTTTGAGCTCGGGACGGTATTTCGTGAAGGAGGAGGACGACGTCGCGCTGGTGCTGCGCTGTCGGGAGGGGCATCGGGATGCATTCGAGCGGCTCGTCATTCGTTACCAGAGGCCCGTCTTCAACGTGGCGTTGCGGATGCTGCATGACCGCCAGGATGCACTCGATGTGGCCCAGACCAGTTTCCTCAAGGCCTTCGAGCACCTCAAGGACTACGATCCGGCGTTCCGCTTCTACAGCTGGCTGTACCGCATCGCGATCAATGAAAGCCTCAACACGCTCGCGTTGCGCAAGCCGCGGGGGGAGCTGGACCCCAACACCGCCGACGGAGGTCCGAATCCAGACGCCGCGGCCGAGGGCGACCAGACGCTCCGGGCTATCGAGGATGCCCTGATGCTCATCGGCCCGGAGCTGCGCAGCGTAGTCATCCTGCGGCACATCGCGCAGCTGAGCTACGAGGAGATCGCCGAAGCGCTCGCATTGCCGGAGAAGACGGTGAAGTCGCGCCTGCACAGCGCGCGTGAGCGCCTGCGGGAGCAGCTGCGGCGCTCCGGAGCGCTCTGACATGACGTCCGAAGAGCGCAGCGCTCTCATCCACGCCGAGCTCGACGGCGCGCTCAGCAGCGAGCAGCGTGCCGAGCTCGCGCGTCTTCTGCTCGCCGACCCGCAACTGCGGGCGTTGCGCGATGAATTGCAGGCTGTGAGGAGCCGGCTCGAGAGACTGGCGCAGGCGCAGCCGCCTGCCGCGCTCAAAGAGTCGATCCTCAGCCGGTTGCCGCCTGCGCCGGCCACCCCGATCACTGCGGCCTACCGCACGGCCTCGGCCCCCGGCTGGCGGCTGGCCGCGTTGCTTGCAGGACTGCTTGCCGCAGGGACCATTGTCTACGAGACCGTGGAAGGGCCCTCGCCCACCAGCCGGGAAACCGCCGGCACGATGGCGGCAGATTCTGCGACGGCGGTGGATTCGGTGGTGGTGGGCGGCGGCAGCGTCGCCGGACGGGCCACCCTTTACCGTGACAGGAGTGGACTGTCGGTTGGCCTCGAGGTGTCCGCCGCGGAGCCTGTCGACGTCGTCATCGCAGCCGGAAGCTCTTCTTTCCGGATCAATGGCTTGGGCGGCGCGAACGTTCCCGGTGGCACGCGTCGGACGATGGCATTGCCGGGCGTCCGGACGCAGGGGCAGGAGATCGACCTGTCATTCCTCATTGGCGAGCGCACGGTGAGTCGCGCGACGCTGCGAGCGCCTGCGGCACCCTGATGCGCGCGGGCAAACCAACTTTTTTGAAGATCGACTGTACGTAATTCAGAGCGCAAGAAATCGACAACGAGTCATCCAAACACACGTGGGAGTCTGAACATGTCGGGTAAAACAGTATGGGTGGTCGGCGGACTGGTCCTGGCAGTCGGTGCCGTCGCATTCCTGAGCTATCACGAGTCGCCTGCAGGCAAGGACGCGGCAGGCACCATCGTCGCCGCGAAGCGCGCTTATGTGGACGGCACGGGCGGGTCCGGCACGGCTTCGCCGGGAGGCTCTTCGAGCTCGGGGGCCGACACCAGCGGATCGGGCAACGCGTCGGATCGTAGCGGCGCAGGCAGCGCTGACGCGAAGGACGCCAAAGACGCCAAAGACGCGAAGGACGCCAAAGACGCGAAGGACGCCAAAGACGCGAAGGACGCCAAAGACGCGAAGGACGCCAAGGACGCCAAGGACGCCAAGGACGCCAAGGACGCCAAGGACGCCAAGGACGCCAAGGACGCCAAGGACGCCAAGGACGCCAA
>Ga0070730_10005540_pt1 | contig 10888 bp, 5 predicted proteins | sample Coa_R1_3_FD_66447 | JGI IMG/M metagenome (GOLD analysis project Ga0070730, IMG submission 66447) | Surface soil microbial communities from Centralia Pennsylvania, which are recovering from an underground coalmine fire - Coalmine... | ecosystem: Environmental > Terrestrial > Soil > Unclassified ... | reverse complement strand
GCCTCGCCCGCGTAAGCACGAAAGTTACCGAGACGAACTTGGCAACAAGAACCACCCCGAAATGCCCCAGCTGCGCTGCCTCGTCCTTCACACTGAAGCACAGCACTGAGCCAGGGCCGCGCGGAGTTCTTTCAACTTCGGCGGCTTTCCCACCAGGCAGTCCACCGCCGCCGGCGCCTCCTCGGCATCCATCCGCCGGCCCCACCCGGTGAGCATGATCACCGGGGTCTCGGGCGAGGCCGCCTTCACCGCGGCTGCAACCTTCCGTCCGTCCACGTACGGCATCCCGAGATCCGTGATCACGACCGCGAACGGATTGCCCCGAGTGTGTGCCGCTTGAAATACGTCGATGCCGGCTTGGCCGCCGTCCGCAGGCGTGACGTCATGACCGTCTGTCACCAACGCATCGCCGACCGCCTTGAGTACTAGCGGGTCATCGTCCACGATCAAGATACGAAGCGGCGGCACCGCGGCTGCGACGATCGGTACTGCCGCAGCAGCTGCGGGCGCCATCGGTATCGCGAAGCTGAGACGAACGGTGGTGCCCTGGGCCATCTCACTTTCGATGTCGATATCACCGCCGTGGCGCCGCATCGTACCGTAGACCATCGCAAGTCCGAGGCCCGTGCCCCGCTCGCCTTTGGTGGTATAGAAGGGCTCGAGGCACCGGCGGCGCGTGTCTTCATTCATTCCCATGCCGGTATCGGTCACTTCGAGCTGGACGAGCTGTTGCGCCTTGGGGTCGGCGCTCGCCGACCCCGTGACGCGGGTTCGAAGCGTGAGCTCGCCTCCGGCGGGCATCGCATCGACTGCATTGAAAATGAGATTGGTCAGTGCATCACGCAGTTCACTCTCGACTCCCAGAATGCTGGGCAGATCGGGCGCGAATTCGGTGCGCAGATCGATGGCGACGACCCGCCGCTGCGCCATGTCGCTCCACCGCGCCCGGGTGAGATCCGCCGCCTGTACCACCAGGGTATTCAACTTCACGGGAAGGAGTGTCTGTTCCGGCTCACGGGTGCGATAGAACTCGCGCATACGCGCCACCGTTTGAGCGACATCCTCAATAGCTCGCCGGATCACCTCGAGCTGGTTCCGGGCCACGGCGCTCAAGGCAGACTCCCGCTCGAGGAGCGAGTCAGCATAGAGTGCGATCGGCGAGATCGCGTTGTTGATGTCGTGCGCAATTCCGCTCGCCATCTGGCCGAGCGCACTCAAGCGCTCCTGTTGCAGGATGACCCGCTGCGTCTCTCGCAGCTCCTCATAGGCCACCTTAAGCGACTCATGCATCTGCCCGGCGTGCGCAGCCAGAGCGACGTGTTCGGCCAGCTGTCGCAAGAACTCACACTCCCCGCTGCTGAAGCTTTCGGGCTCGCGACGGCCCGCGATGAGAACGCCGAGCAGCTTGCCTTCCGCCTGGAGCGGTGCTGAAACGACCGAGCGCAGATTGAGCCCGGTCAGCGCCTGCGGGAGCGGCATCGGGCTTCGGCTCACATCGGATTCGTAGATGAGATCCCCTTTCGAGACAAGCCCGCCGATGTCAGGAGGCTGGAGCTCAATCCGGCAGACGTCTGCAGGGAGGTCCTCCTCGACGTTGCGGACCACGACTTGAAAGATGCTGGCGAGGTCCTGCCGCTCGGCGATGGCCCGCGTGATGTGATCGAGCAGGCTCAGCCGCTGCAACTGCGCTTCGAGCTTGTGCTCGGTGATCACGCGCCTCGAGTTCTCGGCGGCGAGGGCATCAACGGTCGTCAACAACTCTGCGGTGCGCTCCTTGACCCTCAGTTCGAGCTCCTTCTCCCAAGCGCGCCGCTCGCGGGCGAGCTCCACATGGGTGCGTACGCGCGCCAGGAGCTCGCGCGCGGAAAAAGGTTTCACCAGGTAGTCATCGGCCCCGGCGTCCAAGCCTCCAACGGCGGATTCCTCGCCCGCGCGCGCAGAGAGGAGTATGACCGGCAGCCGGCGAGTACGCTCATCGGCGCGCAGCGCTTTGAGCAACCCGAAGCCATCCAAGCGCGGCATCATCACATCCGACAGTACGAGATCCGGCGGAACGGCGAGCGCGGCCTCGAGCGCCGCCTCACCGTCGGGCACGGCGAGCACCTCGTAGAAGCGGCCGAGAAGATCGGCGACGTACCGGCGCATGTCGGCGTTGTCGTCCGCCCAGAGAATGCGCGGACGAGCCTGGGAGCTACCCTCCGGGAAGGCCCGCGAGTGGGCCTCCGCCGGGTTCTCCGAATCGGCCAGCCAATGAAGAGTCTCTTCGATGTAGGCGGCCCCAGCTAGAGCAGTTGCGCTGGACCCCTCCGACGCCACGATTCGCTCAGCAGGTAAATGCGCGCTGCCCGCCTTGACAGCCACCGTGAAAGTGCTGCCTTTTCCGGGCGTGCTCTCGACCCGCACCGTGCCGCCGTGCAGCGCGGCCAGTTCCCGGACGAGGGCGAGCCCGATGCCGGTGCCCTCGTGCGAACGTGACTGCGCCCCTTTGACGCGATGAAAGCGCTCGAACAAGCGGGGAAGTTCCGATTCGTCGATGCCGATGCCGGTGTCCGAGACGGAGAGCTCCGCGTGATCACCGCACCAACGGAGCGTGACGCGGAGAGAGCCTTGGAATGTATGCTTCAATGCATTCGAGAGGAGGTTGAAGACGATCTTCTCCCACATCCCACGATCCACGTACACCCGCTCGGGCAGGGGCGGACAATCGACCGTAAACTCGAGCTTCGCTCTCTCCGTCGCCGATCGAAACACACTGGCGAGATCTAAGGTCAAGGCGGCGAGATCGACCGGCGCGAAGCCGCCCTGAGCGCGTTCGGCCTCAAGTTTCGAGAAATCGAGCAGCGTATTCACGAGCTTGAGAAGCCGCAGCGCGTTGCGGTGGGCCGTCTCCAGCCGCAAGCGCCCGCTGGGCGGTAGAGTGGCACGCTCGGCGAGTTCATCCTCGAGGGGGCCCAGCATCAACGTGAGCGGCGTTCGAAACTCGTGGCTGACGTTAGAGAAGAACTCGGTCTTCGCGCGATCGAGCTCGGCCAGCCTGGAGTTGGCGTCTCGCAGCTCCCGAACGGCCTGCGCGAGCTCGTGGCTGCGCTGCACGACATCACGCTCCATCTCGTGGGTCCGGCCGCGCAGCTCATCCCCGAGTTCGTTGGCGCGAACCAGCTCGGTGACGTCCTCGACCCGATGCAGGATATACATTACTTCGCCCGAAGCCGACAGAATGGGCTGATTTTTTGGACTCCAATACCGGACCTCGAACTCGCCGTCGGGTCCGCGGATGTCATACTTCTGCACCGGCATCGTGTCCGCCCGCCGCGTTTGCAAGACGCGATCAAGGGACTCACGCAAGTTGCTCGTGCCGGTGGCGGCGGGATCATCGGGATTATCGGGAAACACTTCGAAGAGTCCCTGACCCAGGGTCTCGGGCCTCGTGTGAGTCGCGCGCCACCGCGCCCGGGTTGCCGCGACCATCGTGTACCGCGGCGCATCGGGCAGGAGCACCAGCAGTACCTCGGGCGACTCCTCGAACAGCAGTCGAAAGTCGATTCCGCGGTCCGATTCGGGGGGTGCGTCCCCGGCTTCGGTTGTGGGTTCTTGAGGCATTAAGCTCGGCTTCTGCATCTCCTAACCGTCCGCTGGTAGCCATCCATTCGCTCCGCCAAAACATGCATACCAGAGCCCGCAGTGGATTGTCCGTGAGCTTCCACTCACTCTCCGTGTGGCGTAGCGTCCATGTAGTCTCTGAACGTAAGCGCTCCAATCACATCCAATCACGCCATAGCGCCCACCTATCGCCAATCGTGGCCGAGCACCAGGTGTGCGTAATGTGTCCGGTTCCGGCACCAGGTGGAACGGCGTCATGTTGACGAGCCAGGGTAGACAGGCGCCTCCATCCCCGGAACGTCAGCCACGCACCGTTCCGCTGGCTGCAGCCGGCGCCGCTTGACCCAAAGGTCTGTGTCATATACCTTTATTTTTGAGGGCATCTCACGCTCTCGAGATGCTCGCAGGCGCATTCTCCAGACATGAATCGATCCGAAAAGCAGATGGGCAGTGGCGTCCGGGCGCGGCCTGCAACGAGCGGGCCCCGAGATACCGAGTTGGCTCGGCGGCTCAACCTCCTGACTGACCCGGAATTTACGGCGGATTGCGCGAATTCCACCTCGCCCATTGTCAAGGAGCTGTTACTTTGGGGCGGCCTCGCGATGGCGGCATGGGTAGTGATCGTTCTAGGTATGCCCTGATCCGTGTCGAGTGAGCCCGCACAAGAGGCAACCCTCGATGGGCGCATGCCGATCCTCCCTCACGAGCGCCTGTTCGTGTCTTTTGCGCCTTTTCTTTGGACCTGCACCATCCTCGGATCGGCGATTTGGGTGTTTTTGATTGGTGCCGGCATTGCCGCGCTGGGGGATATTCGCACCACAATCCCCGGTTTCCTGGTTGGCCTCGTGCTCGGGATGCTGCCGGCGATCATTTCGAGCGGCTTCCCGAGCTTCCGATACGGAATAGATACGACCGATGCGACCAAGCCGGTCTTTGGCTCGCGGGGTGCGATCTTCTCCTTGGTAGGCCTGCTCTATGTCGTCTGCGCATGGCAAGCGGTTGTTACCGCGTTCATCGCCAAAGGCACGGCAACGGTCATTGCCCGTGATATCGGGGGTGGCATTAATCGGCCGCTGGAGATTGGCGTGGCGCTCGCCGTGATCGCCGTCGCTTGGCTCTTGGTGTGGCGCGGAGCGCGGCTGCTCGAGCGGGTCAATAATATCGTGGCGCCCGTGCTGATATTGCTGGCGGTGCTCATGTTGGTGCTGCTCGCGATCCGCGTCGGCCCCGCCGCTCTGTGGAACGGATCCCCTCCCAGCAGCGGCCGGATGAATCTGGACCCACACCTCACATTCGTCACTGCGGTCGAGCTTGGGATCGGAGTTTCCTTTGGCAATTGGCCGTTCATGGGGGGACTGCTGCGCTTGGTGCGATACCGCCGGCATGTCGTCAATGCGCCGATGCTCGGCATGGGTCTCGTCGGCTTGGGCTTCGGAGCCGCCGTGTCCGCCATGATTGCGGTCGCGCTTCCAAGCAATGACCCCATCATTTGGATTCTGGACCTCGGTGGGGCCAGTCTCGGGACAGTAATTGCATTGGGGATACTCGTGGGTAATATCGCCGTGATAGGACTGCTGAGCTATTTTGGCGCAATCGCCATCCAGCAGATCAAGCTCGTCGGACGATTGCCATGGATAGCCATCATCGGTGTCATGTTGGTGCCTTCGATCGTCGCCGCATTCACGATCGATGCGACCTTGTCGGCGGTGATCGCGATCGCGAACTATCAAGGCATGGTGATGGTCGGGATCGCCTCCGTCACCTCCGCGGATTACTTTATTTTGCGCAAACAGCAACTCGATATCCCTGAATTGTTCGTGGCGGGCGCCACGGGACGATATTGGTTCTGGAACGGCATCAATTGGATCGCCATTGGGGCCGTCGTCGCCTCGGCGGTGGTGTACCGACTCCTTTTCGATCCGGCGACCCTGGCGAGTTCGCAGGCGTTTCGATATCTAGGCGCCTCCATTCCGGCCTACCTTACGGGCGTCGCGATCTATATTGCCGCCACCCGACTGACGCAAAGATTTGTATCCCAGGGTGGCTACCGTGAGCCGAAGCGCTCGGGGATCGCAGAGGTCACGCTCTAGCAGAATAAGAGACGCTTCTGCGGTCGAGATTGACCCACTCAGCCTTGATCGATGAAGTGAGACAAAAGCCGATTGATCTCGCCGGCCTTCTCCAGCTGAACGGCATGCCCGGCATGCTCAACCGGATGTACACGTATCTTCCCCGGTAGTTCTTGGGCATGTTGCGGCGGGATGACTCGATCGGATTGACCCCAAATCACCTGAACCGGCAGCGGAAGTTGGGATATTTGGTCTCGAAGGATACTCTTCTGCTCACCGCTGCCGAAGCAACCCGTCGCAATGGCTCTGAGACATGTCACGGCTCCATCGATACGCTTCGCGTTGAGAACGCCCATCGTCATGTCTCTACTGACGAGCGCCGGGTTGTAGAAAAGGGTCTCGAGGGCGGTGGCCATATCTTTGCGACGATCGATGTCGACGAGGGCTCTGATGAACGAGAAGTTGATCTCCTTTCCAAGACCGGCCGGCGCGATTAGCGTAAGAGACTTGACCAGCGCCGGCCTCTCGGCGGCGATCTTCGCAGCGACGGCACCTCCCAAGGAGTGGCCAATGAGATGAACGCTCGACAAGGATTTTGCCTCGAGGAAGGCAATTACCGCTTGGGCGATATCCTCGAGGGTTGCGATCCGTGGGTCTTTCACCGAGCCCCCATGTCCCGGTAAGTCGATGGCGTAGACGGGCCGTGAGTCCGCGAGCGCCGCTTGGTTCAGGAGCCAACTGTTGAGATCGGCACCGAACCCATGGATCAGCACGGCCGGGACCGCCGCTCCCTGCCCTTGCTTGAGGAACCGGATATAGCCGCCGGGAACGTCGACCACCTCGGGGATTGCACCGCCCTCCTCCGCATCCGCCACCGAAAATGTCGACTCGAATTGCTCGACGTAGGCCTCAATTTCTGCATCCGCGGTGTCTTTCGAGGCAATGACTCCAAACAGCGACCCGATGGGAACCGACCGGCCTTCAGGAACAACCTTGCGCTTCAAGACACCGCTGTGCGGGCTCTCGTAGACATTCGCAACCTTCTCCGTTTCAATGTCGACGAGCTCATCGCCTTGGTTTACCGTGTCGCCTTCATTCAAATGCCATTTCGAAATGAGGCCTTCCTTCATCACCATCCCGTACTTCGGGATTACCAGGCCGTAAATCTCATGGGGCACGGGCGGCCCCAACGATGCTTCGCACCGCAGCCTCTACTTTCTCGGCAGAAGGCAAGTAGGCATCCTCCAGCACCGGGGCGAACGGTACGTGACAATGCGGTGCGGTGACCATCTTGATGGGGGCGGTCAGCGAGTCGAATGCCCTATCGGCCACGAGCGCGGAGATATCCGTGGCGATACCGCAGCGTGGGTTCCCTTCATCGACCACCACGAGCCGCCCGGTCTCGGCGACAGACTCCAAAATAGTATCTTCATCCAATGGCGAGGTGGTACGAGGATCGATCACTGTACAGCTGATCCCACTCGTGCGCAGGCTATCCGCTGCCGCCACCGAGACGTCCACCATCCGACCGAAGGCGACGATGGTGACATCTCCTCCTTCGCGCACCACGTTCGCCTCCCCGAGCGGAATGGCGTAGGGCTCTTCCGGTACGTCACCTTCTTTGTCGAAAAGTCCGATGTGCTCGAAGAAAACCACCGGATCGTCATCTCGGATGGACGCGATTAGCAAGCCCTTGGCGTCATAAGCCGATGAGGGCATCACTACCTTGAGTCCCGGAATATGCGTCAGAATGGAATGATAGGCACTGCTGTGCTGCGCGGCGACTCTAATACCCGCGCCATAGACCGTTCTGATGGTGACCGGCGTCGTGAGTTTACCTCCGAACATATAGCGGAATTTCGGCGCCTGATTCATCAATTGATCCATGCAGACACCGATGAAATTATTGAACATGAGCTCTGCCACCGGACGTAGCCCGTTGGATGCGGCGCCGATCGCGGCACCGATGATCGCGCTCTCTTGCAGGGGAGTATCCATGACACGGTCTCGGCCAAATCGGCCCAGCAGGCCTTTCGTGACGCCAAACGCCCCGCCCCAGGTGTCTTGCACACCCGGTGCGCCCATGCCGCCGGCGATATCCTCGCCCATAACCACGATCGTTGGATCGCGGCTCATTTCTTGCGCGAGCGCTTCACCCAGCGCCGCGCGATACGAAATCCGAGTCTTTCGCCGCGGGCGGCTGCCTTCCGGCTGCATCACGTTAGTGGACATCGTCGAAACTCCTTCCCGCCCTCACGGGTAGGCAACATATACGTCTGTCAGGAGCTGGCTAAGCGGTGGCGGCGGGGCAGACTGCGCCTCTCGGACCGCCGCATCGATCAGCGCATCAACGTCGTGGTCGATGGTATGGAGTTCTTGCTCCGATATTTCACCTTTGCCCAACATCTGCGTTCGCAGCAACGTGATGGGATCACTGTTGGCCTTGAGCCAGTCGACGTGGCCCGGCAAGCGCATCGCATCGGAGATCCCCTGTTCGTGCGGATAATAGCGCTCGAGCTTCACGTCGAGGAGGCTCGGTCCCTTGCCGTTGCGCGCGCCGGAGACGGCCTCATGGGCGGCATCGTATACATCAAACACATCGAACCCATTCACTCGGCGACCCGGCATCCCGAACCCTTCGGCGCGCTTCACATGATCGCCGGCGCAGGCCCAGGAGCTCGCGATGGTCTCTGCAAAGCCGTTGTCCTCGATGACGAAAATCGCAGGGAGCTTGAAGACGGAAGCAAAATTCAGTGATTCCAGGAATTGCCCGGTGTTGGACCCGCCGTCGCCGACAAACCCAACCGCCAATCCTCCGGTCTTGAGTCGCGCCGCCGCAAGCGCCGCTCCACATACCAAAGGCATCCCTCCTCCAACGATCCCATTGGCGCCCATCAAACCCCGCGCCGGATCCGCCAAATGCATCGAGCCGCCTTTTGCGTTGCAAATCCCACCCTGTCGCCCGTAGATCTCGAGCATGAGTGCCTTGATGTCGAGACCACGAGCGATGCAGTGTCCATGAGGACGATGCGTACTATAGATACGATCGCGCTCGTCCAAATTCATGCATACGCCCGTGGCGGACGCCTCTTCACCCGAATATAGGTGCAGGGGTCCTGCCATGGCGGTCGTAGCGGCCTCCTCAGCCAGTCGATCCTCGAAGACACGGATCGTTTTCATGAGCCTGTAAGCCTGAATGAGTTGCTCACGACTAAGTGGTATCATAGTCTTCCCCATCGCAGCGCCCCTATGGTTGGGTCGCAGAATGCGACTCCTCTTGACGTCGATACTGCTCCCACGCCTGGTCGATGAAGAAATCGTGGAGCTTGATGGCATCTTGCTCGGAGATCGCATCGTCGAAGCGCGGCATCCCACGCGGCAGGAACGCGCCACCGCGCACAATGGTATTGAACGTATCGAACGATGCGATCCCATCGCCGAGTCTCGACAAGTCGGGGGACATGGCCGGCACTCCCAAGCTGTGGCAGCGTGCACACCATTGGCTGAATAGCGCCTTGCCCGCAGCGATCTGCTCGGGCGTGCCGCTTCGCTCGGGAGGCTCTCGATACGGCTCTTCGTGGCGAAGCTCCGGCTTGGGCACGTCCGCCGCGCCATCCAAAGCGAATGTCAGTACGCGACCCTCGTTGATGTAGTTCATTGCCGCGGTCGCGGTGAACTCCCACTTGGTTCCCCCATGGCCGCACAGCACCGCGACGTATTGGCGACCGTCAATCTCGTAAGTCATCGGCGCGGCCATGATGGCGCTGCCGGTATCGAACTCCTTCAGAACATGCCCATTCCCGGCGTCGTAGACAACGAATTTCCCGTCCTCGCGGCCGGCGAAGACCAGGCCGCCGCCGGTCGACAGCGCTCCCCCATCGATCACGAAGTAGTCCTGTGAAGTCGCATGCTGCCAGAACACATGACCTGTCGTGGGGTCGATCGCCTTGAGCATCGATCTCACCATGGGCCGCTTGCCGTCAGGTGTCGACATGGAGAATCGGGGCACGGGGCCGTACAAGGATTCCACGGATTCGTAAGAGAGCCCTTTCTCGGGGAAGATGTAGGTGATTCCAAAGGCCTCATCGATGTCGCGTACCTGCGCTTCCGGTCGCTTCTTTAAATCCATGAGCATGTTGGGCATTTCGATCGTCGGAACATAGGCAAGCCCCGTTGCGGGGCTGTACGACATCGGTGGCCACGAGTGTGCACCTTGCTCCGATGGATAGACCACTCTCGGTCCGAGATCGTAGTTGGCATCCGGATTCACGATCGGCCGGAAGTCCTGAGACAGGCCCTTGGACCAATTCAAGTAGGCAAAGGGCTGTGCGCGCAGAGGTTTGCCCGTCTCTCGATCAAGCACGTAAAAATAGCCGTTCTTGTTGGCCTGGATCAACGTTGGGCGTCGGCGTCCATTGATCTTCAGGTCGGCGAGAATCAAGTTGGCGTCCGCATCGAAATCCCAGACATCGCCTGGTGTGGTCTGGTAGTACCACCGCATCTTTCCCTTGGCGGCGTCGACCGCGACGATCGATGCAGCGTACAGACGGTCGGTGCGGATCCCGCCGTTCCAATCGCGGGGTGCGTTATAGGGCGCAGCATTACCCGTTCCGAAGTAGAGCAAATTCAGTTTGGCATCATAGGACATGAGTCCCCAGACCGCGCCGCCGCCGCCGAAGGAGGGGTCGCGGGCAGGATCCCAGGTGGCCGCCGCCCGTACCAGCTCGGGGGAGGGGTCCTTGTCCTTGAGACTCGGCACCACGTAAAACCGCCACGCGAATCGACCGGTATCCAGAGCGAAGGCGGAGACGTAGCCTCGAATGCCGCCTTTGCCCGTGTCGCCTCCGACGTTGCCGATCGCCACCACGTTGCCAGCGATCTGTGGAGCGCCCGAGCAGGCGTAACCGGCCTCTTGATGTTCGAGCGTGTTGGCCTCCCAGATGACATGACCGGTTGCGGCATCGAGTGCGAACAGGCGGCAGTCCGTGGCGATCGCATAGACCTTGCCCCGCGATACAGCGAGCCCGCGCGTCGGCACGTCCGTACCACCCCATCGTCCAAATTGGCGATCCGCATGCGGATCGAACTGCCATAGAGTCCTGCCGGTTCTTGCATCGATGGCGTACACAAGCCCCCAGATACCGGGGACATACATGACGTCGTTGACGACCAGCGGGGTGCCCTCCATCCCGCGGAATGTGCCGGTCTTGAATTGCCAC
>Ga0070730_10005538_pt1 | contig 10892 bp, 13 predicted proteins | sample Coa_R1_3_FD_66447 | JGI IMG/M metagenome (GOLD analysis project Ga0070730, IMG submission 66447) | Surface soil microbial communities from Centralia Pennsylvania, which are recovering from an underground coalmine fire - Coalmine... | ecosystem: Environmental > Terrestrial > Soil > Unclassified ... | reverse complement strand
GGGGGAGCGAGCGAAGCGATGCGGGCGGCCTTCCTGTACGCTGCCCAGGTGACAACTGAGCCAGCACGCACCTGGGGCTCGGCGGCGGCCGCCGAGGTGTGGCGACAGGGCGCGGCGCGCCGAGCGCGCACGCTCGGGGCCGTGACCGAGCGGATGCTCGACGCGGCCGGCGTACGGCCCGGCCTGCACGTTCTGGACGTCGCGGCCGGCACGGGCGATCAGTCCGTGCTGGCCGCGCAGCGCATCGGCCCGACGGGCTCGCTCCTGGCGACCGACATCTCCGCCAGCATGCTGGCCGCGGCCGCCGAAACCCTGCGTGCCGCCGGGCTCAACAACGTCACGACGCAGGTCGCCGACGCGTCGGCGCTCGAGCTCGAGGACGAGCGCTTCGACGCCGCCATCTGCCGCTTCGGGTTGATGTTCGTGCCCGATCTGCATCAGGCGCTGGTGCGCGTGCGGCGGGCCCTGAAAACTGGCGGCAGCTTCGCCGCCCTGGTCTGGTCGACCGAAGCGCGCAACCCGTACATCGGACTGCAAATCGGCGCGGTGCGCGACATGGGCCGCATGCCGTCGCCGCCGCCAACGCTCGCGATGACCGTCTCGCTGAGCGCACCCGGCACGCTCGAGCGCGCCTTCCGAGACGCCGGCTTCGTGAGCTCGAGCGTGAGCGTGTCGCCGCTGCCCGTGCCACGCGAGTTCAGTTCCGTCGGCGACGCCCTCGAAGCGATGCGCTCGACGTCGCCCGTCCAGGGTGAGCTGGGGCAGGCGATGAGTGAGGTCGAGCGGGCCCAGTACTGGGCCGAGCTCGAGCGTCGCCTGCAGGTCTTCGTGCAGTCCGACGGCACGTGCCTGCTGCCGGGCGAGGCGCTGCTCGCGGTCGGCACGAAGTAACTTTTCCCTTATTGGTCGATCGGTCACCGGCGCCGCGATACTCCGACACCAACCGTGGACATGTCCAACGACGATCTCACGCGCGCCCTGGCTGAGCTCTTTCGGGCCATAGTCGATCCCACCGCGCCGCTGCCGTTTTTCTGGCCGAGCGGCGCGGCTGGTGCGTTCCTCATGTTTGTGATGCCGCTGGCCGCGGGGATTCCGTTTGGCGTGATCATGGCCCGCGATGCGGGCGTCTCGCCGCTGGGGACCGCCGGCCTCTATCTGGTGTCCGACTTCGTGATGGCGTTGGTCGCCGAACCGATGCTGGTGCTCCTGCGCCGGCTCGCCAAACGGGTGGTTGCGGTGGGGCGGACCGGCCGGGCCCTGACGCAGGCCAGCAGCATCCTCGGTCTCAACGACGGCCGCGTGCGGGGTCCGCTCGGCTTGATCGTGCTGAGCTTCAGCTTGAATCCGATCCTGAGCCGGGCGGCCTCCGTGGCGGCGGGCCACGGCTTCCTGGTGGGCTGGGCCCTCGCGATCATCGGCGACATGATCTTTTTCGGCATGCTGATGGCGACCACTCTCTGGGTCGCGAATGTCTTCGGGGACAGTCGCCAGATCATCGGCGCGCTGGCCCTCGGGGTGTGGCTGCTGCCGATGCTGATCCAGCGCTTGCGGCGCGGGTCCGGGAGCACGGTTCGGTCCAAGCCCGCGACGCTGCGCGTCGCACCAGCGATTGCTGGGATCAGCGACGCGGGGTCAGCCGTTCCGAGCCGTGGGCCACGCAGACGCGTTTCGCACTCCGGCCGCCGCCGCCCGTCACGCGGCTTGCATCGCTGAGACGTCGGCCGGGCCCCACTAGGAGCGGCGTTTGGTGGGCCAGTCCGGCTGCAGGCCGAAGATGGCGCTCAACGCCAGTATCAGCAGGCCCGCGCCGATCAGAAGCTTCTGATCGCCGATCAGCCCAAACGCGAATATGAGTCCGCCGGCCAACAAGACCACGCCAAACGTGACGCCGAAGCCCACCATCAGGTGAGATCGTGCCCCCGGAACCCCGCGAGAGTCAAGTCAAGTCAGGTGCGCGCCGCGAGCGCCGCGCCACGATCGCCAGGACCAGGATCGCCACCAGGAGTCCGATCACGACCAGGCTGAGCGGGTCCACGTCACCGCCGCCCTGCGGCGGCGGAGCGGTGTTTTCGAGGTCCAGCCGCACCACGCCGTCAGCGCCCAGCACGTACAGCGAGGGTTGGTCGGACCGGGCGACGGCCACCTGCTTCGGCGCCACGTCGATCGTTGGCGAGCCGGCGGCACCCATCTCGCCCAGCAGTGCCCCCTGCGCGGAGTACGCCTGCACCCGCCGGTGATCGGTATCCGGCGCGTAGATGCGACCGAGCTGATCGATGGCGACGCCGAACGGATGGGACGGGGTCGGCCAGACGTCGGTCGCCTCGAAATTGGCGTCCCAGCGTTCGAGCCGGGTGTTCTCCCAGTCGGCGACGACGAAGGTGCCATCGGGAGCGAAGGCCAGCATCATCGGTTGCGTCATGCCGCCCAGATCGGTGCCGGAGTGGCCGATCTGGCGTACGAGGGCACCGTTCGGGGCCAGGACGAGAATGCGATTGCGCCCGGTGTCGGCGGCGTACAGGTTGCCGCCGCGGTCGACGGCCAGCCCGTTCAACCCGTAGGTGCCGAACGATTCGAGGTTCAAGATCGTCTGCAGCCGCCCGGTGGCGTCGAGCTCCAGGATGCGGGGTGGAGTGCCGCGATCGACGACGTAGAAATTGTCACCCTGGACCGCGACGCCAGCCGGCTCGCCGAGCACCGTGTCCCCCAGGCGTGGACCCCACTCGCTGAGCAGGTGCCCGGTCGGATCGAACCGCATGACGGTGTGACGCTTGGAGTCCGAGATGACCAGGTTGCCGCCTGGCTCGACGGCCATGAACGCGAGCTCGCCCCCTTGCGGCGCCCCGGCGCCGACCCGCAGCAGCAGACCGGCGGCGATGGCGTGGACGCCCGCCACCGGGGCAGGCGGCGACCCGCCGCCCCCGGGCAGGCGCAGGGCCGGAAGCTCGACGCCGGTCACTCCGACGCCGATCGCGAGCACCGCCAACAGGGTTAGCAGTCCAACCAGCCGCCGACTGCGCGCGACCCGCACAACGCATAATACGGCCAGTCAATGACGCCCCCGCCAGCCCAGGCCAGCGAGTTTGCCGCGCCGCCCACGATCAAGCACTGGCGCACGTTTGGCGCGCCCGAGTGGGGCCACGTCAGGGAAGGCCTGCTCGGGCTGCTGCTCGGCAGCCTGTTGCCCGTCGGGTTGTTCTATGTCGGACTCCGATCCTGGGGGTTTTCGGCGGCGGTGCTGGTCGTCCTGACGTGGTCCGCGGCCGTGTTCGTATGGCACTACCGTCGGACGCACGGCGCCGACGTCTTCAGCGCCACCACCTTCGGTTTCGCCTGCGTCAAGGCGATGGCCGGGCTCGTGTCGCAGGATCAGACGCTCTATCTCGGCTGGGCGTCGCTCGAAAATATGGTCTACGGCATCGCCTTTTTCGGCTCGGCGCTGCTGGGCCGGCCGCTGCTGGCGCTCTATGCCCAGCGCCTGTACCCGATCCCGGCGAGCGTGGGCGCGTCGGCCACGTTTCGTCGCGCATTCATGATCACCTCGGCAGTCTGGTTGTGCGGCCACAGCGCACGGGCAGTGCTGCGGTTGTGGCTGCTGCTGTACCTGCAGCTGGACCTGCCGGTGTACCTGGTGGTGGATACTGTCGCCGGCTGGCCGATCAACATCTCGCTGTTCGCGTTTACCGCCTGGTATCCGTTGCGCGAGCTGCGGCGGGCGGGGTTCATGTCGGTGGCGCCGCGGCCGATCGGTGTCCTCGACGCGGTCGAGCTGGCCGTTGAAGAATCCGCGCCGACCACGGTGTGAAGTGACGGCTGCCAACCTCGAGCGCGAGCTCAAGCTTCGGCCGGACGAACCGGAGCTGCTGGACCGGCTGGCCGTGGTGGATCGCCTCGGCCCGTTCACCGTGACGGGCCGCCGCCGCGAGATCCAGCGCAACGGCTTCTTCGACTCGTCGTCACGAGCCTTCGGTGGAGCGCGGGTGAGCTTCCGACGGCGCACCATCCAGGGCGCGTCGCTGGCGACCTGGACGCTCAAAGGCGAAGGCCAGCAGGCCCGGGGCGTGGCAACGCGGACCGAGATCGAACTCCAGCTCGAGCCTGACATGGCCCCGGCCGTGGCGATCGGTGCGCTGCGACAGGCGGCGAGTCAACGCGGCGCAACGGCGTTGGCCGAAGCGCTCGGCGACGCGCTGGCCGTCGGCGGTTTGCCGCTGGCGCGACCCTACCTCGAAACCGAGACGGACCGGACGATCGTCGACCTGGAGGCAGCCGACCGGGGCTGGTCAGTCGAGCTGGCGCTCGATCGCGTGCGCCTGGTCGGCCACGGGTACGCCGAGCTGGAGATCGAAGCCGAGCTCAAACGCGGCGACGATGCCACCCTCGAAGCGGCGCGCCAAGCCATCATCGCGCTCGGCCCGACGCACGACTCGGAAGGCTCGAAGCTCAGCCGCGCGCTGGCCCACGTCGGCGCGTGCAGCGGGTGTTGACTCAGCTCGCCCGTGAGTAGCAGCACCTGTGGTACCTCCCTACGGATCCCGATGGGAGCGAGCGAAGCGACGCGGGCAGCTGAGCCGTTGCGGGCTCACGAAGACAATGCCGTCTGCAGTCGCGCGGCCAAAGCTTCCAGCTCGCGGGTCAGGCCGAAGCTGCGCCAGCCGCCCAGCTCGACGAGCTCGGGAAACGCGGTCGCCACGGCGTCGCGCTGGCGCGTGTGTTGATCGTTCTGCGATCGCGACGCCCGCTGGACCTCGTCCGTCGTATACCGCACCGCCGCTAGCAGCAGGTTGACCTCCTGCTCGTCAAGGCTCACCGACGCGCCCGGGGCGGCCACCGCCAGCTTGTGGCCCGCTCTGGCCAGGCTCAGGGCCGTGCGCAAGTCATCCGGCCGTGGGGTCAACGCCAGCGCGACGCCACGCACCTGCTCGGCTGCTTGAAGCAGCGCCAGCTCGCGTTGATCGAACCTCAGCCGCAAGGAGCACCACCCGTGAGCCGACTCGCGTTCGCGATGCGGCTCGTTGTTGATCACTTCTGGCGGGTTCCGCCAGACCAGCGCTGGAGCACCGCGTACACGACGCCGCTGATGCCAGCGAAGACTGTACCCAGGGCCAGGTTGAAGAGGAAGCCGGCGACCACGGGGCTGATGCCGACGCCGAAGACCACCAGCTCTTCAACCGGCCCAGGCAGGGGCGCCAGCGACGTCGCCGCGGCAACGACGATCGCATCCAGGAGCGACGCGAAGATCCCGGCCACGGCGCCCAGATAGATGAGCCCCGAATCGCGCACCACGATCGCGCCCAGGATCGAAAACAGCACGAAATTGATGATCTGGTCCACGGAGGCGATCACGTCGAGATCGTCGGCCGAAAACGTGCGTTGAGACACGGCCTGTGACGCCAGGTCGACGATGATCACCAGCCCGCCCACCAGCAGCCCCCAGCGCACCACGCTGTACGAGGCGGTGGCTTGTGCGGTCGGCGGCAGGCGGGTTTCTCTCGACGGGCGCGTCGGCGGCGGAGCGGGTGGCGGCCTGGTGCTCGGCGACCGACCGCCGCCGGGCGTAAAAGCCATACGCGGGATCATACGTTGTTCTGTCTTTTGCGTTCCGTGTTCCTGTGACGTATTTCGATCCATTGAACAGACCGATCGAGCCTGGCGGCCCGCGGAACCTGTTCGCTCACTCAGCTCGCGGGGGCTGTCCAGCACGCGGCCGGACGGGCCAGACGATGGTCCGTCTCGGTCTCGCAGCACGTCGCTTCCCTCAGCACCGCCAAGAGTACCCTTGTCGGTGATGGCAGACCACGTGCAGCAGCTCAAGGAGCGCGTTTGTGAGGCGGTCGAGCGCAGGGCCGCCGAGCTGATCGAGACGAGCGACTGGATTCACGCCCATCCCGAGATCGGTCACCAGGAGGTCGAGGCCTCCAGGCGGCTGTCGGGACTGTTGCAGTCCGCGGGCATACCCGTCGAGATGGGAACCGCGGGCATGGCCACCGCCTTCAAGGCCGAGCTCGGCGGACAGCGCGCGGCGCGACCGCGGGTGGCAATTCTGGCCGAGTACGACGCACTGCCTGGACTGGGCCATGGCTGTGGGCACAACCTGATCGGCACGTCGGCGGTGGGCGCCGGGCTGGCGTTGGCGGAGGTCATCCAGGAGCTCGAGGGCTCGATCTGGGTGCTCGGCACGCCGGCCGAGGAAAGCGCCGCGCCCAACTCTGGCGGCAAGGTGCACATGGTCAACGCCGGCATCTTCGCGGACGTCGACGCCGCCATCATGTTTCACCCGGGCACCGAGACGGCCATTACCCTGGACCGCTCACTTGCCGCGCGTGGCTTCGAGTTCTTCTTTCACGGCCGCGCCGCACACGCCGCGGGCGCGCCCGAAGAGGGCATCAATGCCCTCGACGCCGTGGTGCTGCTCTACAACGCCATCAGCATGCTGCGGCAGCAGGTTCGGTCGGACGTGCGCATCCACGGCATCATCCTGAGTGGCGGCGCGGCGGCGAACATCATTCCCGACTACGCCGCGATCCGCTATCGCACCCGGGCTGACGACTCGGAGTACCTGGCGGAAATCGTCGAACGCGTCGTCGCCTGCGCCGAGGGCGCGGCGAAGGCGACCGGCTGCCGCCTCGAATGGAAGGAGTACATGCCTGGCTACGAGAACACGATGCCCAACAAAGTGCTCCTGGACCTGATGACCGAGAATCTGCGCAGCCTGGGCATGCCGGTCAATAACGAGCGGCGGCGCAGCGGGCGCGGCTCGACCGACTTCGGCAACGTGTCGCGGCGGGTGCCGGGCATCGAGGCCCGGATCGCCATCACCGATCAGATCGACACACCCGGCCACTCGATCCAGTTCCGCGAGGCCGCGGGCTCCGATCACGGCCGCACCGCCATGCTCGCGGCCGCCAAAGGCCTGGCCATGACCGCGATCGACCTCCTCGTGGACCCAGCGCATCTCAGCCGCGCGAGAGTGGTCTTCGACGAGGATGTACGCAAGTCGACGAAGCAGAAATAGCGCGTCAGGCCACGAGTCAGCGCTGTACCGAGGCCCCGCTGCGCGCCTCCATGCAGGGTTTCAAGAATTTGAAGGCAAGTCTTCCACCGAATGGGAGCGAGCGCCGCGATGCGGGCGGCGGAGTGCCGTCAGGGGTTGACGACGTGCTCGGGGCGGCCTTCGAAGAAGGCGATGATGTTGTCTACGGGCATGGCGCGAGAGCGGGCGTTGGCTTCGCGGGTGACGGCGCCGAGGTGGGGCGTGAGGACAACGTTGGGCAGGTCGCGGAAGGGGTTGCGCTCAGGCGGCAGGGGCTCCTCGACGTAGACGTCCAGCCCGGCGCCGGCGAGGCGGCCCGCGCGCAGCGCATCGGCCAGCGCAGCATCGTCGACGAGCGCGCCGCGAGCGGTGTTGACCACGTAGGCGCTCGGCTGCATCAGCGCGAGCTCGCGGGCGCCCACGAGCCCGCGCACTTCGGGCGTGTTGCGCAGGTGCACCGACAGGACGTCCGCGCGGCGAAACACGTCGTCGCGTTCGACGAGCTCGACCCCCAGGCGGTCCGCCCGGGCGGTGTCGTGCGCAAAGCTCCAGGCGATCACGCGCATCCCGAAGCCGCGCCCTAACCGCGCGACGCGCTCGCCAATCGCGCCCAGGCCCAGCAGGCCCAGCGTCTTACCCTCGAGCTCGGGTCCCTCGACGTGCTGCCAGGTGCCCGCTCGCAGGCGGCCGTCGCTGAGCGGGATCGCGCGGGTAACCGCCAGGATCAGGCCGAAGGTCAGCTCGGCGACCGACGGCGCGCCGACCCCGGGCGTGTTCGTCACGGTGATGCCGCGGCCCCTGGCCGCTAACAGATCGACGTTGTCCGTGCCCGTTCCCAGGATCGAGACCAGCTTCAACCGAGGGGCCGCCGCGAATGCCTCGTCGTCGAGCGCGGTGTACGCCCGGACGTTGATCACCACATCGGCGGCGGTCAGGCGGCTGAACAGCTCAGGCCGATCCGGCGCGCGGGTCGTGTGGAGCTCCACCGTGCCATACGGCGCCAGACGCCGCAGGTCCGGCTGGTCCAGCGTGGCGTACGTGGGTGGATAGTCGTCAGGGATGACGATCTGCATGTGGCAGTGAGGCTGATGTTAGCCGGTGGGATACCGTTCTCGGCATGGCTCGAGTTGAGTACCCCGAGATTGATTCGCCCGCGGCGCAGGCGATGGTTGAGGAGATTCGTCGTGAGCGGAACGGGCGTTTCCCGAACCTGTTCCATATGCAGCTCTACAACCCGGCCGTCGTCGATGGCTGGCTGCGACTCGGCACCGCGGTGCGCTACAAGTCGGAGCTCGACGGGCCGACGCGGGAGCTCGCGATCTGTCTGGTGGCGACGCTAACGGCGGCCGAGTACGAGTACCGGGCGCATCGCCGGATCGCGATCGAGCTCGGCTTCTCCGAAGCCCAGATCGACGGGCTGCGCGATTGGAAAACTGCCGACTGGCCCGACGCCAAACAGCGCGCCGTGCTGGCGCTGGCGGAACAGCTGACGCGCGACGTCGCCGTCGACGACGCTACGTTTGCCAGTGTCCAGCGTCACCTTTCAGCCCGGCAGACCGTGGAGCTGGTAACCACCATTGCCTACTACAACATGGTCGCCCGCTTCCTGGTCGGGCTAAAGATCGACCTCGAGACGACGTAGCGCGCCTGTACGCTCGCGCGGCGGCTCCCGCCCCGAGACCGGATTGATGCAAGCCCTGATCCGCGTCGGCGCACCTGGCGCGCTGCAGGCCGCGGACGCAGGCACGCCGCGCTCTTGAGGACAGTTCTGCCCGAGGGACGCTCAGGACGCCGAAGGTGTCTCGGGCTTGGACGTCGGCCCGGGCTCGCGGAGCAGGCGAGCCTCTTCGTCGAGACCGAGCTCCTGCAGGTCGCGATACGTCGTGTACAGGGCCTTTAGCGTCAGCTTGACGCGAAAGTCCGACGTGTCCAGTTGTGGCAGGACGTCGCGCTGCATCATTTTGAGTCGCCCGAAGCGCGTGAGCGCGTGACGCTGAAGCGGGGTGTATGAGGAAAGGTTGTTCATTGGGGTGTGCCCTACAAGGTGTAACGCACGGCGCGCCTATTTGTATTCCTCCTGGGGCCTGAAGCTTCCAGACGCTAGTACCGGTCCCAATGGGCAAACTCGGCCATCGGTTTGCGGGCCTGCGGCGCTTTGGGCAGCGCACGACGGGCCTCGACGTCGGTGTGGCCGATGGTCACCAGGGTGCGGGCGCGCCGCTCGGGTGGGATCCCGAGGAGCTCCTTGGCGGCATCGGGGCCGTCGTTTTTGAGCGTGGCGATACACGAGCCCAGCCCGCAGGCCTTGGCCGCGAGCGCCAGTCGCTCGGCGACGCGGCCTTCATCAAAAGCCGACGCGTCGCTGGCAGTCACGATCAGCAGGGCGACGGCGGCCGGCCCGGCGGGTTTGGCGCCCCACTCGGCGAACTTCTGCTTCACTGCGTGGTCGCGGACGACGACCACCTCGTGCGGCTGGCGATTGCCGCCGGTTGCGGACCAGCGGCCCACGTCCAGGATCTCCTCGAGGGTCGCCTGGGAGACTTCCTCGGCGGTGTACTCGCGCACCGCGCGCAGGCGGCGCATGAAGTTCAGCAGGTCGTCCTTGGTCTGCGTCATATGAGGCAGGATATCTGGAAGGCTCCGCGACGTTGTTCGACGCCGGCGGTAGTTCGGAGTTAACATGGAAACACCGGCGCGACTCCCCTGGCAGGGGGGAATCCGTTTGGGGGCGCTGGGCATTCTTGCCTGCCGAATTCATCCCGGACCGTACGGAGCACGGGGCTGCCCCGACAGGTCCACTACCGCAGCACATGCGGCAAGTCACGCTGGATATCGACGGCCGCAAGCACGACGTCGTGGTCGACGTCCGCGAGACGCTGTGGGCAACGACAAGCCAGAAGCTCGGACTGAATGTCATCAACCTCGGCTGCGATCGAGCTCAGTGCGGCGCCTGCACGGTCGTCGTCGATGGTCGAGCCGTCAACGGGTGCTCGATCTTTACGCGGCTGGCGGTGCTGGTTCTTCCGTGGCGAAAATTTCGCCTGCTACAAGAAAGGCGGCGACTTCTGCTACGCGGTCACCGGCGACAACCGCTACCACGCGATCATCGGTGGAGAGCTGTGCTACATCGTGCACCCATCTGACACGTCGACGGCGCTCCTGGCGTTGAACGCCTCGGCGACGGTGGCGGGGCCAGGTGGGCAGCGCACCGTCAAGTTTGATGACTACTTCCATGGCCCGCGGGAGGACGTCCTCACCGAGAACGTGCTCAAGGCCAACGAAGTGATGACCGAAGTGTTCGTCCCGACGCCGGCGGCGGGCTCGAAGATGGCCTGGAACAAGCTCAAGGACCGCCAGGTCTACGACTTCGCGCTCGTGTCGGTGGCGGCGATCTTTACGCTCGATGGCGGCAACTGGAAGGACGGCCGCATCACGCTGGGCGGGGTATCACCCGTGCCGTACCGCGCCACGGTCGTCGAGGACGCGCTGAAGGGCAAAGACATCAAGTCGAGTGTCAAAGCCGCCGCGGGGCAACTTCGGACGGTCGCCCGCCCGATGAGTCTCAATGCCTACAAGATCGACCTCGCCCAGGGGCTGATCGAGCGCACCATTCTGGACGCGTGATCGGTCTGAGTAGTTCGTAGCCTGAACTGGTCCGGATCGGGGGAGCCCTGCGGGCCCCCCCGAACCGTACAACAAGCAATTCTATTTTGCGTGGCGCGGTGGGCGGCCAGGCGCCTCGGGGCGAGCACGGCGCCAGCCGATTGCAATAAGCGGCCGTGGATGATCGAGTTGGAGGCGACATAGCCGCCGTCGGGCGAGTGGTACCACGAGCTGCCTGAGAAATTCGTGACCGTGCCGC
>Ga0070730_10005537_pt1 | contig 10892 bp, 8 predicted proteins | sample Coa_R1_3_FD_66447 | JGI IMG/M metagenome (GOLD analysis project Ga0070730, IMG submission 66447) | Surface soil microbial communities from Centralia Pennsylvania, which are recovering from an underground coalmine fire - Coalmine... | ecosystem: Environmental > Terrestrial > Soil > Unclassified ... | reverse complement strand
GGGCGACCTTCCTGGCCGCCGATAACCCCGCCCGCCAGGCCCTGCTGCCCGAGCTGGTGCCCCGGCAAGATCTGATCAGCGCGGCCGCGCTGAACGGCGCGTCCTACACCGGCGCCGCGCTGATCGGGCCCGCCATCGGCGCGCTCCTGCTGCCGATCCTGCAGCCTGGCGGGCTCTTCCTGCTCAACACGCTCAGCTTCCTGGCCGTGCTGATCGCCCTGCTGCTGATCCGCGACGTCGACAGCCGGCCGCAGGGCCACCCGGCCCCCGTGGCCGAGAGCTTGCGGCAGACCGTAGATTATGTCAAGTCTACACAGGCCATCGCGCTGCTTTTGCTGCTCTCGGCCCTGACGGGGCTGCTGGGCCGGTCGTATCTGCCGCTCACCCCGGCGTTTGCGCGCGACCTGTTGCACGCCGACGCGCAGGGGCTGGGGCTGATGTACGCGGCGCCCGGGCTGGGCGCCCTGCTCGGCGCCGGGTTACTGGCCGGCCGGCGCATGACGGAGGTCAGCCGCCAGCTGCTGATCGGCAGTGTATTGGCCTTTGCCGGGCTGCTGATCGCCTATAGCTTCAACCCCTGGTACCCGCTGGCGCTCGTGCTGCTGACCGGCACCGGCATCGCCAGCCAGGTGGCCGCGACGATGATCGGCACGAGCTTGCAGCTCCAGGCGCCCGGCCGGCTGCGGGGCCGGGTCATGTCCCTCTACGCGATCACGATTATCGGGCTGGCCTCGCTGGGCGCGCTGGGCAGCGGCATCGTGGCCGTGCGGACGGGGGCCAGCATCGCGGTGGCCGGGGGCGCGGTGCTCATGGCCGCGGCCGCGCTCTTGATCGGGCCGCGCCTGGCGACGATGGATAGCTGGGGCCAGCAACATCGCGATCGCGAGCTCAGCCCTCCCTAGCGGCGTCCTGACCGGGCCTGGGGTCGACCGGCGCCGCGCCGGGACGGGGGCCGGCCCGGCGGGTGCCCGCGAGCAAGGTCTCGACATCGCGCGGGCGCGGCGGGCCGGCTACTCTCCCACCCCGGTCGATCCCCTGTTGCAAGAGGTTCAGCAAGAAGTTGTTGGTGGTCTGGCCGGGCGGCGTGGCGGGCACGATGTCGCCCAGCAGGCCCGTGATCAGGCCGGTGATCAGGGTCTGCGCGGCCACGGCCCCCGGGTCAGGCCGGCCGGTCGGCTCGTTCGCCCGGCCCTTGCGGTGGCGGTTGAACGGCTGGACCATGTTGGCCGTGCTGCGCACGCCGCTCATCGCCGCGCCGACGGCGCCCTGGATGGCCTGCTGGTCGGTCAGGCGCGCCTGCACGGCATTGCTATAGGCGGTCGCGGCGGGAATCAGGACGTCAAGCAGGGTGCCCTGGCCGGGCTGGGCCGGGTTATCCTGCTGGCTGCCCTGCAGCAGGCTGGTCAGCAGCGGCCCCAGATCGGCCAGGCTGAGGGTCTCCCGATCCAGGAATTGGTGGCCGGCCAGGATCAGCCCCTGGCCCAGGTAGCGGGCGGCCTGCCCATAGCCGGCCGCCGGATCGGTCAGCACCTGGCCGGCCAGTTGCAGATCTTCGCCGGCGCGGCCGGTCCCGCTGCCCGCCACCGCGTCGGCCGCATCGCGAAAGGCCCGTTCGAGGCGGGTGCCGAGGGTGGCGTCGCCGGCAAAGCTCGACAGGACGTTCAGCTCGCCGCGTTCTTGCCGCATCGTCGCGGCGACCGCGTCCAGGATGCCGGCCACCGGCACGCCGGCCGGGCGGGTGCTCACCTGCTCTTCCATTATGGAGCCTCCTGCGGTGCCGCCTGGGGCGGGGGCGCTTTCTCGCGCACCTGGATATGCAGATCGCGCAACGCCTGCTCGGGCACGGGCGATGGCGCATCGGTCATCAGGTCGGTGGCGGACTGGGTCTTGGGGAAAGCGATCACGTCGCGGATATTGTCCTGGCCGACGAGCAGCATGACGATGCGGTCGATGCCCGGGGCGATGCCACCGTGGGGCGGAGCACCGTACTCGAACGCCTCCAGCAGGTGGCCAAAGCGGAAGTTGGCTTCCTCCGCCGAGTAGCCCATCAGGCCGAAGATCTTGGCCTGCAGCGCCCGCTCATGGATGCGGATCGAGCCGGTCGACAGCTCAAAGCCGTTGCAGACGATATCATAAGCGGTGGCGCGGGTGGCGCCCGGGTCGGTGTCGAGCAGCCCGAGATCCTCGGGCATCGGCATGGTGAAGGGATGATGCACAGCGTCCCAGCGGTGCTCGTCGGCGTTCCACTCCAGCAGCGGCGGATCGAGCACCCAGGCGAAGGCCAGCACGTCGTCGTCCAGCAGGCCCAGGCGGCGGCCCAGCTCCACGCGCAGCTTGCCCAGCACGGCGCCCGCCGTCGCGCGCTGATCGGCCACGAGCAGCAGCAGGTCGCCTTCTTTGGCGCCGAGCTGCGCGGCCATGGCCGCCACGACGGCCGGCGGCAGATACTTGGCGGCGGACGAGCGGATCTGCCAGCCGTCCGCGGTGCGGCTCTCCAGCGCGATCCAGACCAGGCCCCGCGCCCCCGCCCGCCTGGCCTGCTCGGTGAGCTCATCGAGCTCGCGCCGGGTATAGCCGGCACAGCCCGGGGCCGCAATGGCCCGCACGGCGCCGCCGTTCTGCAGCGCGTCGCGGAACACGGCAAACTCGCTGTCGCGCACGATCGTGCTCAGGTCGTGGATCTCCAGGCCAAAGCGGATATCGGGCTTGTCGGAGCCATAGCGCTCCAGTACATCGGCATAGGTCAGGCGCGGAAACGGCAGGGTCATGATCCGCTTCTCGCCGACGGCGGGCACCAGCGCCACCAGCAGGCCCTCGATCAGCTGCAAGATATCCTCGCGCTCGACAAAGCTCATCTCCAGGTCCAGCTGGGTGAACTCGGGCTGGCGGTCGGCCCGCAGGTCCTCGTCGCGGAAGCAGCGCGCGATCTGGTAATAGCGGCCGATGCCGGCGACCATCAACAGCTGCTTCAGCTGCTGCGGCGACTGCGGCAGGGCGTAGAACGTGCCTGGGTGGACGCGGCTGGGCACCAGGTAGTCGCGCGCGCCCTCGGGTGTGCTCTTGAAGAGGATCGGCGTCTCGATCTCGATAAACTCCCGGGCGTCGAGGTAATCGCGGATGAACTTGATCACGCGGTGGCGCAGGATCAGGTTGCGCTGCATCTCGCTGCGGCGCAGGTCCAGGTAGCGGTACTTCAGCCGCAGGGACTCGTCGGGCTCGGTCGCCCCGGCGACATCGAAGGGCAGCGGCTTGGCCGCGTTGAGGATCGTCAGCTGGGTGGCGGCCACTTCGACATCGCCGGTGGCCAGCTTCGGGTTGCGCATGCCCTCGGGCCGCAGTCGCACGGTGCCCTGCACCCGGACCACGTACTCGTTGCGCACCGTCTCGGCCGTCGCCGCAGCCGCGGGCGCATCGGCCGGGTTGCAGACCACCTGGGTCAGGCCCCAACGGTCGCGGATGTCGAGGAAAATCAGCCCGCCATGGTCCCGGCGCCGGTGGACCCAGCCGTTGAGCAGCACCAGGCTGCCCGCGTCCGCGGCGCGCACCGCGCCACAAGTGAGCTTCTGCGCCGCCGGCGCGGCCCCCGGCCCGGCGGGGATCGGCGCCGCGGCGTGATCCGGTGTCTCCATGCAAGCCCTTTCGCTGTCTGACCGGCGATCTGGGGTCGATAGATTGTCGCCCCATGCACAATCTCAGCGCTCATTATAGCGGGCCGCGGGGCCGCCCGTCAAGCAGCGTTAGGGCCTCATGCTACGACTGGGGACGTTTGCGCGGCGGGCCGGGGGCGGCGATAATAGATCTAATACCGCACCAACGCGGCGGCTAGACCGCCAAGCGGGCAGGAGAAGAGGAGATGGGAATTGACATTCATATGTATGCCGAGCGTATTGGCCTGGATGGCTGGGAGCTGGTCGGTGGCATGGAACCTAATGAGTACGTTTATTGCGGTCGCGATGAAGTAAAAGTTCCCTATAAGCCGGTGGAGATTTACGACCAGCGGCGGGCGGCCCTGTTTGCCATCCTGGCCAATGTGCGCAATCCCGCCTGGGCCGCCGAACGCTACCGGGTGATCGCGCCCCCGCGCGGGCTACCCGCCGATGTGAGCGCCGAGGTGTGTGCCTGGGCCAGTTGCTGTCAACTGGGGGAGGAAGACGGGGCATTTGGGGCGAGTTGGCTTACCTTGCGCGAACTGCGCGCCTTTGACTGGACCGGGCAATCGATCCAAAAGCAGGCAATGGTCGATCCCGTGGTCGCCGCGCTATTCCACCCCGATGCGCCGTTTCCGTACGCCGCGTGGCCGCCCGATCAGCCGATTCAGTATGCAGAATATCATAGGGGCGGGGTCACGGTCCGCTGGCGGGAAACCTATGCTGAGTCGGCCGGCATTGACTTTTTGGATGGGGTATTGCCGCTATTGGAGCAACTGGGGCCGCCCGACGGAGTGCGGATTGTCTTCTGGTTTGACGGCTGAGGGCTGAGGCCGGGTGGGGCAAGCGGCTCTCGCATAGTCCGCATAGTGCTTTTTATTAGCGGAAAGCATAGGATTTATCATTCTGAGCGCAGCGAAGAATCCGCTGGGCTGCTCCCATGCAGCCCCAACGGGGCGATCGGGGTGGCCGAGCCTGGGAGGTGGGGCCGGGGGGCAGTCGGTGCCGGGCCCGCTACCCTCCAGCCCCGAGCCGATCCGCGGAGCAACGGATTCTTCGCTGCGCTCAGAATGACAGGTTCTTCAAACAAATATTGACTTTAGGAGGTTAAATGAGCGACAAAATTAATGACATAGAAGCTGTAATATTGATAATAGCACATCCTTTTGGAGATTTAGAGGTTTCATTAAAAACTTGGATGGAAACAGGACCAGGCCCTAGACAACTGATTAGACCAGTTGCTGCGAAATCTATGCATACTGGGAAAATGGTTCCGTTAAGCGTAATACCATTACGCTATAGAAATAATTCTATATCTAGAGCGTTAATAACATTGGGCATATTGCCCAATCCATGGAAACGAATCTAAAGCGGGCCCTTGCCGGCCCGCAGGGCGTGGCCAGTCGCCGGGGCCTCTGGGGGACAGGGCGGCACCGTAAACAGGCGGGTCTCAGACCCGCCCCTACCCCAATTAGCGCGCCATGGGGCGAGCCGGCAGTTGAGGGAATCGGGCGCAAAAATGCATCCCCATATTTGTAGCTCCGGGCCGAGAATCGCCCCCACCGCGCCACCACGCGCCCCTTACGCGCTGGGCCGCTGGAGGATCAGGTTAGCGAACGGGCAGGTGCCCAGTTCGTGCTCGGTTTCGAGCGCCGCCCGCGAGACGGCGAAGCAAAGGGCCGACACTTCCTGCTCCGGCAGGTGATGCACCCGGCTGATGGCCTGCCGGGAGACATAAAAGATACTCAGCATATTGGTCAGGATGGCGCGCCCCGCCGCGCTGAGCCCCCCCAGCGGATACGCTTCGATCTCCTCCTGCACAGGGGCCAGCCCGGCCGCCAGCAGGGGCGGGCGGAGCTCGTCAATCACCTGCATATGCGCGCCCAGCGTGGCCAGCGCCGAAAAGCAGAGGCGCACCAGCTGCTGATAGGCCGGGTGGGTGCCCGCGTGTTCCATATCCGGGCCGAGGTCTTTGATCCACAAATAGCCCCCCGGCGCCAGCGCCTGCACCAGGCGCGGCACCAGGCCGACCGGATTCCGCAGGTGCGAGAGCGATAGCGAGGCATAGATCAGATCGAACGGGCCGGGGGGCAGGCCCTGCTCCATGTCGCCGGCCACGAACTCCACGTTACGGATGCCCATGGCCTGGATCTTCTGGACTTTGGCGATCGCCGCGGCATCCTGATCCAGCCCCACCAGGCGCGCCTGCGGATAGATACTACGCAACGCCAGCCCCAGCTGGCCTTCGCCGCAGCCCAGGTCGAGGATACTGTGGATCTGCGAACCGAGGATGGGCAGGGCGTGGGCGCGGATATACGTGCTGAAGATCTGGCTCTGCATCCCTAAACGCGCCCGGTCGGCGTGGACATCATAGAAATCGTAGGACTCGATCGTCATGGCTAGTAATGGACCTCCACCCGGGTGCCGAGGCTGGCCCAGTCGTAGAGCCAGAGCGCGTTCCAGTCGCTGAGGTTGACACAGCCGTGCGACATCGGCCGGCCGAAGTTGTCATGCCAGTAGGTACCATGCAGGGCATCGCCTTCGGTCTGGAAGTATTGGATCCAGGGCACGTCTTTCAGCCGGTAGTAGCGGCTGCCCGCAGCGTGGTTATTGCCCTCCATATCCTGGAGCGGCTGGCGCCAGTAGATCCGCCAGCTGCCCACCGGCGTCTCAAACCCCGGCTTGCCGGTGGCCACCTGCGCGACCAGCACCGGCTGGTCATCCTCGAAGGCGATCAGAGTCTGCAGGGTCAGGTTCACGTCGATCCAGCGGCCGAGGTGCTGCTCCAGGGGCAGGACTAACGGCGCGACATAGTCGACGTACCCGCCGTAGACGTAGAGCGGCGGCTCGGGGTAGTGGCTGACCTGGTACCAGGGTTGCCCATTGGCCGCGAAGACCAGCCCATAGACCAGCACGCGCCGGTTGGGCAGCCAGACGCGGTCCACGGCGTAGGACGTGCCGGGGCCGAAGCGGATATTGGCGGTGTGATTCAGCTGGCCGAGCCAGAGGCTCGACAGGTCCGTGATTGCCGGGTCGGCGTAGACGATCGCCGGCGGCGGCCCGGCTGGGATGCCGGTATATGGCAAGGCCGTGGCGGGGGCCGGGGTGCTGGAGGGCGGCGTATAGGGGGTCGGCGGCGGGGTGCCCGGGACCGCCGACGGGAGGCCCGGCGACGGCGCGGGCGTGCTGGTGGGCGACTCTGTGGCCGGCGGCCCGGTTTGCGCGGCCGCCACCCCGCCCGACAGGCCGGCCAGGGCCAGGAGCAATACCGCGCCCAGCAGAACCAGGAGGGGCGTGAGAAACGTATGACGCATCGGCTGAACCCCTTTGACTCTTTCGTATTCCGACTCTTTCGTATTCCTTCGTGTTTCTTCGTGTCCTTCGTGGATGATTTATTGCGCCCGCAACCCTCAGCTCGCCGGGCTCTCCCCGCCGCTCCAATCGACGCCGCCATTGCTGGGCGGCGCGGGCGCTGTGGGCGCCGCGGGCGGCTCCGCCCCCGGCTTCTGCGAGGAGACGGCCGTGGGGTCGGTGGCCAGGCGGATCAGCTCGACGAAATGGCGGTCGGCGTTGGAGCAGACGGCATAGAGTGCCGTCTCAAATTCTTCGACCGTGATGCCGTCGGCCAGCACCTCCATGGTGAGCGTCACGTCGTCGTCGCTGTCCAGGTAGAGCTTGACGCCGTTGAGCGTGAAATTGAGCCGCAGCAGGTGCTCGAACAGGTTGTGCCGGCAGGCCGGGGCGATCTTCACCGGCAGCAGGGCGTTGACATAGAGCCAGCGCTCCGTCAGCCGGACAATGAACCGCACCCGGTAGTGCTCGCCGACGAAGCCACTGTCCCAGAGGGTGGCATCGCGCTTGGAGTACGGCCAATCGAGCTTCGCAAAATACTCGTCGATTTGTTCGGGGGCCAGGGCCATCAGGAGTCTCCTTCTACGATAAGGCGGCTAGAGGTCGTCGGCTCAGGGGCGGCAGCGGACCCGTCTTGAGCAGCCTCCGTCTCGAAAATGAGCTGCTCGCCGGCGAGCAGGATATGTACCGCCCGGACGTGTCGCCACTCGGGACGGAAAGTCTGCCGGGCGAGAGGGGCCAGGACGGTTTCTTCGACGGCGCGCTCGACGTGGCGCGCGCCCCATTCGGCGCTGAAGCCGTGGTCGACGACATAGTCGACCACGGCGGGGGCAAACGTCACCCGGATCGGCTGCGTGCCGCCGTCGGCGGCTTGCCCGGGGGCAAAAATGCGCAGCAAGGTGCTCTGCAGCTTCTGCTCGACGATCCGCCGGGCGGCTTCGCGGCTGAGCGGGCGGAAGAGGATCACTTTATCGACCCGGGCCAGCACTTCCGCCGGGAAGTGCTTGCGGGCCTCGATCAGCGCGGTGTCGAGCGAGACCGGGCGGCCGAGGCCGGAGCGGCCGGCCAGCGGCCCCGGGCGCCCGGCCGCGTAGCCGATCGACCGGCCCGCGAACCGGTCGGCGCCGGCGTTCGACGTCAGCACGATGGTGACATCGCTGAGGTAGACGCTGCGGCCATGGCCATCGGTCAGGCGGCCCTCGTCGAAGACCTGCAGGAACAGGCTGACCACCGCGGGATGGGCTTTCTCCAGCTCGTCCAGCACCAGCAAGCTGAACGGCTGCGCCCGGATCTTCTCGGTCAGTTGGCCACCCTCGTCGTAACCGACGTAGCCGGGCGGCGACCCAATCAGGCGGGCGACGCTGTGGGGCTCGCTGAACTCCGACATGTCGAGGCGGATGACGTGCTTCTCGTCGCCGAACAGGAAGCGCCCGAGGGCCCGGCTCAACTCGGTCTTGCCCACGCCGGGCGGGCCGAGGAACAGGAACACCCCGTCCGGCCGCTGCGGGTGGATATTCATCTGGCGCTTGGAGAGGCGAATGGCATTGGACACGGCGGCGATCGCTTCTTCCTGCCCGAAGACCTGGTCGCCCAGGAGCTCCTCCATCACCAGGTAGCGCTCGGCCAGCTGCGCACTGCCGGCGAAGTGATCCAGCGGCACGCCGGTCAGCTCGGCCACCACGGCGAGGACATGCGCGGCCGACACCTGGTAGATCGGCGCGACCGGGCTGGGGTCGGCGCCGGCCGCGCCGGCGGCCGGGAGGTCCGCCGGGCCCTCGTCCTCGGGCAGCGAGTCGAGCAAGGCGCGGGCGCAGGCGATTTGCAAGACGTCGATCGCTTTATCGGGAAAGTAGCGGTGGCGCAGATGCAGGCGGCCGAGATCGACCACTTTTTCGAGCACGGCATCCGCGATGGCCGCCCGGTAGTGCGCCTCAAAGCGGGGCCGCAGCCGGGTCAGGATCGTCAGCGTCTCCTCGGCCGAGGGCTCTTTCACCTGGAGCGGCTGGAACCGCCGCTCCAGGGCGCCATCGCGCTCGATATAGCGGCGGTATTCGGCGGTGGTCGTGGCGCCGATCACGCTGATCTCGCCCCGCGTCAGGTAGGGCTTGAGCACATTGGCCAGGTCACCGCTCCCTTCGGTGTCGCCGGCCCCGATCATGGTGTGCATCTCGTCGAGGAACAGCACGGCGCGGGCTTTCTGGGTTTCGTCCAGCACGGTCTTGAGCCGCTCCTCAAAGTCGCCGCGATAGCGGGTGCCGGCGATCAGCGAATTCAGATCGAGGGCGACCAGGCGGCGGCCGCGCAGATGGAAGGGCACCTTGTCGGCCGCCATGCGCTGCGCCAGGCCCTCGACGAGCGCCGTCTTGCCGACGCCCGGCTCGCCCACGAGCGCCGGGTTATTCTTCGTCATTTTGCAGAGGACTTCGATCAGCGCCCGGATCTCGCGCTCACGGCCCACGAGCGGCGCCAGGGCGCCGGCGCGCGCCAACGCGGTCAGGTCGCGGCCGTACCGGTCGAGGTGGGGCGTCGGGCTGCGGCCGCCGGCGGGATCGGGCGCCGGCTCCCCGCGGGCCGGCCCCACCGGCAGTTGCTCCAGCCGCTCCTGGGCCTGCTCCAGCCAGGCCGGGGCGCGGATCCCCTCATGGGTCAGCCAGGCGACCAGCGTCGCATCCAGGACGAGTCCGTCGAGCACGCTGATCAACAGATGCAGCGGCAGGACTTCCGGGTCGGGGCGACCAGCCATGACCACCTCGGCGCGGCGGATGGCCGCCACGGCGCCCGGCGTCGCCTTGAGGGGCGCCTCGTCCGGCGGGCCGGTGCCGGGACCGAGCCACGCCCCCAGCCGATCGGCGAGCGCGGCCGCGCCGCCCCCCCCGGCCGGCACGGGCAGGTCGGCCGCCGTGCGCAGGAGTCCGAGCAACAGGTGCTCTAGCCCCAGGTGGTCGTGGTGCAGCGCCCGGCCCGCGCGCTGGGCGGCGTCCACGCACGCCTGGGCCTGAGGCGAAAAATGATTGAACATCGCGTCCTTATGGGCCGGTCTTCTGGGCCGGCCTTATTGGCTGGGCTGATCGCCGATCAAGAGAATGACGAAGTTATTCTGGTCGGTAGCCTCGTTGACCCAGTGCAGTGCTCCCGAGCCGGCGATCATGATCGTCTCGGTCTTGTCTTTATCGTAGACGGCCGTGAAGATCCCATCCTTATTGTCCTCTTGCGAGACTTTCCACCCATCGCTCGCCATCTTGCCCTTGTAAAACGCGGCGATCTTGGGGGGATCATCGGTCGTGACGAAGGCCTTGAGGTGGGAGGTATCGGCATTATTGTCCCGATACAGGCTGTCGGCGAATTTCTTCCCGTCAGTGCTCAAGGCCGCTTTTTGCCCCCCAGGGTAGTCCGGGGCGGTGACATGGCTCAGGATACCGCTGCTATAGAGGGCGGTGCCGACCAGGGCGATCCCGCCCACCACCAGCAGGCGCACCAACACGCTCATGCCGATCCGCTTCGCGACCCCGCCGCCGCGGCGGGGCGGCGGGCCTGCCGGGCTCGGCGGCGGTGATTGATAATTCCCAGGATTATACGGCCCTGGCGGGGTATAACCGCTCGGGCCCGCCGCGGGCGGGGTCGGATTGGGATTATAGCTATAGGACATGCGCATGATTCCTTTCTGGATGAGTCCTTTCTAGCGTGGGGTGTGTGGGGGCGGGCTCCTTCCTAATCTTATACGGAAACGCGCCAATGCGCAACCACCGGCCCGGGGCGGCCCTCCTAGTGCAGGTGCCGGCGACCGGTTGGGGTTACATACCGAGGAGTGAGCACCCCCAGGTGCGAACGGTGGGGGCGCGACCCGTTCGCACCTGGGGGTGCTCACTCCTCATTCCCCAATAGCTGGCTTGATCC
>Ga0070730_10005536_pt1 | contig 10893 bp, 10 predicted proteins | sample Coa_R1_3_FD_66447 | JGI IMG/M metagenome (GOLD analysis project Ga0070730, IMG submission 66447) | Surface soil microbial communities from Centralia Pennsylvania, which are recovering from an underground coalmine fire - Coalmine... | ecosystem: Environmental > Terrestrial > Soil > Unclassified ... | reverse complement strand
TTTCCAAATCCTCGGGTTTAACTCCGGGGCGCGCGGTCGCTTGCACCTGAAACTCTGAGCCCAGCATCAACGATTGCTGATTCGCCGCCACGTCCAGCGCAATCTGCTTTTCGTAGACCAGTTTTTTGTACAAGCGGCTGGATTTCCCGCCGCCCAGCACGGTTGCCGTCAAATCCGCTTCACCATCGCCGGGCTTGAAAATCGGCGAGGTGAGCCAGGCCTCGTAGACGCGCGGAAGTTGAACATTGTCTTGAATTACGGCGCGCCGCTCGGCGGTGATGGGTGGGGTCTTTGCGGTGATTTTTGGAACGTCTTCGCCGCGCTTGAGCGGACCAAAATATTTTTCGACGAGTTCTTTGGCGTGTTCGGGCTCGAAGTCACCGACAATCGTGAGGCTGGCGTTGTTGGGAGCGTAGTAGAGCTTAAAGAAATTCCTGACGTCTTCAAGCTTCGCGGACTGAATGTCCTGATGGGAACCGATGACGTCGCCGTAGTACGGATGGCCCTTCGGAAAGAGCATGTGGAACATTCCTTCTTCCACGATTCCATAAGGCTGATTCTCGACGCTCTGGCGCCTCTCATTGCGCACCACGTCCTGCTGATTGGAGAGATTAGCCTGGTCCAGCTTGTCCGGTAGATAGCCCATACGGTCGGATTCGAGCCAAAGCGCCAGTTCGAGCTGATTTGCGGGGAGCGTCTCAAAGTAATTGGTGCGGTCGAAGTCGGTGGTTCCATTGATGTCGCTGGCGCCTGCGGCCTCAAGGAACTTTGCGTGGGAACTTCCCGGCACGTGGCGGGAGCCTTCAAACATCATGTGCTCGAAAAGGTGCGCAAAACCCGTTCGTCCGGGAAGTTCGTTCGCTGGACCGACGTGGTACCACAGGTTGACGGCAACCATGGGTAGGCGGTGATCTTCGGAAAGGATGACCACAAGGCCGTTTTGCAGCTTGTATTTTTCGAACTTGAGCTGCGGCACTTCGAGCGGGGCGGCCTTGGGAGCAGCTTTCTGCATTTGCGGCGTCGATGGGGATTTTGTTGCGCTTTGCGAAGCCGGTTGCGAAGAAGCAGCCTTCCGCCCCGCAGAAGCCGATGCAAAAATCAAGAACGCTCCTGCTCCGAGTAACAAGACATGCTTGTCAGATGCCTTCATCAAAGTTTCCTTTCAGATGGATGCGCATCGATACCGATTGAAGCTAACCGCTGGACCACGCTCGCAGGTGTCCCCGAGGAACCCCAACTAGCTTACATGGGTTGTGGGGGAGTGCAAGCGTTTTGCCGCATACGATACTTTGACGGAGAGAAAGTGTCGGCGTTTAGTTGTGTCGGCCCGTGTCCGACGATCACTTCGCCCTTCCACCGTAAGGGGCTTGTTCGCGCAAGCTGCATAAACCTCGTATACTGTCAGCCGTGGCCGGGCAACGGTTACATGCATCCAGTAACGTGGCAGCCGGGCTGCCGCACTCCAAGATGAACATCACAACCTATGAAGAATGCGTGAGGGCATAGCGTGTCCGCTTCCGTCCTGAAAACTGCCGCAAATCGCAAATCGCCGGAATTCGAAAAGAACACACGCCGCCTCGTCGAACTGCTCACGGAAATTAAAAACCAGGAGGAGCGAATTCGCCAGGGCGGTGGCGCGAAAGCGATCGAGTCGCAGCACAAGAAGGGACGCATGACGGCGCGCGAGCGCATCGCCAAGCTCATCGATCCGGGGTCGCAGTTTTTCGAGTTGGGGATTTACGCGGCGTTCGAAATGTATGCGGAGTGGGGCGGAGCGCCGTCCGCGGGCACGATCGCAGGCCTGGCCAAAGTGTCCGGCCGCACGTTCATGATTATCGCGAATGACGCGACGGTGAAAGCCGGGGCGTTCTTCCCGATGACCGCCAAAAAAGTGATTCGCGCGCAGAACATCGCCATCGAGAATCACATCCCTACGATTTATCTTGTGGATTCCGCCGGGGTGTTCCTGCCGCTGCAGGAAGATGTTTTCCCGGATACCGACGATTTTGGCCGCGTGTTTCGCAACAATGCGGTGATGAGCGCTATGGGCATTCCTCAGATCACCGCCATTATGGGCATGTGCGTGGCAGGCGGGGCGTATCTCCCGGTGATGTGCGATCACATTTTGATGACGGAAGGTTCGGGATTGTTTTTGGCAGGACCTGCGCTGGTGCAGGCCGCGATTGGGCAGAAATCCTCCGCTGAAGAATTGGGCGGGGCCAAAATGCACTCGCAAATCAGCGGCACGGTGGATTTTCGCGAGCCGAATGATGACGCGTGCATCGCGAGAATTCTGGCGCTCGTGGACAAAATGGGCGCACCCAGTTCTTCCCCCTTCAGCCATGTAAAGCCCCGTGACCCGCTCTATCCCGCGGACGAAATCTATGGAATTTTTTCAAGCGACCCCGCAAAGCAATACGATATGCGAGAAATCATCGCGCGGATTGTGGATGCGGGCGAATTCGAAGAATATCGCGCCGAATACGGCGAGACGCTGCTTTGCGGGTACGCGCGCGTCGGCGGCTGGGCCGTGGGCATTGTCGCGAACCAGAAGAAGCATGTGCAGACGCTGGCGCGCGGGTCAGATCAGAAACGCATCGAATTCGGCGGCGTCATCTACACGGAGTCGGCGGAAAAGGCGGCGCGCTTCATTCTGGATTGCAACCAGAACCGCATCCCGCTGGTTTTCCTGCATGATGTGAATGGTTTCATGGTTGGAAAAGACGCGGAATGGAGCGGCATCATTCGCGCTGGCGCGAAGATGGTCAACGCGGTGGCCAACAGCGTGGTGCCGAAGATTTCGGTGATCTGCGGCGGGAGTTTTGGCGCGGGTCATTATGCGATGTGCGGGAAAGCGTACGATCCGCGATTTATTTTTGCGTGGCCCACCGCGCGCTACGCGGTGATGAGTGGCGATGCCGCGGCCGGCACGCTGGTGGAAATCAAGCTGAAGCAACTGGAGCGTGAAGGCAAGAAAGTCGACGAAAAGCAGAAGAAAGAGTTGTACGAATCGGTTCGCAGCACTTACGAGCATCAGACCGATCCGCGATATGCCGCTGCTCGTCTGTGGGTCGACGCCATCATTGATCCGGCGCAAACGCGCGGGGCGCTAATCTGGGCACTGGAATCGGCCGCGCTGAATCCCGCTATTCCCGAATTTAAAACAGGAGTTTTGCAAACGTAGAAGAGGTTGAAGAGTCGAAGGTTAAAGAGTTGAAAAGCGCGGGAATTAAGAAGATCAGCTTATGCAACGAACTTTTCAACCTCTTCTTGCAAGACCTGTGCACACAGAAGGAGTGAAGTGGAGGCAACAAAAATCATCGAATGCCCCAGGGACGCCTGGCAGGGCCTGGCGGATTTCATTCCCACCGAGTACAAAGCAGAGTATTTGAAAGAACTCGTGCTGGCCGGATTCCGGCACATTGACGCGGTGAGCTTTGTGTCGCCAAAACATGTGAAGCAAATGGCGGACAGCGAAGAAGTGATGGCGAAATTCAAAGCTTCTCTGCCGCCCAATGCGGAGCCGCCCGAAATCATCGGAATTGTCGTCAACGAAAAAGGGTTGGAGCGTGCGCTGGCCACACCCGCCGTGACTACGATTGGCTATCCCTACTCCATTTCCGCGTACTTCCGCCGCGCGAACGCAAACATGACGCGCGACGAATCCCGCGCGCTCGTTGGGAAGTTAAAAAAGCAAACCGGTGCAGCGAATCGGGGTTTGGTCATCTACATTTCGATGGCCTTTGGCAATCCCTACGACGAGCCTTGGGGGCCGGAGATCGTTGCCGACACGCTCGAGTGGCTCAAGGACACGCGCGTCCGCACCGTTTCTCTCGCGGACACGGTCGGCACGGCGACACCGGAACTGGTCGGCGATTTGTACCGTCAGGTGAGAGATCACGTTGCAGGAATCGAACTCGGCGTGCATCTTCACAGCCGGCCCGAGAACGCGGAAGCGAAAGTCCTGGCCGCTTACGAAGCGGGATGCCGCCGCTTTGATAGCGCCCTCACCGGGCTTGGCGGGTGCCCCTTTGCCGGAGATAATCTGGTCGGCAACATTGCCACGGAGGACGTGCTCGCGGCTCTTCGCAAAGCGGGCGCCGATCCGGGTATCGAAACGAACGGATTTTCGAAGGTGCTCGAAATGACAAACGAAATTCGCGCAAAATACGCTCATGCTCCACTCGTGAATTGAGAGGAGATTTCAATTATGTATTCCACCCTGATTCTGGACCTCGCCGGACAAGTCGCGACCATCACACTGAACCGCCCGGACAAGCGCAACGCTATGTCGGCCGCAATGATTGCCGAACTGCAAACGGCGATGGATGAAATCGAAAAGAGTCACGCACGCGTGGGAATTCTGACGGGAGCGGGAAAAGCATTTTGCTCGGGCATGGACCTGGAAATGCTTGCCGCGATTGCGCAGCAGTCTCCTGCGGAGAATCAGGAAGATTCGCGGCGCATGGCGAAAATGTTCAGGCGCATTTGGAGTTTTTCGCGGCCGCTGATCGCGGCCGTAAATGGCGCTGCGCTGGCAGGGGGATGCGGCATTGCAACGCTGTGCGATTTTACCCTGGCGGTTCCCGAAGCCAGGTTTGGTTACACCGAAGTGAAGATCGGATTCCTGCCGGCCATAGTTTCGGTGTTTCTCACGCGGCAAATCGGCGAAAAGAAAGCGCGCGATCTTTTGCTCACCGGAAGAATCCTGGAAGCGGCGGAGGCCAAAGAGTTTGGCCTGGTGAATGAAATTGTCCCCGCCGAGAATCTCATGACGCGCTCGAAGGAGCTTGCTGAGGTATTAATCGCGGCGAGCCCGGGGAGTCTTTCTCGCGCAAAGCGTTTGATGACTTCGTCAGCGGCGGCGAGCGTCGACCATGACCTCGAGCGCGCCATCCTCGAAAACGCCCGCATCCGCTGTACGCCAGACTTCAAAGAAGGTCTTGCCTCCTTCCTGGAAAAACGCAAACCCGTGTGGCAAGGCAAGCCGGAATAGGCAGAGAGATTCGAATGCTCGAATATCACGATGCGAAAGTGCGCGTGCGTTACGCGGAAACCGACCAGATGGGAGTCGTTTATCACGCGAACTTCTTAATTTGGTTTGAGGTGGGCCGCGTGGAACTGATGCGCGCGCTGGGCATGGAATACAAGAAGATGGAAAAGGAAGACGACTGCCGCATTGTGGTGGCTGACGTACACTGCCGCTATCACGATTCCGCGCGCTATGACGAAGAGTTGAGCATCCGCACACGCATCACGGAGTCGAAAAATCGTGTGATCGTGTTTTCGTATGAAGTGATTCGCGATGCGGATGGAAAAGTTCTGGCCAACGGCGAGACGACCCACGTGATTTGCGGAAGCAACGGGCGGCCGAAACTGTTGCCCGAAAAATACCGGCGGATCATGGTCGCAGCAGGGGTGCCCGAGCCGCACCGGAGCCACGCATGAGCGTCTTGTTAACGGGTAACGACCTGACGTTTGCGCAGCTCTATGCTGTGGCTCTGCGCGGCGAAACTGTGGGGCTTGCCTCCGTGGCGGTTGAGCGCATGAATGCCTCGCGCGCAGTCGTTGAACGCCTCGTAGCTTCCGGCGCGACGGCTTACGGTATTAACACGGGCTTTGGCAAGCTCGCTTCCGTGCGGATCTCTCCTGAACAAGTGCGGCAATTGCAGGTGAATCTCGTGCGGTCGCATGCAAGCGGAATCGGCGAGCCGCTGAGCGAAGCCGAGACGCGTGCGCTGATGGTTTTGCGCGCGAATGCCCTGGCAAAGGGGTTTAGTGGCGTGCGTCCCCGTGTCGTGGAAACCCTGTGCCAGATGTTGAACGCGAAAGTGCATCCTGTGATTCCCTCGCAGGGTTCCGTAGGTGCTTCCGGCGACCTCGCGCCACTGGCGCATTTGGCCCACGTGATTATCGGTGAGGGAAGGGCTGTGTTTCGCGGCGAAGCCTTGCCCGGTGACGAAGCGATGAAACGCGCGGGCATCTCGCCGCTCGAGCTAGATGCCAAAGAGGGGCTCTCGTTATTGAACGGGACGCAGGGAATGCTGGCGTTGCTGAGTCTTGCATTGCGCGAAGCAGATATTCTTGTGGACTCCGCCGATGTTGCCGCTTCCCTTTCGCTGGATGCGCTCCGCGGAAGTCCTGGCGCGTTTGATGCTCGGATTATGCACGCTCGTGCGTACGCCGGCGCGGCAACTACCGCGCGGAACCTGGCGCACTTGAACGAAGGGAGCCAGATTCGCGAGTCCCACCGGGCGGCCGAAAAAGATCCTCGAGTTCAGGACGCGTACAGCTTGCGGTGCACGCCGCAAGTTCACGGCGCGGTGCGTGACGCTCTGGCCCAAGCGCGCGAAATCGCGACTGTGGAATTGAATAGCGCAACGGACAATCCCCTGGTGTTTGTGCGCGACGACAAGAGCGGCGATATTGTGAGCGGCGGAAATTTTCATGGGCAGCCGCTGGCGATGGCCGCAGATCAGGTGGCGATAGCGCTCGCCACACTCGGTGGCATTGTCGAGCGCCGCGTCGAACAGATGACCAATCCCCTTACAAGCATGCTGCCGGCATTCTTGACCCCTGAACCGGGACTCAATTCCGGCTTCATGATTGCGCAGGTGACCGCCGCGGCCCTGACCAGCGAGAACAAGACACTGGCAACTCCCCATTCTGTGGACTCCATTTCCACGTCCGGCAATCAAGAAGATTACGTTTCCATGGGAATGAGCGGGGCGCGACGGCTCGACCGGATGCTGAAGAACCTGCGGAACACGATCTCCATTGAACTGCTCTGCGCGTGTCAGGGGATCGACCTGCTCGCGCCGCTCAAAACCGGCAAGCTCGCAACCAAAGCCTATGAAGTTGTGCGCGGGAAGTCCCGCATGCTTTCCGTGGACCGCCCGCTTGCCGCGGATATCGAAGTCATCGCAACTTTGCTTGCTGATGGAGTAGTCGCCGCAGTCCTGCACTAAACCTACAAACTCTCACTATGTTATGTCCGTTTCGACGTAAGAAGCTCGAACTCGTCGAGCGTGCGCGGCCAATCTTCGCGGAGGAGGCGTGAGAGCGCGCGGTCGGCCAGTAGCTTTCCTCCAGTTTGGCACCTAGGGCAGTAGTTAGTTTCGTTGGAGGCGTACCGTATGCGCTGGATTTTTGTGCCGCAGCGCAGACAGGGCTGTTTGTATCGGCCGTGCACCACCATGCCCTCGCGGAAAGCCGTCACATTTTCAGGGAATTTTCCGCCCGCCTCTGCGCGCAGGCGCTCGGTCCAGCGTGTGAGCGTCGCGCGAACGGCTTCAAAGAGGCGCGTAATCTCTGGGGCCGTTATCTTTTGCGTCAGGGCAAGGGGTGAAAGTCTTGCCTCGAATAGAATCTCGTCGGAGTATGCGTTGCCAATTCCGCTAAACAGGCGCGGATCAGTGAGGGCGCGTTTCAGGGTGTGGTTGGCCGATAGAAGAACGGCCGAGAACTGCGAACCGTCAGAATCCAGCACTTCGATTCCGCCGGGATCCAGCGCGTGCAACCCACCCTCGCCCACCACGACGTGGAGCGATGCGCGTTTTTGCGAACCTGCTTCGGTCCACAGGATCGAGCCGTTAGGAAAATCCAAGGCAGCAAGACCTCGTGGCCGGGAAACCTTGACGCCGCGTGGCCGCCAGTGAAGCCGCCCGGCGATCATCAGATGCAGGACCAGCCAGAGATCCTCTTCCAGGCCAATGCAAATGCGCTTCCCCAAGCGGCGCAGTTGCACAACCTTCTTCCCCTCGGCGCTCGCCAAAGGCGGACTTGCGGTACGCAACAAAAACGGACTGACGACACGAACGCCCTCGAGCGTTTGGCCAAGAATGCGCTCCTCAAGCGCTTCAATATAAACCGCGATATCTGGCAATTCCGGCATTCGGTGCGCGAACCTTCGCGGAACAATCGTACAATGTCTGGCACTCTCCGCAGCAGACCAAGGTGACGCATGAGCAGAAAAATTGGAATTATCGGCGGAACAGGACCCGAAGGATCGGGGCTGGCAGCGCGTTGGGCGGCCGCGGGCGAACACATCATCCTTGGTTCTCGCGATGCCAACCGCGCGGCGGAAACAGCGAAACTTTTGCGCGCCCGGCTCGGCCCGAACGCGAGGATCGACGGTTCCGAAAACGCCGGCGCTGTCGAGCAGTGTGAAGTCGTCGTACTCACCGTGCCCTTCTCGGGCCATGCTGCGCTCTTGAAGCAACTGAAGCCGCACTGGAGGGCGGGCCAAATTCTAATTGATACGACCGTTCCGCTTGCAGCGGCGGTCGGCGGTGCGCCGTCCCGCATGCTGAGCGTCTGGCAAGGTTCCGCCGCGCAACAGGCTCGTGAATTGGTTCCTGCTTCTGTTGCGCTTGCCGCCGCGTTTCACAATCTCAGCGCTGAATTGCTCGCAAAAGAAGGTCCGGTCGATTGCGACATTCTTGTTTGCAGCGATGACGAGGAGGCAAAACGCGTCGCAAGCGAACTTGCTGCAAAAATTTCCGGCGCTCGAGCGCTCAACGGCGGAAAGCTCGAAAATGCCCGCATCGTTGAGTCCATCACCGCTCTGCTGATTGGCCTCAACATCCGCTACAAAGTTCACACTGCCGGCATCCGCTTCACTGGCCTCCCGCTGTAGCGCAAGGCGAAGTCCGCGGAGCCCTGCGGCTTCGCCAGTTGTCAAACCTGGGTGTTCCCAGGATTCGCAAACCCATCGATTCCGGCAAGCAAGCTTATTTTTTCGCGGACGAGAGGCGAAACAAATTCCTCGCGCTTCATGAATTCCGGATACAACGCGAGCCTCTCGCGTAGCACGAATCCTCGCGCTTCGGTTTCTGCGCACAGCCTCGAAATCTGGGGCCAGGCCGCTTCGGGATTGATGAAATCCTTGGTCACCGGCGAAATCCCACCCCAATCGTTAATCCCCGCTTCCAGCAGCCTCGGAAAATCGTCATAGCTCAAATTCGGAGGTGCTTGCAGATTCATCTGCGCACCAAGAATCAGCCGCGCGATCGCCAGCGTTCGCAACATTTCTTCGAGAGAAGGTTCGAGGTGCTGCGCCATGGGGATATCCGGCTTCGCGCGAAAATTCTGCACAATCACTTCCTGGATGTGCCCGTACTTCTCGTGCATCGCGCGAATCGCCAGCAGCGAATCGATGCGTTCTTCCATCGTTTCGCCAATTCCAATCAGAATGCCCGAGGTGAACGCAATCGATCGCTTACCTGCTTCCTCCATAGTGCGCAAGCGCAACGCAGGAACCTTGTCCGGCGCGCTCGCATGCGGCAACCCGTCGCGCATCAACCGCACGCTGATGTTCTCCAGCATCAATCCGACGCTGGCGTTCGACTCTTTCAGCTTGTCGAGTGCCGCGCCGTCCATGACGCCCGGATTCGCATGTGGCAGCAGTCCCGTCCGCTCCAGCACTAACTCGCACATCGCCGCCAAATAATCGAGCGTCCGGCTGAAACCTTGCCGCCGCAGAAATTCTCGTGCTTCGGGAAAAATCCGCTCCGGCTGATCGCCTAGACTGAAAAGCGCCTCTTTGCAGCCCGCGCGGCGTCCCTGCTCCGCCAGCGCCAGCACTTCTTCCGGCGTCATGAAGTGCGCCCCAGGTTGGCCCGGATCCTTCCGAAACGTGCAGTAGGAACAATAATCGCGGCAAAGCGTCGTCAGTGGAATGAAGACTTTCTTCGAAAAGCTGACGGTCTTCCCTTTTCCCTGCTCGCCCACTTCACTCGCCGCCGCGAGCAATTCGTCCAGCGAAACCGCCTCTGCCAATGCCAAAGCCTGTCCCCGGGTCAAACCCTGGCCTTGTACTTTTTCCTTCAAACCTGCGGAGGCCATTTTTGCGCCCCATGGACGACGTTTGCAATTTCCACCACGTCTGCCTTCACTCTGTACACGACGATGAACGGCAGTGGCGGCAGCGGAAGCTCGCGCGTTCCTTCAACCCGGCCCTACCTTCCGCGGTTCGGAAATAGTCTCAACGAACCGGCGCTCTCGTGAATACTTCTAGCGATGCGCTTTGCAGCGTCCGGATTCTCACGATGAACGTACTGTACAATGCGTGCAAAATCTTCAGACGCAGCAGGTGACCAGCGGACTTTCATCTACGAGCGGAGCAGTTTCTCGATGCGGGCCCATACTTCTTCGTGCTCCAGATACTCTCCCCGATCGAGCTGATCGAGACCTTTCTGGACCTGTTGCCGAAACCATTGATCGTGGTCGACATAGTTTTCCACGAGCTGCTGGACGTATTCCGCGGCGTCGCTCTTGTTCTCGGCCGCAGCGCGTTCCACTTTTGCCTGAAGCTCAGGGGTGAGCCGTAGTTCCATAATTTCCTAGCCTAGGTACCGGCTGCGCCGGTGTCAAGGTCACCGGGTCAACCCAGTACGTCGTCAGAATGGATTAAGAACCTCTCCTTGAATCCAAGCAACGTTTTCGCGTTGATTGTCACTATCCCTCAAATGCCTTTCCGGCCTGGGGCCGATCTTTCCTAGGAGAAGAACGTATGTCAGTAGACCTGAATAGCATGATGACTTATGTTGCGGCGCTCAGCGTAGCTACCGAGCGAGTTACCGAATTCATCAAGACGGTCCCTGCTTTCTCCAGCTTCCTGTCAACCGAAAAAACCGGCACGCAGGAGGACGTGCGCGTTATCTGCGTCCACGTGCTGGCCATTATCATCGGCGGTGTCATCTGCGGGCTCTTTCCCAAAACGCTGGTACCTGCCGGAATTACCCTCCCCACCGAATTCTGGGACAAGGGTGCTTACTGCTTCTTCTTCGGCATCCTTGCAAGCGGCGGATCCGCCTTCTGGAATAGCGCGCTCGACACCTTGCGAAACGTCAAAATGAGCATGGCATCCAAACCGTAGCGCTCGTCTGGGTG
>Ga0070730_10005535_pt1 | contig 10894 bp, 9 predicted proteins | sample Coa_R1_3_FD_66447 | JGI IMG/M metagenome (GOLD analysis project Ga0070730, IMG submission 66447) | Surface soil microbial communities from Centralia Pennsylvania, which are recovering from an underground coalmine fire - Coalmine... | ecosystem: Environmental > Terrestrial > Soil > Unclassified ... | reverse complement strand
CTGCGCCGCGCCGGCGGCGTCGTGCTGGGCAAATAGGGCCCAGCCGGCGACCGTGGTCGCCAGCGACGCCGCGGTGATCAACGTCTTGAGCGGCGTGATGGGCCCGGCCCGGCGCTGGCCCCGGCGGGGCGGGGTTTGCGTAGTCGCCGCCAGCCGGGGCGCTTTGCCGATGCGTGCGTCCGGCACGCGGGGGGGGATCGGTATCATTGGGTTTATCCTCGCATTTCTCTCTAGCTCTGGTTTCGTGTTACGCGGTTTTCGTACTACCCAGTTAGTGTAGCGCCCGAGGGTTAGAGAAAAGGCCGGTAAACATTAGAGATTGCTGAGAATCGGCTGGCGCCCCGCTTCCGCTGCGGGGACGCGTCAAGAGGCCCTGCCGGCTCGGCAGGGCCTCCACGCGGTTCGCGCGCCCCGATCCCCGCGCGTGGGGATCGTATCCGCAGTAGGGGGCGCCGGAGCCGGCCCGAGCTATTGCCCGATCCCCGGGGCCGTGCTGCCCTGCAGGAGCTGCGGCAGCAGGCTCTTGGCGCGATTGATCGGGATCGCGAAGCCGACTCCGACCGAGCCCTGGACGGGACTCTCGATCGCCGTATCGATGCCGATGACGGTGCCCTGCAGATCGAACAGCGGCCCGCCCGAGTTGCCCGGGTTAATGGACGCATCGGTCTGGATCATCGACTGGGCCGGCTGGTTGCCCCCGGACCATTGGCGATTGACCGCGCTGACGATCCCGGCCGTCACGGTGTGGTCGAGGCCGAACGGGCTGCCGATGGCGACCACTTCCTCGCCTACCTGCACGCTGTCCGAGTTGCCCAACGTCGCGGGCTGGACCGCGCCGGCCGGCAGGCTGGCGGTGAGCAGGGCCAGATCATCCTGCGGCGCGGTGCCTGCCACCGTCGCGTCGACGGTGGTCCCGTCCTGTAACGCGATGCGGATGGTGCGGGCGCCCTGGACGACGTGGTAGTTGGTCAGCACATGCGTCGCATCGACGACGATGCCGCTGCCTTCGCCGCTGCCGCTGAAGCGGCCGTTGCCGCCGATGGTGGTTTGGACGTCGACCACCGAGGCGGCCACCCGCTTGTACAGGGTGCCGATCGCGTTGGCACTTTGCACGGCCACCGGCTGGGCGGCGAGGGTGGCCGCGCTGGCCGCCGGCGCGCTGCCGGCGCGGGCGAGCGTCAAGGCGGTGGCGCCGCCGCCCACGCCCCCGGCCACCAGGCCGAGGCCCAGCATCACGCTGAGCAAGAGGGGCCCGACGCCCCGGCGTCGAGCGGTTGGGATGGGCCGGTCCCGCGGGACTGGCGGTAGTTCATACTGGTACATGGTTATCTCTCCTCTGCGGCGCCTGCGGGCGCCCGAACAAGCAACACCCGACAAGGGCGGGTCGGTTAGGTATTCAGGTTGGGTCTGCGCCCCTGCGGCCACCTTGCACCAGCGGCCCGGGGTTTGTATAACATCATTATGCCGCCGGTCCCTCAGAATACCCGCAGAGGAATTACAGAATCGCGGCAGAATCGCGCGGCGGCCCGACCCGAGTGATAACCCTGGCTCGTCCATGTTATGATAGGGGCATTACAGATGAGGAGGTCAGTATGGTCACGCAACAGCAAACCCTTATCCTGGAGCGCATCCTGCCGGCGGCGCCCGCAGAGATCTTCCGCAACTTTACGAAAGCCCAAGCGCTGCGCCAGTGGTCCTGCGACGCCGCGGAGGTCGATGCCCGGCCGGGCGGCCGCGTCTATCTCTGGTGGAATGTGGGCTACTACGCGAGCGGCATCTTCACCGAGGTGGTGCCCGGCGCGCGCCTGGCCTTCAGTTGGCAAGGTCGGGGCGAGCCGGGCGAGACGGTGGTGCAGGTGGCCTGCGCCGCGCATCCCGCAGGCACGGCGGTGACCATCACGCACGGCGGGCTGGGCAACGACGCGGCCTGGACGGCGGCGGCGCAGCAGATCCGCCGCGGCTGGGAGACCGCGCTGGAGAACCTGCAAGGGCTCTTGGAGACCGGCGTCGACCAGCGGATCGCCCGCCGCCCGATGTTTGGCCTCAGCGGCGGGGACGAGTTGACCGCCGAGTTGGCCGCCCAGCTTGGCGTACCGGTGACGGCCGGCATCCGCATCGCCGGTCTGCTCGCGGAGATGGGCGCGGCCCAGGCGGGGCTGCAAAAGGATGATGTGGTGGTCAGCGTGGGTGGTCACGCACTGACCACCTGGCCGAGCTTCGCCGCCGCCATGCAGGCGCACCGGGCGGGCGACCAGGTGAGTGTGATCTTCTATCGCGGCCCCGAGCGGCACACGGTGGCGATAACGCTGTCGCGCCGGCCGCAACAGGAGGTGCCGGCGACGGCCGGGGCGCTGGCGGTGCAGGCGCGCGCCATCTACGCGACACTCGACCAGGAACTGGCCGCCTGTTTCGCCGGCGTGCCGGAAGAGGCGGCCGGCCGCCGGCCCGCGCCGGAGGAATGGAGCGCCAAGGAGGTCGTTGCCCACCTGATCGCCTGTGAGCGCGATATGCAGTACATGCTTAGCGAGGATATCGAGGACGCCGACGTGGAGCAGGCCTTCCGCGCCAACGCTTGGCCGCGCGTGCAGGGGCTGGTCGCCGCCTACCCCCGCAGCAGGCTGCTGCTGGAGGAGTTATCACGCAATGAGGCGGCGACGGTGGCGATGATCGAGTTGCTGCCGGTGGCGGTCGCCGCGCGCAAAGACGTGCTCCACCGGCTGGGCATCTGGGCGGCCGGAGACGCGCTCGAGCACGCCCGCGAGCACTGTGCCGAGATCCGCCGTGCCTTACTGGCCTAGTCCTACAGCCGCATATGGCAGCCAGATTGTTGAGCTTGTAGCATGCCTACTTGCGGCTGTAGGACTAGGGTTCCTCACCGGACTGGGGGGCCGGTGATCTCCAGCTCGTACTTGCGCGCGATAGCGGCCATGCGCTCCATGTCGGGCAGTCCACTGACCACCGGTGGCGTGGCCGGGTCGGTCGCCGCGATGCCTACCTCGGCGAAGAAGTCCTCCAGGCCGGCCGGCGAGGTGACAACGATTGTGTACCCGCCCGGCGGGTCCCGCGCGCGTCCGGCGCAGCGTGCCGTCTTCGATCGGACGCGCGCGCCAGGGGGGAAGTAGGCGATGCCCGCCCGTGCGTTCCTGGGACTGGCCGGGATCGGCTGTACGCTACTCGTCGCCTGCACATCCCCGCTACCCGTCACCTCGACGCCGCGGCAGGCGCCCACCAGCCCGCCGCCGCCAATCGCCACAGCGACCACCCCTAGGCTAACCGGTGTCCCGGCGCTGGTTCCGGCCACCCCCACCCCGCCGGCGCCGCCCGCCACGGCGACCACCGGGCCACCCGTGCTACCGACTCTGCGGCCCCCGGCCCCCGCCCCCGCGGCGACGATCCCGCCGGCCGCGGCGTGCCACGAGACGCAGGGACGGCTCAGCGTCGCCCAACTGGACAGCGCGGTCCTGGGGCGGCGCGTCGCGTACTCGATCTATCTGCCGCCATGTTATGACGCCGACCCCACGCGTCGCTATCCGACGCTGTATCTCTTGCATGGCGCCAATGCCGACCAGACCCAATGGCCGGACCTCAACGTGGCGCCGGACGCCGACCGCCTGATCGCGCAGCAGGCCATCGCGCCCCTCGTGGTGGTGATGCCCGGCGGCCCGTATCAGCCGGGCGAGGATTACGCGGCCTTTATCTTGCGCGACTTGCTGCCGCATATCGCGCAGACGACGCGCAGCGCGCCCGCGGGGAGCCAGCGGGCGATCGGCGGCCTGTCACTCGGCGGCTGGTGGGCACTGACCCTGGCGGCGGCGCATCCCGACCTGTTCAGCGCGGTCGGGGGGCACAGTTCCGTCACGGATGCCGCCCTGATCCCGCGGCTGGCGCTGCTTGGCGCCACGGCCGCGCCGCGCCTCTACTTGGATGTGGGGCGCGACGATCCCCTCGCGCCTGGGGTCACCGCCTTCGCGAACGCCCTCGCGGCCCAGGGGCTGCGCCCGGTCTTTCACCTCTATCCGGGGGGGCACAATCGTCCGTACTGGCGCTTGCACACCGCCGAGTATTTGCGCTTTTACGCGGCGAACTGGGCAACGCGCTGAGCGAAGAGACCATTCATTACAACAGCTATGCCAATTTCATGCATCGAGCAGGTTACCGGTGGCCTCCGTCGGGGGGGCTCAGGCGCACCACGCGCGGCGTCAGCGCCCGCCGGTGGGCGCGGCGGGGGCGGCGCACCCGATCCGCGATCCGCTCGCCGATCTCGTACCAAAACACCCCCGCGGTGTGCCAGAAGCTACGGCGCAGCTGCCGGCGCAGGCGGCGGTCGGGCACGGCCAGGGCGCGCCAGAGGCGGCGCGGGTGCAGGTGGTAGATCAGCTCCACCAGCTTGACGCCCAGGAACAATTGCCCCGGCGACAGGTGTGGCACGGCCAGGATCTGGTGGCGGTAGTCCCAGCGGGCCAGGTCCGGCTCGACAATCGGCGCGTCGTCCACGGCGCGGCCCAGGGGCGTCCAGGCGTGGGGCGTAATATATAGCGCGTTGACGAAGTCGCCGTCGTAGCGCAGCAGGCCGCGGAGCCCGCGCCAGATCGTGCGCGGCGTCTCGTCTTCGATGCCGAAGATATAATCGACGACCGACATGATCTGGTGCCGGCGCAGGAGTTGCACGGCGCGATACCCGTCGTCCACAGAGGACCCTTTGCGAATTTTCGCCAGGGTGGCGTCGGTCACCGTCTCGATGCCCATGAGGATATAGAGGAACCCGGCCTGCTTGTAAAGGGGCAGGATGTCGGCGTCGCGGACGATGTCCTGGGCGCGGATCGAGGCACAGAGCCCGATGTCCAGCCGGCGGCGCCCGATCTCCGCCAGCACGTCCCGCCAGAGGTCTTTGATCGTGGTGGGGTTCTCGTCGGCCAGCCAGAAGAAGCGCACGTCGTGCTCGCGGTGCAGCCACTCCAGTTCGTCCACGAACGCCGCCACGCGGCGGTGCCGCCAGTGCTTCCAGAACATCCACTGCCCGCAATAGGTACAGGTGTGGGGACAGCCGCGCGAGAACTGCACCACGGCGGCCCGCCCCAGCCCGAAAGCCCGGTAGCCATCCCAGTCGTCGATCAGCTCCCAACCGATGCGCTGCGCGTCCAGGTTCTGGATAGCGGCGCGGGGGCGGTTCATAACCACCGTGCCGTCGCGCCGCCAGGCGATACCGTCGACGCCGGCCAGGTCCCCGACGACCCCCGGCGGCTGCGTGGCCAGGACCTGCACCAGGGCCAGGGCCGTCGCCTCGCCCTCGCCGCGCACGACGATATCCACCTGCGGCTCCTGCGCCAGGATCGTCGCGTAATGATAGGTCGGATGCACCCCCCCGTAGACCGTGACCACGCCCGGCAGGGCCGCCTTGATCGCCCGCAGCAGGCGCAGACAGCACGGGTGGGCCTGGGTGGACCCCACATGGGCCGTCATCACAATATCGGCGCGGAAGCGCCCGGCCCGCGCCACGATCTGGGCGTCGGACAGGTGGTCGCGGGCGGCGTCGACCAGGGCGACCGGAAAGCCGGCATCAAGCAACGGCCCGCCGATCATCAGCAGGCCCAGGGGCATCTGGTGCCCCACCCCGTAGTCGCAGACCGCCGATTGCAGCGGCGCGTTGATCAGCATGATCCGAGGCATGGTGCCCTCCTCCTTGCGGGATAGCGGGATATACGACGGGTATAGGATGCTTTCTTGTGCGCTTGCTATTATTATAGCCCTGATTTATTGAACAGTCAATAGTTTCACAAAGATATGAAATAAATCGTCAGCCTGGCTGCCAGGGTCCGGCTTTTGGGTGCTCGGCAGGATTTTGCAACCCGGCAGCCAGCCAGAATGCGGCGTGGAAGCATTCCTAACCCCCACCCCTTCCCGTGCGCGGGAAGGGGGGCCGCCGGCCGGGTCCACGGTGGGGTGTCCCGTTCCCTCCTTCCCGCGCACGGGAAGGGGGGCAGGGGGGTTAGGAGAGTCCCGGGGCGTCTGTGCAAAAAGCTGCCGGGGTCCGGCTTTTATTCCGCTTGACAACGGGGGAAGGTTCGATTAGAATCCCCTGTTGGGGGCGCCTGCGGCCCTTCCCTTGTGTCCGCCGCACAGCCCCCGTACAAATGGGTAATTTGGCCGGGCGCACCTCGGCCCCTTGCCTGCCCGGGGGCTGCCGGTCGCGAATCCCCGGACCTGGAACGAGTGTGCGCTGCTATTATTTTGCTGAAAGGACGGAACCCCTGGTATGATCGAGGTCGATCATCTGACCAAGTACTACGGGCCCAGTCCGGCAATCCAGGATGTCAGCTTCACGGTGGAAAAAGGCGAGATCCTTGGCTTCCTCGGCCCCAACGGCGCCGGGAAGTCGACCACCATGCGGATCATCACGGGCTATTTGCCGGCCACCAGCGGCACGGTGTACGTGGATGGGTATGATGTAGGTCAAAACTCGCTGGAAGTCCGCCGGCATGTCGGCTATCTGCCGGAGACCGTGCCGCTCTATACGGACGTCACCCCGGTCGATTATCTCAACTTCATGGGCAAGTTGAAGGGCATGAACAACGGCGCGGCGCGGCGGGCCCGCATCCAGGAAGTGATGGAGCAGGTCCGCATCGACGACGTCGCCAACAAGCTGATCAGCAAGCTCTCCAAAGGCTACCGGCAGCGCGTGGGCCTGGCCCAGGCCTTGCTCAGCAACCCCGACGTGCTGATCCTCGACGAGCCGACCGTGGGGCTGGACCCCCGGCAGATCATCGAGATCCGCGAGCTGATCAAGTCCCTGGCCGAGGATCACACCGTGGTCCTCTCCACCCACATCCTGCCCGAGGTCTCGATGACCTGCTCGCGGGTGATTATCATCAACCGCGGCCGCCTGGTGGCCCTGGATACCCCGGTCCACCTGGCGCAGGACGTGGCCGGCGGCCACGAGCAAGTGCTGGTGACCGTGCGCGGGCCACAGGATCATGTGCAGGCGGCCCTGAGTGGGCTGCCCAGCGTGGAGAGCGTCAAAGTGACGCCGGGCATGGATACCGGCAGCGGCGGCACGACCTTTGAAGTCGTCACCGCGCCCCAATCCGATCTGCGTCCCAAGCTGGCCCAATTGGTGGTCAGCCAGAACTGGGAGCTGCTGGAACTGCGCTCCGTCAGCCTGAGTCTGGAAGATGTCTTCCTGCGGGTCACCAGCACGGAAGAGCCGATGACCGAGCCGGACACGGCCGAGCTTTACATGGCCGACGAGGGCGCGGCCTATGAGGAACAGGAAATCGAGTACCAGGCCGAGGCCGACCAGGCGGCGGCCGAAGCTGAGGCCGCCGCGGCGGCCGCCGCGGCCGCGGCCCCGGCGGCCCCCCGCCGCCCCCGGAAAGGAGGCCGCCGGTGAGAAATACCTGGACGATTGCCGTCAAGGAGCTGCGTTCGTTTTTTGTGTCGCCGGTGGGCTATGTGGCCCTGGCCTTCTGGCTGTTCGGCGTGGGCCTCTTCTTCGCCCTGGGCGTCTTGCAGAATAAGCAGGCCTCGATGCAGGACTGGTTCGGCACCGTGGAAGTCCTGCTGCTGTTCATCGGGCCGGCGCTGACCATGCGCCTGCTGGCCGAGGAGCAGCGCACCGGCACCATGGAAGTGCTGATGACCTCGCCCGTGCGCGAGTGGGAAGTGGTGCTGGGCAAGTTTCTCGGTACCGTGATCTTCTGGATCGTGATGGTCGCCGTGACCTTGTTCTACCCGTTGATCCTCAAGGGGCTGGGCAACCCGGACATGGGCCCCATTTTCAGCGGCTACCTGGGCCTGCTGCTGATGGGCGCCTCGTTCCTGGCCATTGGCGTGTTTACCTCGTCGTTGAGCAGTAACCAGGTCATCGCCTACATTATCGCTTTCGTCGTCTTGCTGGGCCTCTGGATCATCGGCTATCTCACGCCGGTCTTCCCGTCGACGGCCAGCGGCCTGCTGAGCGCGCTGTCGGTGACCAGCCACTTCGACGACTTCGGCAAGGGCGTCGTCGACCTGGCCAATATCCTGTTCTATCTGAGTATCGTGGCGGCGGCCTTGTTCGCCACCGTCCAGATCCTGGAAACGCGGAGAGCGCGATTATGACCACCGATCCTACAACTATGCCAGATGAGGCGGCGCCCGAGGGGGCCGCGCCCAACCCGACCCGGGCACTGGCGGCGAATATCGCCGGGTGGCTCGGGCTGATCTTGCTGATCGGCACCCTGCTGTACTGGGGGGTGACCGGTAACTTCTTCGACCTGCCGTTCAAGGTCGGCCTGATCGCCGCGTTGTTGGCCCTTGGCGCCTTTGGCCTGATGAACCCGCAGGGGATCATCGACCTGGTCACCGGCCGCGGCACGCGCAATGTCCTGGGCACGACCCTGATGATCGCCCTGGGCATCGGCATCCTGGTGACCATCAACTTCCTCTATGGCGAACTGGGCAAGCGCCAGCCGGCCGCCATTCTGCGGGCCGATCTCACCGAAGGCCAGCAGAACAGCCTCTCGCCGCAGTCGATCAAAACGGCCCGCGAGCTGACTCAGACGGTCACCGCCTACATGTTCTTCAGCACCCAGTCGACCGAGATTACCCAGCAGCGTACCGCCGAGAACCTGCTGAAAGAATACCAGAAATATACCGACAAGCTGAAAGTTACGACCGTCGACCCCTTTGTGAACGTGGGCCTGGCCAATCAGTACGGGCTGACGCGCGCCGATGTCGTCGTCTTCGACGACGGCCGGCACCATGAGACGGCCGACAGCACAAGCGAGCAGAACTTCACCGGCGCCTTGCTGCGCCTGCGCAATAATGTGCAGAAGAAAATCGCCATCCTGAATGTCCCCGGCTCGCCGCTCAGCTTCGAGGGCTCCGGGAGTAGCCAGCAAACGCTGGCCGCGACCCTGGCCCGCACCGGCCTGGAAAAAGAAAACTATATCGTGCTGCCGCCGTACAACTTCGTGATCAGCTCCACGATCTCGCCCAAGAATGTCGACGTCATGATCGTCCCGCCCTCGCCGGAGCAGCAACCGCTGCCGGACGCCGTGGTGCGGGCGCTGATCGGCTACCTCGACCAGGGCGGCCATGTCCTGTTGATTGGCGATCCCTTTGCCGCCCGCTTGCCGGCCGCGATCTTACAGAAATATGGCCTGGTCGAGAGCCCGGTGCACGGCATCGTCGTCGAAAACCAGAGCCTGCAAAACCGCTGGGGGCAGAGCCCGGCCCAGGTGGCCTATACCAGCTACCCGAGCAGCCCGATCACGCAAGATATGAATAATGTGCCGACGATTTACTTCGCCGCCGAGCCGATCCTCGTGCCGACGACGACCGTGGCCGGCTTCACGACAACGCCTTTTATCCAGTCCAGCGCGACGGCCGAATTTGGCGTCCTCCAACCGGGCGCCAACACGCTGACGCCCGTCCAGAATGGGCCCCAGCCGCCGTTCAACATCGGCGTGTCCGTCGAGCAGACGATCACCGACACGAATAACTTCACCAGTTCGGAAACCACCAAGCCGCTGGTGACCCGCCTGGCCATCATCGGCGATGCCGATTTTCTATCGGACCCGATCATCTCCCAGTCGCCCAATAACCTGGATATGTTCAACAACACGGTAAACTGGCTGTCGCAATCGGAAGAGCGGATCTCCGTGCGGCCGACGGACCAGACCAGCCGCCAGCTGGTGCTCAACAGCGAACAGCAAAGCCTGATCGCCTGGGGCACGATCGTGTTCCTGCCGGTGCTGGTGCTGCTGGGCGGCGGCTACGTGTGGTGGAGGAGGCGATAGCGATGATCGGACGTAATCGAACCCTGATTGTGCTCGCCGTCGTCTTCGTCATCCTGGCGGGCCTCAGCTTCTATCTCCAATCGAACCCGGCCACCCCGCCGGTTCCCACCGCGGAGCCGACGGTGATCGTCTGGGACTACAGCAGCGGCACGGCCAGTATGTTGAGCGTGCAAAGCCCGACGAGCACGGTGACCTTACAGATCCAGGGCGGGAAGTGGCGCATCACCGCGCCGCTGCAGACCGACGCCGACGATCTGCAGGTCGCGCAGGTGGCGAGCCAGCTCAAGAAGCCGGAGGCGCGCAGCAAAATCGGCGACAATGTGACTAATCTGCAGCAGTATGGGCTGGCGACGCCCGCGCTGACCGTGACTCTGGTGCTCAGCGGCATCACGCCGCCGCAGCAACAGCTGTTGGTCGGCAATGCCAGCCTGGATGGCTCGGCCTACTATGTCCGCCCGGCCGGCAGTAACGCGGTCTACTTGATCACGAATGCGACGATCGAGTCGCTCAAAGGTTGGCTGAGCGCGCCCCCGGTGGCCCAGCCGACGCCGACGCCGTTGCCGGCGCTGCTGCCGCCGACCTCGGCGATCACCAACACGAACCCGCTGAGCGGCACCCATACGATCACGGGCACGGTGCCGCTCACGGGCACCCAGCCGGGGGTCGGCCCCCCCGCGGCGCCCACGCCCACGCCGCCCAAGTAACGGCCGCCGATCGCAGCGCGCAGCATATGGATTCGTCGAGACCTGGACCGGGCGGAGTAATCACTCCGCCCGGTCTGCTTTTGCGTGTTGCCGCAGGCGGGGCTTCGTTCTATATGGCGGTCTAGCGCAAGTGCCCGCCACCCCGTGGGCGATCGTTGAGCGAGGAGTGAGCACCCCCAGGTGCGAACGCGGGTGGGGCCACGTTCGCACGTAGGCGTGCTCACTCCTCATCACCCAAGGGGTCGCTGGAGGCCGCACTAATGAGCGGACACGGAAAGGAGCCCCCATGGCGCCCATTGATCAGCGCGATCGCGAAAAATGGCCGGCGCCGAGTCCCGGCCCCAGCGCGGCGGCCACGGCGCAGGAAGTGGCGCGGGCGCAGGCCGAAGCCGCCACGGAGCCGCGGCGCGC
>Ga0070730_10005534_pt1 | contig 10894 bp, 10 predicted proteins | sample Coa_R1_3_FD_66447 | JGI IMG/M metagenome (GOLD analysis project Ga0070730, IMG submission 66447) | Surface soil microbial communities from Centralia Pennsylvania, which are recovering from an underground coalmine fire - Coalmine... | ecosystem: Environmental > Terrestrial > Soil > Unclassified ... | reverse complement strand
GCCTATACCCGATCCCATCCCGAACTCGGCCGTCAAAGTCCTCTGCGCCGATGGTACTAAGTCTCAAGGCTTGGAAGAGTAGGTCGCTGCCAGGCCTGCCAAGGACGGAAACGCAATCCTCTTCACACACTCCAACCAAAAAGCCCCGCGGTTTTGCCGCGGGGCTTTTTGCATTTGCAATCGGCGCGGCGGCCGATGGCTGCGGCGACTGTTTCGCTATGTGAGATAGCAGAGTTGACAATTACATTTTTAAATCGTGAAGTCGGCAGCTGGGGCGCAGCAGGCTGAGGGCAGGAAAATGACACGGACGGCCAATATTGCGGCGGCTGCGACGACGCTACTCGTTCTGGCCACGCCGGTCGGCGGCAATGCCGCACCAAAATACCAGCCGTTTCCGCCGGGCTACGGCTATGACAGCGCAGGCGAAATTATCGCGTTGAAAAACGCGGTGGCCAAGGGCGATCACAAAACGGTCCGCCAACACGGTTGGAAGCTATGGGCCGGCATCATGCAGCCGTTGCCTCCCGCCGATCCGAACAGCTGGCCGATCTGGTACTCGTGGCAGAACACCACATGCGCCTTCAATGAGCCGTTCTGTCCTTCCCAGAACGCGCCCGGGGCCTTGGCGTCGAGCGCTCAAGCCGGGCCGCAAAGGTCTCTGATGCTTCTCAATGCCGACGCCGGGGCTGCTCAGTCTGGCGGCGGCGCCGCAGTCCCGATCCCGGTCAATGTGCCGGAGATACCTTGTTACCCGATTCCGGCGCCCGTCGTGCAGGCCTATCCAAACGCCACGAACAAGTGCGGGACGAACAACATCTGCGACGGCGCGCATTTCCAGTTCAACGGCGACATCATGATTCCGACGGAGTCGCTCAGTCAGGAGGGATTCGACTGGATTCGCGGCAAGAAATTGAACGAGCAGGCGACGCTCAATGCCCTGCGCGAGCAAAACGTCAAGGACCTGACGCTGCCGCGGCGTTACGTCGTCACCAAACACATGTTCTGGCCGGTCAAGGCTACCGGCATCTCGGCAGTTCCAGTGTGGCACGGCGTTTTCGATCCGAAGAATCCAAGCTATCAGGGCTACGAAACCTGGAAGGATTTGGTCGGCGTCGATCCCACCGGCAAGGCGATCGGCACCAAGACGACGGTCAGCTATCTCTACAACGTGTTGCAATTGCAGCCGCCGCCGCGACCCAGCTGCACAAACCAAACGCCATTCCCGACGGTAACCGCGTCCGCGACCGTCTACGCATTGAAGGACTTCTACTCCCACCAGGTAACCCAGGCCGACTGGGACAGCTTCGACGATGCCGACAAGGCGATCCTCAACGCCTCGAGCTACTGGGCCTATAACCAGCCGTTTGGTCCGGGCGATTATCTGGTGACCATCGCGATGCACGTGAACACAAGAGAGATCCCGACTTGGGCGCTGCAAAGCGCGTGGTGGTCGGACCAGCCGAACGCCGGCCCATACGCGCAGGACCGTCCCAAGCTGCCGCAGGCCAAGGGTCCCTGGGATCATTACTTGTTGGTCGACGCCTACGGCATACCGGATTCGAAGGATCGGACCCACCTGCCGGTTGCCACCAATCCTTATATCGAGTTGGTGATTCATCCGGTCGGCACCGATTGCAATAACTGCCACATACGGGCGGGCTGGCCGGTCAAACCCACTAGATTGGGGGAGCAAACGGCGGGTTATCAGAGTCGCAACTGCTCGGATTTGCTCGCGGCGCTGACGCCTGGGAACGCCTGCTTCCAATATCTGACGCGCTCCGATTTCCAATGGATCATCCCGGACCGGGCGCAGTGAACGGCCGATCGCGGTCTGTTTGGAAAAATGTCGCCACGCAGAGGCCCTGCGGTCTTTCCGCGGGGCTTTTTGTTTGTCGACGCCGGCCGCGTTGCGGCCCCCGATTTTTCGGAAAGCGCGCATGGCGCCGTTTTTCTAGCCGCTTTCCGGGGACACCTCTGGACATTAGCCTGCGATTGTGGAAGATGACTTCGGAACCAGAGGTCGTTCTTCCAATCCGCAGGGAGCTTCACATCATGGCCGGCCCAGCGTCCGTTTCCCGCGAGCAACTCTCTGAGGCGGTGCGCGCCAGCGTCGAAAAAGTCCTTCAAGGCCGTGGTGCGGCGTTTACGCAGCCCGGTCACACGATCGGATTCGTGGCGCAGCCGCGGCACTGGGTCGGGATCCTTTATAACGATCCAAAAATCCCGATCCCACACAATATCGATACCAAGCAGAAAGTCCCGGCCCCATTCGGCGGAAAGAAGGACGAAGCGCAGCAGCTTGCCGACGATATCGCCGCTGCGGTCAAAACGGTGCCGGGGCTCCACGTCGGCAACCCCGCTGTAGTCCGCGGCCGCGGTCACGTCACCATCGGTTTCTGCCGACTGATGCGCCGCGTGATGCGGTGGTCGGATAGGCAAGCCGATCGTCGTGGTGCGGCGCCCCGAGGGTCCTTTGCAATGCCCGAGCGCGCAGCCGGGCATGGCCGACCTGCGGGTGCTTGGGGTGGTGACGCGCGACGGGCCCGCCCCGACGCTCGCCTATCTCGACGAGCCGGTGGCGCCGACGCCCGAGATGCTCGCCCTTGCCGCGCCGCTTCCGGTCTCAAATGTGTTTCGGCTGGCGGCGCGTTGCGAGGAATCGAAATGCACGCATTTTGACGGCACGCGCTGCCAGCTCGCCGTGCGCATCGCCAACATGCTGCCCGAGGCGGTCGACAGCCTGCCCGCCTGCACTATCCGGCCGCAGTGCCGCTGGTTTCGCCAGGAGGGACGCGCCGCGTGTCTGCGTTGTCCGCAGATCGTCACCGGCACCTACGAAGCCGATGACGTGCTGCAGCAGGTCGCCGGCGGCGCAAGGCAGAGCTGAGCGGGCCGCAGGCGTTGAGCGCAGTCGGTTGAGCGCGACCCGATCGTCATTGCAGTCAGTCGATTGAGTGCGTCGCCGACGGCGCCGTTCACCACCAGCGACGCCTGCCGCCAACGCCGCCCGAAACCAGCCGGATCAAAATCAGCAGGATGACGGCGCCGATCAGGGCATTGACGATGGACGAAATGATTCCGGTGCCGAGGTGAATGCCGAGACGCGGCAGCAACCAGTCGCCGATGAACGCACCGACGATGCCGATCACGATATCGCCGATCAGCCCAAACCCGGCGCCGCGCACGATCTTGCCGGCGAGCCAGCCGGCCACCAGGCCGACGATCAGAATGACGAGCAGGCTTTCATTGGATAGATGCACGGCGCTCTCCCCCGGTTCTGCAGCGATAAGCATACGCCGCACCGCTCATACTGTCGATGCAATCGGTGGCGAGCCGGATACGAAAATCTGCTAAAGGAAGTTCATGCTTCCGCTCTCAATCGACAACATCCCACTCCCCAATCCGGTCCTGCTCGCCCCCATGTCCGGCGTGACCGACGCGCCGTTTCGGCGGCTGGCGGCGTCGCTCGGCGCGGGGCTGGTGGTGTCGGAGATGACGGCGTGTGCCGCGCTTGCCGGCGCAGGCCGCGGCGCGCAGGCGCGCATGGCGCGCCGGCGTATTGAAGATCATGGCGCCGGGCTGCATGTGGTCCAGATCGCCGGCTGCGAGGCGCGCTGGATGGCGGAGGGTGCGCGCATCGCCGCGGACGCCGGCGCCGCCGTCATCGACATCAACATGGGCTGTCCGGCGCGGCACGTCACCGGCGGCCAGTCCGGCTCGGCGCTGATGCGCGATCTCGACCACGCATTGACCCTGATCGAGGCCGTGGTCGGCGCCGTGCGGGTGCCGGTGACGTTGAAGATGCGGCTCGGCTGGGACGATGCCTCGCGCAACGCGCCGGAGCTGGCGCGGCGCGCGGAAAGCGCCGGCGTGCGGCTTGTTACCGTGCACGGCCGCACGCGCTGCCAGTTCTACAAGGGGCGCGCCGATTGGGCGGCGGTGCGCGTCGTGAAAGACGCCGTGTCGATACCGGTGGTGGTCAACGGCGACATCGAAAGCTTCGACGATGCCGATGCGGCGCTCGCCGCCTCTGGCGCCGACGCGGTGATGGTCGGCCGCGGCGCGCAGGGCAAACCGTGGTTTCCCGGCCAGCTCGCGCGCTATCTGGCGACCGGCAAGCGCGACAGCGCGCCGCCGCTTGCCGAGCAACTCGCGCTGGTGTCCGCGCTGTACGGCGAAATGCTCGGCCTTTACGGCGTCGAGCTCGGCTTGCGCCACGCGCGCAAGCACCTCGGCTGGGCGCTCGATATCGCGGCGGCTTGCGCCGGCGCGCCCGATGAGCTCCGCACAACGCACCGCGCCCGCGTGCTCACCGCGACCGATCCGGCGCTGGTCTTACATTTTCTCGCCGAAGCGTTCGATGCGTTCGGCGAATGAGCGGAAAGGTAACCGAATAAAAGCCGTTGATCAGAGCAAGCCGTCGATCGCAATGGCCAGCGTTTTTCGAAAGAAACAGTCCTGTCAAGGGCGCGAAGCGCCGCCTTCGGCGGTCGGAGACCCTTGACAGGACTGTTTCTTTCGAAGTTTTTGCGGCCATTGCGATCGACGGCAGATGCCGACCACGTTAAAGGTTTTCAAGTTTCAGCAGCCAAGAGGATTCCACCCATGCCCACCAATCGCGTCTATCGCGTCGCCGTCATTCCGGGCGACGGCATCGGCAAGGAAGTGGTGCCGGAGGGCGTGCGCGTGCTCGAGGCCGCGGCGAAAAAATTCGGCTTCGAGGTGCGGCAGGATCACTTTGATTTCGCCTCGTACGATTACTACGCCAAGCACAATCGCATGATGCCGGAGGACTGGAAGGACAAGATCGGCCGGCACGATGCGATCTTTTTCGGCGCGGTTGGCTGGCCGGCGAAGATCCCCGACCATGTCTCGCTCTGGGGCTCGCTCATTCAGTTCCGGCGCGAGTTCGACCAGTACGTCAATCTGCGGCCGGTGCGGCTGATGCCGGGCGTGCCGTCGCCGCTCGCCAACCGCAAACCCGGCGATATCGATTTCTGGGTGGTGCGCGAGAATACCGAGGGCGAATATTCGGCGATCGGCGGCCGCATCTTTGCCGGCACCGAGCGCGAGGTGGTGGTGCAGGAAACCGTGCTGACGCGCATCGGCGTCGACCGGGTGCTGCGATTCGCTTTCGATCTCGCCCGCAAGACGCCGAAGAAGCATCTCACCTCGGCCACCAAGTCGAACGGCATCGCCATCACCATGCCCTACTGGGACGAGCGGGTCGAAGCGATGGCGAAAAACTTTCCCGACGTGAAATGGGACAAATATCACATCGACATTTTGACCGCGCTGTTCGTGCTGCGCCCGGACAAGTTCAACGTCGTGGTCGGCTCGAACCTGTTCGGCGACATTCTCTCCGATCTCGGCCCGGCCTGCACCGGCACCATCGGCATCGCGCCGTCCGGCAACATCGATCCGGAGCGGCGCTTTCCCTCGCTGTTCGAGCCGGTGCACGGCTCGGCGCCCGACATCGCCGGGCAGGGCATCGCCAACCCGATCGGCCAGATCTGGTCGGGCGCCATGATGCTCGAGCATTTGGGCGAGGCCGACGCATCGGCGGCCATCGTCAAGGCGATCGAGCGCGTGCTCGCCGAGCCGAAACTGCGCACCCGCGATCTCGGCGGCGCTGCCGACACCACCACATGCGGCAAGGCGGTGGTTGACGCGCTGATGTAAACCGCAAGGCCCTCGGGCACTTACGGAGGGGCCGACATGAAAGCCGCAATGGTAGTGGAGCTCGGCAAAGCTCCGGTCTATGCCGACTTCGACGAGCCTCTAGCCAAAGACGATGAAGTCATCGTCGACGTCACTGCGGCCCCGCTCAGTCATGTTACGCAGTACCGGGCTTCGGGCACGCATTACAGCGCTGTGGGAAGCCTTCCCTTTGTCGTGGGCTTCGACGGCGTGGGCCGGCACAATGGCAAGCGCAACTATTTTATTTTACCACGCGCGCCTTTCGGCAGCATGGCCGAGCGCACGGTCGTGAAGGCGTCGCATCTGGTGTCGCTGCCGGACGGGCTGGACGACGCCGCTGCCGCTGCCATCGCGATCCCGGCAATGTCGTCATCGGCGGCGCTGAAGGAGCGCACGAACATCACTCCGGGCCAGGTCGTGCTGGTCAACGGCGCGACTGGAATTTCCGGCCGCTTGGCGGTTCAGATCGCCAAGCATCTCGGCGCCGGAAAAATCATAGCCACCGGGCGCGATAGCGGCATGCTGCAATCACTTCCGGCGCTCGGTGCCGACGTCACCATTTCGCTATTGCAAAGCGAGGCCTCACTCGACGACGTTTTCAAGAAGCATTTCAGCGATGGCATCGACATTGTGCTCGACTATCTCTGGGGCCCGAGCGCCGAGCGATTGCTCGCCGCGGCGGCGAACACCAGTAAGGACGCCAAACCCATTCACTTCATTCAGATCGGCTCCTCCGGCGGTGCAACGATTTCGCTGCCCGCAAGCGTCATCCGCTCGTCCGGATTGGAACTGATCGGCTCCGGCATGGGCAGCGTTGCGCTAGACCGCATGCTGGCGACGATTGCGCAGGTGTTCGAAGCAACGGTGCCGCATGGGCTGAAGATCGCGCCCAAAATCCTTCCACTGGCAAAGATCGAGGGTAATTGGGCGATCGCCACCACGGCGACGCGGACCGTATTCGTTACCGGTTAAGGACTGCTCCGCTTCGCTCGCAATGACGATATAGTGCATTAACTAAAATCATCGTGCAAAGACCACCAAAGCGACGGGAGGAATTCGTGGGTCGTTGGTTCAAGGGCAGAGTCAACTCGCCGCGCGTCTTGGCGCTTGCAGCGTTCGCCGCGGCGGCGCTCGCAGCCGGCGGCGCCAACGCCGATCCATTCCCGCCCGGCGGGCAGGCGCACAACGTTGCGCAGATCGGATTTTCGGCGCTCGGCGGCCGCTACGGCGGCTTCAAGATCGCCATCAAGCACACCGCCGACGACAAGTGGTACCTCTACACCGGCCATTCCTTCAATCAGGGCTGGAGCATCGTCGACGTCACCGACCCGGCCAATCCCCGCTACGTGAAGTTCATCCCGTTCGTCACCGACGACAAGACGATCATCACCTCGCAAGTGACCTTGCATGACAACCTGATGATCACCTCGCTCGACAGCTTTGCGCCGCAGAAGAACCCGCTGCCCGCGGTGCTGCTGTGGGACATTTCCGATCCGGAAAATCCCCGGCAGGTCGGCTCCTGGCATGGCGGTGCCAACGGCGCGCACCGCAATTCCTATCCGGGCGGCAAATACGCCTATCTCTCCACCAGCTACCCGGGATTCAAGCGCCGCATCATCGTGATCCTCGACGTGAGCGATCCCGCGAATCCGAAGGAAGTCGGCAAATGGTGGCAGGCCGGCCAGAAGGACGGCGAGCCGATTTCGCCCGATCCGCAAGGGTTTCACGGCCCGGTCAACGTCAGTCCCGACGGCAAGATGGCATCGCTCGGCTATACGCCGGACGTGGTCAACCTCGACATCAGCGATCCGGCCAATCCCAAGCTGATCGGTCGGCTGCACATCACGCCGCCCTTCGCCAATGTCGGCATGCAGTCGGTGCACACCGTGCTGCCGCTGTGGGATCGCCACCTGCTCTACGTGAGTTCGGAAGCGAGCAAGGAGCGCTGCCAGGACGACGGCATGAACTTCGCCGGCCTGATCGACAACGCCAATCCGGCGCACCCGCGGCTGATCTCGATCTTTCCGACGCCGGTGCCGCCGCCGGACGCGCCGTACCGGGATTTTTGCGACAAGGGTGGCCGCTTCGGGCCGCACAACACCAGCCAGGAAATTCATAATCCGGCGATCCAGCAGCCCGGCAAGCTGATCGACGTCGCCTGGTTCAACGCCGGCCTGCGCATCTTCGACATAAGCGATCCGCGCCTGCCCAGGGAGGTCGGTTATTTCATGCCGCCCGAGCGGCCCGGTCTGCCGGAGCAGAAAGGCGCGCATGCGTCGCCGGTCGATTGGAGCGAGGAGCTGGCGGTCGACGCCCGCGGCAACATTTTCATGAACGACGACAAATGGGGATTGTTCGTGCTCCGCTATAGCGGCGAGGTGCCGAAATAATACCGAGCGAACGCTGTCAGCCTTCATCTGCTGAAGCGTATATATTGATTCAGCATCCAGTGGCGGAGCACGGAGGGCACGATGAATATCGGCATTGTCGGCCTCGGCCGCATGGGATCGACGATGGCCGAGCGTTTGCGCGGCCAGGGCTTTGATCTCGTCGGTTGGGATCACGACAGCGCGGCCAACGAGCGAGCCAAAGCAGCCGGCTTGCGCATCGCGGCGAACCCACGCGAGGTCGCCGCCGCTTCCGACGTCATTATTTCCAGCATCACCGAGGACAACGGCGCGCGGCGCATTTTTGCCGGGCCGGACGGTTTTCTGCAGGCGGACGTGAGCGGAAAATTGTTCATCGAGATGAGCACCTTGCAGCCGATGACCGGCCGCGAGCTTGCGCCGCTGGTCGAGCAAAAAGGCGCGCGGCTTATCGAGGCGCCGGTGCTCGGCACCATTCCGCAGGCGCGCGCCGGCACGCTGTTCGCCATGGTGGGCGGCCATGCCGACGACCTGTCACGGGCGCGACCGGTGTTGGAAAAACTGACGCGCCGCATCGTGCATATGGGCCCGGCGGGTTCGGGCTATGCGATGAAGCTCGCCGCCAATATCGGGCTCGGCGCCTACGTGCAGGCGATCGCGGAATCGCTGGCGCTCGGCCTGCGCCAGGGGCTTGCGCTCGAGGCGATGCTCGACGCGCTGCAGGAGAGCGCCACCGCCTGCGGCTGGCTCAAGGCCAAAGCCGGCGTGCTGCGCGGCGAGGATGCCGAAATGACGCTCGACATCCGCACCTTGCGCAAGGACATCATGTCGGCGGTCGCGACCGGCGCGCTCAGCGGCGTGCCGATGCCGCTCGCTTCCGGCGCGCTCGCCGCGCTGTCGGCTGCGGTCGAGAGCGACTACGCCACGCGCGACATCGCCGAGCTGCCGAAATTCTTTCGCGAGGCGATGCTGCAGAATTTTCCGCGGTGACACCCGCTCAGATCGTCATTGCGAGGAGCCCCGCAGGGGCGACGAAGCAATCCAGATTCAGTGCACCCGCCCCTGGATTGCTTCGCTTCGCTCGCAATGACGCAAGCGCCATCACCGCAAGGCAAAAATCACCAGAAGTCCGATCGCCGCGATGGCGCCGCCGTAGAACACCCAGTTGCGGTCGCCCACCATGAAGCTTTGCGCCGGCCACGGCAGATAGCCGGAGCCTTGCGCCATGAACAGGAGCCCGAGCACGAGCAACAGCACGCCGAAGATCCGAAGCAGCATGGTCATGGTGCCTCCGCTCGCGCCGCTTGCCTCAATTGTCCATCAAACTCTGCCCGAAAACAGCGCCGAAACAAGAGTAAACCACCAGCCACGGTGCAGCCATATCGTCGTGATCGAGTGCACCTTACGGGGGCGCAGTGGTTTTGTTAGGCTGCGCCCATTCATCTTGATCCACTAGAAGAGGAGTCGCCATGCGACGTGTTTTAGCCATTGCCGCCACATTGGTGCTCGCGGCCCCGACACTGGCCCTTGCGCAGTTCGGAACCGGCGGCGGGGGCGGTGGTGGCGGTGGCCACAAGCCGCCGCCGGCGCGCGCTGCGGTTCCGCATGGTCCCCAGGGCGGCGGACCGGCCTTCCACCGCGGCCCCATCGTTCATGGACCCGTCGTTCACGGACCTGTCGTTCATGGTCCGGTCGTTCACGGGCCGGTCGTTCACGGGCCGGTTGTCCACGGCCCTGTGGTGGGCGGCCCGGCTCGGTTTGGAGGCGGCGGTGGCGCGCCGTTCGTTTTCCACGGCCATCCGATCAACCGCGTGCATTTCGCGCGACCCTGGGTTTATCCACGGGGTTGGGGCTATCGTCGCTGGGCGGTCGGCGCCGTGCTGCCGGCGCTCTTCCTGACGTCGGCCTATTACTATTCGGGCTGGGAGGAGATCGGTCTGTCGCCGCCGCCGCCCGGCTTCCAGTGGGTTCAGTATGGGCCGGACCTGCTGCTGGTGAACGTCACCACGGGTGAAGTCGTCGACGTCGCTTACGGCGTGTTTTACTGAGCAAACGCAGCGCTGCGTCGCTCAACGCGTTGCTCGCGACGTCGTTGCCGATGATCTGACAGGTGCCGTGCCCCGGATCGGTATCCGCGGCACGGCAATTCTATGTCAGACGCATACGCAGCAGACGGGGGCCAGACGTGACGTCCTACGTCCTTGCGATCGATCAGGGCACGACGTCGACGCGCGCGATTTTGTTTGCTGCCGATCTCTCGATCGCCGCGGTGGCGCAACGCGAGTTTCCGCAGCATTTCCCGGCCGACGGCGAGGTCGAGCACGATCCGGACGATCTGTGGTCGAGCACGCTCGAAACCTGCCGGCAGGCGATGCGGCACGTCGGCGCCGGCGCCAAGGACATTGCCGCCATCGGCATCACCAATCAGCGCGAGACCACGCTGCTGTGGCACCGCGCCGACGGCCGCCCCGTGCATCGCGCCATCGTCTGGCAGGACCGCCGCACCGCGGCGCGTTGCGCCGAACTGAAAGCAAACGGGCACCAGCCGCTGTTTACGGAAAAAACCGGGCTCGTCCTCGATTCGTATTTTTCCGGCACCAAGCTCGCCTGGCTGCTCGATCACGTGCCGGGCGTGCGTGATGCGGCGGCGCGCGGCGAACTGGCGTTCGGCACGGTCGATACGTACCTGCTGTGGCGGCTGACCGGCGGCAAGGTGCACTTGACCGATGCGACCAATGCGTCGCGCACGCTGTTGTTTGATATTCATCGCGGCTGCTGGGATGACCGCCTGTTGGCAGTGCTCGATATTCCCAAATCGCTGTTGCCGC
>Ga0070730_10005533_pt1 | contig 10897 bp, 9 predicted proteins | sample Coa_R1_3_FD_66447 | JGI IMG/M metagenome (GOLD analysis project Ga0070730, IMG submission 66447) | Surface soil microbial communities from Centralia Pennsylvania, which are recovering from an underground coalmine fire - Coalmine... | ecosystem: Environmental > Terrestrial > Soil > Unclassified ... | reverse complement strand
GGCGGCATCGGCAATTTCTGCGGCCTGCCGGCGATCAGCGTGCCATGTGGTTTTGGCCAGCACAATTTGCCGGTAAGCCTCCAGTTCATAGGGCGCACGCTGGATGATGCCAAAGTCGTGCTGGCGGCGCAGACCTTCCAGTCGCAGACGGACTGGCACAAAAAACACCCTGAGCTGGCGTAATGGCCCAAGATTTGTCCAAGCTCCGTGAATTTGGCGCGCGCTATGCTGCTGCCTGGTGCAGCCAGGATCCGGAGAGAGTTGCCGCGTTTTTTGCTCCGGCTGGCTCGCTCAAGGTGAACGATGACCCTCCCGCTGTGGGACGGCCGGCGATCGCCGATGTTGCTCGATCTTTCATGGCAGCGTTTCCTGACATGCAGGTCCTGATGGACGAACTTCGTCTGAACGGAGACCGCGCCGAGTTCCATTGGACGCTGATCGGAACGAACACGGGGCCGGGCGGCAGCGGCAACAAAGTTAGGATCAGCGGCTTCGAGTCCTGGTGGACAGGCGACGATGGATTGATCGCGGAGTCGAAAGGCCGGTTCGACGCCGCTGAATACCAGCGCCAATTGCGGCAGGGCGCGTAGAAATCGTCCGCCGCTCGCTGAGGGAGTACAATGTCGCATCTAACCAGGAGTGGCAGTGATCCGGATCATCACGATTGAACGCGAGTTCGGCTGCGGCGCCGCGCAGATCGCGGAAAAGCTTGCCGCGCGTCTCAACTGGAAGCTCTGGGACCAGAGTCTCACGCAGGAAATCGCGCGCATGGCCAATTGCAAGCAGTCGGAAGTTGAGCTGCATGAAGAGCGCCGCGATCCCCTCTACCGCCGCCTGCTCAAGTCATTTGCGCTGGGAAGCTATGAGGGCAATCTGGGCGTCTATCCCATCGAAAGTCTCGATGCCGATACCATCGCCAAGCTCTCAGAGCGGGTTGTGCGTCGCGTGGCGGATGAAGGGAACTGCGTGCTTGTGGGCCGGGGCTCGCAGCACTTCCTGCAGGACCGCAAAGATACGCTGCGCTTCTTTCTTTATGCTCCGCGCGAAGACAAGGTACGCCGCCTGATCGCCGAAGGGAACTCTCCGCCGCATGCTGAGGCGCTCGTAGACACCGTGGACCGCGATCGCGCCGCTTTCATCCGAAATTTCTTCAACGTCGAGTGGCCTAACCTGCCGATCTACCACGCCATGCTCAATACCATGGCCGGCGACGAGATTGTCCTCGATGCGATTCTGAGCTTCCTCAAACAGAAACCAACTAACGCCGCCGCTGACTAGCTACCAGGCGCGCGACCAGCGCGGGCCGGAGTGGTCCTTATCTCTCAGCGCCGCATTGGCGCCCTTCTTCACTTCAATCCAGCGGCTCAGCAGCCAAACCAGGTCAGAGAGCCGGTTCAGATAGATGATGACGAGCGGGCCTACGTGTTCTCCCGATTCGGCCAGCCGCACCGCGCAGCGCTCAGCGCGCCGGCATACCGCACGCGCCATATCGAACGCTGCCGAGGCTGGATCTTCGCCGGGAACAGTCCAGTCAGAAAGAACGCCTTCCATCGCCTCGATCCGGTGCACCTCGCTCGTGAGCCGGTCAACCATCTCCTGCGTTACGCGAGCCTGTTTTTCGTTTGGAGTGGGCGTGGCCAGCTCTCCGCCCACCACGAACAGTTCCTTCTGGATTGAGTGGGTCAACTCTTTGATTTCAGGGTGTCCGCAGATGGAGCGGGCGAAGCCAAGGAACGAGTTCAACTCGTCGACAGTGCCGTAAGTCTCGACCCGCAAGCTCGCCTTGGAGACGCGCACCCCGCCCACCAGGCCGGTCTGGCCGCGGTCTCCGGTTTTGGTTGCGATGCTCTTGCTCATAGGCTGAAAGCCCTCTGTATGGGTTCAGGTTACATCATCTTCCCGGGCCGCGCTCGGGCTTTCATCTTGCGCCGCCAATGGTGATCTTCGCGCCGGACCGGAAGGTAAAGGGCAGCGCCGGAAAGCCGAAGTTCGAGTCATAGCGCTCGTTCAGCAGGTTCTCCATCGAGGTAAAAATCATAATGTGGCGGTTCACCCTGAAGTCGCCGGAGAAGTCCAGCTTTTGGTACGCCGCATCGAGGTTGCGATTGGGCAGAAGTAGCGTATTGCCGAAATTTGCGTCAAAGAGGAATGTCGAGTCGTCGCGCCGCCCCACAAAGATGCCCTGTAACAGCGCAGACCAGCGTGGCCTGGAGTATGTCAATGCGAAAAAGCCGGTGTGCGGGGCGCGGCGGAACGGCCGTGCTCCAATCAGCGGGCTGAACGCGCCAATGGGAATGCCGGCAAAGCTCGGGTTGATGGAAGGTGCGAGCGCATCGCTGGAAAACGAGCGCTGCACCCGCGCGTCGAGATAGGTGTATCCGCCGCGCGCCTGGAGCGAGTTCGTGATTTTGACCTGCAAGTCCGTTTCCACTCCTTTGGCGAGAAAGTTCAGCGTGTTTACTGTTGCGCCGAAGCCCGCGGCATCAATGACGTCCTGCGGGACCCCGAGAGACTGCAATGCGCTTGGCCCGAGGAATTCAATCTGGTCATAAAACTGGTTGTGAAACACCGTGACGTCCACCAGGGCGCGGTTGGTGAGCGATTGCAGCACGCCGAAATCGTAGCTGCGCGAACGCTCGGCCCGGACCGGCCGGATACCGAACTTCTGGATCAGTTGATTGCCTCCCGGCTGTTGTTGCAGCAGATCAAAAAGGGAATTGGTGTCATCAAAAATCGTAGGTTCCTTGATCCCTTTGCCGAAGTTGAATTTCAGCTTGGTCCCACGGAAAAGCCCCGCTGCCGGACGAAACAGGTAGTAAGCCAGGCTCACTCGCGGCGTCGCCGCTGTGCCGAAGACCGCATTCCTGTCCACACCGCCGCCCAGCGAATAAAACAGCCGGTTACGCAGGTCGCCGTGCGCTTCCACGGTGAAATCCTGGTTTCTGCGATCGACAGAATTGGCGGAACCGAAGCCCGGCGAAGTGAATTGTGAAACCCCACGCTCCGCCTCGTAGCGATATCCCAGCAATCCGATCAGGTGCGAGCTGAACCTGTAATCGGTCTGTGCGTATACGAAGTCACGGTTCGCGGTATTCACGGAGAGCGAGGGGCAGCAGTCTCCGGTGGTAAGGAACGCCTGGCCGCTCACCGTGAAACCGTTGGCTCCTCGGATCGTGACCGGCAGCCCGGTAAAGGTGAAGCCGTCGGTGGTCACGCCGGCAGGTGAAGGCGTGTCGAAATGGCTGTCGAGCCGCGAAGCGCCGTAGCGGATCAGGTTGTGCCATTTGTCGGTGGCCTGATTTTCGTAGGCTGCGCTGACGAAGGTGTCGTGAGTCACAGTTTGTGACGTATCCGGCACGCCAAACAATTCGATTGCGTTCGGCGATCCCAGCCCGATAGCGACGCGACGTACCGTCACGCGAAAGCCGTTGCCGGCTGTCGGGGTCCAGCCCAGATTTCCGGCGAAGGTTGCGTCATGAAAGCGGCTATTGGGTACGCTGTTGGAGGTATCGAAGCGGCCGAGGTCGGCAAGGTAATCAAAGCGGCGCCAGGCGCCGGCCACCTCGCCTTGCTGCTGATATGTCTGGAAGTTGCCTCCGTCGAGCGCGTAGGAAAGCTCTGGCAGGCGAGTGGTCCCGCGCGCTGTCTCCATGCTGACGACGCCCGCGAGCGCGTCAGAACCGTAGAGGACGCTGTTCGGACCACGGAAGACTTCGATGTGGTCGATTCCGGTGAGCGCCAGCGTGCTGAAGTCCAGCGTGCCGCCGATGTCGTTCACGGGAACGCCATCGATCAGCACCTTGTTGGAATTCGCGTTGCCGCCGCGAATGAACAAAGACGCCTGCCCGCCGCGCTCGCCGCTCTGGCCGACCTGGAGTCCGGGAACCGCGGGCAGCGGGTCCATGATATCTGGGCGGAAAAGGAAGTCCGGCGGTGTGAGTACGGTGATGGACGCGCCTTCCTGCGCTTCCGGGAGAGGAACGCCTGTCGCAGTGACTACCACCTCTTCCGCCATGCTCTTGATCTTGAGAAAAACGTCACGCGAGACGGTTTCTGTGGCGCCCAGGTAGAACCAGTCACTCTCAGCCGCAGCGAATCCTGGCGCAGTCACGCGGAGACGAAGACGCCCCGGCCCGCTCGCTGTGAGTTCGTACCCGCCGGCAGAATCGGTCTTGGTTTCGCCGGCTACGGCGTTTTGCGAAAGCATTTCCACGCGAGCATTCGGAACCGCGGCGCCCAGCGGGTCAGTCACTTTGCCGCGCACGGTCGCCGTCTGCGCCGCAGAAAGTGTCGCGATCACGCACACTACGACTGCCAGACTGCATGAGCGTACATTCATCTTCGCCTCCGTGGATGCCTGGGCGCCCAGCGCAACAGGCCGCCGGCGCGGTTTCGGACATCCCTCGAATGGTGATGAGATCCCAGCTCGCCAAAAGACAATGCGAACGTATCGGCAGCCATCCGGCCCTCCCATCGAAGCCGACAGCCCAATTGATTGGCGTCTGACCGGTTCCTGACTTTTCGCGCCACTCGCTGGCGCGATTCACAGTTGCGGGGCAGTGGCGGATTCTCACCGCTCTTCCCTGCATCAGACAGGAGAAAATCTATAGTCGGCCAACGGGAATGTCAAGGCAGCGCGTGAAAGCGGGCTATCGAGCTTCACCCCGGGCTCCGCCGGGGTTGCCCTCGGCCGCCTGTCTGTCGCGGTCGGTTGAACCTCAAGTGTGATAACCGTCACATCCCCGGGATGCCGGAATTCCGTAACATCACCCCTCGATACCTCAGTCACAGCGCGGTTGTGATCTGGGGTCGGATGTCACTGAAATCATAACGAGGGGAGCTCTGATGGAGAATAAGAGCTTGTGCAGTAAACAGACGGTAATCGCATGCGCTTGCCTGGCATTGTTCCTGATTTTCCCGCAATTCAGCCATGCCATCCCGGCGTTTGCCCGGCAGTACCAAACCTCCTGCAGTACCTGCCACGTTGACTTTCCCAAGCTGAACGATTTTGGCAAGGCCTTCAAGGATGCAGGTTTCAAATTTCCCACGGACGACGAGGGAATGATCAAGATCGCTCCCACACTGCTGGGCGCGCCAGCACAAAAAGAACTCTTTCCGCGTGCCATCTGGCCGGGAACCATCCCGGGAATGCCTCCGATCGGCCTGCGCATGAACACCTTTTTCCAGAAGACCAGCGGCAACCGCGGCCGTTTTGACGCCCTGGTTCCCGCAGGCACAGTTCCTCCGTTCATCCCAAAAACCGACTTCAGCTCGGGATTTTTCAGCATCTTTGCGGCGGGCAATTTCGGCAGCGACATCGCTTTCTGGGTGGATGAGGACTTCAGCGTCGCGGGCGACAACGCGGCCGGCGGCCTGGGCGATGGCTACCTGAAGTTCGTTAACCTTGGCCATATCGTAAGACTTCCGAAGGATTCGTTCAGCGTGCGGGTCGGGCGCTTTGAACTGGACCTTCCATTCAGCCAGGCGCGCAACATAAACATCAGCGGCTATGACATCTGGGACCAGGCCAACATCGGCGCCCAGAATCCGGCCTTTCAGCAGCACAACGTCAACAATCAATTCACTATGGCCGACGGCATGAATGGAATTGAGTTCAGCGGAGGCCACCAATACGGCGGCTATCACTACTCACTGGCGATTGTCGACCAGAACACCAGCGGAGTCAGCCAATCCAACAACAGCAGTTCATTCGTTCCGTCGCCGGCAGGATTTGCCTCCGACTCCAACTTCAAGGACATTTATGGACGATTCTCCTATCGCTTCAACCTGGAGCGCGATCCGGCGAGCCGCAACGCGATACAAGCTGCGGGAGCAACCGGGCCGCGAGAGCACACGTACGTCAATGTGGGAACGTTTTACTTCTACGGTCGCTCGGTGCAGCGCTTTACGGGAGAGAACCTTGCCGCGGAGCCTGTCGTCCTGACCGCCCGAGAGCCGTTCTATCGCGCTGGAGGCGACTTCAGCTTTAACTACCGTACCTTTAACCTCTATGGAATGTTTATGTACGGCCATGATGCTGACCGGTTGCCGGTAGACGTGACCGGAACGCTGGTCCCGCTCCCGATCGATCCTGCCGGGCCTCAACCAGTAGGATTTGTCCATGGTGCGCCGGCTGCATTTACAGGCGGCTTCCTCCAGGCCGATTACCTGATCCATCCCTGGCTCATGGCGATCATGCGCTGGGACGCGGTGAACTCATGGGACGACCGCATCAACGGCCTGGCGGGTAATACGTCAACGCCGTTTGCTCTGCCGTTCCACGGCACGCGCAATCGGTTCACGCCTGGCGTGCAGTTCCTGATTCACGCCAACATCAAGGCTTCCTTCGAATATCAATGGCGGCCGCAGCAGTACGTGACCGTTATTACCAATCCGATCACCGGCTTACCGACCGCCGTGCAGCCCTTCCGCACCAACACGGCAGTGGTGGCGCTGGAGTATGTGTTCTAACGCTTAGCTAAGAGGAATCATGAAACTCAAGTACATTCTTACGATTGTTACCCTGTCCCTCCTGACCGCCCAGGCATGCCTTGCCGGAAGCATTAAAGGCAAGGTATCGCCTGGAAAGTCCGTCGTCTACGTGGAGGGCACTCCCGCGCCCGTGGACAAAACCGTCACCATGGACCAGAAAGGCCTGCTCTTCCAGCCTCACGTGCTGGTGGTCCAGGTCGGGACCACGGTCGAGTTCCTGAACAGTGACAAGGTCCAGCACAACGTTTTCTGGCCGTCGATCTCTGGCGACAAGAAGAAAGGCCACAATATGGGCACCTGGCCGCAGGGCCAGAAGAAGCCCTTCAAATTCACCGAACCCGGCGTAGTGTCGCTGCTCTGCAACGTGCATCCGGAGATGGCGGGTTACATCGTCGTGGTTCCTACCGGCCAGTTCGCGGAAACCGCCGCGGACGGCTCCTTCAGCATCGCCAACGTTCCTGACGGCGCTTACACCGTGACCGCATGGCACGAAGGCAAGAAAACCCAATCGAAGAAAATCACCGTCAGCGGAGACACAACCGCCGACTTCACTCTTCAGTAAGAACGGGAGGCGCAGGATGCCCACCAACATCCTGCGCCACCACGGCAGTCGCGGTGCCGTCATGCAGAAACGATTCCAAAACAAAACGGTCGACCGGGATTGGCTCAACACCAATTTCCCCTGCATGATGGCCTGCCCTGCTCATACCAATGCGGGGCGCTACGTGGCCCTGATCGCCGAAGGTCGGTTTGAAGAGGCCTACCGCTTTGCCCGCGACCCCAATCCTCTGGCCAGCATTTGCGGCCGCGTCTGCGCTCATCCTTGTGAAACCGCCTGCCGCCGCGGCGAGATTGACCGCCCCATCCAAATCCGCGCGCTGAAACGCTTCCTCACCGAGCGCTACGGCCCGGAGTCGAGAAATCTCACGCATCCCACCACGGAAGCGCAGCCCCGGCTGCCGTTCAAAGTGGCGGTAATCGGAGCCGGTCCCGTCGGGCTTTCTGCCGCGCACGATCTGGCGCTGATGGGATACTCGGTCACGATTTTCGAAGCTGCCGCCGTTCCCGGAGGCATGCTGTACCTGGGCATCCCCGAGTATCGTTTGCCACGCGATGTAGTAGAAGCGCAGGTGCGCGAGATACTGGAGACCGGAGACGTCACCCTGAAGCTGAACCAGCGCGCCGGTAAAGATTTCTCGATCGAAGACCTTCGTTCGCAAGGCTTCGATGCCGTGCTGATCGCCGTAGGCGCGCACCGCAGCCGCGATCTTTCAATTCCCGGCGTGAATCTCGATGGCGTTCACAAAGGCATCGATTTTCTGCTGAACGTAAATCTCGGCTACAAGTTCACCATCGGCAAAAAAGTTGTAGTGATCGGCGGTGGCAACGTCGCCATGGACGTGGCCCGCTCCGCCGCGCGCGAAGTGGTGCGCCAGCACGAGATGCAGACGGAAGACTGGGCCAAAAACCTCTCCGCCGTCGCCTCGCATGAGATGGTTGACATCTCGCTCTCAGCGCTGCGCATGGGCGCCAGTGAGGTGCACATCGTCTGCATCGAGCGCCGCAATGAAATGCCGGCAGCGCTCGAAGAGGTCGAAGAAGCGGAAACTGAAGGCGTGACCATTCATGCCGGCTTCGGGCCGAATAAGGTGATCGGAAAAGATGGCCGCGTGACCGGCCTGGAGACTGTCCGCACCAGCCGCGTCTTTGACGAGCAAGGGAGGTTCAGCCCGCAGTTCGAGAACGGCAGTGAATCGCTGATCGAATGCGATACCGTCATTCTTGCCATCGGCCAGGCGCCGAACCTGGATTTTCTCGGCACCGACAGCAAGGTTGAAATTAGTCATCGCGGACTGATTGCCGTTGACCGGGGCAATCTCATGACCTCAGTGCCCGGCATCTTCGCCGGCGGCGATTGCGTCTTCGGCCCGCGCCTGATCATTGACAGTGTGGCCGACGGCAAGCGCGCCGCCGTGGGCATCGACGAGTTCTTGCGCAAGCAGCCGCATGCCGATCCGCTGCTGGAGGTCGAGGTCCTTGACCGGCACCAGATGATCACTAATTACATGGAGATCGCCCGCCACTCGGTTCCCATGGTGCCGCTGGAGCGGCGCACCGGCATGACCGAGGTCGAAGTCGGATTTGATGAGGCCACGGCGGTGGAAGAGGCGCAGCGCTGCCTCCGCTGCTGGATCAACACGGTCTTTGAAGGCACGGAAGTCGATGGGACCGAATGCGTTCTCTGCGGCGGCTGCGTGGATGTTTGCCCGGAGCAATGCCTGGAACTGGTGCCATTGCAGGAAATCGAATTCCCGGAGCCGGTGCTGGCGCAACTAGAGAGCAGCGAGTCCGCGTACGAAGTTGAGTTGCGCGGGATCACGGCCACGGAACTGGCGGAGAAAGCCACCATCGGGTCGGTCATGGTAAAAGACGAGACTCGGTGCATCCGCTGCGGATTGTGTGCGCTGCGCTGCCCCGTGAATGAGATCACGATGGAAGCGTTCCATTTCCGGTCGGCCGAGAACACTGGCCTGATTCCGATCCAGTCCTTCGATTTGAGGAGCAACAAATGAGCGATGTGAACACAAAACCTGGAGCAGCCGCTGCGGCGCCCACCGTCGCGAAGGACAAGGAAGTTAGCCGCAGAGAGTTCTTCGCCAAAATGGGCATGGGTTCGCTGATCGTGGCTGCGGCGGGCACGGGATTGTTTTCCTATGAGTACTTCTCCCCCAATGTGCTGTTTGAGGCTTCTCCGATCATCAAAGCCGGCAAGCCCGACCAGTTTCCGCCCAACACGGTCACGCTCGATCCGCAAAGCGGGATCTACATGGTGAATGGCGCCAAAGGTTTCTACGCGCTGGGCGCCATCTGCACGCACCTGGGCTGCCTGACGGCGTGGAAGCCGGAGCTGGACATGATCGCGTGCCCGTGCCACGGCAGCCGCTTCAATCGTGACGGCATCAAGATCGCCGGCCCCGCGCCGCAACCGCTGCCATGGCTGAAAGTCTGGCTCAGTGAAGACGGATATCTGATGGTGGACCGTTCTGAAACTCTCAAAGAACAGGAATTCGTGAGGGTGTAATGGCAATCACGCTCAGGGAAGAATTTGACCGGTTGCGCAACACGGAAGTCTGGAAGACGATCTTCCGCAGCGGCAGCGGCTCCAGCAACCTGCACCGCGCGCAGGCCGTTCAGCAGAATGTGTTCCTGCATCTGTTCTCGGTCAAGGTCCGTTCGCGCGCCCTGGCCTTCAGCCCCACCTGGTACCTGGGCGCCCTGACGCTGAGCACATTCTTCATTCTGGTGGCGACCGGAATACTGCTGATGTTTTATTACCATCCGTCGGTGCCGCAGGCCTATGCCGATATGAAGGACCTGCAGTTCGTGGTTTCATCCGGCGTGTTCTTGCGCAACCTGCATCGCTGGTCGGCCCACGCGATGGTGTTTCTTGTGTTCGCGCACATGTTCAAAGTTTTTTATCGCGGCGCCTATCGCCCACCGCGGCAGTTCAACTGGGTGATCGGCGTCTTCCTGCTGCTGATGACGCTCCTGCTCAGTTACACGGGCTATCTGCTGCCCTGGGACCAGCTGGCTTACTGGGCAGTAACAGTGGGTTCAAACATCGCCAAAGCTGTGCCGTTCATGGGCAAGCAGATCAGGTTCCTGATGCTCGGCGGAAATGAAGTCAATGCCAACGCACTGCTGCGCTTTTATGTCCTGCACTGCGTGATTCTCCCGCTGGCGGCAGTCTTGCTGGTGGCGGTCCACTTCTGGCGCATCCGCAAAGACGGCGGCCTCTACGTTCCGGAGAAAAAACTGTGACCGACCCAACGAACAAACCCACCGGAGCAACGCCGCCCATGCAGGCTGAGGTGCAATCAGACGTGCGCAAGAACCCGCGCCGGATCGCGTTCATCCTTCGCCGCACCTCACCGCAGGTGAGAACGCAGGACGACACGCGAGTGATGACCTACCCAGGCGCGCTGTCGCGCTTCATCATCGCGCTGGAAGTTGCCTTCCTGCTGCTCGTCTGGATCTCGTTGATCGCCAATGCGCCGCTGGAGGGCATTGCCGATCCCATGCACACTCCGAATCCCGCCAAGGCGCCGTGGTATTTCCTCGGACTCCAGGAGTTATTGCATTATTTTCCCCCTGTCGTCGCCGGCGTGTTGATTCCGGGACTGGTCGTCGCTGCACTGGTGGTTATTCCCTATTTCAATATCAACATTGAGGGCCGCAGCATCTGGGCCGATCCTCGCCGCCGCAGGCTGATCATCGTGGCGGTGATCGCGTTCAACGTCGTGATTTTTGCGCTGTTTGGCACGAGCCAGCTCGGTCACAGCGCAACCGCTGTAGGCAAGCTGGACCGCACTTTGGACCTGGTCATGCCGATTGTCCCCACGCT
>Ga0070730_10005532_pt1 | contig 10898 bp, 9 predicted proteins | sample Coa_R1_3_FD_66447 | JGI IMG/M metagenome (GOLD analysis project Ga0070730, IMG submission 66447) | Surface soil microbial communities from Centralia Pennsylvania, which are recovering from an underground coalmine fire - Coalmine... | ecosystem: Environmental > Terrestrial > Soil > Unclassified ... | reverse complement strand
CTTGTCCCCGGTCCGGATTCTGGCGGTGGCCCGAACAGTGTCTCCCAACCTAGCCCATGCAAAAGCTGGATCTTCTCGTCCAACGTCATCTTCTCAATCACCAAGTCCGCCCGCTCATCTGGAGAAAGGCGCCTGTTTTCCCAGGGGCCCTTGGGCTCCTGGTTCTGCGGTGCAGACTGACCGTTACTGAGGCGTCCGGTAAGAAGACAAAGTGCGACCCCGGTACCAAGCACCACTCTCTTCAATGATTTGACCTTCATACACAATCCCATCCAAGAAAGATTCGGCCTCTACGAACGAGTTGCCGTTGTCGAAATATTCTCCGCGCTTGGCTCAAAGCCTGGCACTGACCGCGGGTGCGAGCGTGGTCCGCGCGAACTCGGCGAGAGTCGTGGGTGTAGTCGTGTCGGGCGTGCGCGGTTCAGCCTGATCCAATCGGCCCTCGCGGAATGCAACGTACATTTCGAGGATGATCTCGACAAGAAAGTCGGGCATGCCCATGCCAGACAACGCGCCGCGGGCCTGGTCGATCGTAGTCTCGATGTTGTGCACTGGCTTGCCGAGCACTGACGAGATGATCGCGGCCGCCTCGTCTGTCGAGAGGTCCTTGGGACCGTGGACGCCGATCCGGTGATGCCCGGTCCAGCTACGGTCGAGGAGCCAACACGCGGCCTTGGCGGCGATGTCCGCGGTTGCCACGAGGGGCCACCTTTTGCCTGCTGGAAGCGGCGTGAAGATCTGACCGGCCTTCGCGATCAATTCTGCAGAGAGGAGGAAGTTCTCCATGAAGATCCCGGGGCGCAGCGAGACGACTGAGGGAAGCGCGGCCTCGAATTCGTTCTCGATTGCGCGGGCTGGGCCTACTGCTCCTGTGCCGGGGCCGGTGTGGGCACCCGCGCTCGAGACAACGACCGCTCGGCGCACATCAGCTTTCTTCGCAGCCGCAGCAGCCTGCTTCGCGTTCTTGACGGCCCAGGCATAGTAGTCGGGTTGCGCTGGTGGAGGGGTGAGCCAAAACAGTGCCTCCGCGCCTTTGAGTGCTTCGGCAAGGAGGGGAGGCTCTTCGAAGGAGCCTTCGATTACACGTGCGCCGCGGTGCGCAAGCGCGTCGACCTTCTTTCTGTCGCGGCTAATCAATGTAACCCGCTCGCCTGCGTCGAGGAGTCGCGTCGCCAGCGCACGGCCAATATTGGACGTGGGCGTGTTAATGACGATGGACATGGATGATTCTCCTTTTCGATTGATTTACTTAATCGGGAATTGGGACTGGTGAAAATGCGCTCTTCCTATCAACTGTTGGTCGATGTTGCGCAAACCTTGAGAATCTATTAAGGCGTCCAGCCGCCACCGAGCGCACGAAAGGAAGCGACTGCCGCGCGAGCTGCCCTCTCTCGGGTGGAAGCCAAGTCATCCTTCGCAACAAGCAATTGGCGATTGGCATCAAGCACATCGGTCAGCGGAATCACGCCCGCTTTGTACGATTGTTCGGAAAGGTCCTTCACACGTTGAAGAGAAACAATTCCGGTGGCGATCTCATCACGACGGGACTCTGATTGCGCCAACGCATTGAAAGCATCCTCCACGTCTTCGGTTGCACGAAGGACCGAGCTACGGTACTGAATTAAGGCTTCCGCATTTGCACCTCGGGCCTGCTTAACTTCGGCGTCGACCCGTCCGAAATCGAATAGACGCCATCGAAGTCCGGCGATCAATGTCGGCTGAAAGCCGGACTCGCGGAACAGGCTTCCGGGAGTTTCGGCTTCGCTTCCAAGCAGACCGGAGAGCGAGATTTTCGGGTAGTATTCGGCGATCGCTTGTCCGATCCGAGCATTCGAGGCAGCGATCCTTCTCTCAGCCGCGATGATGTCGGGACGGCGCCGAAGAAGTTCTGCGGCGTCCAGAGTGTTCGCAACGCTCGGAACTGCGGGGATATCTTCTGGGGCACTCAACTCATCAGCGTAAGTTCCGGGCTGTGCGCCCATCAGTACGTCCAGCCGATTGAGCTGAGCTTCGAGAATGATATTGAGTGGTGGAACCGTCGCCCTGGCTTGCGCCAAGAGCGCTTCAGCTTGTGCGAGTTCGCGATCCGAAGCAACACCCGCACTCCGTCTCTGCGATACCAGCCGCAGGAGGTGCTCGTCGGTCTCGATCTGCTCCTTCGCAAAAGCGAGTCGTACCTGCGCGCCACGGATTTGCATGTAGGCATCTGCTGCTTCTGCGACGACCGAAACACGCGTTCCTAATCGCTCTGCTTCCGCTGTTTGCGCTTCGGCACTTGCAGCTTCTGCCCCTCGCCTCAAGCCGCCGAAGATGTCGGTCTCCCAGCTTGCTGCGATTCCGAGGTCGAGAAGGTTCCCGTTGCGGTTGAACCCTGGAATTACACCCGAGACGGCGCGGCTCAACGGAGTGGCAACGGACTGGCGGGAGGATGTGTTGCTTCCAACGAGATCGAAACCCGGCTTGCGGTTGGCGCCTGTTTCTAGTGCTGCCGCCCGGGCCTGCGCGACCCGTGCGAACGACGCTGCGAGATCGAGATTTTGCTTGAGCGCCCGCTCCACGATTCTGGCGAGTGCCGGGTCGTCGAATCCTGTCCACCATCTGTCGAGTGAAGGAGCCGGAAGAGTTGCCGTACGCGACTTGATCGCTGGGGCATTATGGTAGGGCTGAATGTTGTTAACCGGTTGTTTGTACCGCGGCCCGACCGAGCATCCGGCCACAAGGACAACAGTTATCACCTGAATCAGGTAGAACGCTGATTTCCAAGAGGCCCGGATCCGGATTCCAGTTGCGTCATATGATGGGGCTGTGGAGCTTGGCTGGATCATAACGAGTGAACAATATCGTAATAAATAACCTTGTGTCAAGCACAATCGTAAGCTATTATTATTCTGCTATGGAGCTAGAGGTAATCATTGACGCGGCCGGGGTTTCCGGGCAAAGGGGACCAGCGGACCACAAACGCCGTCAACAGATCTTGCAAGCAGCCGATGAACACTTTCGGCTCTACGGCTATCGGAAGACGACTCTCGCAGACATCGCAAAATCGATTCATCTTTCGACGCCCTATATTTATAAATTTTTCGATTCCAAGCAGGCGATTGGAGAGGCGATGTGTTGGCATTGCCTAGGTGCGGCTCTTTCCGCGGTCGAGGAATCGCTCGCAGCCACTAAGTCTCCTGTCGAGAGATTACGCCGTATTTTCATGGGCTTAGAGGGTATAACCTGGCGATTGCTGAGCGAGCAGCGAAAAATCCATGAGATGGTCACAGTATCCTTTGAGGAAAACTGGGAGTCCATCGCTCGATTCCGAGAGGGGATTTTCGAGATGATTCGCAGGGTAGTAATGCAAGGGCGCGAATCGGGCGAGTTTGAGCGCAAGACTCCGTTAGAAGAGACTTCGAGAGCGATCGCAAGAATGACGGAGCTTTTCTACCACCCAACCCTCCTGCAACAGCTCGGCAGGAGCCAGCAAGACGAGGCTCTTGCCGTGGCAAACGTTGCCATTCGGTCTCTGACCGCCTGACACAACAATAATTATTAATTACGAGTTGACATTTTCATCACTCGTAGGCTAGATTCTACTCCAGTTGCTTCTCTGGAGTGGATCATGTTGGCTTCGAAATCTCTCGTCCAATTGCTGATTGCCGTCCTGCTGACAGCAGGCATCTCAGGCTGCAAAACGAAGGAACAAGAAGATCCCAGGACTCTGCCTGATCTGGTGCGTGTTGCGACGGTACGCGAGGCCGAATTGGGGGATCGCGCATTCACAGGCGTGGTCACCGCCCGCGTCCAGAGCGACCTCGGATTTCGCGTTCCCGGCAAGGTAACTCAACGCTTCGTTGATATCGGGCAAACCGTTCGGGCGGGCCAGCCACTCATGCGTATCGATGTCACCGACTACGCGCATGTCATCACCACACAAACGCAGAATGTTGAAGCAGCGAAGGCCAAGGCCGCGCAGGCGGCAGCCGATGAAGCACGCTACCGAGGCCTTGTTTCAACCGGCGCCGTTTCCGCGTCTGCCTACGATCAGGTCAAAGCCGCTGCGGATGCTGCGAAAGCACAACTCGCCGCAGTGGAAGCGCAAGCTCAAGTGGCAAAAGATGAAGGCGATTATTCGATCCTCGCCGCCGACGCAGATGGAACCGTGATCGAGACCCTCGCTGAACCGGGACATGTGGTGACGGCCGGGCAGACCGTTATCAAGCTCGCTCATGCCGGTCCGCGTGAAGCGGCAGTGAACCTTCCTGAAACGTTACGCCCCGCTCTGGGGTCGTTCGCCAGAGCAACTCTTTACGGAGAGAACGGGAGTGTTCAAGCTCGTCTGAGACAGCTCTCTGACGCTGCGGACCCGGCGACCCGGACCTTCGAAGCTCGCTATGTTCTCGGAGGTACAGCCGCAAATGCCCCTCTGGGAGCGACCGTCACGATCGAACTTGCGGAGCCTGGCAGAACTAGTTCTCTAGAAGTTCCGATTGGTGCGATTACCGACCGAGGCAAAGGGCCCGGTGTCTGGGTCTTAAACGAAAAGTCCTCCACTGTTTCGTTTCGTCCGGTCAAGGTTCTCCAGATGGGTGAAGAGGACGTGACCGTTTCCGAGAGTGTAAAGCCAGGAGACCAGATTGTCGCTCTAGGAGCTCATCTACTTAGCGATGGCCAGCAGGTTCGCGTTGCTGAAGAGAAAGCGGCGATCCGATGAGCGACTTTGAAATCCAAGAACCTCGTTTTGAGAAAGAGCAAGCTGCAAAGCAAGGAATCAATCTCTCCGCGCTTGCGGTTAAAGAACGCTCTGTCACGCTGTTCTTCCTTGTTGCGTTCGTTGTCGCCGGCGCATTTGCATACTTCAATTTAGGTCGCGCCGAGGACCCCGCTCTCACGATCAAGGTGTTTACCGTTACTGCAGCATGGCCTGGTGCCACTGCGCAGCAGATGCAGGACCTAGTAGCGGATCCGCTGGAGAAGCGGATGCAAGAGCTCACGTATTACGACCATGTGGATAGCTATACGAGACCTGGCCTAGCCTTCCTTACCGTTATTCTCAAGGACTACACACCTCCTGGTGCTGTTCAGGGAGAGTTCTATCAGGGGCGCAAGAAGATCCAGGATGAAGCGCCGAGGCTACCGCAAGGAGTCCTGCCGCCGGTCCTGAATGACGAGTATAAGGATGTGGTCTTCGCTGTCTACTCGCTTGAAGCGCCAGGATTTCCGCCTCGACTGCTGACCAGACAAGCAGAGACGTTGCGCCAGGATTTGCTGCATGTTTCCGGAGTCGAAAAGGTCAATATCTTCGGCGAGCGACCAGAGAGGATATTCGTTCAATTCTCTTATGACCGGATTGCAACTCTCGGAGTCAGCGCGCGCGACATCTTCGATGCTCTCGTCAAGCAAAATGCCGTGACGCCGTCGGGCTCCATCGATACCCAGAGCCAGCAGGTGTACATCCGTCTTGACGGCGCCCTCAACGACTTGCAGAAGATTCGAGACACTCCAATTGTCTCGGGCGGAAGAACGCTCAAGCTCTCTGACGTCGCCGACGTGGATAGAGGGTACGAAGACCCTGCCACCTTCCTTGTCCGTCACAACGGTCAACCGGCGCTGATGCTCAACGTTGTGATGAAAGACAGTTTCAACGGCCTGGAACTGGGGAAATCCCTGGAGGCGGAGCAGAAGAAGATTAAGGCCGATCTTCCCGTCGGGATGAGCTTTGAAAAGGTAATCGATCAATCTGCAATCATCAAAGAAGCTGTTGGTGAGTTCCAGCAAAAATTCTTTGTGGCGCTGCTCGTCGTGATGATTGTCGGTCTTGTCAGTCTCGGCTGGCGCGTTGGCATCGTAGTGGCCGCCGCGGTTCCAATCACGCTTTCGGCGACGCTCGTCATCATGCTGATGGCAGGGAAAGAGTTTGACCGCATTACGCTCGGCGCCCTCATTCTTTCCCTTGGACTTTTAGTAGACGATGCGATCATCTCGATCGAGTCGATGTTCGTCAAGATGGAAGAAGGCTGGGATCGCGTCAAGGCCGCAAGCTACGCTTGGGGCCACACTGCTGGGCCGATGCTTGCAGGAACTCTGGTGACCATTATTGGTCTTATGCCGATCGGGTTTGCGCGGTCAGGCGTCGGTGAGTATTGCGGCAATCTGTTCTGGGTCGTCTGCATTGCTCTGCTGACATCGTGGGTTGTTGCCGTTACGTTCACTCCGTATCTCGGCGTGAAGCTCCTTCCCAACATTCCTAAAATGGACAATGGCTATGCACGGATATATGAAACGCCAAATTATCAAAGATTCCGCAGACTAATCGTCTGGTCCGTCGAACACAAGTTCCTCGTTGCCGGCGCCGTCGTAATAATCTTCTTCGCGTCGTTCTTCGGAATGAGCTTGGTCAAACAACAATTCTTTCCGAGCTCTGACAGACCAGAGGTGCTGATCGACATCACGCTGCCTCAGGGTTCAAGTATCGAGACAACCCAAACCACCGTAATGAAAGTTGAAACGTGGCTGCGTGCTCAGCCTGAAACGAAGATTGTCAGCTCCTATATCGGCGGCGGTGCTCCTCGCTTCTGGCTCGCCTACAATCCGGATTTGCCGGTTCCAAACTTCGCCAAGATGATCGTCCTGACGCCGAATCCGAAGCAGAGAGACCAACTCATCCTTCGTTTTCGCCAGCAGGTGGCGGCGGGAATCGCCCCTGAAGCGCGCCTTCGCGCAAACCGGTTTGTCTTTGGGCCATATTCGCCTTGGCCAATTGCATTCCGCGTTATGGGTCCAGACCCACTGGTGGTACGAACGATCGCGGATCAAATACTGGCAAAGATGGAGGCGAATCCGCATGTGCGCCAGGCGAACGAGGACTGGACAGAGCGTGCGCCAGTCTTGCACTTTGTTCTCGATCAAGACAGGGTCCGCCTCCTTGGCCTTTCATCGAATGATGTTGCACAACAGATTCAGTTTCTGACAACGGGAGTAACTGTAACCCAGGTTCGCGAAGATATCCGCACTGTCGATGTGGTGGCGCGCACCTCAGGAATAAACCGCCTTGATCCCACAAAGCTGCTCAATATGACTTTGAGCAGTAGCAATGGGCGGTTGATTCCACTCAGTCAGATCGGAAACGTCGTAATCAGAGAAGAAGATCCGATTCTGAAACGGCGTGACCGCGTCCCGACGATTACTGTTGAAAGTGATATAGACGAATCGCTTCAGCCGCCGGAGGTTACAGCCGAGCTAGCGAAGGCTATTCAGCCCATCAACGACAAACTGCCTCCAGGCTACAGGATCGAAGGCGGCGCCAATGGCGAGGAATCAGGAAAGGCGAACGATTCGATCGCAAAGATGTTCCCCATCATGTTGGTATGCATGCTGGTTGTGATCATCTTTCAAGTCAGGTCTCTTTCCGCCTTGACGATGACAATCCTAACTGCTCCTCTAGGGCTGGTCGGCGTTGTTCCCACGCTTCTGCTATTTCATGTACCTTTCGGATTCAACCCGATTCTTGGTCTGATTGCGCTGGCCGGAATCCTGATGCGCAATACGCTCATCCTGATGGGGCAGGTTAAGACGAATACGGAAAAGGGTCTGGATGACTTCCATGCTGTTGTGGAAGCCACGGTCCAGCGGTCCCGTCCGGTCGTCCTCACGGCATTGGCTGCGGTCCTTGCATTCATTCCGCTGACGTTCTCAGTCTTCTGGGGATCGCTTGCCTACACCCTGATCGGCGGAACTGCGATTGGAACTGTCCTTACACTCATCTTCCTGCCGGCGCTTTACACCATTTGGTTCAGAGTCAAGCCAACCGTTCGAGAACACGCTCAAGATGCAGAACCGGTTTTTGAGTAAGAACCTGCTGTTGAACTTCTCTCTTCAGCTCCCTGGAGGCCGACAGAATTGAGGTTCCAACCCTACAATGTCGAACGCTCTGCGAAGGTCATCCGAGGAGCGGATGCCGTGCTCAGCGCTCACGCGCAGCATATCGACAATACCGACCAGATCGACGGCTTGAGGCTAGGCTAAATTGAAGCAATTCGTAACGCCAGCAACGGGGTCCTCTAATGCATCTGAGAGATCAACCAACAATAACTCGCGATTGACCGGCGTATCTTTTCCACCGCCAATTTCGTAATAGAAGATGACGCGCTGGTCCTGCGATTCCGGCCGATGAAGGAGTATCACGTGGATAGTGACGAACCACAACGTGAGTGTGATCAACACGCGCAGGAAATGCCCAGGAGGCTGGCAGCGTTATGGGGAAATCAACTCGAGCGAATTAAGCAACGCGTCGAGCGAAATGTGAAGAGGACGAGCACAAGTCCAAATTCCAATTGTAGATTTGGGCTAGAGCCAGGCTCTCGCAATGAGAACTGAAACAACTGAGGGCAGCGACATCCAGTCCCATCGACTTAGTAGCGGCGGCGGCATCTCATGAGCCCACCCGCACCGTATTCGTGGAGGTTCCGCGAATTACGTTGGCACATTCGAGGAAACGCGCACATGAATAACTCGATTGAACTTCCTAAGACGGGTCCCTTCGAGACCTGCTATGTGGCTTTCCTTGAGACCATTACGCAACTACGTCCTCCCCTGCATCGGTATTGTGCACGGATGACTGGTTCGGTGATGGATGGCGAAGATGTCGTCCAGGAAGCTCTATTCGAGGCGTATCGGAAGTTGGACAAATTTGACGAAAGCCGTCCGCTCAAACCGTGGCTGTTCCGGATCGCCCACAATCGCTGCATCGACTTCCTTCGTCGCCGCGGAGTGCGCGACGAGGCTGAGGCGACCGCGGCAGTTCCTGAGACGATATTGCCAACCGAACCATTCACTCTAGGGATCGGCCATGCGCTTGAACATCTCGTCCAGACGTTGCCTCCCAAAGAGCGTGCGTGCGTCCTCTTGAAGGATGTGTTCGACTACACTCTCGAAGAAATCGCTGAAATGGTTGGCTCCACAGTTGGTGGGGTCAAATCTGCACTCAATCGTGCGCGAACAAGACTGGCGGCCTCTTCTCCTCAGCCGAAAGCCTCTCAGCCCGCTAGCCCGGAACTGATGCGCGTGATGCAACTCTATGTAGAGCGTTTCAACCGCCGCGACTGGGAGGGGGTTCGCCAACTGATCAGTGCGGATGCTCGGCTCAATGTGGCCGACGCCTTTGGGGGCAGACTTGCAGATGCCCCGTATTTTTCTAATTGGGGGCGCTGGTCCATGCCCTGGAGACTGGCTGTTGGAGAGGTAGATGGCGAATCGGCGGTGGTCATCCTTCAACTCGGGACTGACACATGGACGCCCTACTCGATCGTCCGTCTCCATCTGGCTGACAACCGCATCGTCCGCATTGTCGATTACGCACATTGTCCATGGGTCATCGAACCTGCTTCAGTGGCCGTCCCCACACGCTCCTAATTGTTTCGTGCGAGACGTATCCTCGCTCCGATGGAATCCGTAATAGATATAAATGGAGGCACCAATGACGAAGTTCATCCGCATCGATTACACCGTGAAGCCAGACATTGATCTCGACAAGCTCAAAGCCGCAATTGCCGAGTTTGTTGCTGGAATTCATAGCCATCATCCGGAGCACCGGTATACCTCATTTCAACATGCAACCAATCCCCAGCGATTCATCCACATTGGCGAGGTCGTGACCGAGGCGCTACCGGACTTGCAAAGACAACCCTTCTTCCAGCGATTCACGGAATATTTGCCGGGCCAGTGCTCCGCTGGACCTGAAGTGACAGGGCTGGATCGCGTTGCTTCAACAGCCGCTCAGACGGCTGCATAGACCAAGGGTTTGATCAATAAACACGAAGCAAGGGCAATGAATATATGGACCGCGTATCCTCAGCCGCGGCTGGATCGTAAACGAGTGTAATTTGCATTCCAACAAATTTGAAAAGGGAGAATTCGCGTGGATATTAAGAGATATCAGCCTCTGTTGATCTTGTCGCTCATCACCTTGGTGTCGGTCGGCATGAAGGCACAGGAAATGAAATACCCACCGCTAGGCGAATACCTGATGCCACAAGCCGATGAGGTTGCACTGGCAAAGAGCGCTGCGCCGCAGAATATCTCGGATCACGCAAGCATCAAGATCTTTACCACATCGGGTTATCAGACCGTGCACGAGGGGGACAACGGATTTGTGTGCATGGTGATGCGCGGGTTTACGGGAGCTCCGACGTTCACCCCGGTCCAAGTCCGAGCCGTCATCACATATGATGCAAAGACCCGGGCGCCTATCTGTTTAAACCCAGAGGCTGTACGAACCGTGCTGCCGTACTACGAACTGCGGACAAAACTCGGGCTAGAGGGCAAGGCAGCCGAGCAAATCGCCGAGGGTATAGCAGCCGCCTACGCAAAGGGTGAAATCCCGAAGCGAACCGAAGTGAGTTTTGCCTACATGTGGTCAGCTGACCAAGTGCTTGGGCCGGCGGGCCATTGGCATCCTCATATGATGGTCTACCTTCCCAATTACGAGAATTCCATGCTCGGAAACAACGACCCAGGGAGCCATCTTCCAGGCATCGGGGACGATGCCGGGACTCCATTTGCAGTGGGGACAATCCCCGTAGACGAAGAACTCGCCATCAAGACACGGCCATAGTCAGGCAAAGAGATTTTCCCGGCGAGTGAGGAAACCGCTTCGAGAGTTCAAGCATTTCGATTGGTAAGGTCTCGTGTTGGAACTCCTTTTCGATATTCCATCCATGTTTGATGTAGAAACGGATTGCGTTCCGATTTGCTTTAACTACCCGCAAGAGGCTGACCTCGCAGTGACGCCCGGCAACTTCAGCTTCGCCATACTGGGGTGCGGAAATCATTTCGCGATTTGTCCTATTCGACGATCAATCTCGTTGTTATGTCGATGCTTATCGAAGAGTGGTGAATCGCCAAGACAATTACGA
>Ga0070730_10005531_pt1 | contig 10901 bp, 6 predicted proteins | sample Coa_R1_3_FD_66447 | JGI IMG/M metagenome (GOLD analysis project Ga0070730, IMG submission 66447) | Surface soil microbial communities from Centralia Pennsylvania, which are recovering from an underground coalmine fire - Coalmine... | ecosystem: Environmental > Terrestrial > Soil > Unclassified ... | reverse complement strand
TCACTGTACCACGAGGCGATCTCGTCCCGCGCAGGCGCGCGCGGGTGCGCCCTACGACGCGATTTCGCGAACGCCCTCGACGAGGCGGTCGATCTCCTCGCTCGTGTTGAACAGGTGCGGGCTCGCGCGCACGGTCCCCTCGAGCTTCGCGCGCGCGTGAAGCACGTGCGTGCAGTGGAACCCGCCCGAGACGCACACCCCGAACATGTCGCAGAGCGCCCGCGCCACGTTCTCTTGCGTCATCCCGGGGGCGTCGACGACGAACGTGGCGAGCGCGATGCGCTGGTCGGCCGGCACGTCGGCGGCGAGGACGCGCACGCCCGGGATCTCCCGCAGCCGGCTCACGAGGTAACGCGCCTGCGCGACGTCGTGCGCGTGGATGGTCTCGAGGCCGATGGCGCGCATCCACCGGATGGCGGCGCCGAAGCCGATGGTGGCCTCGATGGCGGGCGTGCCGGCCTCGAAGCGGAACGGGACGTCGCGCGGGATGAAGTGGCTGGGGACGCCGGCGAGGACGTCCTCGTTGATGGCGACCATGCCGCCGCCGACCTGGTAGAGCGGGAAGTCCTTGAGGCGTTCGCGCTTGCCGTAGAGGATGCCGACGCCGCTCGGGCCGAACGCCTTGTGCGAGCTCGCGGCGAGGAAATCGACGTCGAGCGCCTTCACGTCGATGGGCAGGTGCGAGAGCGACTGTGCCGCGTCGAGCAGCACGGGGATGCCGCGCGCGTGCGCGACGCGCACCACCTCGGCCACCGGTGCGATGCACCCGGTGACGTTCGAGACGTGGCCGATGGAGACGAGGCGCGTCTTGCTCGTGAGCAGCGACTCCAGCGTCTCCCAGCGCGGGACGCCGTCGGCGTCGATGGGCATCGGCACGGGGCGGTTCTTCACGCGCCAGGGCAGCCAGTTGGCGTGGTGCTCGCTCGCGGGGAAGACGACCTCGTCGTCGCTCTTGAGGTCGAGGCCGTGGGCGACGAAGTTGATCGCCTCGGTGGCGCCGCGCACGAAGACGATCTCGTCGGGCAGCGCGTTGACGAGCGCCGCGGCCTCGAGGCGCGTGGCGTCGAAGAGCTGCGTGACCTCCTGCCCGAGCGCATGCACTCCGCGGTGCACGTTGGCGGTGCAGCGCTCGTAGACGCCGACCACGGCGTCGATGACGGCGCGCGGCTTCGGCGTCGTCGAGGCGCTGTCGAGGAAGGCGAGCGGCCGGCCGTCGAGCTCGCGCGCGAGCAGGGGGAACTCGGGGCGCACGCGCCGCGCGAGCGCGTTCACGTCGAAGGGTTCACGGTCCTCGGCGCCGGGGGCGCCCTGCGGGATGGCTTGCTCGATCATGGATCACACCGGCTCGAAGGTCCGAGCGACGTCGATGGGGAAGGCACGCTTGGCCAGGCGGAACTTGCCGCTCGGCTCGATGGGGATGGCGGCCGCACGCTGCACGGTGACCTCGAGCCCGGCGAGGAGCGGGGCGAGGCGCGCGCGCACGGCGGCGACCACGGGGCCTGCGTCGCCGTCGGCGACCACGTCGACCTCGACGCGCCCCGGCGCGGCCTGGCGGGCTTGCCAGAGGCGCAGCCCCTCGACGTCCCCCGCGGCGCGGTCGAGCGCCCCCGCCGTGACGAGCGCGCCGTCGGGCAAGAGCAGCGCGTCGTCGAGCCGCCCCTCGACGCTCGCGAGCGGCGGTACCGTGGTGAAGCGGCGCGGGCCCGCGTCGTCGACCCGCACGAGATCGCCCACCACCCAGCGCACGAGCGGCATCGCCAGGCGGTCGAGCGACGTCGCGACGACGAGCGCGACGTCCGTCGCCCCGGGCGTCGGCACGCGCGCGCGCAGCAGCTCCACGTGCGTCGTGAACGGCGCGTGGTGCAGTCGCCCGTCGTCGCCCTCGACGAAGAGCACGCCCGCGTCGCTCGCGCGGTACTCCTGCAGCAGCGGCCCCGCGAACGCGCCGCGGATGGCGCGCACCTCGGCGCGCGTCGCGAGGCCGTAGGTGAGGCGCACGGGCCCCGCCACGTCGAGCCGGAAGCCGCGCGCGGAGGCGAAGCGCGCCAGCGTCGCGAGGTGCAGCGGATCGGCCTCGAGGGCGACGGTCGCGTGCTGCCCGAGCTCCGCGAGCATGCGCACCTGCTCCTCTTCGGTCCAGAACGTCGGGTCGGGGCGCTGGTTGAGGTGCAGCCGCTCGCCCTCGAGCCGGTCGCCGTACGCGAGGTCGCCGACGTTGCAGGTGCGCAGCCCCGTCGCGGGCGTCGCGAGGACGGCCTCGCGCCAGGGGCGTCCCTCGCCGCGCATCGCCGCCGCGAGCAGCGCGTTCGTGCGCAGCGCCCTGGCCTCCTGCCGCTCCCACCAGCCGCCGTCGCGAAGCATCCGCGTACGCTCGCCGGTGGTCTCGTTCGTCTCGACGAGCACGAGCGTGCCGGTATCGAGCTCCGCGCGCGTGTCGCGCCCCGCCGGTACCCACTGCTTGGGGAGCGTGGCGCGCGCGTCCTTCTTGAAGAGCAGCGGGAGCGCGGCCAGCGCGTCGCGCAGCGGCGTCCCGGGCGCGGGGGCCGCGTGCCCGCGCTTCGCGTAGAAGGGGATGTCGGCGAGGGCGCGCGCGATCGCCGCGACGGTGCGCGCCTCGTGCTCGCCGTCGGCCCGCGGCTCGTCCGGGCTGACGGGCTGCCAGGCTCCCATCGCGGACGAGGGCACGGCCGACATGGGCCTCCTCTAGCACGCCGCTCAGGGGACGAGGACGCGCAGGCTCCCGCGAACGACGCCGTAGCCCCCGTCGGCGCGGAGCGTCATGCGCGTCGCGCTCGCGGTCGCCTCGCCCGAGAGCAGCGCGCGGTACGCGCTCACGATGCGCGCCACGTCGGCCGGGGTCTCGCGCACGAGCTCGATGCGGAAGCGCCGCACGCCGCTCGCCTGGAGCGCGGGCACCACGTCCGCCGCGCTCTGCGCCGCGGCGTGGAAGACGGTGTTGCGGCATCCGACGTCGGCCTCGACGGGGTGCTCCATCCCGGCCCGGTCGCGCAGGGACACGGCGTGCTTCTCGCACGGCCGCCCGCACGTCTTGTAGTCGCGCCCCTCGCTGAGGAGCGCCGCGATCACGCAGTGCTCCATGTGGAAGAGGGGCATCGGGTGGTGCACGACGACCTCGGCCCACGGGCCGAAGGGCGTCGCGCAGAGGGCGGCGAGCTGCGCCGCGTCGAGATCGAACGACGGCGTGAACGCCGCGAGGCCGTGCGCGAGGATCTCGGCGGCGGTCAGCCGGTTGGTCACGTTGAGCGAGAAGTCGCCGACGCGTGCGCACGCGCTCGTGTCGCGCAGCGCGCCGAGCGAGCGGACGAGCAGCGCGTCCGGCGCGAGGTCGAGCAGGTACTTGTCGATCTTGGCCTCGCCGGGCTTGCGGATGCGCGGCGGTGCGAGCGTCACGTGCACGGGCGCGCCGCGAGCGCGCAGCGACCGGAGCGCCGCCCCGGTCCCGGTGAGCTCGAGGAGGTCGAGCACGACGCCGTCCGCCCCGGCGTCCACTGCGGCGTGCGCCTGCGCCTCCGTGCGGCAGAGGACGAAGAGACCGCCGGGCGGCGGCGCGCGGTCCGGCGGGAGCGCCCCCGCGAGCATGGAGGCGTGCGTGACCCCCGACGACGCGACCGGACGGTGCGTCGAGGCGGCGAGCGCGTCGACCAGCGCGCGGCGCGCGCGGTTCAGCGCGGACATGGGGAGCATCGCGCCCTCCGGCAGCTCGACGGCGAGCGACCGCAGCGCGAACGGCGTCTCGCCGAGCTTGCCGAGCTTCTCCTCGAGGACCTCGCGCGTCGTCGCCGCCGTGCGCGCCCGCTCGACGGGCGCATCCCCGCGCACCTCCGCCGCGTGTCCGCGCGCGCTCCTGGCAGAGAGCGTGAACGCCTCGCCGATCGCGCCCCGTAGCACCACGTCGAGCCCCACGCGCTCGCCCTCGTGCTCGACGCGCGCGCCGATCGCCCGGTCGTTGCCCGGATCGCTGGTCCTGAAGACGCGCCGCCCCGCGACCGCTCCGCCGACGGTCTTGTCCGGCCCGAGCCACACGTCGACGAGCCCGCCGCCCGCGTCGTCGATCTCCCAGACGCGCCCGCCGACCTCGCCCTCGCCGCCCCACCCGCCCTCGATCAAGAGCCCGTCCCCGCGTGCGATCGCCGGCCCGCCGTCGGCCACCCCCGCGTCCGCGTCGACGCGCAGGCGCACGACCTCGCGCCCGCGCAGGCGCCGCGCCCCCTCGCACGTGCCCACGCGCAGCCCGCGGTGATCGCACGACCGCCCCTCCACGAGGCGCTGGTGGTCCACCCCCGCGAGGAACCCCGGCCCGGACCCGCGCGTGAAGGTCTGCAGCGCGGTTCGCCGCGCCTCGTCGTCGACGTGCGCGTCCACCGCGGCGCGGTACAGCGCCGTCGTCGCCGCGACGTACTCGGGCCCCTTGAGCCGCCCCTCGATCTTGAGCGACGTGACGCCCAGCTCCGCCAGCCGCGGAACGAGCGCGCTCGCCTCGAGGTCCTCCGGCGAGAGCAGGAACGCGCGATCGCCGAGATCGCGCACGGCGCCGTCGACCACGAGCTCGTACGGCAAGCGGCACGCCTGCGCGCACGCGCCGCGGTTCGCGCTCCGCCCGCCGATCGCCTCGCTCGTGAGGCATTGCCCCGAGTATGCGATGCACAGCGCGCCGTGCACGAACACCTCGAGCTCCGCGTCCGTCTCGCGGCGGATGGCCGCGATGTCGTCGAGCGACAGCTCGCGCGCGAGGATGACGCGCGCCGCCCCGAGCGACCGCGCCAGCTCGACCCCCGCCGCGTCCGTGCACGTCATCTGCGTCGACGCGTGGATCGCGAGCCCCGGCGCGATCGCGCGCACCATCCGCGCGACGCCGAGGTCCTGCACGATGACCGCGTCGACCCCCGCCGCCGCGCACGCCCGCACGGCCGCCTCGAGCGACGCGAGCTCCGCGTCGAACACCAGCGTGTTCAGCGTGACGTACCCGCGCACCCCGTGCGCATGCAGCTCGCGCATCGTCGCGGCGAGCCCCTCCGCGTCGAAGTTCGTGGCCCGCGCCCGCGCGTTGAACCCGTGCAGCCCGAAGTACACCGCGTCCGCCCCGGCGCGGATGGCCGCCCGCATCGCAGCCGCGTCGCCCGCGGGCGCCAACACCTCGGGGCGACGGGCCATTGCGCCCGCTGTGTACCACGCGCGGCCGTCGAGGCCCGTGTGGCGGTCGCATGCATGGGGTGGGGAGTTTGGGAGGTCAGGAGATCAGGAGATCAGAAGGATTTTGTGGGTGTTCGGGCCGGCGGCGACGGGGGCGGCCCAGGCGTCGGGGCCACCAACCCACCCAAAACCTTCTGATCTCCTGAGCTCCTGACCTCCCAAACTCCCTACCCCCCAGCCCGCGCCACCCTCGCGGTCCCACGCGGCCGCCCACCCCCTTTCCGCGCGCCCCGCGGCCCCCGCGGTTCACGCCGGCGGGTGCCGCCCGAGCCGCTTGGCGATGCGGAAGCCCATCTCGAGCGCTTGCCGGTAGTTGAGGCGCGGGTCGCAGGCGCTGGAGTAGTTCCTCTCGAGGTCGTCGACGGTGATGCCGGCGGCGCCGCCGATGCACTCGGTGACGTCGTCGCCGGTGAGCTCGAAGTGGACGCCGCCCAGGTAGGTGCCGCAGCCCTCGTGCACGTCGAAGGTGGCCTCGACCTCGCGCAGGATGTCGTCGAAGTCGCGCGTCTTGATGCCCGACGGCGCCACCTGCGTGTTGCCGTGCATCGGATCGCAGACCCAGAGCACCGTGCGGCCCGCCCGCTTGACCACCTCGACGAGCCCCGGGAGCACGTCGCCCACCTTCGTCGCGCCCATGCGCGTGATGAGCGCGAGCTTGCCCGCCTCGTTCTTCGGGTTGAGCGCGTCGATGAGGCGAAGCACCGTGTCGGCCGTGATGCCCGGGCCCAGCTTGATGCCCATCGGGTTCTCGATGCCGCGGAAGTACTCGACGTGCGCGCCGTCGAGCGCCCGCGTGCGCTCGCCGATCCAGGGGAAGTGCGTCGTCAGGTCGTACCAGCCCGGGCGCCGGGGCACCTTGCGCGTCTGCGCCGACTCGTAGAGCAGGTTGAGCCCCTCGTGGCTCGTGTAGAAGTCGACGCGCGTCAGCTCCTCGACCGTGCTCTCGCCGAGCGCCTCCATGAAGCGCAGCGCCTCGGCGAGCTGACGCGTCGTCTTCTCGTACTCCTCGCGCAGCGCGTCCGGCACGCTCGGGCGGCGGAAGAACGAGAGCTCCCACTGCTCGGGGTGGTGCACGTCGGCGAACCCGCCCGCCGAGAGCGAGCGGATGAAGTTGAGCGTCATCGCCGCGTGCGCGTACGCGACCAGCATGTTGTCCGGGTCGGGTCGCCGCCCGGTCTCGGTGAAGTCCGCGCGGTTGACCATGTCGCCGAAGTAGCTCGGGTGGACGACCCCCTCGCGCGACTCGACCGGCTTGCTGCGCGGCTTGGCGTACTGGCCCGCCAGGCGGCCGACGCGCACGACCGGGCGCTTGCCCTCGTGGATCATCACGAGCGACATCTGGAGCAGGATCTTCAGCTTGTCGGCGATGACGGGGGACCGGCAGTCGGCGAGAGTCTCCGCGCAGTCCCCCCCCTGGAGCAGGAACCGCTTGCCGGCCTGCGCGTCGGCCAGGAGCTCGCGCAAGCGCGCGATTTCCCACGACGTCACGAGCGGGGGCAGCTCGCGCAGGCGGGCGTGCGCGGTCTCGACGGCGCCGGCGTCGGCGTACTCGATCGCCTGCGCGTCGACCTTCGACTTCCACGAATCGGGCGTCCAGGGGGTCGTGGTCACGGCGCTGGTCTAGCATCGGGTGGCGCGGCCCGCCTGTGACGGGCGCGCGCCGCGGCGGCCATCGGACGACTGGCGAGGAGGTTCCTCATGCGAAGCAACGTGCTCGTGCTTGCCGCCCTCGTGGCGGCGGTCGGGGGAGGGTACGGATGTTCGAGCGGGCCGCCGCCCATCGCGGGCTTCTTCGGCGCGGGTGGGGGGCCCCCCGAGTCCGGGGGCGGGCCTTCCGCCTCGTCGGGCGCGGAGTTCCCCACGCCCTCCTTCGGCGCGACCAGCGTCGCCGCCACCCCGCCGCATCCCCTGGCGGGCGGCACGCTGATCGTCCTGAACGACGGGCACACCGCCGTGGCAGCAGACCCCGATCACGACCTCCTCTACGTGGCGGACACGACCGCGAGCCAGCTCCTGCACACCATCCAGCTCGGCGCGGGGGACGAGCCCGGGCGCCTCGCGGAGGACGGAGCCGGCCGCGTGCACGTCGCCCTGCGCGGCAGCGGCAGCCTCGTCACGATCGATCCCGCCTCGGGCGCGATCCTGGCGCGCCGCCTCGTGTGTCCTGCCCCGCGCGGCGTCGCGTGGGACTCGACGCGCGACGCCGTGTGGGTCGCCTGCGCCACGGGCGAGCTGGTCGCGCTTCCGTCGGCGGGCGGCGCCCCGACGACGAGCCTCGTCGTCGAGCGCGACCTGCGCGACGTCCTCGTCCAGGACGGGGCGCTCACCGTCACCTCGTTCCGCCAGGCCGCGGTCCTGCGCGTCGCGGCCGACGGGTCCGTCACGCGGCGCGAGCCGCTCGCCTCCTCGCAGAGCTCCGCGCAGGCGCAGGTCGCGTGGCGCGCGGTCGCAGGCCCCGAGCAGTCGACCATCGTCGTCTACCAGACCGAGTCCACGGCCCCGATCCCGACGTCGACCCCCGGCGGCTACGGCGGCGGCGACGGCCAGGGCCCGCCCGTCGAGACCACCGTGGCGTCGGTGGGCCTCACCGGCGTCGGGAGCTTCGGCACGTTCGACCTCGCGGTCCTCCCGGTCGACGTCGCGATCTCGCGGGACAGCGCGACGATTGCGGTGGTCGCCGCCGGCAACGCGCTCGACAGGCTGCCGTGCGTCTTCTTCGGCGCCGCCAACGCCATGACGATGAACGGCGCCGCGATGATCGACGGCGCCCGTCAGGCCGTCGCCGTGGCGTTCGACGGAGCGGGCCACGCCGTCGTCCAGACGCGCGCCCCGGCGCGCCTCGACGTCGTCGACGTGAGCGGCGCGCTCCAGACCAGCATCCACCTCGACCCGCGCATCGACAGCGATACGGGGTTCGACGTCTTCCACACGATCGCGGGCGCGCCCATCGCCTGCGCCTCCTGCCACCCCGAGGGCGGCGACGACGGGCACACGTGGATCCTCGACAGCGAGACGCGCCGCACGCCGTCGCTCCGCGGCACGATTGCGGGGACCGCGCCCTACCACTGGCCGGGGGACCAGCCGACCTTCGCGGCGCTGGCCCACGACGTCTACTCGACGCGCATGGCCGGGCAGGAGCTCGCCCCGGACGCCCTCGGCGCGCTCGAGCACTGGGTCGGCGCCATCCCGCGCCCGCCCGCGCCCACCTGGGTGGACGCGAGCGCAGCCCAGCGTGGCCAGGCCCTGTTCGAGAGCGCCGATCTCGGCTGCTCCGCCTGCCACGCCGGCGCCAAGCTCACGAACAACGCCACCGTGAACGTCGGCACCGGGGGCGCGTTCCAGGTCCCGCCGCTCGTCGGCGTCGGGTGGCGCGCGCCGTTCCTTCACGCCGGCTGCGCCGTCAAGCTCGCCGACCGCTTCGGCGCCTGCGCGACGCCGCTGCACGGCAACACCGCCGGCCTGACGCAGGCGAACGTCGGCGATCTGGTGGCGTACCTCGAGACACTCTGAGGCCGGGCGCGCTACTCGGCGCGCCGGCGGACGCCCCGGGCGGGCGTGCGGGTCGTGGCCGCCGCTCGCGCGGTCGGGTGCGCCTCGTCGCGCGCCGCCCAGAACTCGTGGAGGGCCGGCCAGAGCTTGCTGGCCGCCCCGCGCGACACCACGGCGCCGACGTGGCCGCCCGGCAGGTGCAGCGCGTGCTTGTCGCGCGATCCCGCGCGCGCGAAGAGGTCCTGCGCGCTCGCCCGCGGGACGATGGCGTCGTGCTCGAACGTCACGACGAGCAGGGGGCAGGTGACGCCCTCGAGCCGCGCGGGCCGGCCGCCGAGCGCGAAGGTGCCGCGCGCGAACGCGTCGCCGCGGTAGAGATCTTCGACCCACGTGCGCCACACCTCGCCGGGGAAGCTCACGTTGTCGCTGCCCCACGTCTCGAGCGCGAGGAAGCCGTCGAGGAACTCGTCGTCGTATGCGCGGTCGATCATGGTCACGAGCTTGGACAGGTTGAGCGTGGGGCGCAGCATGTGGAAGCTCGACTGCAGGAGCTGCCACGGCACGTTGCCGAGCGCGTCGACGAGCGCGCGCGGCTCGAACCAGGGCGACTGCGTCCACGCGCCGAGCAGCCCCGCCTCGGCGAACCGCACGGGCGCCGCCAGCGCGACGAGCGACGCGAGCCGCTCCGGGTGCACCGATGCGTGCAGCGCCGCGAGCGTCCCGCCCATGCAGTAGCCGAGCACGTGCGCGCGCTCGGCCCCCGTGCGCCGGATCGCCCGCCCGAGGGCCCGGTCGCACACGTCGTCGAACGTGACGTAGCGGTCCTCGTCGCCGGGGGTGCCCCAGTCGATGCAGTAGACCTCGTGACCCTGCGCGAGCAGCCACTCGACGAAGCTCTTGCCGGGCAGGAGGTCGAGCACGTAGTGCCGGTTGATGAGCGACGGCACCAGCAGCACGGGCGTCCGGTAGCGCGCGGGCTCGCCGCGCCGGTAGCGGAGCAGCTTCCACTTGTTCTCCGCGAAGACGACGTCCGCCGGCGTCGACCCGACCGGCGGCCGACTGCGCTTCCAGAGCGACGCGAGCCCGAGCAGGCGCTTCATGCGTAGAGGGCCTCGAAGTCGGCGCGGTACGTCTCGTAGATCTTCTTGCGGCGCACTTTGAGCGTCGGCGTGAGCATTCCGCCCTCGACGGTGAGCGCCGCGGGCATCACCGCGAAGCGCTTGATCGTCTCGTAGCTCGCGAGCTGCGCGTTCACGCGGTCGATGCGCTGCTGGACGAGCGCCCGCTCCGCCTCGGCGCGCGCCCCGGCGCCGACGCCGCTGGCCGCGAGGTGCGCGTCGACCGCCGCGGCCTTCAGCCACACGCCCGCCACCAGGTACTTCTTCGCATCGCCGTACACGACGACGTGCGCGACGAACGGGTCGTCCGCGAAGCGCTGCTCGATGTTGGCCGGCGGCACGTTCTTGCCGCCCGCCGTCACGAGGATGTCCTTCTTGCGATCGACGATCTGGAGGAACCCGTCGTCGGTGAAGCGCCCGACGTCGCCCGTCTTGAACCAGCCGCCCTCGGCGAAGGCCTCGCGCGTCGCCGCGGGGTCCTTGTGGTAGCCGCCGAAGACGCTCGGGCCGCGCGCGAGGATCTCGCCGTCCTGGGCGAGGCGCAGCTCGACGCTCGGCAGCGGCTTGCCGACGGAGTCGAAGCGGAAGGCGTCGGGGCGGTTGAGCGTGAGCGTGGGCGACGTCTCCGTGAGGCCGTAGCCCTCGATGACGAGCACGCCGTGCTCGTGGAAGAACTCCTTCACCTCGCGCTTGAGCCCCGCGCCGCCCGACAGGCAGAAGCGCAGGCGCCCCCCGGTGACCTCGGCGAGCTTCGCGCGGCGGGCCTCCGTGGTCGGCGCGTCCATCGCGGCGGTCGCGAGCTTCTCCCAGAGGCTGGGGACGCTCATGAAGACGCTCGGCCGCACCCGCGGGAGCTGTTCGAAGACGACGCGCGGGTCCACGAGGTAGGTGGTGAAGCCCAGGGTGTTGCCGGCGCACGCCTCGCCGAAGCCGAAGATGTGGCTCATGGGCAGCCAGAGGAGATCGACGTCGCCCTCCTCGAGCAGCGGCGCGTTCGACCGGAGCCAGTCGAGCCCGTTGACGGCGACGTTGCGGTGCGTGAGCGGCACGCCCTTGGGGTTGCCGCTGGTGCCGCTCGTGTAG
>Ga0070730_10005530_pt1 | contig 10901 bp, 10 predicted proteins | sample Coa_R1_3_FD_66447 | JGI IMG/M metagenome (GOLD analysis project Ga0070730, IMG submission 66447) | Surface soil microbial communities from Centralia Pennsylvania, which are recovering from an underground coalmine fire - Coalmine... | ecosystem: Environmental > Terrestrial > Soil > Unclassified ... | reverse complement strand
GCCGCTGACGCACACAGAACAATAGAAATGATTGTCTTCATGGTTTGAGTTTATAGAGTTTGATTGCGTTCTCGCGCAGGACCATGCGCGCAAGCTCCGCGGCGCGGTCGCGGGAGATCTCCGCGTCATGAACCATTCCGGTAAGCGCTATTCCCAGCGCTTGCCGCGCGCTCGATGCCGCCAGCCAGCCGCCCTCTTCCCAGTTCGATTCCGGCGGCCCCGGCGACGAGTCCGTTCCGAATAATATTTTTTCGGGATACATTTCCAGCCAATCGCGCATCATCTCCGCCAGTGCGCGCGGATAAAGCATTATCGCCGCAAACGAGAAATCCGCGTAGACATTCGGCTTCTGCATCAGCGCCGCCGTCTCTTTAATGTACGGCCAGCCGCCGTGCACGATCACGAAATTTGTTTTCCGCAAAGATGGATCGTTGAACGCGCCTTCCAGCAGCAGCGGATTCGCGCCGCGCTGTCCGAAATAATCCCCGCACCCCGGCGCCGAGTGAATGTGGATCGCAAGACCGAGCCGCCCGGCTTCCTCGGCGATGTAGCGGAACAAATAATCCTGCAGCTTGCGGTAATCCGCGTCCGGCGGTGCGCCGCCCCCGACATATGCCGCATAGACTCGCTCCGCATCCATTTCCGTCGCGCGTCCAAAATTCAACGGTCGCAGGTACGCGGCCTCGAGCTTGAGCGCTACCGCGCCTTGCTGCCTCTGGCGCTCCAGCGTCGGCGTCACAACTTTGGCGAGGTATTCGCGCAACGAACCCGGTGGCGCGGCGATGTTCAGATCCGTCAGATACCGCTTCAACAGCTTCTCTTCATGCGAATAAAACCAGTCGTACTCACTGTTGCGGCGCTTCGACGCCGTGTTATCCAGCGGCAGCATGAGCGCATCCGCGAACGGCACCCAGCGAAAACGCGGCGGTTGCACGCCCGGTCCAAGCGCCACGCGGTTGGCGAACATGATTTCGATACCGATCTTGTCCAGGATCCACGCCGGATACCCTGCGCCATGTTCACGCACAGCCTTTTCCTTGGCCGCCACCAGCTCCTTCACATGCGCAGGCGTCATGTCGTTATGAGCGTATCCGTAGAGTAGCCGCCATCCTGCAATCAATTCCGGATTATCGGCGCGGGAGCGCACCGGGCCGGGCGCCTGCTCCAGGTTGTCGCACGGCAGCGCATCATAATCTTCATCGCGCGGCGTCCCCGGAGCGTCGTAGCGTAGCGGATGCGCATGATTGTCAATGGCCTTGGTTTGCTCAATCACCCGCGCCAGCGCCGGATCGATCTGCGCCTGCGCCCCACACACCCCGAGGAACATCCCACATACAACAACGGCCGCCGCTCTCATCCCTGCACCCGCCGCTCTTTGCCCGCCCAGAACTTCTCGCGCAGCTCGCGCTTCACAATTTTTCCAGTTCCGGTCTTCGGCAGCGCCCCTTCCACGAACTCCACCGCGCGCGGCATTTTGAATTTCGCGATGCGCTCTTGCAGAAACGCGCACAGCTCCTGCTCGGAAAGTTTCTGGCCCGGCTTGATCACCACAAACGCCACCGGGATCTCGCCCCATCGCGCATCCGGCGCCGCCACAACCGCGCATTCAAACACCGCCGGATGCGCAAAAATGGCCTTCTCAACTTCGATGGACGAAATATTTTCGCCGCCGCTGATGATGATGTCTTTCTTGCGGTCGACGATATGAATGTAATTCTCCTCGTCCCAAACCGCCATGTCGCCCGTATGCAGCCAGGCATCCGTCATCACCGCGGCCGTGCCCTCGGGCTCCTTGTAATAACCGTCCATCACGTTGTCGCCGCGAATCACCACTTCGCCGATCGCCACCATATCGCGCGGCACATCTTGCATGTTCGTATCCACCACACGGATCTCGCACGCGGGCAGCGGCCATCCCGCCATGGCGCGATGATGCAGACGATCCGCTTCATCTTTGAATTGCACCGTCGATTTATCGCGTGCCGAAGTCGCCACCGGCGATGTCTCCGTGAGCCCATACCCGCCCAGTACCTTGCAGTGGAACGCGCGCTCCATGCGCTCCACTAACTCCGGGGACGCGGCCGCGCCGCCGATGAAAATCGTCTTCAGGCTGGAATAATCGTTCTGGCCCAGATCCGGCGCGTTCAACAGCGCGTTGGCCATCGTCGGCACCAGGGCCATCGCCGTCGCGCGCTCCTGTTCGACCAGGCGAAACACGATACTCGGCTCGAAGCGCCGCACCATCACCTGCTTTAATCCCAGCATGGTCGCGGTCTGCGGCCGTCCCCATCCGTTGGCGTGAAACAGCGGAATAGTGTGCAGCTCGACCGTCTCTTCGTCGGGATTGTAAGTGGTTGCCACTGAAAGTCCGTGCAGATAAAGCGTCCGATGTGAAAGCATGACGCCCTTGGGCGTGCCCGTAGATCCGCTGGTGTAGAACAATTCGGCGATTGAATTTTCGTCGATCGTCGTGTAATCCACGCGATCCGCGCGGCCGTCCGCAATCACTTCTTCGTACGTCACATCGGCCGAAGGAATCTTCTCGTCCACGGTTACGAAACGTTCGATCGAATGGCATGCCTTCCTCAATGCATCGATCAAAGGCGCAAAATCGTTTTCGAAAATCAGCACGCGCGCGCCGGAGTGGTTCAGAATGCCGGTCAGCTCAGCGGGCGTGAGCCGCACATTCAACGGCATCACAATGGCGCCCGCCATCACCACACCGTAGTAGCCTTCAAGCAACTGGTGATTATTGAAACTTAGGTAGGCCACACGATCGCCGGGCTTGACACCCAATACACGCAGGCTCGACGCCAGCCGCTCGCAGCGTTCGCCGAATTGGCCATAGGTCAAGCGTTTTTCGCCCGAGACGATTCCCACTTTCTTTCCGAACAGATCCATGCCCCGGTACAGGAACCGGACAGGCGTAAGCGGCACGATCATAGCAGTGGCTCCATGAAACACTGGATTGTACGACGGAACGGTGCGCGCTTGCTTAGGCGATCAGCCCGGGATACCAGACGCGCGTTCCTTCGACCTTTGCGAACGGCGTAAGTTTATGCGGCGAGCGCCGCGTGGCACTCAGGATGTCCTCGACCGGAATCCCGCGCGCAATAAGCGCGTCCGCCACGAGTGACCGGTGACACCGCCACGGCACGGCTTCGGCGCACATGATTGCCGTTTGTTTTCCCTGTGCGATTTCGACCAGTTGGGCGGCCGCCGCCGCGAATTCCGGCGTCTGCATATAGTCCGCATAACCGCGAAAGCTCGGGTTTCGCCAAGCCGTGTTCGGCGAATCCGGCCGCGCGTGACGAAGCCCGCCGAGCGCCGGCATATGTTCGTAAGCAATGCCGACCCGCTGCAGTGTTTTTGGCAGGGTATCCCGATTGAACTGCGGATTGGTGCGCGAGCGCGGAATCGTCCGGATATCAATCAGCTGCTCGACACCGTGCGCAGCCAGCAGTGCGACGAAATCTTCAATCGGCCGCGTCGAGTGTCCGACGGTGAAAATCTGCATGCATCCATGCCGGAGCTCAGTCAGGCGGCGCTCTTCGTCAACGTGGCAAGCTTTGTGTCGTAGGCGGCGAGTTCCTCAGGCGACAACGTGACCAGATCCTTTTCCATGTCCTCGCCCGTCTCGATCAGGTGCTGCAGATGCAACGCTGCAAGCCTCGAGCACCAGGCGTCCGTCATGGGCCTGCCCGTCTTCTGCACCAGCGCGAGCAGATCGGCGTGCGGCAGCGCAATGGTTTTCTCCCCGCGCGTGCCATCTCCGTGCACGACGAATTTTACGTCGACCGTATCGCTGTGCCGCAGAGAGATCGCCGTCTGCAGCCACTTGAATTCCACTTTCCAGGTACGGCCGAAAGGGTCGGGCCCAGCATCGAACTGGCGAAAGTTCTCCATCAACTTGATGGTAACTCGTGCGAAGCTGTAATTGAAACGGAGTTGGCATTGACGGCATTTGAACGGGAGCTGGACGTTTGCCGGTCGGCGGCCATGCGCGCCGGCGAAATCGCGCTTCGCTACCGGGAGCACGGTATTGGTTTCGAATCGAAGTCCGACGAATCGCCCGTAACCGCGGCGGATCGCGAGTGTGAGCAGGTAATCGCTCTGGCGCTTGAAGAAGCATTTCCGGATGACGGACTGCTCGGCGAAGAGGGCGCGGCCAAGCCCTCGCGCAGCGGGCGTCGCTGGATCATCGACCCAATCGATGGCACGCGCGACTATGTGCGCGGCATTCCGGTCTGGGCCAACCTGATTGGCCTCGAGCAAGATGGCGAAGTCGTGGCGGGCGTGGCGCACTTCGCCGGGCGCGGCGAAACCTATTTCGCATCGCGCGGCAGCGGAGCTTTCTGCAACGACATCCCCATTCGCATTTCCAAGATCGAATCGATTTCCGAGGCCATCCTTTGCCTCACGGGAATCAATTCCTTTCACAAATACTCCTTCTCGGGCGAGCTGCTCTCGTGGATCAAGCCCTTCTGGTCAGTGCGGTGTTTTGGCGGCTGCCTGGACGCCATGATGGTCGCCCGCGGCGATGCCGAAGTCTGGATCGAGACTATCGTGAAGCCCTGGGATCTGGCCGCTCCGAAAATCATCGTGGAAGAAGCCGGCGCGCGCTTCTTCGATTTCAGCGGCAGGAGCACCATCAGCGGCGGCAATGCTGTGGCCTGCGTGCCCGCGCTGGCCGAAGACGTTCGCCGGTTCCTTAGCCGATGAGTATTCCGGCACGCACCGCGGAACTGACCGGGCTGCGCCAGTTCCACATGACTGAACATGTTATTCCCGACCCCGGCCCTGGCGAAGTGCTGGTGCGCGTGGCGGCCGTGGGTATCTGCGGTTCCGATCTGCATTCCTACTCCGAAGGCGCCGTGGGCGATACGCCGTGTGTTTACCCGATGGTCCTGGGTCACGAGCCCGCGGGCGTTGTGATGAAGACCGGAACCGGCGTTACCGGTTGGTCGCCCGGCGATCGCGCCGCGCTCGAGCCCGCGCTCTTCTGCTACCACTGCGAGTTCTGTCTCTCCGGGCATCACAACGTCTGTGCCAATCTGCGCTTCATGAGCAATCCCGGTGAGCCGGGCTTCTTCCGTGAGTACGCCAATCTGCCGGCGCGAAATTTGCTCACTCTGCCCGCGGGCATGAGCCTGGAGCATGCCACGCTCGTCGAGCCGCTCGCTGTCGCGCTGCACTCCATGCAATTCGTCGCCTTGCGCCCGGGCGAGACCGCCGCCGTGTTCGGCGTGGGGCCGATTGGCCTGCTCACCGTCATAGCTTTGAAACTGGCGGGCGCAGGGCGCGTGTGGGCGGTCGATCCCATCGCGCACCGGCTGGATCTGGCGCGGGCTGTGGGCGCCGATGCTGTCACCGATCCGCGCGCCGTCGATCCCGTCCGCCAAATCCTTGCGGACACAGGCAACCGCGGCGTGGATGTGGCCATCGATTGCGCGGGAAAAGACAACAGCGTGAACCAGTCGATCCACACCGTCCGCAACGCCGGCCGCGTGGTCGTCACCGCCATCCCACCCGGAGTGCTCGTGCCGATCGAGTTCTCGCCGCTGCGCCGTAAGGAGATCGCGCTCTACAACGTGCGCCGCTCGAATCACGAATCGGCCGAGGCGCTCGCGATTCTGGGGGAACACACCGCGCGCTTCGCTCCAATTCTCACGCACAGCCGACCGCTCGACGAAATCAGCCGGGCGTTTGCACAGCTGGAGAACTACTCGGATGGCGCCGGCAAGGTCCTGATTGCCTTTAAAAAATAGTGCGAACATCAATCATGTCCCGCGGCCTCCGCCTTTTGCTCTGCTCGCTCTGGCTCTTACCGGTTTTCGCGCAGGAGAGAATGGTCGAGAGCGTACTTCCGGCGCTTGCCTACGGACCGAAGTGTTCGTCCACGATCGCCCTGCGCAATCTCGGCGAAAGGCCGGTCACGCTCGAGGTCGAAGGCCACGGAAGCGGCGGAGCGCTGGTTCCCTTAGTCGAGCACCCGTCGCTGACCATCCGCCTGAACCCGGCCGAACGCGTGGGCTACAAACTCCAGGTGGAGGAAGATACCGCCAGCGCCTGGGCGAAGGTGCGCGAGATCGTGCCTTCGCCCCGGCTCACGCCTGTCGTTGCGGTAAGCGCAACGACCGAATGCGTCCTGGGCGACCAACTGCGCAGCACCGCGCGCGAACCCGCGTATCCAGTCCGCAATCCGTGGTTCTCCGGAAACGTTTCGGAACTCCCGAGCGAGGAAGTCCTGGTGATCAATACCACGGAGCACGCCGCAAAGGCGTGGCTTTGTTACTCGGCCGGCAATTTATACTCGGTGCCGAGCGAGGGGCGGCCAACCACGCCCCTGGCGCGGCTTTGCTCGATCGAGGACACCATCCAGATTCCACCCTTCGGCACGCGCCAGTTCCCGGTGGAGCGCGAGCACAACGCTTACTTCTCTCTCAAAACAGAGGGCAGCGGAATTGTTCTCCAGATGCTCCGCCCGCTCGACGGCACCGTGCGGCTGTACACCGTCGATTCCACCATCAGCTTCGGGCACGACGAATCTCCTGAACCACGCTAGCCTTCTCAACTGGCTCGCGGTGGGTGCAGTTTAGCTTGTGACGCAGGAGCAAAGTCCCTAACCCGGACCTAGATACTGCACGTGAACGTACGTGCCTAACCTTACGTTGTAAGCCAGGTACCAGCCGTCGTGATCGGGATCGTCATAGAGGACGATCTCGTCCCGATCCCAGTACCAATCATTGCAGTATGGGTAGTCGAACTCGGCGACGCTGAAGTAAAAACCGCCGAACCAGAAGCGCCCCGGGGCTCCGCCCGCCAGGCGGTAGCGATGGTCGCGGCCGATGCCGAGAGTGAACCGTCCGTGCGCCCACGGGTGATCCAGGTGAAAGTGAGCGTCTTGGCGGCCATAGTCGTGGCCGACCCATTTGCCGTCAGCGTGAACGTGAGGCGCCTCCGGGTGCCCAGGCCTGTCTGGCCCCCGATGGCTCTGCGGCGCGGCATGCGCCTCTCCGCGAAATGGAGTCGGACCATGCTCCGGAATGTGTCCGCCGCCATGATGTTCTTCGCTCCGCCCTTGTGCATAAGCGGCCACCGCAGACAACAACAACACGACCGCCAGATGTCCGAAAGCTCGGTTCATGTTTTACCTCCCGTATACCTCATGCATGGCAGAACCCACTGTACGATACCAGACAAAATCTAGTGCGGGTAGATCATCTTCACGTCTCACTCGCGAATAGAGAAACCAATGGCTCGTGCAGGAGCTTCATTAAGCATTCGGTTTGGCTAAGACCACCCGGCTTTGGCACTGTGTTACTCTTGGCGCTCTGTCATTGCGTGATGTGTTCTTCATCGGTGTACACTTTCTAGCGAATCCTCCGGCCAGGAGAGTTGATATGAGAACGACAACCCTCGTTGTATCGGCGTTGACCATAATTGCTTTCGCGGACCCATTCCCGGCTCCCGCGCAGACCCAATGGGGGGTCGTGAAGGCATTTCAGATCGGCGGTCAAGGCGGTTGGGACTATCTCACCGTCGACCCCAAGACGCAGCGGCTATATGTTCCGCGAACGACGCACACCATGGTGATCGATGCCCAGACCGGCAACACCATCGCGGACATTCCGGGCCAGAGGAACGCTCACGGCGTGGCACTGGCTCCCGAGGTGGGGCGTGGATTTATCAGCGATGGAGGCGGCGACGGCGCCATCGTGATCTTTGATCTGAAGACTTACGCCGTTCTTGGCTCGCTCGCCGCGATGCCCGATGCCGACGGGATCATCTTCGACCCGGTCAGCGGGCACGTCCTGGTCGTGTCGGGGCGCGGTAAAGCGCTGATGTCGTTCAAGCCGGACATCGATGCGAAGGCCGGAAAAATAGATGATCCGGTCGCCCTGCGCGGAGAGCCGGAGTTCCTCTCGGCCGATACGGCCGGCAAGGTCTATATCAATCTCATGGACACAAACGAAGTGGCGGTCGTCGATTTCAAGGCCAGGAAGGTAGTTGCAAACTGGCCCGTGGCTCCCGGCGGTCTTCCGGTGGGGATGGCGATAGATGCCAAGAACGGGCGCCTGTTCATTGGATGCCGAGGGCCTCGGAAGTTAATCGTGATGAGCACCAAAGACGGCAAAGTGCTATCGGACATGCCGATTGGCGAGAGCGTCGACGCGGTCAAGCTCGACAATGGCGAAGCGTTCGCCAGCACCGCCGGGGCTCAGCTCTTCGTGGCGGGCGAGATGTCACCCGGAAAATTTGGGATTGTGCAGACCGTAAAAACGGGTGAGGGTGCGAGAACCATGGCCCTGGATCCCATAACCCACCGGATCTATCTACCTGCCGCGGAATTCGAGACCGGAGCGAACGGCCGGCAGGCGCCGAAGCCCGGCACGTTCAGGATTCTGGTGGTCGCCCGCGAAGCCAAGAAATAGCCACGAGTGGCACTCTTCGGCATCCTGCCACGACAGCGGACGGCCCGGCTGAGCCTAGTGTTGCTTGATTCCCGAATCAAATCTTTTGCGCGCCGCATCACGTTGCACGACGTGCGCCTTCGCCCAGTGACATAAATCGGCTAATGGTCTCAGCACACTGCGGCCCATCTCGGTCAAGGAATACTCCACACGCGGCGGCACCACGGCGTAAACTTTTCGTTCGATCAGTCCGTCACGTTCCAATCCGCGCAGGGTCTGGGTCAATACTTTTGGCGATATTGGCTCTGTCGCAGCCTGTAACTGACGGTTCCGCAGGGCGCCGCTAGTCAACAAGTGAAGAACGGTAATCCGCCACTTCTGCGACAACAGTTCAACCGCGTCGCGTGACTCCAGGGACTGGACCCTTAGTTTACGAACCCTGCGTGGCTCGTAACTTGCGGGGGAAGCCGCGCAGACCGCTTCGGTGTATTTGTGAACGAGTCGCAAAGTTTCGCGCTCGCCGTCTTTGAAAACATAGTACGTCCATTAGCTGCAGGGGACTGCTATCCTCCCATGCCCAGGCTAAATGGGTTCTGAACGAGAATCTGAAAAGAGCATGATTTCACGCCGCTTTCCGCAAGACGAGGAATTCGGTTTTCAGGGCGGCCATTCTCTGGGCTTTCAGTAATAGGTAGCGCAGGTTGGTGTATCCGCGGCCGCGCCGAAGAAGAGCTTTGATGTTTCCGTTAATGGCCTCGACGACTCCGAAGCGAACCGGCACGCGGCAGTAGTTCAGGATGCCGTCCAGGTGATCGAGCAGCATCTCCGCCAGCTTCTGAAAGGGTCTGAGCCGCTGCCATCGAAGTTGATCCATCCAGCGCTGCAGATAGCGCACCATCGCGCCTTCATAGCGGTAGGTCCACAGCCGGTCCAAACTTTCCTTCAGTAGATAGGCTTTCATTACGCGGCGATTCAGGGCGAAAAGTCCGTTGAGTTCCTGCCGATTGCGTGACTCCAGATTCACCCAACGCGTCAGCAGCAGCCAGCGTTTGCCTTTCACGATTCCGCGCATGCGGCCACCCTTGCGGAAGAATTCGGAGCGCCGCACTTCATCGACCGCCTGGTTGGCGTGCTGCATGATGTGAAACTTGTCGTAGACGATGCGCGCGTCGGGAAGCCAGTGCTGGATGCTGTTGGTAAACGCGGGCCACATGTCCACGCACACCGCCTGCACGCGCAGTCTTTGGAACTGGCTCATCTCCTGGCCCAGAAAGGCATCCAGAGTTTCCTGCTTCCGATCCCGTCCGAACCAGAGCGGTTCGCCGGTTTCCAAATTGCTGACCACGGTCAGGAACTTCGCCTTCTTACCTAGATAATCTCGTCCACCCCCATCTGCCGCAGCGCTGGTTTTCTCCGCTTCCCATTCCAGCGCTCCAGACATCGCAGATCGATCGCCCGCACGGTGCTGGCTGCCAGTCCGAACTGCCGCGCCACTTGGCGGGCGGCTGCCGCATCGCAGCCCAATCCCACCGCATCCTCGAAATCTTTGCTGAAGGGCGCCTTGGTCGGCAGTTGCGGCACTTGCTCGGTTTTGAGCCCGCACTTGGGGCAGCGGATCCGGTAATACTCAACCATCACCGTGGTCTGGTACTTGCGCCACGGCAGGTCTCGCACCTCGCGTTGGCGCACTTCTTCGATCTTGGAGGCTTTCCCGCCGCATCCCGAGCAGATCAGCAGCCGGTTGCCTCGCTTCCGCCGCACCCACAGCCGCAGCCTTCGCGTCCGCTCGTCGATCTCATGCCGGTAAACCCGATACCCCGGCCAGTCCAGAATCTTTGTAAACTCGCTCTCGGTCAATCCCGCAGAGTTTAACCCACTCTTTCACATTCCTGCTTCATCGCTCCACCAGGCTTCGATTTTTTGACGGTAACGGGAGTACAGGTAGGAGGTGATCAGCAGCAGTCCGCCGAGGAGCCCGAATGCCGCGATGCGGTAGATCCGGACGAGGAGCCAGACGTCATAGAGGTACAGTTTGGCGACTACGATGCCTATCAGCCCCAGGCCGAGCACGCGGTTGATGAAGGTGCGCGACAGGACGCCGGCGGCGATGAGCGCGAGCGCATAGACCGCCAGCAGAACGGAGATGGATATGGCTTCGAGGTTGGCGAGGTTTTGCGGGGCTGCGGTACGCTCGGCCCAGCCCGTGACTTCGAGCATAAGTGCCCATAGCAGGACCACGTGACCGGCCACGTAGATGACTAGCGCGCGCGTGCCGGCGCCCACCCAATGAGCCGCTGCCCACGACGCCGCCCCTGCGACCAAGAAAGTGAGAAAGCGGGTGTTCCAGACGGTAGTGTAATTGGGCGTGGCGTAGATCCATGAGTCGATGAGCCAGAGACGAAGCACGACGAGCGCGAAGATGCACAGCGCGGCCCAGACCATACGCTCGCTGCGCGCGCGCTTGCCTATCCAGGTGATGGCGGCTGC